>Ga0326727_10014892_pt1 | contig 16821 bp, 14 predicted proteins | sample MB2enrmetagenome_FD_207643 | JGI IMG/M metagenome (GOLD analysis project Ga0326727, IMG submission 207643) | Lab enriched peat soil microbial communities from McLean, Ithaca, NY, United States - MB29MY | ecosystem: Environmental > Terrestrial > Soil > Wetlands > Peat | place: USA: New York...
AGGCCAACTGGGTTTACAGTCATGAGTACTATCCATCAGGGCGGATTGCGTAGTGCAAAGTTGCACAGCCCGCCCGTTGTGTCCCGCATCATATTGAGCTGAGGCTCAGTCTTCGATGCACCGGCGAGTTTGACAGTTCCGGAAATGGGCAAGCAGGACTTCTTGGATTCCCAAGTCGGCATTGTGGTTCCCTGTTTCTGCATCCAGCCCCCTCAATGGGGGGCGAAAGTGCATGAAGATTCTTGAACTCGACACCTACTTTGTGCGTCTAAGATTAGTGAACGAAAACTGGGGCAGCCCTCCTTTTGCCGGGCTCTCCCAAGGCAACGGCGGCGCCAAGTAGTTCCGTCCGGGCCTGCAACTCAAGAAGGAGAGTGATCTTATGCGTTCTGATTTGGTATTTGGGGCACTTTCTCATGTGTCCAACCGCTATCAACTTTGTCAACTGGCAAGCAAGGCAACCCGCAAGCTTCACAAGCCCAACACCCGGCTGCAGGACACGACCAACGAGGTTCTGTGCCGCTTTCAGGAGTCCAATCCTGGGTCCGATGTGCGCGTGGAAGCGCCCACGGCCCCGCACGTTGAACAGCGCCGCGCCGCCTGACGGCGTTTCCGAGAGGTATACTGATTGAGTCAGGCAAGGGGATTGAGGTGGCCTTCCAAACCGGGTGGCCGCCTTTCTCTCAGGCTGAGAACCTCTTCCTGAATGCGGGAGTTTGCTCAAGCCCCGCCTGCACCGGTATCATCCTCGCACTCCCGCCTGGTTCCCTCTGGAGCATATCCCCTCGGCTACCCCCTCACTCCCATCCCTCCCTATCGCAGGTGAACATGACGATTGCTGAATTAAAAGAAAAAAACATCACCGAACTGAGCCGCATCGCGCGCACCCTGGAAATACCCGGCGCCAGCGGCCTTCGCAAACAGGACCTGATCTTCAAGATTCTTCAGGCGCAGAGCGAAAAGGAAGGCCATATCTTCGCCGACGGCGTGCTGGAGATTCTTCCCGACGGCTACGGCTTCCTGCGCTCTCCTGACTACAACTATCTGCCCGGTCCCGACGACATCTACGTCTCGCCCTCGCAGATCCGGAAATTCGATCTCAAAACCGGCGACTCGATCAGCGGCAACGTCCGCCCGCCGCACGAGGGCGAAAAGTACTTCGCCCTGGTCAAGATCGAGGCCATCAACTTCGAGTCTCCCGAGGAAACCCGCAACAAGATTCTCTTTGACAACCTGACCCCGCTCTATCCCCAGGAACGGATCAAGATGGAGACGGTCAGGGAAGCCATCAGCGGCCGGGTGATGGACCTGCTGACGCCGGTGGGACGCGGCCAGCGCGGCCTCATCGTCGCTCCGCCGCGCACTGGCAAGACCATGCTCCTGCAGTCGATCGCCAACTCCATCTCCACCAACCACCCTGAGGTCGTCCTCATCGTCCTGCTCATCGACGAGCGCCCCGAGGAAGTCACCGACATGCAGCGCTCGGTGAAGGGCGAGGTCATCAGCTCGACGTTCGACGAGCCCGCGGCTCGCCACGTGCAGGTGGCCGAGATGGTCATCGAGAAGGCCAAGCGCCTCGTGGAGCACAAGCGCGACGTGGTCATCCTGCTCGACTCCATTACCCGCCTGGCTCGCGCCTACAACACCATCGTGCCCCCCTCGGGCAAGGTGCTCTCGGGCGGCGTCGACTCCAACGCCCTGCAGCGCCCCAAGCGCTTCTTCGGCGCGGCCCGCAACATCGAGGAAGGCGGCTCGCTGACCATCATCTCCACCGCGCTGGTCGATACCGGCTCGCGCATGGACGAAGTCATCTTCGAGGAGTTCAAGGGCACCGGCAACATGGAAATCATTCTCGACCGCAAGCTGGTCGACAAGCGCGTCTTTCCGGCCATCGACATCCAGCGCTCCGGCACCCGCAAGGAAGAGCTGCTCATTCCCAAGGAGGACTTGCAGCGCATCTTCGTTCTGCGCCGGGTGCTGAATCCGCTCTCGCCGGTCGAGGCCATGGAACTGCTGATCGCCCGCCTGGAGAAGGTCCGCAACAACGCCGAGTTCCTGCAGAACATGAACCAGTTGTAGCGTTCTGTCCATGAAGTTCATCGCAAAGCAGTAGCTGTCATCCTTCTACACACAAAACCCCAGGCGTCCTCTTCAGCCTGGGGGTGGTGAGTAGAAAGCCCGTCCTGAGCGGCGTCGGGAGGGCACCTGCCCTGAAGATTCATGCCACCGCAGGGGTAATTGCCACTTGCGGGCCGAGATGTCGGAGCCTGCGGACATGGAAGCGAATCAGGGGTGTGGCGCGAGGCCGATCCAGGGACCGTAGGCCGAGACAGCGATAGGCGGCGCCTTCCTTGAGCATGTGGCAGATGACCGTAAGCAGGGAGTGTGCTGCCGCCACCAGTCCTCATTTCCGGCCGCGACGGTGCATGAGGTTGCGTGCGTGGGCCTGGATATAGCTGTCCTCTTTGTGGCTGGCAGCTCAGGCCGCCTGCTCCAGTTGCGGAATCTTGCTTCGCATCCGCCGCTGGGCCAGATCGTCCGGCCGCGCAGCATCATCCTCGCCCGCCACCATCGCCTGCATGTATGACTGCGGTTGTTCTTCATTGGATTTCGGGGCCGCCGCTCTAAAATGGAGCCGCCGTGAATCGTCGATCCTTCTTGCAAACTGCCGTAGTCATGGGCGCACAAAGCGCAGTTGTCCCGCCAATCCATCCCGCCCTCGCGGGAGGAGTTCCAACCCGCACCGTCGAGGCCGCTCGCCGCATCGCAAAAGCCACATCCGCGGCCATGGCCATGCAGCGCCGAGATTGGGAACAGGGCATTCTGGCCCAGGCCTTTCTCGATTGCGGCTGCCGCGAGCGTCTCATCCTCCTGACCAAGGCAGCCATTGTGCAGCAAACGCCCGACGGACGGCTAGCGGTGGTCGTCTCGGGCGGCCCCACCGATCCCGCCATGGGCGGCCCTGCTTACTCCCAGGCGGCCATGTGGACCGGCGACCAGCAGCTCCGCGAGGCCGTCGACAGGCTGCTGGACTGGATTCGCTCAAAAGCTCCACGCAATGCCGACGGCATTTTGTATCACGTTTTCGACGCGCCCGAAATGTGGTCCGACGGCTTCAACGGCGCGCCGCCGTTTCTTGCCGCGATGGGCTTTTTGGACGAGGCCCTGGCCCAGATCGAAGGCTTCCGCCGGCTGCTCTGGAACCCGGAGAAGAAGCTGCTGGCGCACATCTGGGATGACGGCAAGCAGCAGCTCAAGGACGGCAACTTCTGGGGCGGCGGCAACGGCTGGGCCGCGGCCGGCCTGGCGCGTGTGCTCCGCAGCATGCCGCCCGAACGCCGTCAGGATCGCGACCGTCTGGCCGCCTTTGCCAGGGAGATCGTCGATGGCTGCCTCCGTCACCAGCGCCCCGACGGCCTCTTCCACGACGTGGTTGACCGGCCGGCGACCTTCGTTGAAACCAACCTGGCCCAGATGCTGGCCTTCGCGGTCTACGAGGGCGTTCGAGCCGGCTGGCTGCCCAGCAGCTACCGCGCCCACGCGGACCGGATGCACGCCGCCGCCCGCGCCAAAATGGACGAGCACGGCTTCGTGCAGGGCGCATGCGGCGCGCCCAACTTCGATCGTCCCGGCGTCTCCACGGAAGCCCAGGCGTTTTGCATCCTGATGGAGGCAGCCGGAGCCAAAGCGGACGAGGCGTAGAAGCCGTCCGATTACGCGCCTCTTCCCAACCGACAACTCACTCCAATTGTCCCAGATCGCTGGGTTCGTCGATGTCCACTTCTCCGCCAGGAAAGTCGAGGGAAACCACCGTGCAAGGCGGCTTCATCAGTAGAGCCCGTGCGCCCCTGTCGCCTTCCAGCCCAAAGAGATCCGGAAACGCACTCCGGGGAAACACCGCTGGAATCCCCAGAATCCCGGCGTAGGCGGACGCCGCGATTGCACGACCATTCTCCGCTTCGAAAGCCTTCATCAGCCCGCGCAGGTGCGCGCTGGTCAGCCGGATCTGGTCGCACCCGAGAATCAGCACCCCCGGCGTATCCGGCGAAAACCCCTCCGCTGCCCTCAATCCCGCGTGGATGGAGCTGGCGATTCCCGCTTCCCAGCCCTCGTTGATCACTGGAATGGCGTCGTTCATCGTCACCCCGGCGCGGATGCGGTCGTGATTCGCGCCCAGCACGGCAATCACCGGAGCGGCCCCAGCATCCTTTGCCAGCCGGATCGCCCGCCCCACCAGCGCTTCGTTCCCGTGCAGCAGCAGTTGTTTGGGCTGGCCAAGCCTGCGGCTGGCTCCGGCGGCAAGAACGATCGCAGCAACGGCAGTTTTCAATCCCGACCCATCCTCTTCCGGCGCCCACACATCGGCGCACAACCCAGCATGACCGCCTGAAAGGCAAGATGCAACCTCGCCGACACTGCGCGCTTCTCCGCATGTCCCGCGCTCTGAGCGAAAATGGAAGGATGACCGACCTCGAACGCATTTTCACCCTTTGGCGTGCCATGGAAGCTGCTGCCGGGGACTATGTTCTGGCTACGGTCGTTGCCCTCGAGGGGCCGGGTTATCGCAAGCCCGGCGCATCCATGATCCTCACCGCAGACGGCCGACGCGCGGGCACGGTGAGCGGCGGCTGCCTGGAGGCCGAAGTCGCCAGCCGGGCCTGGTGGCTCACCGCCCATGGCCCCACACTCCAGCGCTACTCCACCGCCGAAGAGGACGGCGAACGGCCCTGGGGCTCCGGCTGCGGCGGAACGGTTTTTCTGCTCCTGGAGCGCCGTCAGACGGCTCGCCCGCTGCTCTCCGCGCTCGAAACTGCCTTTAACCGCCGCGCTCCGTTGGCAGTCGCCACCGTTCTGGAAGGCCCGTACATCGGCCGCCGCGCATTCGCCGGCCTTGACCCATCGGAAGATCGAGGATTGGCCATGGAGCCGGACCTGCCCGCCGCCGCCCCGCTTCAGGCCCTCGCGGAGCAGGCGCTTGCGGATCGCAGTTCACTTGATGAGAAGATCCCAGTTCAAGGAACCGAGACCCGCGTCTGGGCAAACTTCCGTCCCGCCCGCCCCGGCCTTCACATCTTCGGCGCCGGCGACGACGCGCAGCCGCTCCATCGTCTAGCAAAGGAACTGGGCTGGTTTGTCTCCGTCGCCGACGGCCGCTCCCACCTCGCCACCCGTGACCGCTTCCCCGTGGCCGATGAGATCCGAGTCCTGCACAATGCCGATCTATCCGCAGCCGTAGCCGCCGCATCGCCGGTCGCGTTCCAGGCCCCTCATCCCGAAGACGCGGCCATCGTCATGACCCATAGCTTCGAGCAGGATTCCCGCATCCTCGCGTTCCTGCTCGCCCGCGACCCAGTGCCCGCCTACATCGGCGTACTCGGACCCCAGCGCCGCACCCGCGAACTCCTCGCCGAAGCCGCCGCCCTGCTCCATCTTCCTGAAACCGCGGTCGCGGCTCAAGCGGAGCGCTGGCTCGCCCGCCTCCATGCCCCCACCGGCCTCGACCTCGGCTCGGAATCGCCGGAAACCGTCGCCCTCTCCATCCTCGCCGAAGTCCAAAAGTCCTTTACCGCGGCCTCCGCCCTGCCCCTCCGCCAGGTGCGCGCCGCCGCCCCGCGGGTACCCCGCGAATCCGCCCTTGCATCCCCTCAGGGATCATGACCGGCTCAAGGCCCGCGAACTATTTCCCGATGCAGAACTTTGAGAAGATCAGGTTCAGGATGTCGTCTGTGGCGGTCTGCCCGGTCAGCGAGTCCAGCGCCCCCAGCGCGCCGTAAAGATCCAGCAGAATCATCTCGTGCGGAATCTTGCCCCGGTTGGCCGCCGCCGCATCGGATAAGCCCGCCAGCGCCGCTGCCACCGCCTGTCGATGGCGCAGGCTGGTCAGCATGCCCGGCTCTTCGGCGGCGCCGCCCGTGGCCAGCGCCAGAATCCGCTCCCGCAGCGCCCCAATCCCTTCCCCGGTCAGCGCCGAGGTCCTCACCACCGGGGCGGCGCGGCCCACCGCCGCATCCAGCGCCGCCGCTTTCAAATCGCACTTGTTCAAAACCACCAGCGCAGCCCTGCTCTCCACTGCCGCCAGAAGCTGAAGCTCCTCGTCGTTCAGGGGCTGCGTTGCGTCCAGCACCACCAGCACCAGAGCCGCGTCGGCCAGCGCCTGCCGGGTCCGCTCAATGCCCTTCTGCTCGGCCTCTTCGCGCCCCTCGCGCAGCCCCGCGGTGTCCACCAGCTCCAGCGGAATTCCCTCCAGGGAAATCCGCTCCGATACGGTGTCCCGGGTCGTTCCCGGCGTCGGAGTCACGATCGCCCGCTCGCGCTCCACCAGGCAATTGAACAGCGAACTCTTGCCGGCGTTCGGCCGGCCTACAATCGCCAGCGTCAGCCCATCGTGCACAATGTGTCCGCGCCCAAACGTCGCATCGAGCGCTGCCAGTGGCTGCTGGAGTGCGCCGATCCGCCCCTCAATCTCGCTCTCCGGCGTCACCTCCACGTCGTCCTCGGCGAAGTCGATCCCCGCCTCCAGCAGCGCGATCAGCTCTGTCAGTCCATGCTTCACCGGCTGGACTCGCCGGCTCAACGCCCCGCCCATCTGGCTTGCCGCCTGCCGCGCCTGGGTGAGCGTTTGCGCTTCAATCAGGTCGCGCACCGCCTCCGCCTGGGTCAGATCGATCTTCCCAGCCAGAAAAGCTCGCTGTGTAAACTCGCCCGGCTCGGCCAGCCGCGCGCCCAGCGCCAGCGCTCGTCGGAGCAGCAAGTCCAGAACCACCGGCGACCCGTGCGCCGCAATCTCCACCACATCTTCCGAGGTATAGGAATTGGGCCCCGCAAACCACGTCACCACGGCTTCGTCAATCCGTCCAGCCGCGCCGCCCGCCGCGTCCGTCACATCGGCCAGGCGCGCCCTCCCGTGCTCCAGCCCCTGCCGCAGCCGCACCAGGCGTTCCGCCATCGGGACGGCCTCCGGCCCGCTCAGCCGCACAATCCCGATCCCGCCCCGCCCCGGCGGCGTCGAAATCGCGGCAATCGTGTCCGTGTGTGTCTTCGGCCCCGCCATACGCTGCAACTAGTGTATGGTCTGGGTCCTGCATGAGGGGTACCCCCAGTGCCCTTGCGTTACCAATAGGTAAATCCCTTTAGCGCAGACACAGAGGATATAATTCTCCCGAGCGTGTCGAGCGCATTGAACCGGTAATCCGAGTTTCTTCCAGAGCGTCGCGCATCTTTTTTTGAAGGCATTATTCCCTTGAAATACTCCTTGGACAAGCTGGCCGCCGGCGCGCTGCCGGAAAGCAAAGCAAGACGATCTCAACCGCTGGCGATTGCCGCTCTGCTGCTGGTCACCGCCGCGGCATGGGCGCAGCCGCCGGCGCCGTCGGTCTGGCAGGGCGTCCTCCGCAACGCCGCCGGCGCGCCCATCCCCGCCGCCAAAATCCGCCTTGCCGCCAAAAGCGCAAGGGCCGAGGCAGTCACCGCCTCCGACGGCCACTTCCAGCTTCCTCCCCTTGCCGCCGGCCAGTATCGTCTCACCGTCGAAGCGGAAAGCCGCACCGTCGAATCCGCACTCGCCGTCGATCTCGCGCCCTCCGCGCCCCCGGTCCTGCTCACTCTGTCCGCGCGCGGCGAACTCACGGTTGCGACTCTCCAGGGCCAAGCAGCCACCGGCGGAGAAGAGCTCTCCAGCCAGGCGGTCAGCGAGCTTCCGCTCAACAAGCGCGACTTCTCCACCCTCCTGCTGCTGGCCGCGGGAACCATGACCGATGCCAACGGCGCAACCAACTTTACCGCCCAGTTCGCCATCAACGGCCAGCGCGGCGTGGAAGCGACGTTTGCCATGGACGGGGCCGACATCAGCGACCCCGAGATGGGCGGCGCAACCCTCTCCAACTTCAACGTGGATGCGGTCGAATCCATCGATTCCAGCTCCGGATGGATGCCGGCCGATATCGGCCGCGGCGCAGCCGGCTTCACCAACATCCACACCCGCAGCGGGGCCAGCGGCTTCCACGGATCTTTTTTCGAATTTGTCCGCAACTCAGCCTTCGACGCCCGCAATTACTTCGACCACCCTACCCCGGCGTACCCGGGCCGCATTCCGCCTTTCCGCCGCAACGAGTTCGGCTTCACCAACGGCGGCCCCATCTTCATCCCCCGGGTCTACGACGGCCGCAAGCGGACCTTCTATTTCACCCAGTACCAGGGGTTCCGCCAGGTGCTGGGTACGACGCAGGTGATGCCAGTGCCCACCGCCGATGAGCGCTCCGGCGTGGATCTGGTCACCTACCCCGACGGGTCAACCGATACCTTGAACGTCCCGGTGAACTCGCTGATAGCAGCGGTGCTGGCCCGTTATCCCAAGCCTAACGACGTCTCAGGCCCTTACGGCGCGCGCACCTATGCCACCGCCTCCAAGGTTTCGACCAACGCCAACCAGTTCTCCCTGCGCATCGATCACAAATTCTCGGCCAAAGACCAGTTCTTTGCCCGCTTCAACATGGACAATCTCACCGGGCCCACCACCAACCCCGATCAGACGGCCATCGATCCGTCCTTTGGCACCGTCTACATCGACCGCCAGCGAAATGTGGTTGGGACATGGACCCACACCGCCACCGCCCGGCTCAGCTTCGAATCCTCGATCGCGATCACCCGCTCCACCCCCGGCTTTCCCACCACCAACTACACCGACCCCGCCGTCAAGTTCAACGACGGCCTGTTCGAAGCCTTCAACGCCGCAGCCGGAAGCGTCATGCAATCGTACGGAAACCTCTTCCAGGGCCGCGAGAACGTCGCCTACACCCGCGGAACTCACGCCTTCAAAGCCGGATTGGAAGTCCGGATGAATCGCGACACCACCTACTTCGGCATCAGCCCCAACGGCGAATACGACTTTGGCGGCGGAACCGCCTATGCGCGTTCGGCCATCCCCTCGCTGAGCGGAAAGCACGATGTTCACCCCGGCGATCCTCTTCCGGATACGCTGTCGAGCTTTCTCTCCGGCAGCCCCTTCGTCTATACCGTCGCCCTGGCCCCCAGTTTCATCTCCAACGGTCCTCACATCGGCCCCGCCGCCATCAACCGCAACGACGTCAACGCATACTTTGAAGACACCTGGAAGGTGACGCCCACCTTCACCCTCGATCTCGGCCTCCGCTGGGAGCTGTACACCCCCATCACGGAGCGCGCCCGCCGCACCTCCAGCTTCCGCGTGATCGACGGCGCCCAGCAGTTCGTGATCAATCCCCAGCCCGGCTACCGCACTAGCTGGAAGGCCTTCGGACCCCGCATCCAGGCCTCCTGGCAGGCGCGCAAGGACTTCTCCGCCCACATCGGCGGCTCCATCACCACCATCCCACCCAACATCTGGCAGGACAACTTCCTCACCGGCTCCACGCCCTTTGTCTTCTATCCCAGGATGCTCTCCGCGCCCGCCAACCCGATCGCCTACGGCTTCCAGCTCACTCCCGCCCAGCTTCCAGCCACCTACACGCCCACAGGCGTCAATGTCTTCGCCTCCGGCAAGACCAACACCGTCCCCGCCAACACCATCATGGATGTGGACCGCTACGAGAAAGACGCCGCCGCGCTGACCGCCAACGGGGTCGTCAGCGCCCTCAACCTCTCGGGCATCGACGCCTCCTTCGGCAACGGCACCCTCTATACCTGGACGCTTGGCCTGGAGCGCAAGTTCGGCAACCTCACCGGCGACCTCGGCTACGTGGGCACCGCCGCCCAGAAGATCCCCCGCTACAGCTATCCCAATGCCTTCCCCGGCGCAACCGCGCAGTTCGCGCCCCACACCCATTTCGACAGCAACGGCAACGTAACCGGCGGCTTCGGCGTCGAGAACGTCATCATTGGCGACGCTCACTCCTCCTACCACGCCATGCAGGCCTCGCTCTCTGGAACGGTTGGGCACGGCGGACCCGGCGTCCAAGCCAGCTACACCTTTGGGAAATCTCTCGACAATGCCAGCGCCGTTTTGGGCGGCACAGGCTCCACTGGGGCGGTCACCATCCCCTTCCCTCAGGACCCCTACAACTTCCGCGCCGAGAAAGGCCCCTCCGCCTTCGACGTCAAGCACAGTTTCAGCCTCAGCCTCGCCCAGGATTTGCACCTCGACTCCATGGGCTTCCTCCGCCCGCTGGGAAAAAAGTTCACCTCCGGCTGGGAGATGCTCTCCATCTCCTCCATCAGCTCCGGAGCGCCTTTCACCGTCTACTCGGGCATCCAGCAGACCGGCGCCGGCTCGATTGGCACCGACCGGCCCAACCAGATTGCGGTCCCCAAGCTCTCCACCGCCCGCGCCAACCGCCAGGACTACTTCGGGCAGGGGGCGAACAACGGCGCCGACTACTTCCTTATCCCCATCCACGTCGCCGGCGGCACCGGGCCCAACCAGGGCGTCTTCGGCACACTTGGCCGCAACAGCTTCCGCGGCCCCGCCTACTACAACTACGACTTCGCCTTCATCAAGGACACGCCCTTTGGCCGTCGCAAGAGCGGAGCCGAGCGCCTGGACCTGCAATTCCGCTCCGAACTCTTCAACCTTTTCAACATCGTGAACATGGGCCTGCCCGCCAACATCCTTTCGGGCTCCGGGTTCGGCGAGATCGGCAAGACCGCCGGAAACTCCCGCCAGATTCAGTTCTCGCTCAAGTTGATTTACTGACAGGGAGATTTCTTCGCGCCTTTGCCGCCCATCGTTCCGCTTGGTATAAAGGGTGCGGCAAACCGGGCGCGCTTTGGCCGCTCCGGACCGCGAGGGAGCCTTATGAGAACTAATTGCATCATGAATCCGGCCCGCATCCTGCTGGCCGCCATCGTGTTTTCCCTGGCCATTCATCCTGCCTCAGCGCAGCAGCCCGCCCGCCACGCGCTCGACATGACGGTCGTCAAGCCGGAGACCGTGGGCTTCTCTTCCCAACGCCTTGAGCGCCTCCACGGCCTGATGCAGCAGGCCGTCGACCAGAAGCAGATTGCCGGCATCGTCACCGTCCTTGCCCGCCACGGCAAGGTCGTCGATTACCGCACCTACGGCAAGCGCGACGTGGCCAGCGGGGCCCCCATGACCAAAGACGTCATCTTCCGCGACTTCTCCATGACCAAGCCGGTCACCGGCGTGGCCATGATGATTCTCTATGAGCAGGGCAAGTGGCTTCCCTCCGATCCCATCGCCAAGTTCATCCCCGAGTTCGCCCACCTCAAGGTCTACAAAGGCGTGGGCGCCGACGGCAAGATGATCCTCGCCGATCCCGAGCACCAACCAACCATGCGCGAGCTCATGACCCACACCGCCGGATTCACCTACGGCATCTTCGGCGATACGCCTGTCGACAAGATGTACCGGGACGCCCATTTCTTCGAATGCAAATCCCTCCAGGAATTCATCGACAAGCTGGCCAAGATTCCCTTGCTCTATGAGCCCGGCAAGGGCTGGACCTACAGCTTCGCCATGGACATCGAGGGCTACATTGTCGAGAAGCTCTCCGGCCAGTCTCTCCCCGAATTCATGCGCGGCGAGATTTTCCAACCACTCGGCATGAAGGACGCCGGCTTTTACGTGCCTGCCGAGAAGCGAGGCCGCTTTGTCACTCTCTACCGTGGGGACAAGCAGGACCACCTGGTCCCCGATCCCACCGACGGCGGCCTGCCCGGCAGCTACGCCTCCCAGCCCACCATGCCCTCCGGTGGCGGCGGCATGGTCTCCACGGCCGAGGACTACTACCGCTTTGCCCAGATGCTGGCCAACAACGGCGAACTCGACGGCAAGCGCATCCTCGCGCCCTCGACGGTCAAGCTCATGACCTCGAACCACGTACCCGCGGAACTGCTGACCGGCCAATACAGGATCGGCCTCCAGATTCTGCGCCCCGGCTTCGGCTACGGCTACAACTGCGCCGTGGTCTTTGACCCGCCCGAAGCCAATCTGCCCGAGGGCAAAGGCACATTCTTCTGGGACGGTCTCGCCGGAACCTGGTTTTGGGTCGACCCAACCAACGATGTCGTCTTCGTCGGCATGATCCAGCGCATCCTCGGCCCGGCCAGCCCCAACCTCGAGTACGAGAGCCGCGCCACGGTCTACCAGGCCCTGGTCGATCCGGCAAAATAGCGGCGCCCCATGGGCAAGAAACAAGCAGGGGCTTGATTCTTGCATTTTTTCTGGGCGGGGCAGGCCGAAGGCGTCTGCCCCACCTGCTGGTGGCTACTTCAGCAGATCCAGCGCCATCGCCGTCATTGCCGTCACGCCGGCCGGGATGGCCGGCTCGTACACCGGATAAAACAAGGCCGAGTGAAGCCCCGGCAGCGCCACGCCTGTTTTGCGGCTTTCCTCCAGCTTCTCCGCGTCCGCCGCGCCCAGCCAATACATCGTCGCGGGAATCTTTCCATCCAGGGAGAAGAGCCCCACATCCTCGCTGCCCATCACGGCATGGGCCTCCAGCACCCGCGCCTTGCCCAGAGCGGCCACGGCGGATGCGCGCACCCGCTCAGCCAGCGCCGGGTCGTTCAGCGTCACCGGCGTGCTCTCCGGAACCGTCACAATCGGCATCCGGTCCGAGGGAATCCCATAGCCCTCCGCCAGCCCGTTGGCCTCCCGCCGGATGGCGGCGACAATCTGGTCCCGCTCCGCCATCGAGTACGTCCGCAGCGTCAGGCCCATCGTCACCTCGTCGGGGATGATGTTGTTCTTCGTCCCTCCATGGATAGTGCCCACGGTCAGCACCGCGGGCTGCTGCGCGTCGATCTGCCGACTCACAATGGTCTGCGCCACCAGCACAAACTCCGCCGCCAGCACGATCGGATCCTTGCCCGCCTCCGGCCGCGACCCATGCCCCCCGATCCCCCGCATGGTCACCGAAATCGTCGTCGCGCTGGCCAGCAGCGGCCCGCCCTTGACCGCGATCGAGCCCGCCGGCACGTCCGCGGAGTCGTGCTCCGACAGCACAAAATCGGGCCGGCCGAACCGCTCGTAAAGACGATCCGCCAGCATCGCCTGCGCCCCTTGCACAACCTCCTCGGCGGGCTGCCCAACCAGCACCAGCGTCCCGCGCCACTGGCTCTTGCGCGCCGCCAGCTCCCGCGCCGTCCCCAGCAACACCGTCATGTGCAGGTCGTGCCCGCAGGCGTGCATCACCCCCACGGGTTGGCCCTGGGCATTGATCGACTTTACGGTGCTGGCATAGTCGAGGCCGGTCTTCTCCTCCACCGGCAGCGCATCCATGTCGGTGCGGATCAGCAGCCGCGGGCCCGCGCCGTTCTCCAGCACCGCCACCACGCCCAGCGCCGGTGTTCCGTCCTCGTACCGGCCCACGTGCTCCGTCACCGTGTAGCCCAGCTTGCGCAGCTCCGCCGCCAAAAAAGCCGACGTCTGCTCCTCGTGCTTTGAAAGCTCCGGGGTCCGGTGCAGATGCTTGTAGGTTTCCGTCAGAGCCGGCAACTGCCGATCGACTGAGGCCGGCAGATCCGGCGTGGCTGGGGACTGCCCCGCCAACGGCAATGCAATCGCCCCAAAAGCGGCCACAAGCCAAGCGCGCAAAAACATGGGTAAGACCTCCGCATCCAGACTAATGCGAGACTGCCGGGTCGTCTTGACTTTTGCGCCTCTCATCCACTTTTTCCAGCCGCTGGCCGGCAAACAGGCGCAATCGCGGTTCGCCGCGGGGCAAACTGAATCCAGTATGGAGTCAAGCAGGCCGGATGCTACACTCCGGCAAAAAGGATGGGGTACATGAAGGCAACCGCACTTGAGTTCCGCCTGCGCATGGCGATCATGACGGCTGTGATTACGCTGGGCTTCTGGGCACCCTGGATCGAGGCCTGGGGAATCGGCCGGCGCATCTCGCTGCTGGAGTGGCTGGCCTTGCAAATCAGCCGGCTCGGCCTGGCCACCTTCAACCTCGCCACGCCCGCGATCATTGTCTTCGCATCCCTTGTCGCGGCCATCGGCGCGGTGTTTCGCGTCTGGGGCACAGCCTGGATCGGGCACGAAACCATGCGCCACGCTCAGATGCAGGCGGGCGCGGTCCAGGCCGGCGGCCCTTACCGCCATGTCCGCAACCCGTTGTACCTCGGGTCCTGGTGCATGTTCGCGGCGATGGCGTTTTTGATGCCGGCGAGCGGGGCTGTGTTTGCGATGGTGTTGCTGACCGTGCTTCTCTACCGGCTCATCCTGGGGGAAGAGGAATTCCTCGCCGCCCGTCTCGGCGAACCCTACCAGGAATACCGGCGCGCCGTGCCGCGGCTGATTCCGCGCCTGCACGCCGGGCTGCCGCCCACAGCCGCCAAGCCGCGCTGGATCGTTGCCGCGCTCTCGGAGTTGAATCCGATCGGCGTCTTCCTTATCCTGGCTTGCCTTTCGTGGAGCTACGACTACTGGCTCATGGTCAAAGCCATCGTCGTCAGCCTCGGCGTCTCGCTCGTCGTCCGCGCCTTCCTGCCCCGCGGGCAGCAGGATCCTACGCTGCCTGCATAGCTTGCTTGCGTTTGCCTCCCAGCCTGCCCAGGTGGGTCCAGCCAAAACCCTCCGGATACTTGAGGCCGTAGCCCATCAGCCGGTCCACGCCAATGTGGTTCACCCAGATCAGCGCAAATGGAATCAGCACGGGCTGGTGAAGCACAAGCGCGCCAACCGCCATTGCCGCCGGGGCTACGTAGGTGTGGATCGCGTTGTAGAGCCGTGCGCCCATGCAGACATCGGCCAGATAGCCCAGCATGGAGAGATCCGGCGTGAGCCATAGCGCTGCAAAGAGCCACCAACTGGCGCCGGTGTGCGCATAGAGCACCGCGGAGACCGCCGCGACCGCCAGCCCCTCCAGCCGCAGAATGAGTCGAATCGATCCGGCCACCGCCGGGGACCCTGGGGAAAGTGCTTCTTCGGTCGTAGAAACCATCGTTGCCATGCACTATCGGATGGCTCGACGCGGCGCTCGGTTACTTAAAAATAACTGCCGCGCCCTCTGGCGGCAACGAAGAGGGGGAGGTGCGCGAGGCTCCCCCCTCCTGTCCGCCGTCCGAAAAAGCTACTTCTTTACGGGAGCGATCACGTCCTTGGCGGCCTTGGCCACGCGGAACTTGACCACCGTCTTGGCCTTGATCTTGATCGCCGCGCCGGTCTGCGGATTGCGGCCGATGCGCGCCTTGCGCTCCGCCTTCACCAGGCGTCCGATGCCGGGGATCACGAAAACGCCGTTCTTCTTGGTTTCCTTGATGGCGGTCTCCGCCAGAAGGTCAAGAAAGGCTGCGGCCTGTTTGTTGGTCAGCTCCATCTTCTCGGCCATGTGGCGAGTCAGAGCGGTCTTGGTCATTCCAGTTGCCATGTGGTTCTTCTCCTTCTGGGCTTGCCCTTCGGGCAGCCATTGTTGCCTGGGCTTCCTTCGCTTGTGGCGTACCGCATGGAGGGAGTGCGACCGAGGCAACGTTTGCACGAAACCCCTGTATTCATGCGGGTCGGAGAACCCTGTCGTTGGTTACAATGCGGCTTTTGGGGGGCATAAGTCAATGGAAAAACATCGATTTCCACAATTTTCTTAGGGTTTTGTGTCATTTTTGCCGATTTTTGCCTGATTTTGCCCGGATTCAAGGGCTCTGGCGAGCCTTCAAAGGCCTGGACGGCCCCCGGCTGCGCCGCCGTTCCAGCGGCTAATCCAGCCCGAAGAGCACCTTCTTTTTCGCTTCCGGCGCCTCCGCAATCGGCTCGTTGAGCGCATCCACCACCGGCGCCAGCAGCTTGAAATGACGGATCACCGTTTGCGCGAAGTTTTTTTCCAGAGCCGTCTCCGCCGGCAGCGTCGCGCTTAGCCCCCACTGCTTCATCCGCACCAGGTCCATCGCCGGATGATCGCAGGGAAACCCCTTCGGCGGACGCGTCAGCGCCTCGCCCTCAAATTCCACAAATACCTTCCGAAGGGCTGCCGTCTGCAAGACCTTGCGGAACCGCTCGTGGTGTTCCAGCATCCAGTGCCGGATCGCCGCCAGTTGGTCCTTCTCCGGCATGTACGCCCCGGCCGCAATCACCACGCCCTTGGGACTGACCTGGAAGTAGTACCCCGCCCCGGAAGTCTTCTCCATCCCCTGGTGCGACCACCACGCCGCCACATGCGTCTTGTAGGGCCGCTTGTCGTGCGCGAACCGCGTATCGCGGTAGATGCGAAACAGGCTCTTCTCCGCTGGCCGCACATGGTTCGGCGCAAACTCCATCATCGCGTCGGTAATCTTGCGCACGATGGCCAGCATCGGCTGCTTGAGCTCCGCTTCGTACACAGCCTTGCGCTCGTTGAACCATTCGCGGTCGTTGTTCTTCTCAAGGCCCCGCAGAAACTTCATCCCCTCGGGGCGAAGGTGCGCGGGCGCGGCGGGCGCAGTTGTTTTCTTGAGAGTCATGGCAAGGGAAGTGTAACCTAACTGAGACCCCCGTTTCCCCCAAGGAGTTCCATCTCATGAGCAAACTTCTCTCCGCCCTTTGCGCCCTGGTGCTGGCAGCGTCCGCAGTTCCGCACCTCTCCGCCCAGGCCGCATCGGCTGAGGCCAACAAGGCTGTCGTGCGCCACGCCCTGGCTGCCTTCGACCAAGGCGATCTTGCCACCCTCAACGAGCTCTTCGATCCCGATGGCCCATGGCACACGCCCACCGGCAAGACCATCCGCCAGGGCGGCCCCTTCGCGGATTTGCGCTCTTCCTGTCCCATGTGCGCCGCGCTCGAACAGCGCAAAGTGGCCATCGACGTACTCCTCGCCGAGGGCGACCTCGTTTCCGTTCGCTCTACCTGGACTGGCCTCTACTCCGGCACCTTCCACGGCGTTTCCGTCCAGCGCAAGCCCATAACTCTCA
>Ga0326727_10014893_pt1 | contig 16821 bp, 14 predicted proteins | sample MB2enrmetagenome_FD_207643 | JGI IMG/M metagenome (GOLD analysis project Ga0326727, IMG submission 207643) | Lab enriched peat soil microbial communities from McLean, Ithaca, NY, United States - MB29MY | ecosystem: Environmental > Terrestrial > Soil > Wetlands > Peat | place: USA: New York...
GGCTCCAACAACGACCGCCCCGTTGGGATCGGTAATCGTGCCGGTGACTTGCGTGCTCTGGGCAAAGGTGGCTGCGCTCAACGAAAGCAGGGCCAATACTATAAAGGTACGGAGAATGAACCGAATCATTTGTCGGTACTCCCTTCAAAATATTATGTATGGGCCTTACTGAAGGCAGTTGCAGGGAGGTAAGGCTCCCTTTTCCTCGCGGCGCCAAGTCGAGGCGTCACTTTCCTGTCTCCCGTGAAACAGGGCGGATCCAGAAGCTGGACCCTTTTTCAGCCTGCTTGGCGCACCCTGTTTTGTCGTGTTTACAGGACAGTTATCGTGATTCGACTGCTCGAATCAAGTCGAAATCAGAGTGTTCAAGTCAATATTACGACAAAAATTGGTCATTGCTATGCGAAATATCACACAGTGCCCAAACTCGAGCAAAACCAGGGAGCCCGGTTTTTTGGCGCATGAAAGCGAATCTACCATTCTCGGCATCAGAAACGCCACTTTCCCCGCGGAAGCAAACCGTTTGTCGTGCTGGTCGAGATTGACCAGGGTTAAGGCCGCCTGCACCCACTGGTAATTCTTCGGCAAGCAGCACAACCCTTCCAATTTCGTATCTCAGATTAACGTATAATTCAAACGGCACACCCACAAAAGAAAAGTCGTGCGCCGTGCCCGAACCAGGGAGCGATCATGGATCAGATTCTACGTATCAATTTGTCCGACCTTAGCGTCAAGAGCGAACCCGTCCCGGCAGCGTGGGCCGGCTTCGGCGGCCGAGCATTGACTTCAACCATTGTGGCTGCAGAGGTTCCCGCGAACTGTCATCCACTGGGACCCAACAACAAGCTGGTGTTCGCCCCCGGGATACTCAGCGGAACAACGGCAGTGAACACCAACCGTCTCTCTGCCGGCGCCAAGAGCCCTTTGACGGGCGGAATCAAGGAGAGCAGTGCTGGTGGCACCACTGCGCAGATGCTGGCGAAGCTCGGGATAAAAGCCCTCATTATCGAGGGCGCCCCCGCACAGGACGCCTGGTATCGGATTCACATCGATAAGTCTGGCGCCAGGATTCAAGAGGAGAAAGAACTCGTCGGCAAGGGCAACTTCGCCGTGTTCGACGCGATGGGAGAGCAGGTCGGAAAGAAGTGCGGCTGCCTCAGCATTGGGCCTGCGGGCGAATTCAAAATGACCGGCGCCAATATTTCTGTCCGGGACAAGGACGGAAAGGTTCGCAGCCATGGCCGCGGTGGACTGGGCGCGGTCATGGGATCGAAAAGGGTAAAGCTGATCTCAATCGACGATACGGGTTGCAAAGGAGTAACGCTGGCGGATCCGGAAAAATTCAGGACAGCCGCGAAGATCTTCTCCACGTCGATCGTGAATCAGCCTGGAATCACCCATGGGATGAAGCCCTTTGGGACGGCGATGTTAATCAATGCCGTTAACGAGGCTGGAGCTCTGCCGGCGTACAACTTCCGGAACGGGCAGTACCCCAATCATGAAAAGGTCTCCGGCGAAACCATGCGGGAGACGATCCTTGCCAGGGGCGGCGAGCCCAGTCATGGCTGTGCGCCGGGCTGCATTATCCAGTGCTCCCAGGTGTACGTCGATGAAGAGAAGCAGTTTGTGACCTCCGGGCTGGAGTACGAAACGATTTCCCTGCTTGGTCCAGGTTGCGATATCGACAGTCTTGACCAAATCGCCGCGGCTGACCGCCTGATGGATGACATTGGCGTGGATTCGATCGAAATGTCCGGCGCCATGGCCGTAGCCATGGAGGCGGGAATCTTGAAATTCGGCGATGCCGCCGGTGTGATCCGGCTTCTTAAAGAAGAGGTTGCACTGGGGACGCCGCTGGGCCGAGTGATCGGGTGTGGCGCCGGCACCACGGGGACCGTGTATGGCGTGACTCGGGTGGCGACCGTAAAGAACCAGGCGATCCCGGCCTATGATCCTCGTCCGATCAAAGGCCAAGGCATTACCTATGCGACGTCGCCCATGGGCGCAGACCATACCGCCGGATACGCCGTTGGTCCCACTCTGGGAGGCGCAATTGACGGGCATAAGAAAGATGGGCAAGTCGAGCTCTCGCGGCACTTGCAGTTTGCCGGCGCGGCTGTTGATTCTTTCGGAATATGCCTCTTCGCGGACATGGCGATAAGCGGCGACCCGCAGTGCGTCCCGGCACTGGTGGATATGCTCAATGCGCGCTCCGGCGCAAATAAGACCGCAGAGGATTACATACCCAAACTCGGCTCGTACGTTCTCAAGATTGAGCACGAGTTCAACTGTGCCGCCGGTTTGACCAGTCAGCAGGACCGTCTTCCTGAGTTTTTCAGCGCCGAGGAACTGCCCCCACATAACCTGAAGTGGGACTTCACCGGGCAAGAGATCGATGCGTTCTGGAATTTCTAACCACCACCACGCCCTGGGCCGCAACGGAGAGTTCTTCCATGCCGCCCAGGGTTTTGCATTTTAGAAAGATGTGGAATTCTCCTATGCAGGTTCAAGTCAGGCTCTTCGCCAACTTCCGCATCGGAAGGTTTAAAGAGCAGATGCGGGATTTTCCTCCGGGGACCAGTATCCGGAAGGCGGTGGAGGAACTTGGCATCGATGCGTCGCAGGTTGGCACTGTCTTAGTTGATTCCAAGTATGCGAAGCTGGACCAGGAACTTCATGAGAATGCGCGCCTCGGGATCTTCCCCATGGTGGGCGGAGGATAGGCCGTGACGCTGCCTTCCAGCGAGTTCTATTCGCGCCAGATTCTCTTTCGCGGCATCGCCCAGGAAGGTCAGTTGAAACTGCAAGCTGCGCGAGTGGCTATCGTAGGCTGCGGCGGGACTGGGTCAGCTATCGCTTCTCTGCTGGCTCGCGCCGGGACCGGATTCCTTCGGATCATCGACCGGGACTACGTGGAGACAAGCAACCTGGCGCGGCAGAGCCTGTTCGACGAGACCGACGCCGCGGAGTTTCTGCCCAAAGCCGTGGCAGCCGCCAGGAAGCTTTCACAATGCAACTCCGGCGTGGACATCGAGCCGCAGGTCGCCGATCTGGCTCCCGACAACGTGGAGACTTTGCTCGCGGACTGTTCCCTGATCATGGATGGAACCGACAACTTTGAAACACGCTATCTGATCAACGACTTTGCGGTCATGAAACGCCTTCCTTGGATTTATTCCGCAGCCGTGGGAAGCGTGGGCGTAACCATGAACATACTGCCGGGTGAAACCGCATGTCTGGCTTGCATGTTTCCAGATTCTCCACGCGGGGCGCTGGAGACTTGTGAAACATCCGGGATATTGAATGCGGCGGTAGCCAGCATTGGGGCGCTTGCCTCTGCCGAAGCATTGAAGTTCCTGACTGGGGCAAAGTCACTGATGCGGCGGACGCTGCTCTCGCAGGACGTCTGGTGGAACGATTATGCCGAGATTCCGGCAGATACGGCGCGGGCCGATTGCAGATGTTGCGCACAACACGAGTTTCCGCACCTTTCCGGAGAGAATCGGCCGCACATCACGCTTTGCGGAAGAAACTCGGTTCAGATCCATGAGCAACGAAGAACCATCGACCTGGGCGAACTGGAGCAACGGCTTCTCAAGCAAGGCGCCGTGCGCCGCAACGAATTCGCGCTGCGCTTCTGGCGCGAGCCCTACGAGTTGACGCTTTTCCCCGACGGCCGGGCCATCATCAAGGGAACAACCGATGTAACGGTTGCGCGCAGTTTTTATGCCCGGTTTGTTAGCGCGTGAAAACGAGTCCACCATTCCCGGCATCAGTCTATTTCTTCTGTTCCGGTCCGTAGATCAGCGAGTAATGACGGAACTTCTTGGGCATGTGCGAACCCACCGATGCGATCACGATGACTGCAATCAGGATTGGCAGGCGGTAACTCCACGCAAATGGAATGACGCACAGCAGGGCAAGTTTGAGGAGCAGGAACACGCCCCAACACTGATGCAGAAACTGAAACGACGGGTACGCGTCGACCACGAGCATGCCCGCCCCTGTGACAATCGCGCCATATAACAGGGGCCGAAGGTGACCGGCGGATGCGCCAAAGGCGTGTCCGCCGACGAGAAGGCTGATGGCGATCAAATGCAGCGTTCGGAACACAATGTTCAAGTAGCGCGCATGAGGGATAGGGCGCCTCTTCTGAGGCGAAAGGATAGCGAGTTGTTTGCCGCTACTCATTTAAGGTCTACTGTCCTTATTCCCGCTCCCGGTTGGCGCATCGCGCCTACAGCGGAATCCGGGCAGGTGTACCCAAGAGCACGCCCGTCAAGTGGCTTCTTCCTTAAGAAAAAGCCACCCTGCGCGAATTCAGAGTGGGCACTGTTGCCCGGATTCCGCTCTAATAACTTCATTTCGCGGAACTCTCATTCAGTCAGGGGCCCGCACGCAGCGATGGCGTCTTTCATTTTGAAACCAAGCCGGCTGAGAGCCTCTCTGACCGCCGGGTCCTGCAACAGGGCGGCGAATCTGGCCACCGGGGCCCTCTGAGAACGGCTTCGGGGCACAACAAAATCATAGTGTTCTGCATGTAGCGGGAGGAATCCAAGCCCATATTGCCGTGCAACAGTCTCGATCGCTACGCCCCAATCGGACCGGCCCTGGGCAATCGCGACCGCAACCGCATTGTGCGTATTTGCTTGCTTGGTATACCCCAAGGGCTGAACACCTTTCAGGAACCGGTCAATGAGGATGCGGGTGCCGGAGCCGGCGTTGCGATTGATCAGCAGACATGAAGCATCCGCGATTGCCGCGGCTGCGGCCTCCTCTGCGGGCCGGCCTTCGAAGCGAGCGTCGCCGGCACGAAAGACGATTCCTTGCAGGCGCTCGTAGCCGGGGATAAGTTCCAGATCGTCGGTGAGGAAGGGGTGATTGTATTGGCCTGTCACAGGGTCCATGAGATGGATTCCGGCGATATCGCACTCCCCCCGCTTGGCGGCAGCGAGTCCGCCGCTGCTGCCCACGCTGAGCGAATTTACAGAGATTCCTTCGCTCATCAACCGGCTCATCAGCACATCGAGCCCCACACAGTGGCTTCCGATGATCACCAGGTCCGCCAATTTGTGATGCGCGCCAATCAAAGTGACGTCCACTTCCTCGCCCTGGGCAACCGTCTCCGACTGCGACTCAACCTTGAAGAACCCGTCGGCCTGCCCGAACGCGGTCACTGAACCGGAACTTTTGTTGGTTGGGTACGCGACGAGCTTCCCGTCCGGCCCGCCAATCAGCGATACGAGGACGAACTCGGTTCTTCCCCTTTCTGAAGCGATGCGCGCGGCCAAGGTAGCGCGAGCGGACTCCGGCCGCTCAGCAGGCAAACCGGCAAAGGCGCGAATCACCGGAGCAACGAACTCGTGAAAGGTGAAAATCGCCGATGTCGGGAAGCCCGGGAGAATGACGACGGGTTTGCCTGCGGTCACTGCGAGGCATAGAGGTTTTCCAGGCTTCAGCGCTACTCCGTGAACCACGATGCCAGGATGTGTAAGCTTGCCGACGGCGTGATAAGCAAGATCGCCCGCGCCTTTCGACGTTCCCCCCGACAGCAGCACCATGTCATAGTGCAACGCCCTGTCCAACACCGCCGCGATTTCGCTTTCCACGTCGCGGGCGATACCCAGCGGCACCGGCGCGCCGCCGGCTTCTTCAACGGCCGCGGCGAGGACGGCGCTGTTTGAGTCATAGACGCAGCCCAGGCGTCGCTCTTCGCCGGGAGACACGAGTTCGTCGCCGGTCGAGAAGATGGCCACAGTGGGCTTTCGCCACACAGGCGCCTCGGCAAGACCGATCGCCGCCAGACAACCGATCTCGCGTGAAGTCAGGACCTGGCCTTTGCGAAGAATGGTCTCTCCTTGCGCCATGTCGCTTCCGGCCGCGGCAATGAATGCTCCCGGCGCAACGGTCCTGCGAATGTCAACCACGGTGTGGCCAAGTTGTTCCCGCGCCTCGGTATATTCGACGATCACCACCGCATCGGCGCCGCGCGGGATCATGCCGCCGGTGGCGACGATCGTGGCCGTCCCCTCCGCTACCTCCTCGCGCGGAGCAACGCCGGGGGTAAGGATCTCGGAGTTGAGCAGCAAGGTGCAGGGGCTCTCATCGCATGCGCCGGTGGTGTCGGCAGACCGCACCGCGAAGCCGTCCATCCTGGATCGATCGAATCCCGGAACATCGACGTTGGAGACTACGTCCCGTGAAAGCACGCGGCCAAGGGCGTCTGCCAGAGGAATCGACTCCTCACCGATAGGTTTGAGGGCAATATGCTGCCGGAATCTTCGTTCCGCTTCGTCGCGTTCCACTACGTCGAGAAACTGTTGCTGTTGCGCTGCGCGCAGCAGTGCGGAGTTTGCGTTTGGCGCGGTCATAGGCACATCCCTTCCATCTCTCCGGTCTCGCCGTACATGCAAACGGCAACCGAAGTTCCGGACGCATAGCCCTCCAATGCAGCGGGAACCACTACGAATCCATCCGCGCGGACGGCGGAAACAAGCCCGCCGGAACCGGCCGATCCGAGCGGAAAAGCTTCGCCGCCGGCCAGCCGCACCCAACACAATTCAACGTCGCCGACACTGGAAACGATCTTGCGTCCAACCGGGGCAAGCCGGGTCCGGTAAGGAAGACGCGATTCGCGCCCTCCCAACTGTCGAATCAAGCGGCCGGCAAATAGATCGTAAGCGCACAAGCAGTGCAGGGGGCTGCCCGGAAGGAGGATCACAGGAATGCCTCCGGCAGATCCCATCCCCGTAGACTCCCCTGGCCGCAAGGCGATTCCGTGAATGTCAAGGGCGCCGGCTTCCTGGAGGGCCAGAGGCGCCACGTCATCCTGGCCCGTTCCGGTGCGCCCGCAAACCAGGACCACATCCGCGCCGGGACGGGCAATCGACTCGGCCAATTCGCCCTGTTCGCAGACCCCAGTGGCGCAAGTTTCGATCGCTCCGCCATCGCGCACAATCAGAGCGCGCAACATTGGGCCGTTTGCATCGCCCCGTTCACCTTCCTGGGAGGGCTTCGATCCAGCCAGAATTAGGCGTACCTGCGGACGACGGACAACGGACACGCTAGCCAAGCCCAAAGCTGCCAGTAACCCGAGGTCGGCGGGGCGCAGCGGGCTCACACCGTCGATGAGAGGCGTCCCCGCTTTCGCTTCCTGGCCCTGAAGATTCACGCCCTCGTTTCGTGTCACTGTCCCAATCAATTCGATGGCTTCTGCCTCCGCGCGCGCCACATCGAACTGGGCGACGGCGTCCGCGCCCGCAGGCAGCCGGTCGCCGGATGAGACCAACGCCGCCGAAAAAGGTTCCAGCGTGCGATCGCCCTCCTGAAGACGAAATGGCAGCGGATTGTAGCTGCCAGCGCCGATCGTATCGGCGGATCGCAACGCGTAGCCATTCGTCACAGCAGTGGCTCCCGGCGGCATATCCATCCCCGAAACGAAAGGTGCAGCCAGAATCCGGCCGGCGGCACGATCAAGAGAAACATGTTCCCTGGCGCATCGGATCGCGTGGCGATCGATCCATTCGATCGCCTCGGTCACCGGCGTCCGGTTCATAAAGCACTCCAGCCGAACATCCCGGCTTGCCCTTGGCTGCGCATCTGTCATCGATTGCACCCAATCGCTTGGTTCAAAGACCAAAAGTGGCAAATGGTCCCTTCCAACCCCAAAAACGCCTTTGCACAAGTCTAGCAAGACGCGCACTGGAAATGTGCTCTAGCGGCGACTGTGCAGAGCAAGCGCATAAATATTCTTTGCAGCCCCAATTGGTTCGCCCGCTACAACTCCTCGGGATTGCTAACCGGAACGTATTCGCGTTTTGTAGTGCGAGAAGGCCGGATGTGGTCAGTTAAGGAAGATGAATTTACCCTTTGCCTTCAAATCGAACACTATGGTACGATTATTTTCCGACAGTCCGGCACATTAGAAAGTGCCAATGACGTCAGCAACGCGCGGAGTCTATCCGCAAGGTACATAGACAGCTAAGTGGCCAACGTGGTGAAGTTGCTTTCCGTCAAAAGGCGTGAGAGTCTGTGGATCGGATTTAGCGCCTGCGTGCTTGCTCTTGTCTGCCATCCTCTGTCCGCACAAACACGCCTCAGGATGTCGACGACTACTTCGACAGAAAACTCCGGATTACTGGATGTGCTTTTGCCGCCATTCGAAAAACAGTGCAACTGCAAAGTCGATGTGATCGCAGTTGGAACAGGAAAGGCGCTGAAGCTTGGTGAACAAGGCGATGTCGATGTCGTGCTGGTTCATGCGCGAGCACTGGAAGATCAATTTGTCGCAAATGGCTTCGGAGTCGATCGTCGCGACGTGATGTACAACGACTTCGTAATCATCGGTCCAGCCAGCGACCCCGCCGAATTGAACCATGCCAGCAGTGCAGTCGACGCCTTCCAGCGGATCGCCGGGCGGCAGGCTCTTTTCATCTCCCGAGGCGACGATTCGGGCACTTACCAAAAAGAAGAGGAGATTTGGAGTGCCGCCAAAATTAATCCTGTCGGCTCATGGTATCGTTCAGCCGGACAGGGAATGGGAGAAGTCATAATGATGGCAACCGAATTGCGCGGGTACACCCTGGCCGACCGTGGTACTTATAACGCCTACCGCCATGGAAAGACAGACCTCGCCATCGTTTACGATGACTCCCATGCTTTCGGCCGGCAGGGCAAATCATTTTCGCAACTGACCGTCGATCAGGTCACGGCCCTGACCGGCGCCAACGGACTCTTCAATCCGTATGGAGTGATCGCGGTCAATCCAAAGCGATTTCCCTATGTGCATTATGATCTGGCAATGAAATTCATCGCATACATAACCGGAACCGAAGGTCAGCAGATCATCGCGAACTATCGCGTGCAGGGCGATTCCGTATTTTTCACTTACAAAGGAAAGTAATGGCGGACTTCTTTGTCCAGTCGTTTCGCATGGCGATGGCCCTGATTTTTGCCAGGGACAAGGAGGTTTTGTCTGCTGTGGCAATTTCGCTCAACGTGGCGATGTGGTCGGTTGCATTGGGCTCAGTCCTGGGGGTGCCGATCGGGATGCTCGTGGCGCTGGGCAACTTCCCCGGGAAGGGGGCGGTGCGTCTTGTTCTGAATAGCCTTATGGCGATGCCCACCGTTGTGATTGGTCTGCTTGTCTATGCTTTCATCAGCCGGCAAGGGCCGCTTGGGTCTCTGGGGCTTCTCTTTACCCCTGTGGCCATCATTATTGGTCAATCCATTCTTGCCACTCCGGTGATTGGCAATTATGTTCTCAGCACAATCCAGGGAGTGGATGAACTGATATTGCCGACGGCTCAAACTCTTGGGGCGAGCAACTTGCGCAGTGTATGGCAACTGGCGCGCGAAGTTCGCTTTGGACTTGTTGCCGCCATTGTCGCTGGTTTCGGGAGAGTAATTTCCGAGGTCGGTGTGGCAATGATGGTCGGCGGCAATATTCGCATGTACACGCGCACCATGACTACCGCCATTGCATTGGAAACGAGCAAAGGAGAATTTGCTTTTGGCTTGGCTCTTGGACTGATCCTGATCTGCGTGTCGCTGGCGGTCAACCTGTTTCTGACTATAGCGCAAGAAAGCCGCCGGGTATGAGCGCCGAAAAGTACCGCCTCACGTCTATTCGTGCATCGTACGGCCGCAACCTCGGAATTGCGGTTGATGAACTCGCCCTTACCGCAGGCGGGCTTTACGTATTGATCGGGCCGAATGGATCCGGGAAGAGCACGCTGCTGAGCGTTATGGCTTTTTTGAAGAAACCCGAGCAGGGAACCATTTGTTTCGATGGCGCGCAGGTGAACTGGACAGCCAGAGAATGCTTTCTCTTACGCCAGCACGTTACGCTTCTTCACCAGAATCCATATCTCTTTTCAGGCAGCGTTTCCGGAAATGTGGCGTTCGGGATGGTCGCCCGAGGCGCTCGCAGAGATACGGCGCGGGAAGTAATCCGGGAGTCGCTGGCGAAAGTGGGGCTGGAAGGGTTTGAATCGAGAGCAGCGCGCAAACTATCCAGTGGGGAAAGCCGGCGGGTCGCCCTTGCTCGCGCCCTGGCTTGCGAACCCGAGGTCCTGCTTCTGGACGAACCCTTTGCGCACGCGGATCGCGCAAGCGCCAAGCTACTCGAGACTGTGATCCTTGCGCTCGCCGCCGGTGGCGCGACGACGCTCGTGATCTCGAGTCACGATGAGCGGCTGGGCTCAAGACTGGGCGCCACGATTATTTATCTGGACGAGGGCAAGTTGGATAAGATCCAGGACAGTAGAGTCATGTAAGACTGGGTCATCTCGCTGTTCACAATTTGCAGCGCTGGAAGGATTTTTCTCGGATGCCAACTCTCGATGAAGCGAGAAGATTGATTCTTGAACGCGCCGGCACGCTCGGTACGGAGACGGTTGAATTGGTTGATTCTCTGGGCCTGGTGACCGCAGAGGACATCGCATCTCCATGGGACATGCCGCTCTCGAGCAACTCGGCGATGGATGGGTTTGCAGTTTGTTTGGCCGACTGCCGGGGCGGTGCACAATTGCAGATCACCGGATTGATTCCGGCAGGCTCGACATCAAACCATAGAGTCGAGCCTGGCTGCGCAATCCGGATCATGACCGGCGCACTCATTCCGGAGGGATGCGATGCGGTCGTTCCTTTTGAAAAAGCCGAAGAACGCGACGGATGGGTAACTTTCAAAGAATCGATACGTGTCCATCAGAACATCCGGCTTGCAGGAACAGATGTTCGGCGCGGCGAGGTTGTGATTCCCGCAGGCGCCGCGATCGGCGTGCCCGAGATCAGCATGATGGCCGGCTGCGGCATGAGCTGTGTGACTGTTTTTCGGCGTCCCAGGGTTGCGATTCTTTCTACGGGCGACGAACTGCTTGCCGTCGGAGAAGAAGTGGTGCCGGGAATGGTCGTCGATAGCAACGGCGTTTCTCTTGCTGCCGCCGCAAAGGAGTGCGGGGCCAAAGTTGAGTTACTCGGCATCGCGCGCGACACCTATGATAGCCACGTAGAAAAAATGACGATCGGCTTGGAAGCCGATATCTTCATCACCACCGCGGGAGTCTCGGTCGGCGAGCGCGATCTGGTGCGCAAGGTGCTCGCCGGGCTGGGAGTCTCGCAACTGTTCTACGGCGTGGATGTGAGGCCGGGCGGTCCCACAACATTTGGAGTAAAGGATCACCGTTTGGTATTTTGCCTGCCCGGCAATCCTGTCGCGTCAATCCTTATCTTCGAAGAGCTGGTACGGCCGGCCATCCTGAAAGCCATGGGTTACAAGCGCATTCTTCGACCGTGTGTTCGAGCTGTTCTGAAAGAGCGGACGAGCAAATCGGAAGGAAAAGTGAAACTTCTGCGAGTCAGGCTCGAGCTTGGCGAAAGCTGCCTTCTTGCGACCAGTTCGGGGGACCAGAACACGGGGATGTTGAAGACATTGCTCAGAGCTGACGGAGTTGCAGTGCTTCCCGCGGAGCGTACATCGCTCGACGCAGGCGAGGAGGTAGACGTGCATGTCTATTCCGCTCATTCGCTCATGAGGGCCCCCTTCAAATCCTCTATCTCTGGTTGCTTGGTTAAGCTTAGGTATTCTCCGGCAGACGAATAGGCTTACATGGCCCCTCTTTCTGCAATAGGGTGGTCTACGGCAAAACCAAAGAAGGTGTGCCCTATTCAGCTTTTTTTGAAGGTCCCCGCTCCTTGGGGTCGCGGCGACTTAAGTGCAGCGACCTCGGGTTACAGCGTCTCTGGTTTTGCTATAGGTTGGTCGCGGAAGGTAGTATCCGAGACACCCTATGGCGAAACCACAGAAGGTGTATCTCGGATTCAGTCGAGACAAGTCCCGCGAGCAACAGCGAGCGGCGACTCCCCGCGAAATCTTCCATATATCTACTTGATTTTAAAGTAGATAGCTATTTCTTCGACCCACGCGTGCTCGTCGGCAAAACCAGGGTGGATCATTAAACTCTACCGGTAGAATGTACTGGACTCAGGCAGCTACTCCACAACAATTTTTGCGTAATATTTGCGCGTTTGTGTATACTGAGGCGGCCTGAGAGGAGAAAGTTGTTTCAACTCTTCTCTCTACACGTTTCCCCAAAATCGTGGGCAAAAAAGGAGATCGGCAAATGGCAGCAACAGCTGTAGTTTCTCCACGCGTTTCGGCGCCGTGGACGGGAAAACTCTTTAGCAATGGATGGCGGAAGGGGTCGGCCGGCGTACTGGAGGTCATGGAACCGGCGACCGGCGAGATTCTTCTGAGCGTGGGTGCAGCATCTCCCGAGGATGTGCACACGGCAGCTGGCATTGCAACAGCCGCCCAGCCAGCGTGGGCGGCGCTGCCGCCGCGGGAGCGCGCGGAACTGTTTCGCAAGGCGGCGAGGGTCTTCGAGCGCGATGGCGAGCAGATGGCCCAGGTGATTTTCCGCGAGACCGGAGGGTCGCTGACAAAGGCGCGGTTTGAAGTGCAGGAGGCCATCGCTATTTTGTATTACGCTTCGAGCATGCCGCTGGCGACACAAGGCTACGTTCTGCCGTCGCAGCCGGGGCGGATGAGTTTTGCGCGGCGGGTGCCGATGGGCGTGGTGGGCGTAATCTCGCCGTTCAACTTTCCCCTGCTTCTTGCCATGCGTTCACTGGCGCCGGCTCTGGCCGCAGGCAACGCAGTGATCCTGAAGCCCGATCCGCAGACGCCCGCGACAGGTGGCATGTTTCTCGCCAGCGCGTTCGAAGAAGCGGGCCTGCCGCCGGGTGTGTTGCATGTGCTGCCGGGCGGCGCGGACGTGGGCGAGGCGCTTTGTACGCATCCTTTGGTGAATATGATCGCGTTTACGGGCTCTACGCCCGCGGGACGCAAGGTGGGCGAGGTGTGCGGGCGGCACCTGAAGAAGGTGGCGCTGGAACTGGGCGGCAAGAATCCGCTGATTGTGATGGAGGACGCGGACCTGGCGGTCGCTGCTTCCAATGCGGCCTGGGGTGCGTATCTGCACCAGGGGCAGATCTGCATGGCGACGGGAAAGATTCTGGCGCACGCCTCGATTGCCGCCAAGCTGACGGAATTGCTGGTGGAGAAGGCCAATCATTTACCGGCGGGCAATCCGGCGACAGAGCAGGTTGCGCTGGGGCCGGTGATTAATAAGCGGCAGCGGGACCGGGTTCATGCGATTGTGCAGGACTCGCTGGAGAAAGGCGCCAAGCTGGAGGCGGGCGGAACCTTCCGCGACCTGTTCTACGCGCCCACGGTGCTGAGCGATGTGCGGCCTGGGATGCGGGCGTTTGAGGAAGAGATCTTTGGCCCGGTGGCGGTGGTTGTGCCGTTCGCGTCGGACGACGAAGCGGTGGCGCTGGCCAACCAGACGGAGTTCGGGCTGTCGGCGGCGGTGATTGGGAAAGACGTGGGACGGGCGATGGCGATTGGCCAGCGATTGAAATCGGGGCTGCTCCATATCAACGATCAGACGGTAGCCGACGAAGGAATAAATCCCTTCGGCGGACGGGGAGCGTCGGGCAACGGCACCGCCTTAGGCGGGCCGGCGGACTGGGAAGAATACACGCAATGGCAGTGGGTCACCGTACAGAACAACGCACCGACGTATCCCTTCTGAAGACGCTGGTGCAAACGATTCGGTCTGAAGTCTTCGCGCAGAAAACTTCAGACCGCTGGAGTTGATCGACAACAAAGAAAGTTGCAAGACAATGAAGATAAGAGCGGCAGTAACGCGTGCGCCGCACGCGCCCATGAGCCTGGAGACGCTGGAGATTGAAGCTCCACGCGCGGATGAAGTGCTGATCCGGATCTCCGCTTCAGGCGTATGCCACACCGACATCGCTATGCGCGACCAAGTGTTCCCGGTGCCGTTGCCTATCGTACTGGGGCATGAGGGATCGGGAGTGATCGAGGCTGTCGGTTCCGATGCGGCAGGCCTCGCGGTGGGCGATCATGTGGTGATGAGTTACGCCGCATGCGGCGGGGATTGCGCGCAGTGCAAGAGTGCAGCGTACTCCTATTGCGAGCGGTTTTTTCCGCTGAACTTCGGTGGGGCCCGGCCAGACGGCAGTACTTCCCTTGGCTGCGGAACGGAACGAGTTCACAGCCACTTTTTCGGGCAGTCTTCCTTCGCGGAGTACACGGTATGCTCGGCGCGCCAAGTCGTGAAAGTGCCCAAAGATGCGCCGCTTGAACTGCTTGGACCGTTGGGGTGCGGGGTGATGACCGGAGCGGGAGCGGTAATCCACGCGCTCGGCGTAGGGGTCGGGGAATCGATTGCCGTCTTCGGCACGGGGTCGGTGGGGTTGAGCGCAGTGATGGCGGCGCGGCTGGTGGGTGCGGAAACGATCATTGCCATCGATGTGAACCCGCAGCGGCTCGCGCTGGCGGAAGAACTGGGTGCGAGCCATACCGTGAATGCGCGCACACAGGAGCCGGAGGCGGCGATTCGAAAGGCGCTGCCTGGCGGGGTGCGGTATGCGCTGGATACGACAGCGCGGCCAGAGACGATCCGGGCGGCGATTGCCGGCTTGTCGGCGCGGGGAACCTGCGGATTGCTGGGAGCTTCGGCGCCGGCCGATGTGGCCTGCTTTTCTCCGATGGATATGGTGAGTTACGGAAAGTCGGTGCGGGGCATCGTGGAAGGCAATGCCGTCCCCGCGATTCTGATTCCTCGGTTGATTGAGTTGTACCGGCAGGGAAGATTCCCGTTCGACAAGCTGGTGAAAGTTTATCCATTCGACGCGATTAACGAGGCGATTCACGATGCAGAGACGGGGAGGACGGTGAAGCCGATCCTGCGAATGAGAGAGAATTCAGTCTCCAATTAAAGCGCGATCGGAATTCAGACGGTGCGTCTGGTTCGGAGCGTGCTGGAGGGCTTTGAGAGAACACATTGAAAGCAATATTGCTATCTGGAGAGTGCCAAGTTCTCTGTTCGGATCAGGTTCGATCCCGGGGAAGCCTGAGGGTGGATAGCTCTGCGGCGAGCTCCACCCAGCGATCGACGAGCAGTATCATGGATTGGTAGTTCTTCAACTGCGGGCGCATGGCCGGCAGGTCCTGCCTGCGGATGAATTTGGTGCTGCTCCCGCATTTGCGGGTATAACTGAGCTGGTAGTTGGGGCCATGCTTTTTTGGCGCCTGGGCTATGCATTGGCAGCCCGGAGATCCGCAGACGTCACCCTCGCACACAACCGGAAATGAAACAAAAAGCTGCTATAGAGGTTAAGAACCAGGGCTCTTTCGTACGCAGATGGGGTTAGGCGAAGGACAGGCCCAAACTGCTTGGGAATGGTGAACTACGTTGACGGGATTCCGCTGACCTTCGTCGCTACCCCGCCGCAGATACACAGCAATTAAGATTGCAGGAACTGGCCTGCTACTTCTCCCGGAGCAGCGGGCAAAATCCGGCCGATTCAGAGAAAGGATGACTTGAGATGGCAGTTTATGAAGGGCGATGGACTACAGTTCGTGTTGAGGTCGAAGAAGGCATCGGGTGGGTGACCCTCAATCGCCCGGAAAAGCGCAATGCAATGAGTCCCACCCTCAATCGCGAAATGTGCGATGTTCTGGAGACACTCGAGCTGGACGAGGCGGTGAACGTGCTTGTTCTTACCGGCGCGGGGGAATCCTGGACGGCGGGCATGGACCTGAAGGAATATTTCCGCGAGGTCGATGAGGCTGCGGAGATCGTTCGGGAGAAGATCCGTCGCGATGCATCGACCTGGCAATGGAAACTTCTGCGGATGTATGCGAAACCAACCATCGCCATGGTGAACGGGTGGTGCTTCGGCGGCGCATTCGGGCCTCTGGTCGCATGCGATCTGGCCATCGCGTCAGAGACCGCGGTCTTTGGCCTCTCGGAAATCAACTGGGGCATCCCACCTGGCAACGTTGTAAGCAAAGCACTGGCGGACACCGTTGGACATCGCAAGGCGCTTGAATACATCATGACCGGGGAGACATTCACCGGGCTCCAAGCCGCTGAGATGGGCCTGGTAAATCGCGCTGTGCCTCTGGAGATACTTCGCGAAGAGACGGTGACGCTTGCCCGCAAATTGGCTTCGAAGAATCCCATTGCGCTGCGTGCGGCAAAGCACGGATTTAAGCGTTGCCGCGAGCTGACGTGGGAGCAGAGTGAGGACTACCTCTACGCCAAAGTCGATCAGGCGCAACTGCGCGATGACGAGAAAGGGCGCGAGAAGGGCATGCAGCAGTTCCTCGATGAGAAGAGCATCAAGCCCGGCCTTGAGACCTATCGTCGTTGATCGATTAGATCGATGCCGCGGATCACCGGCTTACATCATGGCTACGAATTGGCAGCCTGAGCCGTTGCATTGAATGTTTGTGCTCAGAGCAGAAGATGAGCGGCGGGTAAGCTGTGCCTATAGCAAAACCAGAGATTCTGTAACCCGAAGCCGCTGCGCTTAAGTCGCCGCGACCCAAGGAGCGGCGACCTTCAAAAAAAGCTAAATAGGGCACACCTTCTCTGGTTTTGCCGTAACGCTGCTTCGCAACGCGATAGGCCTGTTTTTGCGCAGCCCTGGTCACAAATCACCCCCGCACACAACCGAAAATCACTCGCAAAGCTGCCACCGCGGTTAACAACCAGGGCTCTTTCGCACGCGGATGGGCTTTGGCAAAGGACGGCGTTGCAGCGAATGATTTTTCGCCGGTCATACGCAATGACACGATCGGCGGGCATTCCATATTGGATGAGGATCGCGCCCGAAGCCCGAAGCTGATTCGCGCATGGGAAAGCTGGCACGGTAATCTGAATTACGGGAGGAAACAATGAGTAAGGGTGTAGAAATCACGAAAGCACTTGCCGATCTGGA
>Ga0326727_10014894_pt1 | contig 16820 bp, 12 predicted proteins | sample MB2enrmetagenome_FD_207643 | JGI IMG/M metagenome (GOLD analysis project Ga0326727, IMG submission 207643) | Lab enriched peat soil microbial communities from McLean, Ithaca, NY, United States - MB29MY | ecosystem: Environmental > Terrestrial > Soil > Wetlands > Peat | place: USA: New York...
AACGGCATGCCCGAGCGCAGCGCCTTGACCCCCACGGCCAAGCTCGACATGGTGGCATGCGGATTGGCGGTATCGATGGGAATCTGCCCTGACCGGTCGAGATACCAACCGATAAACGCGATCGGCCACAACTCCTTCTTGGCGAGAATGCGGAACTGGAAGGGCAGCGCGGCGAAGATCACCGGCGTATCCATGTAGGAGGTGTGGTTGGACGCGTAGACGGCCACCGGTTGACTGCGCAGGTTCTCCATCCCGCGCACAGTCAGCGAGCAACCGGCGACCTGTACTACGGCTCGCGCCCAGAATTGCGCAATCCGGTACTGCATGCGGCCAAGCTTGTCAGCGAACGACACCAGCAGCGAAAGCGAACCACAAAAAGCCGTAATCAGCGTCAGAAGCGGGATCTGCAATAGATTCGTTCGCCAGCGATAGAGCCGTGGCAGCGGATTGGGCCTTGGGCTCATGCTGGTGCCCCTTCCGCGCCGAGCAATAGAGTGCGCGCCTCGCCCACCAGGTACACCGACCCGGATACGACAATCGCTCCGCCCTGAGCGCCTTCCATGGCGTGCCTGAGGGCTTCGCCGACTGACTCGGCTGCCAGAGCAGGTGTCCCGGTGACTTTGGCTGCGGCCAGCAGATCCTCCATGGCGGCGGCGCGAGCTGTATGTATAGGCGCAAGGATCACCTGGCCGAAGAACGGGAAGAGAATCTGCGCCATCTCTTCCACCGGCTTGTCGCGCAGGCAACTGAAGATCAGTTTCCGTGGTCTCTTGTCTCCCAGCGTGCTGCCCAGTCCCGCGCGCAGAGCCCATGCGCCGGCGGGATTATGAGCCACGTCCAGAACCCACTCCACGCCGCTTCTTTCAATGCGCTCCAGCCGGCCCGGCCAGCGGGTCAGCCGGATTCCCTCCGCGATGGCTGCGGACGTAATGGGAAAACCATGACTCCTGGCCAGCTCAGCGGCCGCGGCTATGGCCAGCGCCAGGTTCCGCTGTTGATGCGCGCCCGCCAGTGGGGAATCGACGAGAATCTCCGCTCCGAGAGCCTCGACTGAGTATGGTCCAACCGTGCCCGCGCGCGGTACGTAAGCCGTCGCACTCACTCCACGCACTCCCAGCCTGGTCGCCACCTGGCCCAGGACCTGGTTGGCTTCAGGATGCTGCGGCAAGGTAATCGTGGTTCCGCCTGCCCGCAGAATGCCCGCCTTTTCCCGGGTGATTGCCGAGATGGTCGAACCAAGCCATTCAATGTGGTCAAGCGAGATGTCGGTAATCACCGAGATCAGCGGATCTACAACATTGGTTGCGTCCAACCGCCCGCCCATGCCCACTTCCAACACTGCTATCTCAGCCTTCGCCTCAGCAAAATACAAGAGAGCCTGTGCGGTGAGAATCTCGAAGTAGCTGGGTAGTTGCGGCAATCGGCCATTCAAGACCAACTCTTGCGCAGCGTCGTGAACGCGAAAATAGAGCCGCGCAAAAGCATCGTCGGCGATCTCTGCGTGGTCGAAGCGTATACGTTCGTTCGCCCTGGCCAGATGGGGAGACGTGTAAAGCCCGGTCCGTAGCCCCGATGCCGTCAGGATCGAGGCCAGCGTGGCAGCTGTCGATCCCTTTCCGTTGGTTCCTGCAATCAGTACTGCGGGAAATGAGCGTTGCGGATTGCCAAGCGCACCCAGCAGCGTGCGAATCTCATCAAGCGAGAATTTCCTGCGCAGGTGTCCGGCGCCCGTGTAGAGCTCCGGGACCATGGCATTCAGTTGATCGATAGCCGCTGCGTAGGACATGGAAAGTTAAGTATAAAAGGGTGGTCTCAATCGAGCTGTAATCCGGGTAACGGCTCAGTCTATAATCTCGTCGATTACGCTCCGTTCAGCCTCCTCTTTGGGGCTTTGGCATCTCTGTAACCTTGTTTTGCGGGCGTTCGTCCGCCGGGACGACCGGTAGCATGGCCCGGACCTGCTCTTTGCTCGTTCCCTCAGTCTTTTCCATGAAATACCACAGCGCATCGACGAGAATATCGTTCGTGGTAGTCCGTTTGTCTCCCTTGGCTCGGCGGGCTTGATTGATTCGGTGTATGGCTTCCCTGTCCTCGGAGGTGAGACTAATGGTTGTCCGAAGGGCATCGTCTGGGATGTGTTTCTCTCTGGGACTCATAATTCAAATTGCCATTGACAGCATTATCGCATTGTTGCATTATTACGTTATAATGCAATAACGCAGTGACGCTAATAAGCGAAGAATCGAAGGTAGCAGCGTATTAAGATTTGGAGGGGACTCAGATGGCACCTCTTGCCCCGTTCTCGACGGAGAACATGGTGTTTGAACAACACCGCGAAGAGTGGTTGCGATCTCACCCCGGCGAGTACGTCGCGATCCAAGGTGAGGTCATAGCCGACGGATTCTTCTGTACTTATACCGACGCTTTCAAAGCTGGCCTGCAGAAGTTCGGTGTCCGTGAAAGTTTTCTAGTAAAGCAAGTATGGATATCCGAGCCGGTCTATTGCGTCTCCTAACATGGCTCGCGTTGACATTAGCTGGGATCCCTTTGACCAAGGTGACCCGGGCCCTTGCATTGACGTCATAGTTACGAATTCACGCGAAGTTATTGAGGCAGGGCGGGCCCTTGGCCTCGAGTATCCCGAGCCTCGCCGAATGAGAGCTCTACTGGATACTGGCGCATCCGTCACCGTAATAAGCAAGAAATTTGCCAACTACTGCAAATTCTTTCAAACGAATGAGGGGAGCGAGATAACGGCAATCGGTGCCACTCACCGCTGCGGGGAGCACGCCGGTGCCATTAGCTTTCCCAGAACTAACCTACGACCATTGGACCCAATTCGCATTGTTTCAGCCGAATTCGCAAAAGAACGACACTACGCAATTCTGGTTGGCAGAGATATCTTGCGGAATTGGATTGTCACGTTCGATGGGCGTAACAAGCGGGCAACGATAACAGATTGACCGGAACTTGCCACCCGAAAAACCGAATCTGAGGCTAACCCGCCGCCTGGAATTTGCTCAATCCCGCAACAGTAGTTGCATTGCCTGGCGCGCATTTTGCAGGCACTCCCGCGCCTCATCCTCTGACAGCAGGCCCTGGTGACCAGCCTTTCTGCCCACATCGTTAATCTGCCTTGCCAGTGCCAGAAAATCCCCGTCAATGTGGGTCTGGAGCAGCTTGTCGTTCACTTCGTGGAGCAGGTTGCCCAAGGTCGTTACATTGCGGTAGTGTGTGCGTACCTGGCGGGCGAGGTTGGCGGGCAGCTTCTGTCTGATCGTTTCTTCCAATACCGAACGGCACATGACGGCGCAGGCTGTAAACAGGCCAAAAAAGTAACAGCGAGTCGCTTCATCTAGATAGCGATCCAACTCCTCCGAGCTTGATGTAGCTGCAACACATTCGCGCAATTGGGTTGCCCGCATTACGGCTGGTTCCACCAGCTCGAGTAATTCGAGTGCGAAAGCTGCGCGCACTAGATCATTCTGCTGCCCATCGAGGGCGTGCTGGATCTTCTGCCATGCCGGAGTGCCCTCGCTGCCGCCAGCTTGCTGTAACCGCGTAAGTGACGTCAACCGCTGCCGGGCATGCTGTATAAATCCCTCTCTCATCTCCTGGGCCAATATCCGCCACCCAGTTACAAAAGCCGCTGAATCTTGCTGGTATCGCGCCCAAAGCTCTTTGTACACAATGCCTGGCAGAACTTCATGCAGTTGAGCAAACCGTCCCGTCGCTGCTAACTCTGTGATTGCTTCGCAAAACTCTTGACCTGGCGCGTCTTCCGCAGACATCTGCATTAATTCGATTTCCAGCCGGGCAACGTCAATCGTCATCTTTCACACTCCTTACCTGAGCGAAGTTTCTCAGCTAGAATCCCTGAGGCGAAGTGTAGGACTTGGACTACACAATTTCCCACGAAAAGCGACAGGCGCTTGATTCCTCATACTGGAATGGGAACCTTTCGCGTCACTCACCATCGATGGGAATTCGGGCTGAAAATCCAGAGTATTCGTCGCTTCTTCCAAGCTATAGGACCTTTGTCTAATCTTCGCTACATGTGGAGGACGCGCCTTTTCCAAACCCTCATTCCATGCGCCCCTGAACACTCTTTTCACATAAACTATCTGCTTTACACAGCCCTTTTCCAGTGACCTGTGGGAGGTGTGGGAAATATCGGCCCCACTGCTGCCGCTCAAACCAAGTTTTCCAAAACTCCAGAATTGCACAGGTAAGATTTAGAAAACCACGCACTCCCCCAACTTCCCCTTTAACAATCACTTCAGAAGGTTTCCCACTTTTCCTCCCTGAACTACGAGTACTACTATCTTGTTTCTTAATCTCCTATACTTTTCCTACTCTCCGTCGCACCGCCAAATCTCACTTTCAACCCCAGCTTGTCCGGTGGCAATCTTCCCAGGCGAGAGCAGAACTGGGACACTGTTGCTACACGAGCCACATAATCCAGAGAACCGCCCCTGTTTTCCACCTCCACTTAAATGCCAGGGTGAATACAATCAAGAGGAAGAAAAGACAGCCACTTCCACCGGGCTGGAATGTGTTGTAGAGTGTGGCCAGTGTAGGAATTTGGCTTCTAGACCAAAGGTAGACATATGCCGATCAGTCAAACCGAAGTGGAGAAGCCGGCCGCACAGGGGGCAGCGATGGAAATTAGCGTAAGCCGCCAGGATTTAGTAAGGGAACTCACGGTAACCCAAAGCATAGTCGAACGCAAGACCACCATTCCGATTCTGTCGAATTTCCTCTTCGAAGCCGAAGAGGATCGGCTGAACATTACCGCTACCGACCTTGATCAGGCGATTCGTACCAGCGCAGCGGTCAAGGTCAAGAAACCAGGCTCCTGCACTATCCCAGCACGGAAACTCTACGACTACATCAAGTTGCTTCCCGAGGGAGATATCTCCATCAAGCTGCTTGAGAACCATTGGGTGCAGATCCGCAGCGGCCGTTCGAATACAAAAATCGTCGGCATGGCTCGAGCGAACTACCCGCAAGTTCCAGAATTCCCAACTATTGCTGCCACCAACATCTCACTCTCAGCGCTGAAGACCCTGATTGCCCGCACCATTTTCGCTATCTCCAACGAGGAGTCGCGGTACACACTCAATGGCGCTTTGCTAGTTATCAAGGCGGAGTCGCTGGCTATGGTCGCCACCGACGGCCATCGCCTCGCCTATGTAGAAAAACCCAACGAAATCCTGGAAGGCATCAGCGGCGAGAAGCGCGTTCTGATTCCGCGCAAAGCTCTTCAGGAACTGCAGCAATTGCTTACGGCGACGGAGGCCGAAAAGGTGGAGTTTGCCGACGACGAGCATACGCTTTTCTTCCGCATCGGCCATCGAACCCTGAGCACCCGCAAACTCACCGGACAGTTCCCCAACTTTGAGGCGGTGATGCCGCGCGACAACACCAAGTTTGCGGTTGTGCGCTCCAGCGAGCTCTCGGCTGCTATTCAGCGCGTCGCGCAGTTCGCCGACGAGCGGTCCGGCGCAATCCGGTTGCGTCTGGAAGGCAACGAGCTGAAGATCAGCGCCAACTCCACTGAGTCCGGCGAGAGCGAAGACACCATCGACACGCCTTATTCGAGCGACCCAATCGTCGTAGGCTTCAACTCCGTCTACATTCTCGACTTCCTCAAAGCCCTGAGCAATGAGGGAGAAGTCCGCCTCGAATTCAAAGACTCCCAGTCCGCCGGCCAGATGCGTCCGGAGGATCCCGACGCCGAATACAAGTACCGGTATGTCCTCATGCCCATGCGGATCTGAACAGGCGGCAGGCGAGCGCCACAGCCCTGCCGTGTCAATAGCCGTTTTCGACCAGCCATCTGCATCTCTCTGACCGCCCTCACCCCTGGCGGTCATCGAAGAGGTATGTGGCTACCCCGTTCGGGGCATTGCACGGACTAGCTCCGCCGGAATACTTTTCTATTCACGCAAGGATGCGAGCAATCGCATACTCCTTTTCGCACCCGGATTGGTACTCCGGGTTTTTCCCCGTCCCGCGCCGGCCCCGGCTGTGGGACTCACTGTGGTTTCGTACCGACGGGACCTTCGTAAGACCTTTTTATTCAATGGATCATCCGGCTTTATCCGGTTGGGAGGCATTCCATGCGAAGTTTAATTTCAAAGAGGTCTCTGGTTACGTTCGTGGTGTTCTTCTGCGCGCTTTCATTGGCCAGAGCCCAGGATCTGGCGTCCGTCACGGGTGTGGTCACAGATACCTCAGGTGCGGTCATCCCCGCTGTCAGCGTCACCCTTGCGAACGACTCGACCAGCGTGTCCTACAAGGCCAGCACAAACTCCCTCGGGTCTTACACAATCGCTGATGTTGCCCCCGGCCCTGACTACAAGATCACGTTCCTGGCAGCCGGTTTCAAACCCATCGTCATCACCGGCATGTACCTCAGCGTGACCACCACTCGCACTCAGAACGCAAAGCTCAGCGTGGGCGGCGCGTCAGAGACGATTGAAGTTTCGGCGGCGGCGGAAAACGTCACCCTGAACACAACCGACGCCAGCGTCGGTAACAACTTCCAGGTCCAGGAACTGAACGATTTGCCGGTGCAAAACAGAGACAGTCCAGCCGCGCTCTTCACCCAGCAGCCGGGCGTCACCCTCGATGGCGCAGTCACCGGCGCTCGCACCGACCAAAACAACGTTACAGTGGACGGCCTCGAAGTCAACGACAATGCGACCGGTCAATTCGAAGTCATAGTCGGCAATGCGCCGGTTGACTCAGTGCAGGAGTTTCGCGGGGTGACCGCCGGGCCGCTTTCCAGTGCAGGTCAAGGAGGCGGCGGGCAGTTCGAGTTGGTAACCAAAAGCGGTACCAACAGTTTTCACGGCGCCCTGGTTGAGTATCACCGGGACACGGATACCGAAGCTAACAACTGGTTCAACAACAATAGCGGTACGCCCAGGCCTCCGCTCATCCGCAATCAATTCGGCGGCAATGTCGGCGGCCCCATCTGGAGGCAAAAGGCTTTCTTCTTCTTCGATTGGAATAGCCGCAAAGACACGATCAGCGACATCCCCGATCGAGTTGTTCCGATGGGAACGAATACCAGCGGCTTCCGCGGCGGCGAAGTGGCCTACGTTAACACTTCCGGCGCCATCGCAACCTTGACCCCGACGCAGGTTGCGGCGCTCGATCCGCAGGGAGTCGGTTGGGACCAGGCCGAGCTCAAACTGTTTCAGAGCCGGTATCCCGTCGCCAATGACCTGACCGGCGATGTGGGCGATGGGGTCAACACTGCGGGATTTCGTTTCAACGCACCCGCTCCTTACACCGAGAACGACTATGTGCAAAGAGTCGATTTCACCATCAACGACAAGATGAAGGTCTTCGGCCGCGGCACGGTTGTAAACACGACCGCCACGGAAAACCCAATACAATTTCCCGGCGATCCCTTTAGTTTCCCGTTTTACGACAAGAGCTATTCCTGGGTGGCCGGACACACCTGGACCATCGGCAATAACAAGCTGAACCAGGCTGAATATGGAGAGACCTACGAGAATTACGAGTTTCTGGTTCTCTATAATCCGCAGGGCGCAAATCAATACAGCTTCAGCGGACTCAGCGGCCCTTACGGCGCCAGCAACAACGCACAGTTTCGCACCTATCCGATTCCCGTCGTGCGCGACGATTTCAGTTGGGAAAAGGGCAGGCACAGCTTCACATTTGGCGGCACCTTCAAGTGGGAAACGCCCAATGAATTCGCCGACGAAAATTACAACTTCCCAGGCATCGGCGATACCGGGAACACTTATTTGCAGGGCTTAACGCCTGACCAGCGTCCGGCGGACATCAACAGCAACGCTACCACGATCTATGACAACCTCTTCACCACCGCACTTGGAGTGGTAGCCGACGTCAGCAGCAATTTCAATTACAACAACAAGGGTGTTGTGCAGCCGCAGGGTACCGGCCTCGACCTGAACTACCGCTACTACGAAACCGAGGTTTACTTTGGGGATACATGGAGGGTAACTCCTGACCTCGACATCTCCTATGGGGTGCGATATCAGAATTACACGGTGCCCTATGAGACCCATGGAGAAGAGGCGATCAGCAACCTGAACAACAACGGGACCATCTCCCCGTTCTCCTGGGACACCTATTGGAAAGATCGCGAGGTGCAGAGCGCTACCGGGAATTCGGCCACCAACTCGCTCCCCTTCCTGCAGTTCATCTACGGCGGAAAGGTGAACAACCAACCCAGCTACTTCCAGCCAAGCAACAAGAACTTTGCGCCGCGCGTAGCCTTCGCTTACAGCCCGAGCGGCGACAAGAAATCCGTCTTCAGCGCCGGGGCCGGGATCATCTACGATCACTCCCTCATCAATGCCCTGCAGTTCCAGCAACTGCAACGTTCGTATGTCTTTGAGGCAAGCAATATCAACCTTTTTGGAGATCCCAGCTCCGCAACCGCTACGCTCCAGACGGCGCCCAGATTCGCTGGGCTCACCAGCCCTCCGCCAGCGCCGGCCGCTCCCGCCATCGTCACGCCGTATATACCGTTTGTGTATCTGGGCTACCCCTACGGTCTGAATTATGGGCAGGTAAACCTGATGATGGATACCAACCTCAAGACCCCTTATTCGATCCAGTTCGAGGCTGGATTCCAGCATGAATTTCCGCAGGGATACCTTCTGAAGGTCAACTATGTTGGACGCCTCGGCAGGCGCCTGCTTGCAACAGCAGACGCAAGCCAGTTGCTCGATTTTCCGGATAATATGGGCAACTCCACGCAGACCATGGCCGGCGCCATGGCAGCTATGACCACCCAGCTGCGCCAGAACGCGAACCTTGGACCCTATGGCGCTATTCTGAGCCTTACCCCGCAGCCTTGGTTTGAAGATATGGCGCCCGGATACGCAGCCTTTGTGAACTCTCAAAACGGTACCAGCTTCACCAGCAACACCCAGGCGCTTGCTTACGGCGCTTATCCGCTGCCCCAACGCGGAGACTTCGCCGACACGATCCAGTCGCTTGCAGCCAGCGGATACCTGGCCTCAAATGTGGGCATGGCTTCTCAATTCGGCAGCAACAGCGTTTGGACCAACAAGGGATTCTCAAACTACGACGGCATGCTGGTGACGCTGCACAAGAACGTAGGCTATGGTTTACGCTTCGATCTCAACTACACCTGGTCGCACTCGATTGACAATGTCTCCCTGATTGCCGACAGCATTGCCGTCAGCAACGGCTTCGGCTTTATCTGCGACGTGCAGAGGCCGCGGGAGTGCCGAGGCAACTCCGACTTCGACGTGACCAACTACTTCAACGGCAACTTCATCTATGAACTGCCATTCGGCCGTAACCGGGCCATTGCCGCTACCGCGCCTCTGTGGGCAAACGAGGTGATCGGCGGCTGGGAGCTGAGCGGACTTCCCAATTGGCACAGCGGCAATGCCTACAATGCGCAGTCGAATGCGTATATCACCAGCTTCGCAAACGATGCGCCTGCTACCTTGACTGGACCTATCAGCTCACTGAAAGCAAGGGTCAATGGCGGCGAGGGCAATCCCGTGCTTGCCTACGCCAACCCAACCACCGCCCTTGCCGCCTTTACCGGACCCACGGGCTTCAACGTCGGCAGCCGCAACAACCTGCGCGGCCCAGGGTACTTCGATATCGATATGGGCCTCGGCAAGACCTTCCCCATCTATGAGGACAAGGTCCACCTGAAGTTCCGGTGCGATGCCTTCAACGCCCTGAATCATCCCAGCTTCAATCCTCCGCCGGGAGCCGGCGTCGACATCACGCAAGCGGAGGGCGTCCAATTCGGAACCATCACCAGCACGGCCAGCGCGGCACGGGTTCTGCAAGGCGCGTTGCGGCTGGAGTTTTGAAGCCTTCAAACACCCGCACAAGCAAAAGCCCCGGACGAAAGCCGGGGCTTTTTTCTTGTGTTCTTTTATTTCTCAAAGAGAAGCACCTGGTTTATGTCTTGAGGAACTCCAGCGCGCGGATCAGGTAGTTCTTCAGATCGCGGCGATGCACAACCGCGTCAAGGAAGCCTTTTTCCAGGAGGAACTCCGATCGTTGAAAGCCTTCGGGCAGCTTCTGGCGGATGGTCTGTTCAATGACGCGGGGCCCGGCAAAACCAATCAGCGCGCCAGGTTCCGCAATGTTCAGATCCCCAAGCATGGCAAAGCTGGCCGTGACTCCTCCGGTGGTGGGATCGGTGAGCACGCAGATGTAGGGAACCTTCGCATCGTCCAACTGCGCCAGCGCGGTGGAGATCTTGGCCATCTGCATCAGGCTCACCACGCCCTCCATCATGCGCGCTCCACCAGAGGCGGCGACCACGATCAGCGGCTTGCGTCCGAGCCGGGCGCGGTCCACGGCGCGAGCGATGGCTTCGCCCACGACGGCCCCCATCGATCCGCCGATGAAGCCGTACTCCATGGCGCTGAGGACGACTGCGTGAGGACCCAGGCGGCCCACGGCGTTGACGATCGCATCGTTCAGCCCGGTAGCCTCCTGCGCCGTGCGCAAGCGCTGCTTGTAGGGCTTCACATCGGTAAAATTCAGCGGGTCGGTGGAGCGCAGCCCCATGTCCACGAACTCATACCCGGGCTCGAGCAGCAAATCGATGCGTTCCCGCGCCCCGAGCTTGAAGTGATGCTGGCACTTGGGGCAGACGTTCATGTTGGCTTCGAGATCCGGCCGGAAAATGGGCTGGCGGCATCCCGGGCATTTGATCCACAATCCCTCGGTGCGAACGGTTTTTCCGGCAGCATCCGTGCCGCTATTCTCGGGGCCAGGGCCGGACTCGTATTCGCCGTCTTCTCGCTTGAACCAGGACATACCGAACCCAATTGTAAATGGACTGCCCCCTCAACAGGCTGGCCGGCACGCAAGTGGGAAGCGAAGCCTCAGTATTCTATGCCGCGCTGCGCCAGGATGCCTTTCTGATAAGCATGCTTCACTTCCCGCATCTCGGTAACCGTATCGGCCAGGTCTACCAGCAGCGGGTGAGCGTTGCGGCCGGTCAGGATCACATGCACCATCTCCGGCCGTCCACGCAGAGCCTCGGCCACCACCGCCGCGTCAAGCATCTTGTAGCTGATCGCGTAGTTGATCTCGTCAAGAATCACCATATCCCACTCGCCGGAGTAGATAGCCTCGCGCGCCTCGGCCCAGGCCGCCTCCACCAGGCGAATATCCTCGGGGTCGGTCTCAGCGCCGCCCACCTTCACAAAGCCGCGTCCCATCTGCTTCAGAACGAAGTTCCCGCCGAAGGCCTCCACGGCATCCAGCTCGCCGTAGTGCCACGACCCCTTGAGAAACTGCAGCATCAGGACCCGCATTCCGTTGCCCACGGCGCGCAGGGCCGTGCCCAGGGCGGCAGTGGTCTTACCCTTGCCGGGACCGGTGTTGATCAGAATCAGTCCTCGCCGTGAGTCGGTCATGAATAGTTCACAATTCCTAGTTCACAGTTACTGGAACCCCGTAATTTGCAGCCTGAGTTCGGAGTTGTTCTGAGAACTGTCTTCAGTGTCCCGCATGGTACGGATGGCCAGTGAGAATTGTAAATGCCCGGTAGAGTTGTTCGGCCATGACCAGGCGCGCCAGTGCGTGGGCCAGGGTCATGGGCCCCAGCGAAAGCAGCAGTTGCGAACGCTTGCGGGCCGCCTCTGACCAGCCGCTGGCAGGACCCACGGCGAAAACGATGTGCTGACTCCCCTGGTCACGGCGCGCGCCCAACCACCCCGCAAATTCCTCCGATGTCATCTGCCGTCCGCGGCTGTCGAGCAGCACCGCCAGAACCGGCGTTCGGCCCTGCTGCCGGTCCAGCCACTGAAGCAGGGCCTCCTCGGCGAGGAAACTTTCTGTTTGACAGCGCGCAAACCCCGAGCAGCGTTCAAGATAGGTTTGAATGAGCGGGTCGAGCACGTCCTTCGAGCCGGGTCGGGCGCCGATGTGGGCCAGCGTAATCAGCATGGAAAGGAGGATATCGCAAGCCCTGCAACTTGTGCCGCCATCGTCGGCTCGGAGATTCCCAAAACAGGAGCGCCTTTGCCCAAATTTGGAATATTGCGGAAGATTCCTACAGTTTTTCATATTCATACAGTTCTTACTATATCGGCGCATTATAGGTAAGCATTTTATTTTCAATAAGAAACAGATTATCTCCGGGATGCCCACGGATTGGCATCTGTCGTGCATCTGTTCTGGACAGCTATCCGTGTAATTTGTCGGAACGCCACTCAGTGATCACGCGATCACCTGCGTGGGGTTTTTGCATTGCGTGTTCACGGCATTGTTGCGTGTTCTGTCCACTTGGGTATTACCGGCAAGCCGGGTATAGCCCGCCGCGCCGGGGCAACAAAATTCGCGGATTGAGAAGTTTCCCACAAGGGCCTTCCGGTCCCAAATCATTTCGGAGGAGTTCAATGCGATTTTTCCGGCTTCAGTCTTTTGTTTTGGCCCTCGGCCTTCTGGCCACAGTTGGTCTTGTTCTCAATCTCGCGACCCCCCCGGCGTACGCACAGGCCGATCTCGGATCAGTTACAGGCGTCGTTACCGACGCAAGCGGCGCGGTAATCCCAAGCGCCAAGGTTGCCATAACCAACCCCGACACCGGCGCTGTTCGCGTCGCGCAGACCAATGGCCAAGGCGAATTTGCCATCACCCAGCTCCTGCCGGCCACCTATACGCTTACCGTTACGGCGCAGGGCTTCGCCCCGGCCAAGAAGACTGTCTCGGTCACGGTGGGTTCAGAGAACTCCACCACCGTCAAGATGGCCGTTGCCGGCGGCGTGACCCAGGTGATCGTAGCCGCCGATGACTTTGCGGGCGTGCAACTGGAGAAGCCCGAGGTCTCCGCGGTCATTGAGACCAACCGGATTCTCGCCCTGCCCACGCTGGACCGCGACCCCTACAACCTGGTCGCCGGCGCCGGGAACCTCACGGCCGACCCGACCGCCGCAGCTCGCGGCGTTGGATTCGATATTTCCGGCTCGCGCAACACCTCTGTCGACATTCTTCTGGATGGCGCGGAAAACACCGACCTGTACGCCGTTGGAGTCGGCCAGTCGGTGCCCTTGGACGCGACCTCCGAAATCCGCATTGTGACCTCGAACCCGGGCGCGGAATACGGCCGCGGCTCAGGCGCCGTGAACGTCTCCACCAAGTCGGGCAGCAATGGCCTGCACGGTTCGGTCTACGAGTACAACCGCATCTCGACCCTGGCCTCGGATGGCTTCAACAACAACTACATTCACGCCCTGGAGCCGGGCATTACCGCCAAGCCGCGGTATACGCACAACCAGTTCGGCTACTCCGTGGGCGGCCCGGTGAAGAAGGACAAGATCTTCTTCTTCTCTTCGACCGAGTGGACCAAGATCCGCAGCGCCCAGAACGTCGTCTCGGTGGTTCCGACCCAGGGCCTGATCAACCTGTCCAGCTCGAATATGCAGAGCTTCTTCAGCACCTATGGAAAGCTGGCCACTCCCATCAACGGCACCACCTACACGGGCGCATCCACGGCGGTCTCGAATGTGTTCAAGGCCGATGTGGTGTCGATTGCGGACACGGAGAAGGGTGTTACACCGGGGCTTCCGACCTCGCCCACCAGTTGCGCGGATCCGCAGATCTCCAGTGCCCCCATCTGCACCACCGCGCTGTTCGGCCAGTCCATCTACTCGGTTGCGGCCGATTCGGGCGGCGGCGCCCCTGTGAACGAGTGGATCAGCTTCAACCGCGGCGACATCACCTTCAGCCAGACCACCTCGATGTTTGTCCGCTACATCCAGGAGAGCGCGGTCAATCCTGCCGGCTACGTGAATAACAGCCCCTATGCCGGATATAACACCCCGCAGACGCAGTACAACCACAACCTTGAGGTGTCGTTCAACCACTCCTTCAGCTCGACGCTGGCCTCAGCCACCAAGCTGCTTGGCTCGCGCTACAACAACGCCCAGCCGCTGGGAACGGTCCCGGTGAGCCCCACCCTGTACATCAACGCCGGTGGGCCCGTGACCCTGGGCGGCGGCTATATCAACTTCCCCGGTTACTCGGCCACCTCTCCCGGCAACGCTATCCCCTTCGGCGGCCCGCAGAACTTCATCGAGGCCGGCGAAGACCTGGCCTGGAGCAAAGGCAAACACCAGCTCACCATTGGCGGATCCTTCCTGTACGTCAAGGACAACCGCGTCTTTGGCGCTTATGAGGAGGCTATCGACGCACTCGTACAGACCGGTCAGAAGAATGCGCTTGTCAACTTCCTGTCCGGCGGTATGCAGGAGGTTGAGTTTGCCATCAACCCGCAGGGCGCTTATCCTTGCTACCGGAATTCGAGCGGCGTCTACCAACAGACCTCCGCCTGCACCATCACCCTGCCCGCCACCTCGCCCAACTTCTCGCGTTCCAACCGCTACGACGATGGATCGGTCTACGGCAACGACTCCTGGAAGGTTTCGCCGAAGTTGACTTTGAACCTGGGCCTGCGCTGGGAGGTTTACGGTCCTCAGCACTCGCAGAAGCCCGGCTATGACGCCAACTTCTTCCCGGGCACCGGAAGCAACATCTGGGACCGGATCCGCAACGGCCAGGTCCTTACCCGTGACAAGGCGCCCAACGGCCGGCTGTGGAACCTGAACCTGAAGCAGTACGGGCCCAGGATCGGCTTTGCATGGGATCCGCTGGGCAACGGCAAGACCAGCATCCGCGGCGGCTACGGCATCAGCTACGAGCGCAACTTCAACAACGTGACCTTCAACGTGATTCAGAACCCGCCCAACTATGCCGTGGTCGCCTTTACCACCACGCAAGCCGGACCATTGTATCCCCTGAACAACGCCAACCTGGGTGTGTTTGGCACCGGAACCGGCTCGCTGGCGCTGCCCAACGTAACCCTGCGCGCCGTCGATCCCAACATCAAGCCGGCTTACGCAAGCAACTGGAGCCTGTCGGTGGAGCGCCAGATTGCCACCACCACGGCCAGCGTCTCGTATGTGGGCACGCGCGGAATCCACAATTACTCGATTGCCAACCTCAACCGCACCTTTGACGGCTCGACCTACGAGGGCGACACGCTGCGCATCGCCAACCGCACCAACTACCAGTACTCGAACATCAACTGGCGCGGCGCGGACGGCGACAGCTACTACAACAGCCTCACCGGCGAGCTGCGCAGCGCCAATCTGGCCCATACCGGCCTGAATGTGAGCGGCGCTTACACGTGGTCGCACTCCATCGACAACAACAGTTCCACATTCGGCGACAGCGGCAACGTGGCCGGCGGCGGCCTGGTTCTCGGCTACATCGATCCCTTCAACCATCGGCTGGATCGCGGTAATTCGGACTTCGACCAGAAGCATCGCATTACGGCTGCCGTGGTTTGGGCAGTCCCCTTCGGCAAGAACCTCGCCGGCGCTGCTAAGACGATAGCCGACAACTGGACGCTCTCAGACACGTTTGACGCCCAGACCGGCACTCCGTACACCGAGTTCGATTGCTCCTATGCCTATACCGTGTGCCCGCGCGCAGCCTTCGTGAGCGACCCGCCACGGCGCAAGACTCGGGGCATGGTCGACCTGAGCCAATCCCTCGGCCCGAACACCTTCTCCTACGAGACGTTGCCGGCGTTCTGGGATCCCAACGGAGACGCTGTTGACTACCCGCTTGGCGTTCTGACCACCAACTACAACGAACAGGTCAACCCCAACACCGGCACCAGCGACACGCCGATCTGCACCGGCATCCACGGCGTGGGCTGCTCGCTGGTCCCAGGGATGGACGGCCGCAATTTGTTCCGCGGGCCTGGCTCATGGCACGAAAACCTGGGCATCGTGAAGGACTTCAAGATCCACGAACGCTACGATGTGCAGTTCAAGGGCGAGTTCATCAACGTCCTCAACCACGCCAACACCTACCTGAACCTTGACGAAGCGAACGACGTCTCCAGCTACACCGACGTGCTGGGCTACAAGAACGGTAACCGCAACACGGAACTCTCTCTTCACATCGAGTTCTAAATTAAAGCAAGGCTAGAACAGAAAAGGCCGCGGCTCAAAGCCGCGGCCTTTTTGTATGCGTGCCGGACCATCGTTTCCTGACAGCCGGTCAGGTTCTGTTGCCGCTCTTCTTCTTCGCGGCAGGCTTCCGGGGCACAGGTTTGCCGGCCGTAGACTTCTTTGCGGGAACTTTCTTAACTGCAATCCGCTTTACAGCGGCCTTTTTCGCGGCAGGCTTGGCAACTTTCTTCGGCTTTGGCGCGGCTTTGGCGGCTACAGCCTTGCCGGATGCCTTCCGGCGGGCGGCGAGGGTCCTTGCGGCCAGCGCTGCCTTCAGTTCGGCGTCGAACTCGGCTGGAGTCACGGGTCGCGCCGACTTGCGCAACCTCTCAATGTCATAAAAGGCCCGCCGCTCGGCGAGGAACACGTGGACCACAAAGTCCACGTAGTCGAGCAGAATCCAGTCGCCCTTGCGCCGGCCCTCGACGGAGTGCGCGTAGACGCCGAAGTCGCGCTTCAAGCGCAGCTCAATCTCGTCGGCAATGGCGATTGCCTGGCGGTCGTTGCTTGCGGATGTGACCAGGAAAAAGTCAGATAATCCCGAGTCGATGGGATCGAGTTCAAGAATGCGTGTATCCTGGCCCTTCTTGTCTTCACAGACCGCGGCCGCGGCCTGAACCAGAATACGTGATTGGATGCGCGTTTGATGGTGCGCTTCTGATTGCGTCATTCGGTAGAAAAGCTCTCCAAATCAATCGTATCTCTTCGCCCGGGGCAACGGCAAAATTGAGCGGTCCCTAGCGATAGAGACCGCGAGACCGGATGTATTCGGAT
>Ga0326727_10014895_pt1 | contig 16819 bp, 15 predicted proteins | sample MB2enrmetagenome_FD_207643 | JGI IMG/M metagenome (GOLD analysis project Ga0326727, IMG submission 207643) | Lab enriched peat soil microbial communities from McLean, Ithaca, NY, United States - MB29MY | ecosystem: Environmental > Terrestrial > Soil > Wetlands > Peat | place: USA: New York...
CGACACCTCAACCTGGTCCAAAGCCGAAATCGCCTGACCAGGATTTCAGTTCACGCGTAGGGGGAAAACGTCTTCGCCGCGCCCGCATCTACCTGGGCTTACGCGAAAGTCGCGCCAAACTCCGGCCTGACGTGTGGCGTCGAGCATCCTCCTGAATGCCTGCGACGACACATCATGCAACCGCCGTTCCGCCCAACGCGTTTGGCGCTCCAGTTTCGCCTGCTCGGAGTGGCGCTGCCGATAAGCGTCTCGCCATTCGAGAGTGGCCAGGCTAAACAGGGATGCCGCGCTGATGGAGAGCAGGAACGCCGTGAAGAGCATCATCACGACACCTTCCTGACCGTTTGGCTGATCACGTCGGCCGCTTCCAGGGCGGCGATGTCACCGAGCGCCTGTAGGCGGCTCGTGGCCAGCGGAACGACGGTGGACAACTGAACTTCCAATTGGGAAAGCATGGCCATTTCTTGCATCGCCCTCTTGGCGACGTAGGTAACGGCCTCGACCCTGCTGGCCTGCAGCTCAGCCGCCTGTTGGATGCGCGCCACGGCGAGCCCGGTTTGGGTATCGACCCGAGCGAGTGCCCGTCCGGCGTAGCGGCTCTCCCTTCTTTCGAGGTACCCGCTAGAAGTGGGAACGAGGTTGGACATGCTTGTTGCCTCCTTCTCTCTGCCCGGGGCCGAAGTGACCCCGAGATGAATCAAACCAAGATTGTTTGAGAAAACCGGACGAATCCCGGTACCTGCTCTCGAAAAAGCGGTACCAACCTGCACCACGCGACAGCTGCCGTCACCGATTCCAGATGCGAAGTTCAGAGACGTGGCAGCAAGCAGTTCACTCGGCAATACTTCGTGCGTGCCGCGAAAACCCGATGACGTTCCGGCTGAAGTCAAGGAGGTGGCTGAGGCTCTTCTGACGCTTTCGCACAAGGAAGGGCTGACCAGGGCGAAGCTAACGAAGTTGCCGGCGCTACTGGCCTTGACGGTCAAGACACTGCCTGAAGGATCGTTAGCAGAGCGCGCTCGTGTTGCCGAGGACATGATCCGTACGCAGGTCAACTCGATCCGCAATCTGCGCGACCGAGTTCTCCTTGCTGCTGCCTTGAATCTCGATCAGGTGCCTGACAGAGCCGTCCAGGCCCGCTTGAATAAGTCCATCGAGGAGCGCATGTTCGAGGCGTGTGACTCCACTATCAGCAGCCGCAGTCCGTACTACCTCGAGCCCATAAGCGCCGAAGGTTACTTTCGCTATGTACTCACCGTCGATCTAGCCCTCAGACTGCTTGGCGGCGCTCCGACCTACGCAATGCCGCGGCCACCTTCGGATGATCTGGACCTGGCCATTCGGTTACAGAGATCCCACGATCAAATAAGCGCCACAGAAGTTCTCACTCGTATCGCAAACAGCTCGAACAATCAGAGGGAGCGTCGTGAGGCATGGCGACTGATAGCTACAACGGCCTACGAGAGTGGCAATTATGATGATGCGGAGAGCGCCTTCGAGATGGCACTTCGCAACGTCGACAACATGCACCGCGGCGGCCAGTTAGCTATGGCCATCGATCGCTATGCCAAACGTCTAACAGAAGAGGAGGACTATAGCCGAGCACTGGCGATCGTCAGTAAGGGACTGGCCGTATTCTTGGAGGGTCGCTGGCTCTGGCGCCGGTACGGCTGCGTCAAATGGTACGCGGGTGAGCTGTTCGACGCCTATGCGGCTCTAACTGTAGCTCTCGACCTGGGGTATCCAGCCTCGCGAGTCTTTCATGCTCGCGGCCAAGTCCTTGCCGAGCTCGGTCAGTACGACGACGCGATTGAGGAGCTGACGGAGGCACTCCGGATTCCGAGATCCTCGCAATCCGCGGCCCTGGCTCGCAGCGCGCGAGCGTTCGCGATGGGGATGTCCGGTGATCTTGGACCTGCCCTCGAAGAGTTCCGGGACGCGGAGCAGATCATACCCTTTAGCAGTTGGCTGCATTACTGGCGCGGCCTATGCTACCTCGAGCATGGCCAGCCAGACGAGGCATCTAAGAGCTTGGTGTTAGCACTTGGTCGGAATATGACTACGCTAAACCGACTGAAACGAGAGAATGCGCAACGGCTACTTGATGACCTGCCGAAGTAATGCTGTGGATAACTGCTTGTCATCCTTCACGCAATGTCTGATACTGATTCTTGTAATACGGGCATTATTGAATGGACGAACACTATAAAGAACCGACAGAATTGTCGAACCTAGTTGGTCGATGCTTTGGTACGGACTCTCATATGAGCGATCTGACCATGAACGCCGTCGAAGCCGCTACCGAACTTGGAGCTGAGGCGACCGCGGCTTTGGAGTATGGCCTTCGGCCGCACCTTGACGCCATGCTAGCTGGCACCGAGGCAGCGAACCGGGAGCAGGTGGTCAACTACCTGCGCTACTTCGAACTGACGGCAGCGAGACTCAAGGTCACGGACCACACGGACCCTCTTGGCCGGATCGAGCGAGACTTCAGCACCGACCCTCACATTCACGAAGGTACGCGACTACGAATCATGGCGAAGCTGGAGGAATCTCACCGTAACAAACCGGATGACCAGGCCAGCGAAGGTCTCTCCAACTCTGAGTGAGGCCTTCTCAAGCAGCTGCTCCTGAGCTGGGCCGGATGAATCGACCTCCTGCCATTAGCGGAAAGTGCCGTAGAATCATGGAGCAAGCTGTTAATCGGCCCGGCCGAGGACAATGGTTGGACCGCTGATATAACAGTTGTTATTCGAACATATGTTCGATATCATTGGGGTAGCGGAGCACGATGGCGGATAGCGAGAAGACGACTCGAAAGAAGCGGATCGATCCCCGGCTGAAGGCAGCCGGCTGGTTAGTTGTGCCGTGCTCTACCACAAGCCTCTCTTCCCACTCGCCAGCTCTAGCTATCGAAGAATTCCCAACCGCCGCTGGTCCTGCTGACTACGCGCTGAGCGGAGAGAGACAGATCGTTGGCGTAGTAGAAGCCAAGAAGTTGTCGCTCGGGCCCCAAGGAGTCCTGGTCCAGGCGGAGCGCTACTCGAAGGGACTGGAACAGGAGCCCAGGTACCAAGGCGAGTTCGGTGTGCCATTCCTTTACTCCACGAATGGTGAGGAGACTTGGTTCCACGACGTACGCGAACCACTCAACCGCTCCCGTCGTGTCGCGCGGTTCCACACTCCAGAGGCGCTTCAAGAGATGCTGACTCGGGATACTGATGCAGAGCTACACAAGCTCCTCTTCCTTCCTTGGAGCTCGGTCCTACGGGACTATCAGGTCGAGGCTGGCACGGCGATCGAGCAAGCGGTTCGCGAGCGCAAGCGCAAGATACTCGTCACGATGGCGACTGGCACTGGCAAGACCCTGACCATGGTGAGCGAGATTTACCGGCTGATGAAGTCAGGGACTGCGAGGCGCGTCCTCTTTCTTGTAGACCGACGAGCGTTGGCCGCGCAGGCTGTTCGCGCTTTCGCTTCGTTCGAAGCCGAGCCGGGACTCAAGTTCGACAAGATTTACCCCGTCTACTCTCAGCGCTTCCAGCAAGCTGACTTAGATGAGAACGAAAAGTGGGACCCGAACGTGATGCCCAACTCACTACTCACCGCTCCGAAGTTGGGCGATGCTTTCGTATACGTCTGCACCATTCAGCGTATGACTATCAACCTGTTCGGCCAGGCCGCTGTCCTGCCCTGGGGGGAGGATTCCGCCGACGATGACGCCAAGCAACTCGACATCCCAATCCACGCCTTCGACCTGATCGTTGCCGACGAATGCCACCGGGGCTACAGCGCCAAGGAGCTGTCAACCTGGCGCGACACACTCGATCACTTCGACGCCATCAAGATCGGCCTGACCGCTACTCCCGCGCTGCACACCATGGCATACTTCGAGAATCTCGTTTACCGCTACGAGTACGAGCGCGCCGTCCGCGAGGGCCATCTGGTCGACTATGACGCGGTTCGGATCAAGTCGGACGTCCGCATGAACGGCGTGTTCCTCAAGGAAGGGGAACAGGTCGATCAGGTTGACCCCGAGACGGGAGCGAAACAGCTCGACCTTCTCGAAGACGAGCGAACGTTCGAGGCCGCCCAAGTCGAGCGCCAGATCACGGCGCCAGACTCGAACAAGAAGATCCTTCAAGAGATCAAGCGCTACGCCGAAGAGCACGAACAATCGACCGGACGCTTCCCGAAGACGCTCATCTTCGCCGTCAACGACCTGCCTCACATGTCACACGCGGATCAGCTCGTTGACCTAGCTCGCGACATCTTCGGAAGGGGCGAATCCTTCGTTACCAAGATCACTGGTCGCGTTGACCGTCCTTTGCAGCGCATCCGAGAATTCCGCAACCGACCAAACCCGGCCATCGTCGTGACCGTGGATCTCCTCACAACTGGTGTCGATATCCCAGACCTGGAGTTCATCGTCTTTCTTCGGCTCGTCAAGTCTCGCATCCTCTTCGAGCAGATGCTTGGGCGCGGCACCCGTAAAGGCGAGCGTTATCCTGACAAGTCACACTTCGTCATCTTCGATTGCTTCGACGGCACTCTTCTCGAGTATTTCCGCGACACCACAGGGATGACCATTGAGCCGCCGGTAGCAGAGTCGAAGACGGTGGCCAAGATCGTCGACGACATCTGGCAAAACAGAGACCGCGCCTACAACGTCAACTGCTTGGTCAAGCGTCTGAGGCGGATCGACAAGGAGATGTCTGGCGAAGCAATCGAACAGTTTGCTCGCTACATTCCTGATGGAGACATCGGACGATTCGCCGAAGATCTCAACGCCTCCCTGCGGGAAGACTTCTCGGGTGTGATGAAGCTGTTGCGTGACAGCGAGTTCCAGGAGTTGCTCGTCTCCTATCCGAGGCCACCGAAGACGTTTTTCGTTGCGCCGAGCGCTGTTGACACCGTAGAGTCCGAGTGGTTGATAAAGGGTGCCATTGGCAAGGAGTATCGCCCAGAGGATTATCTACAGCGCTTCGTTGACTTCGTCCGTGAGAACGAACACCAACTGGAGGCGATCAGCATAATTCTCAGTCACCCAGAGCAGTGGGGCACCCAGGCGTTAAGCGACCTTGTTGACGCGCTCAAGAAGACACCTGAACAGTTCACCCAGGAAAACTTGCAGCGCGCGTTCCAAGTCGCTCACCACAAGGCGCTCGCCGACCTCATCTCCATGATCAAGCGTGCCGCTATGGACACCTCCCCATTGCTAACTGCCGAGGAACGGGTGGATGCCGCGATCGAACGGGCGACGGCAGGAGTTCAGCTGACCGACGACCAGCGACGGTGGCTCGGCTACATCCGCCAGCATCTCATAATTAACCTTTCAATCGATCGGGAAGACTTCGATCTTCAGCCAGTGCTGTCTGACCGTGGCGGGTGGGTACCTGCCAACCAGGTCTTCGACGGAAAGTTGGCTGATTTCCTCGCCGAACTGAATAGGGAGGTGGTAGCCGCATGACCGATGTCGTAGCCAAACTCTGGGGTTTCTGCCACACCTTGCGCCATGACGGCGTGGACTACGGCGATTACATCGAGCAGCTCACCTACTTGCTGTTCCTGAAGATGGCTGACGAGCGGGGCATCGAACTACCTGAACAAGCTGACTGGCCCTATCTGCGCAAACAGAGCGGAACGGAGCTCCTCGACTCCTATATTGAGGCATTGAGAATTCTCGGCCGTCAGCACGGCATCCTCGGCGACATCTACAGCGGCGCGCAGAGTCGATTCAATAATCCGGTCAACCTACACAAGCTCGTTGGACTCATCGACGAGACGGAGTGGACTTCGCTCGACGTCGATGTCAAAGCTGCCGTGTTCGAAGGCTTGCTCGAAAAGGCCGCCTCCGAGGGCAAAAAGGGTGCTGGCCAGTACTTCACTCCCCGCATCCTGATCCGCTCAATGATCCGCTGTGTGCAACCTGATCCCACTGTCTCACGTAACTTCGCGATCGGCGATCCCGCCTGCGGAACTGGAGGCTTCCTGGTGGCGGCTTACGAGTGGCTGAAGGAGCAGAGGGGCGGGGTGTTCGACCGCGACACCGCCAAACGGGTACGCACCTCCACGTACTATGGACAGGAACTGGTTGCGAGGCCGCGACGCCTCGCGTTGATGAATCTCTACCTGCACCAAGTGGAGCCGCATATTGCGCTCGGTGACTCGATTTATGAGGTTCCCTCTTCACAACGGTACGACATCGTGCTGACTAACCCTCCCTTCGGCACCAAGGGGGCAAACCAGGCGCCGGATCGAGACGATTTTGTGGTTCGGACCAGCAACAAGCAGCTCAACTTCCTGCAGCACGTTCTCACGATCCTGAAGCCAGGTGGGCGTGCGGCGGTCGTCGTACCAGACAACGTGCTCTTTGCCCAACAAGCAGGTGAGGTCTTCGAAGTCCTGATGGAGGACTGTGACGTTCACACGGTTCTGCGGTGTCCTAGGGGAACATTCAGTCCCTACACCGAAGGAACGAAAACGAACGTTCTTTTCTTCACCAAAGGCCGCGCGACTCAGAGCACATGGATTTACGACGCTCGCGCCAACGTGCCGAAAATTAACAAGACACGGCATCCGCTGAGCCCGGACCACTTCGCCGAGTTCGAGCGCTGTTACGGAGAGGACCCGAATGGTCTCAGCAAACGAAGTGAGGTTGACTCGGCCGAAGACCGGTGGCATCGGTTCACGATCGACGAGATCAAGGACCACCGGTACAAGCTCGATGCGTTCAAGTGGTTGCGAGACGAGGACCTTGACGATCCCGACGATCTTCCCGAGCCCGAAGAGCTAATCACCGAAGCTACGGAGGCCCTTCAGTTGGCCCTCGACGAACTGGCCGACCTTCAGCGTTTGCTCGAGGGTGGCGGAGATGGTGATGCCTGACCCCGACACGGTGCCCGACGGATGGAGGCTTACAACACTCGGGGCTCTGGGGCGCTACATCAACGGCCGTGCCTTTAAGTCATCTGAGTGGTCGTCGACGGGTCGACCGATAATCCGTATCCAGGACTTGACCGGCTCGAATCGGAATCCGCACTTCTTCGACGGCGCAGTCGAGAAGCGGTATATGGTCCGGAAGGGCGATCTGCTCGTCTCGTGGTCCGCAACCCTGGGTGCTTACATCTGGGATGGACCAGAGGCCGTCCTCAATCAGCACATCTTTAAGGTGGAGTCGTCGATTGATAAGAGGCTCCACTACCACCTGATTCGCAAGTGCCTCACTGAGCTGTATCAGAACGCTCACGGATCTGGGATGGTGCACGTCACGAAGGGACTATTCGACGACTTGCCGGTAAAGATCCCAGCAGACCTCTCAGTGCAGGCAGTGCTCGCAGCGATCCTTGATAAGGCTGAGAAGAAGCGCTCAATCTCGTCGGAACATCTGGCAGTCGCTCGAAAGAGCGTCGAGCAGCTCCGCCAAGCCATTCTGATGGCGGCTTGCTCAGGGCGCCTTACGGCCGACTGGAGGGCAGAGCACCCCGAAGTGCCTGATTCGAGGGAAGCACTTGCAGGGCTCGCAAGCACGCGACCAAGACGCGCGAGGGATGAGCTGCCTCTTGACCTGGCACTTCCTGACCTTCCGCCGAGCTACTTCGTAGCCACCATCGGTGATGTCGCTACGGCAATCGACTACGGAACTAATCAACGTTGCGACGCGCAAGCAGATGCAGGAGTGCCCGTTCTTCGGATGGGCAACATTCAAGACGGTGAGCTTGACTTGAGTGACCTGCGGTACTGCGCCATTGATGCCGAGATCGAACGCCTTCTTCTCGCAAATGGCGACCTGCTTTTTAATCGGACTAATAGTCCCGAGTTGGTTGGCAAAACAGCTGTGTTTCATGGCAGTCAGCCCACCAGCTTCGCCTCTTACCTGATTCGAGTGCGCTTCGCACCAGAGCTGGTTCATCCGGAGTTCGTCAACTACTGGCTGAACTCGGCTTGGGGGAGACTCTGGGCCTACCGGGCCAAGACCGACGGCGTGAGCCAATCCAACATCAACAGCAGCAAACTCGCCCTAATGGCTGTCCCGCTTCCCCCAGTTGCGGAGCAGCTGGTCATCGTAGAGAGAACGTCAGCGACACTCACTGCCGCCGATCATCTTCTCCACCTTATCGAGGATGCCAGTCGCGCCTCTGATCGTACTTTTCGGGCGGTGCTTGCTCAGGCCTTCAATGGTCGTCTCACCAGCAGGATTAAGGATGAGGAGTAGTTCATGGACCGCGGCGCTCACTTCTTCAGATGCGATTTTCAAGTGCATACCCCACGCGACCCCAACTGGGTGGGCACTCGGCCTGTCTCAATCAAGGATCGCGAAGTTTGGGCGGACGGTCTTGTAGCCGCTTGCCGATCCAAAGGACTTGATGCCGTCGCCATTACCGACCACCACGACTTCGCACTAGTGCCATTCGTCCGAGACGCTGCGAAGAGGGAAACGGGGAAGAACGGCAGGCCGCTAGCGGACGAGCAGCGGCTCATCGTCTTCCCTGGTTTAGAGCTCACCTTGGGCGTTCCGTGCCAGGCCCTGCTAATCCTCGACGCAGACTTTCCAAGTGAGCGACTTGACGCCGTCTTGACACGCCTGGCCTTGCCGGTTGTTGATTCGAAAGAGGCACAACTTCCAGACGTTCAAACCATAAATCTTGCGCTCCTGTCGCAACTCTACGAGGAACTAGATAAGGACACGTGGCTCCGTGGTCACTACATCGTGTTTCCGAACGTGACTGACAAAGGCCACCAATCGCTGCTTCGATCCCACTTTCATCCGAAATACCGGGACATGCCGTGCGTAGGCGGTTATCTCGACGGCACTGTCGAGACCAAGGTCGGAGAAGGGAATCGACAGATCTTTGACGGCTTGAACTCGGAATACGGCAACAAGAAGATCGCCCTAATCCAGACATCCGATTCCCGCAGCGAAACCTATACAGACTTGGGCAAGTTCAGCACATGGATCAAATGGTCGGTTCCGACGGCTGAGGCCCTGCGCCAGGCGTGTCTGGCACAAGAGTCCCGCATCTCCCAGATCAGACCTGAACTCCCGACTATCTGGGTATCGCGGATCAGCGTCGACAATAGTATGTTCCTAGGTCCGATTGAACTAGAACTTAATCCACAGTTCAATGCTATCATTGGAGGCAGAGGAACTGGCAAGTCAACACTGCTTGAGTATCTGCGGTGGGCTCTCTGTGATCTGCCAACGAGCGTTCAGAGTGACGAGGAAATTGGGGATCCCGCTAGCCGCCAGCGCCGCCTCATCAGTACGACGCTCACTCCAACGGACTCAACGATTGAAGTTCATTTCACAATCAACGAGATTCGCCACGTCGTCCGGCGCAACGCGACTTCAGGTGAGCTTTCCCTCAAAGTCGGGAACGCGGAGTTCGTTAAGGCACGGGAAGCCGAAGTGAGAGAGCTTCTCCCGGTACAGGCGTACAGTCAAAAGCAACTTAGCAGCGTGTCGGTCCGAATAGATGAGTTAACCAGGTTCGTAACCTCGGCCATTCGCCGTCAGCTTGCAAGCCTTGACCAACGTATTGTGGAGGCTGCAGGCCGGATACGGGAAAACTACGCAACGCTTCAACGACAACGGCAGGTTCAGGCCGCGATTCACCGGCTTGAGCTTGCCGAGAAGTCCCTTGCAGAGCAGGCTTCCAATCTGCGAGGTTCGCTGGAAGACGTCAGCGACTCTGATCGCGGAGTGCTTGAGGACAAGCCCCGGTACGATGCAGCGCAAACGCTGGCAGAGGGATGGCACGCCTCTGCGACGCGAGGCCTAGACGCCACCGAGCGCCTGCATACTGCAATCACGAGCCTCGTAGACGAGATTCAAGCGCCGGGTGAGTATCCAGGGGCCATCAACACTCCGCTTTCCAACCTGGCGGTTAATACCGCTCGTTTGCTGGCAGAACTTCGCGATTCGCTCTCAGCGGCGCTCGAGACTTTTCGAAGCAATATCACCGACGGGTCTGAGCACGCCGTTCTCTACGAGAGCGTTCGAAAGTCGATAGAAGAATTTAATGAGCTGTACACGACCGTTAAGGATCGCTCCACGGCGCACACAACAAAGCTGGCCGAACTAGCGGAAGTCGAGAAACAGCATCAGGACGCCGGCCAGCAGATTCGAACTCAAAGAGCTGAGCTACAGGCGTTGGGGCAGCCTGATGTTGAACACGCTCGTCTCCTTCACGAGATGTTTGGCCTGATGGACCATCGAGCAGACCTCCTCGCCGAGCAGTGCGCGACATTGTCCGAGTTGTCCGGCGGTCTGTTGAGAGCGACTCTCCAACGTGGGCAGGGCATGGTCTCTGTTGCTGAGCGGTTTCGCGGAGTTGTCTCTGGTTCGGGGTTGCGTTCCAATCGGATCGAGACCGTGTTCGAAGAGCTGAAGAACGAAGCCAGTCCCCTTGCCACGTGGGAGACCGCGGTCACGGAGTTGGAGGCCCTCACAGTCGTGGACCGCGAGGCACCGCTTACGTCGGAGCAGTATCCGGTACTGGCACGACTGGGACTGCCTGCAACTGAGTTGAAGCGGGTGGCATCCCGCCTAAACGCCGACGGTTGGCTTTCTTTGGCGCTTACGCCTGTCACCGACCACCCTAGGTTTGAGTATCGGACGAAGGAGAATGAGTACATCGAATTCGCTTCCGCGTCGGCTGGTCAACAGGCGACGGCGTTGCTGCGGGTGCTGCTCGCTCAGCCTGGACCTCCCTTAATAATTGATCAGCCGGAGGATGACCTCGATAGCGAGGTCGTTCAGGAGATCGTTGAGCAGATCTGGGCTGCCAAGCACCACCGTCAGCTGATCTTCACTAGTCACAACGCCAACCTCGTTGTCAACGGCGACGCCGAGCTGGTCATCTATTGCGATTACCGGGTGCGAGGTGAGCAGTCACGTGGCGAGATCAAGGAACAGGGTGCGATAGACCTCTCCTCAATCAGAGAAGCCATTACGAAAGTCATGGAAGGTGGCGAAAAGGCATTCAGGCTGAGGAAGGAGAAATACGGGTTCTAGATGATCGAACAGGGTGGAGGAGAGGGATGGGATGCTGACCTCGAGGGTGTCTACCTCGATATTGCACGCTCGACTGATCCCAAGATCGGCATTCTTGCAGGCCCAGGTACCGGCAAAACCAGGTACGGACTAATAAGACGGGTCGCACGCCTGTTGTCAGAAGGAGTCGACCCCAAGCGCATCCTGCTGATTTCGTTCACCCGCGTAGCGGCTGCTGATCTGCGCGACAAGGTCGAGGAACTTAATGAGACTGGCGCCAGTGATGTCCGGGCGACAACCCTGCACGCCTACTGCCTGAGCCTGCTGACACGCGAAGCGGTGCTCGCTTACACTCAGCGAGTTCCGCGGATACTGATGGCTCATGAAGCTGACCTAATGCTTCGGGACCTCGGAGGCTCCTTTGGCGACATTCGCCAACGCCGCACGCTATTGAAGGCCTTCGAGGCTGGATGGGCGCGTACTACGCAGGATCATCCCGGATTGGCAACCATCGCCGAGGATCGTCAGTTCGACGCTGCCGTTCTCCGATGGCTCAAGGATCATCAGGCGATACTCATCGGAGAAGTTGTCCCGTTGGCCTACGACTTTCTGAGGCACAACCCCGCGTCATCAGAACTCACCGCGTTCGACCACATTATCGTTGACGAGTACCAGGACTTGGATACGTGTGAACAGCATCTCCTCGACATCCTCGCGGAACATGCTTCGCTGTGCATCGCCGGGGACGATGACCAGTCGATCTACAGCATGCGGTACGCAAATCCCACTGGCATCCTGGAGTTTGCTGATCGAGACGAGGTGACTACCTTCCAGATCTTCTCCTGCGGAAGGTGCCCTCAACTTGTAATCGACCTTGCGAACGCCCTCATCCGATGCAGCTCCGCTGAGCGGACGAAGAACGACCTCGTAAGCGTTCATCCGGAAACTGGGGTGGTGGACATCGTTCAGTGGGACACGCTGGATGATGAAATCAACGGAACCATTGCGGCCATAGCGTCAGAACTTCGGCGCGATACCTACCAGCCCGGGGACGTGCTCGTGCTAACTCACCGTCGCTTGATCGGGGAGCGTATTCGTGACGGGTTGCGCGCGCTGTCGATTCCGGTCGAATCCTTCTTCACCGAGGAAGAGTTGAAAGCCGAGGTAGCTCAAGAGGCCCTGGCTCTGCTTCGGCTCGCTCTCAACCCTAACGATCTTCCAGCGCTTCGAGTGATTCTGGGAATCGGTGACGACACGGGACGATCCATGGCTTATCAGAAGGTATGGGCTCAGGCCAGAACTGACGGAACGACAACACGAACCATTCTCGAACGTCTCGACGAGGGAGATGACTTCGGATTCCGCGCTTCGGCGCTCCTGGATCGATTCCAAGTGGCACGGCGCAGGGTGTCGGAACTCGATCTCGAGAGTCTGCCAGACCTGGTCGATCGACTCTTTCCGGATGGAACCATGGAGACTGCGGAACTGAGAGAGGTCGCCCTTGCGGAACTCGAAGGCGTGAGAACGGCCCAGCAGTTGCTAGACCGGCTTGTTGTCATCATCACCCAGGATGAAGTGCCCCAGCACCCCACCTTTGTCAGGATTATGAGTCTTCACAAATCGAAGGGGCTCACGAGCCCTCGGGTGTACGTCGCCGGTCTCATCGAGGGAGTAGTGCCCACACTGGCGAACAGGCAGGGCGCAGAGATTGATGCTGCGATCGAAGAACAGCGAAGATTGTTGTACGTCGCACTAACTCGAACTGCCGAAAGGATCACGCTTTCCAACAGCCTCCGCATGGATTTCAGCGTGGCGTCCGCCTTTGGTGCCAGAGTCGCCAGTGGAACGACCTGGGGCAGGCGTGGTTCGCTTACCTGTGGCGTGATCGCGAGCAGATACCTGCGAGAACTAGGGCCCAACGCTCCGCGTGCAGTTCGAGGAGCCGCTTGGCTCGAAGGTCTGACCGGCAGCTAGGTCGTCTATCGAAGATCCACAATCCGTGCGATACGGACAGCCAGACCTAGTACGAAGAATACGGTCTTGAATGCCATCGGAGACGCCCTCCTGTCGCAACATCCGGCTTGCCGGCGGTTGTGGTTCGAGGGGCAAGGGAGTGTTACACCCTCGGCGTAACCTTCCCGCCATGTCCTACAATCAGCAACCCCAAGCGGTCGCCTGGCGAGCCCGCGTCGGGAGCTGGCTTCAGGCCGTCGACCATTACCATCACATGTATTTCGTCGATCTCAGAACGTCGGCCGCGCAGTGTGCCAGCGACTTCCCGAGGAACATGCTCCTCGTCATCCTGAGCCAGATCTTCAGGAGCCTGGCCGTGTGGTTTGTGAAGTCAGCGATCAAGGACGCGGCGACTCAGCTCGGAGTAAGCCTGAGCGACGCCGAGGTGAACGTGCTCGCTGACGTAGCCGTGAACGCGTTGGCCGCCTGATAAGATTATCGAACATACGTTCGCGCACAGAGGAGCGACATGGCGAAGAACACGGGGGACAACTACCGGCGTGGCGAAGTCCGTCGCCGTAGCCAGGTCCGCAACCCGGTCGCGCAAGGCTGGGTAAAGCGTGACGCCGAGACCGGTGAGTTCCTGGATGTCAAGGAAGACGGAACGCCGTTCAAGGGCGTCCAGAAGGAGGGCAAAAAGAAGTGAGCTCTTTCGATGCCGATGAGTTCAAGCGAAACCTGCGGCGAGCTGCGGAACAGTCCGCCAACGAAGGGATGCGAAAGATATCCGCTGATCTTCAGCGCATGTTCGATGGCCTTCTCACATCGCACGGAGGCCGGCCGATCGAGGAAGTGGAGACGGCCGTGCGAACTGCTTGCCAGCGCCACCAACTGAAGCTCGATGAATCGGAACTAACGGCTTATGCAACCGCAATCAGCGAGGGAACGCGCATCATCATGAAGCCTCAACCAGTCAGGTTGTAGGGTCGACCCGGTCAGAAGCACTCGATTCTCGGCGCGGAGATGACGAGTTCTACAAGAGCCTTCGAGAACGGATCGGTCGAGGGCAGCGACGGCCCGACGACTAGGTCACCGAGGGCGTAGGGGTTACCGGCCTATGTTCAACTGGCGGAGTTTGCTCGGTCCAAGCATCGATGGCACCTTCGGCCGAAAGGTTCAACGTCTCGCCTCACTTGCTGTCCTCTCCTCCCTCGTGGCTGCGTCTCTTTTCGGATTCATCTGGGGTCTCCAGATTGTCCTGGATCTATCAGTGCAGCAGGCGTGCGATCAGGTCATTCCACTTTTCGCGAAACTTGTTCTCCCCCAACTCCACACGACCAGCACCGTCCATCTGACCTGTCCCCATATACAGCTCTATGGTGTGCATCATTAAAGTGAGATAATAGGGTCAGCGATGAAATGGACACCGACCGAAATAGCTCTTCTGGGAATGGCAACTACATTGACTGTTGCCATTTTGGGATGTGTTATCGCCTATCTTGCATCTAAGCGTGAACGACGAAGGCAGCTTTACGGAGAAGCCGTACAGGCGATAGTCAGCTGGGGCGAGATGCTCTACCGAGTCAGACGACGTGAAGAGAGCCAGGCGCGTGAGCTCATCAACTCCTTTCATGATCTTCAGGACAAGCTCTCTTTCTACGAGGCCTGGATAGGCAGCGAGTCAAGATACACGAGTCGCAGCTACTCACGTTTAGTCAGGGAGGTCAAAACAGCTTGCGAACCGTTGATTCGTGATGCCTGGGAGAAACCAGTCCGGCCTGTTCCTGGTAACGCGATAGCCGACGACGTTCATCCCGCTCTAAAACCACACGTCGATGCGTTCTTGGCCGATGTGCGCTCGCACTTATCACCGTTGCCCTGGCGCAAGGCAGCCGTGGCATGGCGGAACAGGGAGAGGAAGGCGAAATGACTCTCGACCTTTCAGCCTATTTTGAGCGGTTCTTGGACAACATCTCGTTGGGCGAACCTCAGGTGAGCCGCATGAACAGTGCCGCAAACACGATCTCGGCTTTTCTTGTAGACAAGTGTGACGTCCCGACCGAGAACGTATTCCTGCAGGGGTCATACGCTAACCAGACTGCAATCGAGCCAGTCGATGGAGGCGACTACGACATCGACTTGGTCTCGATCTGCGTTGAGCCAGATGTCTCGTGCGATGAGGCTCTCTCGGAGTTGGAGGCTCTCTTTCGCAGTGATGGGAGATTTAAGGACCGCTTGAAGCGCAAGCAACCGTGCGTGCGTCTGGAGTATGCCGAGGATGATGTCGGAAGCTTCCACGTTGATGTCGTCCCGGTGCGCAGCACAGGCAACACGACGCCTCCGCTAGAGGCGCCGCGACGACACGAAGATTGGCGAGGCACCGCTCCGGCTGAGTACACGGATTGGTGTCGTCAGCAAGGGCCGTTATATCGGCGAACCGTGATGACCATGAAGCGGTGGCGTGATGAGCAGCAATCGGTGCGTAACGCCATCAAGTCGATCGTGTTACAGGTGCTCGTTTCTGGGTGTATGCCACAGGTGCAGGATGATGCGCAGCGCCTAGCCCTGACAATTCAGGCTCTACATGGCAGCCTGAGTCAACTCACCGTCCCACCGGTCGTGACTAATCCAGTTCTACCCAGTGAGAATTTGGCGCGCAGCTGGAGTGTTGAGAGTTTCCTTAGCTTCGTGAAGGAGCTTGCCGAGGCCGTAGAATGGTCGCAGACGGCGACGGCAACCTCGGACCTCGTTGAGGCGGCAGACGCCTGGCGTGAGCTCCTCGGCGATGACTTTCCGATCCCGGAGGCTGAGCAACTTGGTCTGGAGCTTCTCGACATCAATCACGCAGAGACTCCTGCACAAAGAGGTTGGACTGAGGCGATTGACGCACGCTACCGGGTAACCATCGTGGCTAGCCAGCAGCGTGGAAAACGACAGCAGACTCGCAGACCTCTCGAACACAATGGTCCGACAGTCTTTCAGGACCACAAACTGCATTTCAAAGCCCATATCACGGCCCCAAACCATGTCGAGGTCTGGTGGCAGGTCGCGAATACTGGTGGACATGCCCGCAGCGATGGGGGGCTGCGAGGAGAGATTTTCAAGGGTCGAGACCTAAACAAGCGTCCGACGCCGGAGAACGAGAACTGGGAAAGCACGAAATACACCGGCAGTCATCTCATCCGCGTTCTCTTGGTTCGTGACCGCCAGGTAGTAGCGGAAAGTGACTGGTTTCGAGTGAATATCTGGGCCAGAGGACATTCTTTTCATCGTTAACGAGCTTCGCGGCTGGGAGCGGCCTTTGTACCAAGCACTAGTGATCCGTGTATCGCCACCCACGCCGCGGGCGAACCGAGACTCCTACTATTCGTAGCACGCGTCCCACCGTCGCGGGATCCACTGACAGCGCCGCTCCGATAGTGGCCAGAGATGCTCCTGACTCGTACGACGCGATCACTTTGTCGATGAGATCAAGTGGGACACCTCTCTGTCTGCGAGAGACACCTCGACGGTTGAGAATCACTGAGACTGTGTCGCGGTGGATATGGAAGTCGGTCGCCAGATCGGCGACCTTGGCACCAGCTTGGTACTGACGAACCAGTTCGTCGATCTCCTCAGGTCGTAGCCGGTGCTGAACCTGCTTCCTGGTTCGAAGATTGACTCCGGAACGCTCTCCTGGGACAATTTTGAGTAGCTCCTGGATGCGTTCCCCCTGGTCACAGAGGTTCGAATAGCGTCCCAGTACCTCCACTCGCTCGACTCGAAAAAGGCGCTCTTCGGATTTGAGCGGGGAGCTGTCGGGTGAGGGATCACCCAGAACGCGACGAAGGCACTTCAGGCTTGGGGTGTGAGCCAACAAACAAGAAGCAC
>Ga0326727_10014896_pt1 | contig 16816 bp, 12 predicted proteins | sample MB2enrmetagenome_FD_207643 | JGI IMG/M metagenome (GOLD analysis project Ga0326727, IMG submission 207643) | Lab enriched peat soil microbial communities from McLean, Ithaca, NY, United States - MB29MY | ecosystem: Environmental > Terrestrial > Soil > Wetlands > Peat | place: USA: New York...
CTTGCACACCTCTTGGGCTTAATAGGGAAGGGGAGAATTTTCGACGGGTATACGAAGCACGATATAAGCCATGTTGATAAAATGCTCGGTCTCCTCGATTGGCTTATCCCCGATGCAACCCAAAAGATAATGACTCCTGCCGATTGGCTGCTCGTGGTACTCGCGATCTATTTTCATGATCTGGGTATGTTGGTAACACCAAAAGAATATGCAAATCGGTACGCATCTGGTTTTGCGGAATTCAGAGACGGCAAGCTTTTTTTGGGCGATGAAGGTGAAGACTATAGGCATAAAATAAGCGCACTGGCGCCCGACGACCAGGAGCGGTTTCTTTATCAGGAGTTCGTGCGGGACAAACACGCTGAAAGAATACGAGCCTGGATAAACGGCGTTGCGCCTGCCGAACTCGGAATAGCCGAAGAGGTGGTCCGAGAGATGAATCAACTCTTGGGATCTATAGACAAACAATTTAGGAGAGACCTTGGCCTAGTCTGTGAGAGTCATCATCGCAATGATTTAGAGGCGTTGGATAAGTACAGAGTGTCACAACCCTATGGAGACAGCGAGCAGGAAACGGCCAACTTGCAGTATGCTGCTATACTTCTCAGAGCTTCCGATCTTCTTCATATGACATCTGACCGAGCGCCGAGTATCGAGTTCCGGACAATAAACCCTACAGACCCACTGAGCCAGCAAGAATGGGCAAAGCAAATGGCTGTTAAGCGAGTACGGCCAAAACTGGGAATCAATGCTGAAGGCGAGCCAGACCCTAGCGTAGTGCGGGACACAATAGAAGTTTATGCATATTTTACCCAGGAGGATGGATTCTTCGGCCTTACTTCGTATTTGGCCTATGTTGCTTCCCAATTGATAAAGTGTCACGATTGGATTTCCATCACAAATCGAAAAAACTTAGCTAGGCACGAGTTCCCATGGACGAAACTAGACGACAGTAATATAGAGACGGAGGGCTTTATTAGAGATGCCTTTCAGTTCACGATAGACCAAGCAAAAATCCTCGACCTCCTTACAGGACATACCCTTTATAACGACTCGTCTGTTGTTCTTCGTGAGCTAGTGCAGAACTCGTTGGACGCCATAAGAACTAGACTGTACGAAAACCCTGACTCGTCTCCAGGTGAAGTGAGGATCCATTGGGACAGCAGCCTAAGAACGCTAAGTGTATCAGACAACGGGACTGGAATGACTCAGAAAGTAATTAGAGATCATTTATTACGTGTCGGTGCTTCTCTGTATCAAGACCAAGAATTTAAGAGAACTCACCCTGAATTCTCAAGCATTAGCAGATTTGGAATCGGGGTTTTGTCAACATTCATGATCGCTGATACGGTTGAAATTGTTACCTGCCACGAGGAAGAGAGTCAGGCTCGGCGGCTATATCTTAGGTCTGTCCACGGCAAGTATCTTGTCCGGCTTTTGGAGAAGAATACAGACCCAGCCGTGGCCTCTATAAGACCGCACGGCACAGTCTTTAAATTGGTGGTGCGCCCAAGTGTCAAGGTTCCCGATGTGCTGAAGACAGCGAAATATTGGGTGGTGGTACCACAATGCAAGGTGTCGGTTACTATTGACGACCTGCCTGCGGTAACAATTGGAGTCTCAGACGTTAAGGAAGCTTTGATCGACTACCTTCGGTCCACAGGACGGACGATAGTAGAAGGGCTTGAGCCACCCAAGGAAATCTCGGCCGCAAGTCGGCCCGTAAGTGTGGTTCACCACAGCGTGGCTGGCATCAACATTGCTTATGCGGTTGAATGGTCCCCATATTTCCATGAGTGGTCTTTTTTACGACATTATGAAAAGGACATGGAGCTCATCGGAACCTGTGTCCAGGGCATCCGCGTTGACACGAACACTCCCGGTTATTCTGGATCGCGGCTGATCGCGCTTGCGAATGCGTGTGGCAAGGACGCTCCCAAGACAAACGTTGCCAGATCGGGTTTGGAAAAGACACCACAAAGAGATTCTATGCTGCGAATTATATATGGGGCTTACTGCAACCATGTTGAGAAGGAAATCGAAAACCTTACGACCAGCAGAGGGCATTCTTTAACATGGGCTGTGCAGGAAGCTAATTATCTCCTCGCTTCCCTCATAGTTGAAGGCGATGAACGCAAGGCACAGATTTTGAGTCAAGAATTGTTGGACGAGAGCATTCGTGAGCTTCCGCTGCTGTTGGTTGAACGCGAGGACAATAGGCAAGTTACTTCCTTTAAGTTACTACAGGATGCAGAAAGCTTCTGGACAATCTCGTGTGGATTATTCACTTCCGCCGAGAACTTGATAAGAGAGACATCAGCCAATGCATCTATTCGGTCCGTAGTCAATGCGTTGGGAGCCAAAGTTGATTTCCCTTCAGAGACATTGCTCTGTGAAACAGATTATGACCTGTCACGTCCTGCCCGGTTCGCATTTGAAGGACGAGAAATTGCGAAAATCGTAGTACGTCAAGACGAACGCAGGCTAGATCTGATGTGGGCCAACAAGTCTAACCCCGCCCGATGGATAGTGTTGCCTGAGCCGTGGGCTCGATGGCTGAACACGTTATTAGAACGTGATAGGCGCAGGAGATACTCTCTATTAAATTTCAGATATCACTATCAGGGGTCAACTGCTAACGTAGCGATAATAAGGGAGGGTGTTGAAATTGTTGGTATACGCGATCAGATAGCGATCAGACACGGCGAGTCAACTTTTTGGCTTAATGACACTCCTGTAGCAGAAATCATTGTGCCAATGCTTGCGGAGGAAATTAAGAAAGGAGTCTATGAGGATCGCGTGCCTCTAGTAATAGGGCTTCTAGCAGCGTTTGACCTAGTACTAGATTCTGAAGAAAACGATGAAACTACAGATCAGACCATTCGGAAGTACCTCAATGCGCTGGACGAGGTGTCTGATTCCAACAATCTAATGCAAGAATGGGATGATCAGGTAAGGGGTAAGGTAATGCATGTTATCAAAGACGTCAAATGGTCAGTGTTCGATTCTTCCGTATGGAGCAGGCGATACCTCTAGTGGTTTTTCCTCGGGCAGGTTTTACTATCATGAAAGATGCTACCAATGAACCAACCTACGGGTGTGCCCAGCGCCTAGCTGGAGTTACCCTGACCATACCGCCTTATAAGCATAATCGCGAAGGCCTGCCTTCCATTGTCTGTCTCCCTTCGTAGGTGAAAGAAATGCAAGCTTCTCTCTCGCGGCCGGAGGGATTTTTGATGGATTTTCCGTTGTTTTTCGATGACGCCCGGCGAAACTATACAGTTGAAGTATGTTGAGCCGGCGCGCCAAGAAAACGGCGGAAAAGGCGCAAAAAGACCCCGGCCGATCAACGCCACCCGGCCGCATAGACGCCCCCGGCCGCCTCAATCCCGGCTCGCTATCTCCCTCCGCAGGTGATAGACGAGCGCCATCCCCGGCACCGCTGCCACCGCCGCGAAGAAGAAAAAGTTCGCCCATCCCGCATACTCCGCGATGAAACCCGCCGACGGGCCGACGAAGACGCGGCCCAGGGAGGCGAGCGACGAGAGCAGGGCATACTGCGTAGCGGTAAAGCGCTTGTTGCACAGCGACATCAGGAGCGCGATGAAGGCCGACGTGCCCATGCCCGCGCAGAGCTTCTCGAAGACGACGGCGAAGGTCATCAGAGGGTAGCTCTTGCCTGCCAGCGCCAGGGCCATAAAAGAGAGGATCGATACGATCTGCAAGGCGCCAAAAGCAAGGAGCGAGCGGAAAAGGCCGAGGCGCACCATCAGTCCGCCCGCAATCGCGGCGCCGGCTATCGTTGCGGCCGTCCCCAGGACCTTGTTGATCTCCCCCACTTCGGTAAGGGAGAAATGGAGATTGAGGAGAAAGACGGTCGAGAGGGTCTCCGCGTAGGCGTCCCCCAGCTTGTAAAGGACCACGGCGGCGAGGAGCTTCACGGCGCCGCTGCGGGCAAAAAAGTCCGTGAAAGGCCCCCAGACCGCCTCGCCCATGGTTTTAGGCGCCTTCGTCCGCCCGTCGGGCTCGGGCGCCAAAAGGGCTGCCCCTACGCCCAGGAGCATGAGAGCGGCCATCAAGAGATATGTGCTGGGGAAGCCCAGGTGGTCGGCGAGTATGAGACCCGCGCCGCCGGAGACGAGGGCGCCGATGCGCCAGGCGGTCACCGAGACGGCCGCCCCTGCGCCCCTCTCCTCGTCCGTGAGGATGTCGGTCCTGTACGCGTCGATTACGATGTCCTGCGTCGCCGAGGCGAAGGCTACGAAAAGCGCGACCAGTCCCAGGGCAAGGAGGCTTTCGGACGGCGGGCAGAAGGCGAGGGCGGCGATGCCGGCCAGCAGAGCAAGCTGCACGGGGATGAGCCAACCCCTCCTCCTGCCGAGCCGCAATGGGGTAAACCTGTCCATGAAAGGGGACCAGAGGAACTTGATCGTATAGGGGACGCCGATGAGGGCGAAGACCCCGATGGTGCGCAGGGCGATCCCCGTGTGGGCCATCCACGCCTGGAGCATCACGCCCGTGAGACCGATGGGCAGCCCGGAGGAGAAGCCGAAAAACGCAAGCACGGCCATATTCCTGCTGGCATAGATGCTGACGTAGGGGTACAACCGTTCAGCGAAGCGGGAAGGGAAGCGTCGTTTCTCCATATCCTGCCCGGGCCGCGTCGGAAGAACAACGGCCCGGAGCAGTTTAGCAGATTGTGCCCGGCCCAGGCAACAAGTGTTATAATTAATATATCGGACGCGTTCAGCGTCCTTCGAAGCCGCCAGGGGGTCGTCGTGATAAGGGTGGTCGCGTTCGATTTCGGAGGCGTAGTCGCGGAAGAGGGCTTCAGGGAGGGTCTCACGGCCATCGCCGCAAAGAACGGCCTCGATCCCGGCCGCTTTTTCGAGGTGGCGCGGGAGCTCATCTACGAGACCGGGTACGTGACGGGCCGCGCGTCGGAAAGCGCCTATTGGGACGCGGTCAGGCGCGCAACGGGCATAAGGGGCGATGACGCGCACCTTGCCGAAGAGATCGTAAGCCGTTTCGTCCTCCGCCCCGCCATGCTCGACTACGTGGACAGGCTGCGCTTCCGGGGCCTTACGGCCCTCGTGCTGAGCGACCAGACGGACTGGCTCGACAGGGTGGACGCGCGGACCCGTTTCTCGCCCCGCTTCGACCGGGTACTCAACTCGTTCTACCTGAAGAAGAGCAAGCGGGACCCGACACTTTTTGACGATGTGGCCGGCCTGCTGGGCAGGCAGCCGGCAGAGATATTCTTTGTGGACGATGACAGGGAGAACGCGGCAAGGGCAGCCGGACGCGGCTGGAACGCGATGGCCTTCGAAGACGTGGAGACCTTCGGCCGGGCGCTCGCGCGCCTCGTCCCGTAGAAAGGGGTGGAGGCCCTCGTCGGGGCCGTAAGCGCCGGCGTCGAAGGGGCAAGAACGGACGGGTCTTGGATCGCCAGGCTCTTTTCATGCCAAGGAGGTTTTCCATGGGAAGACGGATTGTCTGCCTTGTAGTCCTTCTGGTTATGGCCTTTCCCTGCTGGACGTTGCGGTCGGAGGAGGTGAGCGAGTCCACCCGGCTCATGGAGACGATAGGGACGCCCTACCCGCCGCAGGAGAGCTACTCTTACCCCGACGGAGGCGCGATAGCGATCGACCTCGCCATGGGGCGGCCCCTCGGCTTTGCGGCCATGGTCCTGGGCGCAGGCCTGGCACTCATTGCGATGCCCTTCGCCCTGGCCAGCCACACTACAGGCCCGGTGTACGAGAGGCTCGTCGTCGAGCCGTACATGTTCACGGTCTGCCGGCCGTTGGGGGAGTTCTGATAAGGAGGGGTTTGTGATACACGACACGATTGAGAGCATGGAGGAGAAGATCGCGGCCGCGCGGTCTGTACGTGACGAGGACAGGCGTGAGTTGCTCAAGCTCCTGAAAACGCTGGAGAAGGAGATCGATGCCTTCGAGAAGACACACCCGGAGCAGGCGGAGAGCATCAGCCATTTTGCGCGCACCTCGCTCCACGAGGCGACGAGAGCACAGCAGGACGAGCAGTTGCTCGACCTCTCCCTTAAAGGGCTGCGCTCGTCGATAAGCGGCTTCGAGGGCACCCACGAGCGCCTCGTCGGGACGGTAAACTCCATCGCCCTCGTGCTTTCCAACATGGGTTTGTAGAGAAGGGGATGCGGTCTTTCAGGCAGCCGCTGCGCTGTCGATGCGGCGGGCCAGCTCTTCTTTAGGCAACGCGCCGACTACCCGGTCCACCAGTCTGCCCCGCTTGTAGAAAAGGATGGTGGGGGTCCCCTCGATGCTTTGCTGCGCGGCTATCGTCCGCTCGTGCTCTATGTCGATGAGGACGAACTTGACGCGGCCTGCGTACGTCGCGGCCAGCTCGTCGATCACGGGTGCAAGCCTCACGCAGTGGCCGCAGTGGGGGGAGAAGAACTCGGCGAGCACCGGCCCCTCGAAATCGAGGACCTCCCTAGCGAAGACAGCGTCCGATATACGGACGGGCCTGTCGGGGAAGAGGGCAGCCGGGCGCAGCGGCGCCTTGCACTTGCCGCAGACCGACTTCGGGTCTCCCCAGCGGGAGATGGGGACGCGGTTCTTCGCGCCGCACGCCGGGCAGCGCGCAATCACGACGTTGTCTGCATCCATAGAAGAAATATATTCGTGCGGAGAGGGAGTGTCAATCATTGGGGCTCAGCGCCCCCTCCACGAGCAAAGCTCGCGGAGCCACCCCCCTCAGACAGGCAAAATATATTGGGGCTCAGCGCCCCCTCCACCCAACCGCCTGCTTTAGCCGGGTACGCGCGTGCTCCCAGTTCTTCGTTCGCGGGTGGCACCCCCTCAGGCAGGCAAAGGCCCTGTCTGCTCAGTTTTCCATGGGACCTGGGCTATTATTTTGCTATTTTGACCGAGTAGACCTGCTGGCTGATGCCGCCCTGGTTGTCCTTCAAGGTGATGCGGAGCTTGTGGTCGCCGGGCGGGAAGTCCGCCTTCTCGACGTTCACGCCGCCGAGCCCCACGTAGCCGGCCACCCTCCCGGTGATGTCGATGGAAAAGAGCTTGAGGTATTCGAGCTTGAAGCTCTTCAGGTCAACCGTTGTGCCTTCCCTGGGGATGAAGCTTATGATGAGGCGTATTGGCGCCTTGAACTCTGCGTCGGCCGGCGGCTCCACGACCTTGATCTTCGGCCCGCTGTCGTACTTCGTCTCGATGACGGAAAAAACGGCGGGCATCTCGTGGCACTTCCCGGACTCACATACGGTGCGCGCGACGACTGCAACCTTCTCCAGCGCAATAGCGAGGTCGATATCGTCCTGGGTCAGCAGCGTGACTTTGGACATCTCCGCACAGACCCAGGTTGCCGTCAGGAGCGTCGCAGCAGCGACCGCCAGAGAGACTTTCGGCAAAAGCGCCCGCATCATTCCTGATAATATCACAAGGCGCAAGCAATGTAAAACAAAAAATGACAAGGCTGGTCGTACCTTGTGCCGGATGTGACGGCCGGCGCCCTTCCGTCTTTATTTATTCTCAATCTAATTACAAATCAAATCAAAAATCATATTGACAACCGAGCGGCTCATGTTTATACTCAAATTTCAAGTACTCTGTTTAGCTTCAGGGGAAGAGACAGATGAGATTGCACGAGTTCGAGGCCGCCGACATCTTTGAATCGATGGGCATCCCCACGCCCAGGCGGGCTGTCGCCGGGACGGTGGCCGAGGCGCTGGAGGCCGCCTCCGGGATAGGCTACCCCGTCATGCTCAAGGCGCAGGTGCTGGCAGGCAGCCGGGGCCTGGCAGGCGGCATAAGGAGCGCATCGACGCCCCGGGAGGTCGAGAACGTTGCCCGGGAGCTTTTCGGGTCGCACATCAACGGCCTGCCCGTGCGGAAGGTCATGGTTGCGCAGAAAGCGGAGATCGCCCAGGAGCTTTACGTGGGCGTTACCGTGCACGGCTACACGGGGAAGGCCGTCGTGGTCGTCAGCACTGCCGGGGGCGTCCACATCGAGGAGACGGCCCGCACCTCCCCGGAAAAGATCGCCTCTGCGCAAATCGACCCCGCCCACGGCTTCTACCCTTACCAGGCAAGGGCGCTTCTCGCCAAGCTCGGCCTCGGCAACCACCTGATGACCGCCTTCAGCGAAGTCGTCACGAAGGTCCACAAGGTCTTCGCCGGGTTCGAGGCGATGATAGTCGAGATAAACCCCCTGGCCGTCCTGGTGGACGGCAGCCTGCTCGCGGTTGACGGCGTGCTGGAGATCGACGACTCCGCCGTGGCCCGCCTGCGCCACGCCCTGCCCGACCCGGTGGAGCGCATCGAGAACCCGCGCGAGCGGAAGGGCAAGGAGATAGGCGTCACCTACGTGGAGCTAGACGGCGACATCGGCCTCATCTCGTCGGGGGCCGGCCTCGGCATGGCCTCCATGGACATCATCGCCCAGAAGATGAGACCCGCAAACTTCCTGGAGACTGGGGGCGGCATCACCGCAGACCTGCTCTACAAGTGCATGGACCTCATCATGATGAAACCGGGGCTGCGGGGCATCTTCATTAACGTCTACGGCGGGATAAACCCCATCCACGAAGGCGCCAAGGGCGTTGCCCGCTACATCAACGAGCACGACCTCAAGATCCCGGTCGTCGCAAAGGCGCTGGGCAACCGGCAGGAAGAGACATGGGAGATCCTCCGGTCTGCCGGCGTCCACGTCGTTACCGCCCCTGCGACGGAAAAGGCCGTGGAGCACCTCTACCAGCTCGTCGGCGCGGGGTAGTACGGCCTGATCCGCAAGCATCCATCGAGGACTTTATATGGGTATATTGATCGATGACGACACCCGCGTGATCGTGCAGGGCATAACGGGCAGGATAGGGGCCGTGCAGACGCGCTGGATGCTCGCCTACGGCACCAGGATCGTAGGCGGGGTCACGCCCGGCAGGGGCGACACGACGGTCGAGGGGGTGCCCGTCTTCGACAGCGTGGAAGAGGCCGTTTCCGAGACAGGGGCGAACGCCTCCGTCTTCTTCGTGCCCGCGCCTTTCGTGCTCGACGCCTTCCTCGAGACGATCGATGCAGGGATAAAACTGATCGTCGTCGTGCCGGAGCACATCCCCGTTGCGGACGTGATAAAAATGCGCGACTACGCGGCAGCGAAAGGAGTCTTCGCCCTCGGGCCGACGACCCCCGGCATACTCGTGCCCGGCAAGGGCAAGATCGGCATCATGCCCGCCTCCCTCTTCGCCAAGGGGCGCGTCGGTATCATCTCAAGGAGCGGCACGCTCTCCTACGAGCTTGCGGGCATACTATCGGAGAGCAATGTGGGCCAGAGCGCAGTCGTCGGCATGGGGGCGGACCCCGTCGTGCTGACGAACCTGGCCGACATTTTGCTGCTTTTCGAGGAAGACCCGGATACGGACGGCGTCATCATCGTGGGGGAAGTCGGCGGCGAGCAGGAAGAGCAGGTCGCCCATTCGATAGGCGGGATGACCAAGCCCGTCGCTGCGTATATCGCGGGCCGCCACTCCCCGGTAGGCAAGCGCATGGGGCACGCGGGCGCCATCGTGCGAGGCGAGGCAGGGACCGTGGCGGGCAAGCAGGCTGCGCTGGCGGCAGCCGGCGCGGAGGTCCTCGACAGCCCTATCCACGTCACGGCGTGGGCGAAGAAGCATAACCTGAGCTAGATAGGAACTTAGGCCACTGGGCTTTGCACTCTCGGGCCGTGATCTCCTCCATGTCGATCTCTTTTAGGCATCGAATCAAGTTTTTTTGGAAAAGTATTCGTGCAGGCCATAAAATAGACGGACAACCAGCCGCCTATCTACTCGCATCAGGATAGATTTCACTCGACCAGGCCCATGACAAGTGTTACAATCGCTATGAAAGTAACTTGCCAGCAAGTATGGTTGATGGTATGGAAACTAAGCCGCAATCGAAAAAAAAACGCCTGTATGCGGTGATTACAGGCGACATTGTTGGATACTCGGGTTTCTCCATAACCGGGAGGGAAGCACTCCTAGATCATGCAAAGTCCCTTTTCGGACGTACTTCCATTTTCTGGCCCGAAGCGTTCGCGTCTGGGTTCGAAATATATCGGGGCGATAGCTTCCAGGCGGTTCTGTCCACACCCGCCTTAGCGTTGAAAACGGCGATTTTCGTGCGTGCAGGGTTACGAGCCGGAGTTCATGAAAATCACAGCTTAATCAGTTGCGACGCGAGAGTGTCCATAGGCGTGGGAACCGTCGATTTTATGCCCGAGCACCGTGGTGCCGAAGGAGATGGCGATGCGTTCCGCCGATCGGGTCTGTTGCTCGACGCCATGAAGGGTGAACGCCGACTACTTATTAAAACGCCCGCGGCCGAGGTTGACGAGGAGCTCAATACGGAGTTCGGATTCCTGGACTTTCTTATTTCAAAATGGACAAGAGAACAGGCTGAAGCGGTTATGCACAGGGTGATTGACGGTAGCCACAGGGATGTAGCCGGCGCCTTAAATATCTCACCCTCGGCGGTAACGCAGAGATTGAAAGGCGCAGGCATTGGGGCGATCAGCGCTCTTCTCGTCCGTTATGAAAGACTTATGCTTGATGAAGTCAGTAAGCTTAATTCTAGGCGAATTAAGGTTATGGCCTAAATGAATGCATTTTTATTAGTCCGGATGGTATTGGCCCACTTCATTGCAGATTTCTGGCTTCAGGGAAGCCGCGGCATCTCTCAGCGCAGGGAAAAGAAATGGAAATGTTCCTGGCTGTACATTCACGGCGTGATTGCTGCTGTCTTGGTTTATCTTTTTTCTTTTCAGTGGAACAACTGGTGGCTGCCATTGGTCGTTTTGACCACTCATGTAATGATAGACGGACTTAAGGCAAGAAGACCCGATACCCCCAACCTTTTCGTTCTGGATCAGCTTGCCCACATCGGGGTTATTATCGCTTGCTGGTCCTACATAATTTATCCCTGCCCCACCTGGTCCGGCCTGCGTGCTTACGTAGATAGACTCGATCTCTGGTTGGTGGTCCTTTGCTATATTGTTGTTATTTGGCCTGTCGGATCATTGATAGGAAGAATAACAAAACGATGGCGCAAACCGGCTGGAAATCATTCGGGGCAGGCGTCAGTTGAAGACTCGGATGAAGGTGGTCTTTACATCGGGCGGCTGGAACGTTTTCTGATTCTTACGCTTATCCTCATGAATCGTTTTGAAGCAATAGCGTTTCTCATAGCCGCAAAATCAGTATTCCGCTTCAGTGAATTACACGCACGAGCCGAGTACGTGATTATTGGAAGTTTATTCAGCTTTGCCGCTGCACTCCTGGCCGGTATAGGCCTGAGGTATTTGTTGAGCATGTGAGGGGGTATTCGCCCAATGTTTTCGACGTCGGGCACCGCAGATCGCGATTCCGCTAAAGGCGCGAGTCCAAGCCCAGAGGAATCCGACGCACTATCCTACAGCAGCCGAAAGCGTACCCTTACTTACTTCTTTCCCATCCCCTCGATCTTCCCTAGGCACGTCTCCATATCTATCCCCGGTCCCAGCACGTCCTTCCAGAGGTCGCCTTTCCTGGCGAGGCGGGGAAGGACCGTTTTCATAGTGAAGCGCATGGGGTCGAGGGAGGAGACCACCTCGCTCCATTCGAGGGGGGTCGATACGGGCGCGCCTTTGCGTGGGCGCAGGCAGTAAGGGGCGGCTAAGGTCTGGCCGCGGCCGTTCTGCAGGTAATCGAGGTAGACCTTGCCGCGCCGCCTGGCGGGCTCCCGCTCCAGGCTCGTCGTCTCAGGCAAGCGGCGCTGGACGAGGAGATTGACGAGGCGGGCGAACTCGACCACTTGCTTGTGCGTGTAGCGGGCGCCCAGCGGCACGTAGACGTGCAGCCCGGTCGCCCCGGAGGTCTTGCAGCAGCCCTTCGCGCCGATCATGGCGAGGACGTCCTCCGTCTCCCGCGCGGCCCTTACGACCTCTGCAAAGTCGATGTCGAGGGGGTCGAGGTCGAGCACCATGTAATCGGGGTTGTCGAGGCTGCCTACCCGGGAGTGCCAGGGGTTTATCTCGATGCAGCCCATGTTTGCCATGTAGACGAGGGTCGCCTCGTCGCGGCATACGAGGAAGGCCGTCTCGCTGCCGTCCGTCTCCGAGCGGACCTTAACCGTCTCCACCCAGCCGGGCGTTTTGCCCTCCACGTTTTTCTGGAAGAAGCTCTCCCCTGTGATGCCGTCCGGATTGCGCCGGAGCGATTCGGGCCTGCCTGCGAGGTATGGCACGATGAACGGCGCAACGGCCCGGTAATAGTCGATCATGTCGCCCTTCGTGTAGCCTTCTTCCGGCCAGAAGACCTTTTCGAGGTGCGTGAGATCTACCTTGATATCATTGATGGCAACGAGGGCGCCGTGGTCTTTCCGGGAGGCGAGCTTCGCCGCTCGGGGCGTTTTCGCCTCTTTCCTCTCCGCCTTATGCGAAGTCCCCACGATCGCGGGCCCGTCCGGTCCGTGGCCGGGCATCTCCCTCCTTACGTCCGCGGGGTCGATATCTTCTCTCAGGCCGAGAAAGACAGGCTGGCGCATCAGGCCCTCGTCCGTCCAGCCGGAAAATTTTATCTCGCAGACGAGGCGCGGCTCGACCCACGTGACTGCCGCGCCAGATGTGGGGGGCGGCGCCGCGAAGGGCGATCCCCGCGCAACGAGCCCTTGCAGGCGCGCGTGAAGCTCTTCGAGCTGCCCTTCCGTGAAGCCCCCGCCCGAATGGCCGATGTATGCGAGCCTCCCGCCGTCTTCGTAGGCGCCGAGGAGGAGGGAGCCGAAACCCTTCCTGCCGCCCCTGGGCCTCGTGAAGCCCCCTATGACGGCCTCCTGCGTCAGCGTGGCCTTGACCTTGAGCCACTCCCTGCCCCGGTATCCCGGCCTGTAAGGGCTTTTAGCGTCCTTCGCCACGATGCCTTCCACGCCGTTCCGACTCGCGGCAGCGAAAAGGCCCCCGCCATCCTCCTCCACGTAATCCGAAAGCTTGAGGTGAGGCAGCGTGGGGAGCACCTGCCGGAGGATCGCCTTGCGGCGGGCAAGCGGCAAAGCCATAAGGTCGTGTCCCATATAGTAAAGGATGTCGAAGACGTAATAGACCAGGCTCCCCTTGCCGGAGCGCAGGTAATTCTGGAGGAGTTGGAATTCGGCCCTGCCGGATTTGTCCAGCACCACGATCTCACCGTCGAGGACGCCGTCGAAGGGCAGCCGCGCCAGCGCATCGACTATCGGCTTGAACTGCTCGTTCATCGTCTTGTCGTTCCGCGAATAGAGGCGGACGCGGTCTCCGCTTTTTTCGGCGATGGCCCTGTAACCGTCCCATTTTATCTCGAAAAGCCAGCCGTCCCGGTCGAACGGCGCGTCTATCAGCGTCGCCTTCATCGGCTCTAGGAACGCAGGCACAGGGGCCTTCGGCGCGCCCGTGAGATCGACCGGCCCGTTTTCCGCCCCTTCCTGGGCAATCTCCTCGATCGTCCGGCCGGAGACGACGGACGTATCTTCTGCGGTCTCTCCGGGGTGGCGGGCGTATTCGTCATTTGCCTTGATAAGGAGCCACGCGTTCTCTCCCGCCCTGCGCAGGCGCACGAGGGCGAACTCGCCCTTCAGCCGGTCGCCTTCCAGTACGAAGCTGATGTGACCTTTGGCGAGGCCGCGCCGCAGCGCCTCCTCGCTGGAAGCGCGGTCGGCATGTCCGGGCGCAGCGGCCCGCAGGCGGCCCTTGTCCCATATCATGACAGGCCCGGCTCCGTAGCTGCCTTCCGGGATGACGCCCTCGAAGCTGCCGTAGTCGAGCGGGTGGTCCTCGACCATCACGGCGAGCTTCCTGTCCGCAGGGTCGAGGGAGGGTCCCTTCGGCACGGCCCAGCTCTTCAGCACGCCGTCGATCTCCAGGCGCAGGTCGTAGTGGAGACGGGAGGCGAGGTGCTTGTGGACGACGAATGAAAGCGGCGCGGCGCCGTCCTTCGCCTTGCGGCCCGGCGGCTCCGGGGTCGCGCTGAAATCGCGTTTCTTGCGGTATTCCTTGAGGGTCATCGCTTATCGCCGGGAGGGGCGCGCTGTCGTCGCCGTCGTGATCGTCACGCGGTCTTCTTCTTTCGCGCCTGCTCCAGGCTCTCCCGGAGCTTTGCCATGAGATCGGGCACCTCCGCCGGTATGGGCGCCTCCTTGCGGACTTGCGGCTGCTTGCCCTGCGCCTTCTGCCCTATCACCTTCTTGAGCTGCTCCGTGTACGTGTCGCGGATGCGCTCCGGCTGAAAGGGCTCGCTAAGCTGGTCTACGAGCTTGATCGCGATGTCGAGCTCCCGCTTGCTTACCTCATCGGCGGAAGGGAGGTCGAGGCCGGCCGGCGCCCTGATCTCGCTCAGGAAGCGCATCTGCTCAAGGACGAGCAGGTCCCCCTCCGGCCGGACCGCGACGGGGTGCTCTCTGTTCCTCAGCACGAAGCGGCCGATTCCCAACTTTGCCGTTTTCTTAAGGGCCTCACGCAGGAGGCCGTAAGCGTTCCTTGCCTGCTTCGACGGCTCGAGGTAAAAGGGCTTCTCGAAGAGCTTGGGGTCTATCTCGCTCGCATCGACGAACTCCGTGATGTCGATCGTCTGCGTCTTCCCGGCTGCGGCGGCCTTGAAGTCCGCGTCTTCCAGGACGACGTAATCTCCCTTCCTGTACTGGTAGCCCTTGACGATGTCCTCGTAGGGGACCTCCTCCCCGGTGTCGCGGCAGACGCGGGCGTAGCGGATGGGACAGAGGTCCTGGCGGCGGAGCATGTCGAAGTCGAGGCTGTGCTCCTCCACGGCGGGATACAGCTTGACCGGGATGTGAATAAGACCGAAGCTGATGGCGCCTGACCATATCGAGCGCATGATCTTTAACGCAATATAATGTTTTGCAAGCCCGTTCACAAGGGTTGAAGGGCGCGCCGGCGCGGGAGGGCGAAAGAGCGGCCCGGGCGCGACGGCCGACGGGAAGGGCAGTGGAGCGCCGATCCCGGGGGCGGGCGATCAGCCGTAGAAGAAATCGGCGCAGACGAGGGTGTCGCCTTCGCGTACGATCTGTACGAAGAACGGCCGCGGCCCGTTCCCGGTCCGGACGGAGTAGCGGAACGTGAGGCCCGCGTTCCCTGCGCCGCCGGGCCTGGCGCCGGATACGACCTCGCTGCCCGCGGGTGTCTGTGCCCTGGCGCCCCCGTAGGCGGCGTTCATCTGCTCGATCATCGCCCCGAGTACCTCTTCCGACACGGCCTCCCGGTAAGTCCTGCCCATCCTGCGGTATACCTCTCCGTGGGCGCCCCTCGTTATGGCTGCGACCACCGCGCCGGCCAAATCGAGGGCCTTCCGCCTGTCCACGCCACGGCCGCCGCCGGGCTGGGCCGGCGCTGCCGGTGCGGGTCTCGCCGGTTTGACGGGCGCTGTTGCGCTACGGGCAGGCATGGGCTGCGGCGGGGCGGCCTTTCTCGACGGCGGGGCAGCTTTTTTCGGGGGCATGACTGCTTTTTTTGGCAGAGGGCCGCCTTTTGCAACAGGCGCCGGCTTGGCAGGTTGAGGCGCCGGCCTGGCCGGTTGAGGCGCTGTCCTTACCGGCTTGGGCGCCGGCTTCGTAAAAGGCCTTCCTTTCTTTGACTGCCACTTCACATGCCGGGGTCTTGCATGGCCTTTGACAGGAGCGGCCTTTGCGGGCGCGGCGCTCGACGGGGTCCTTGCAGCCGGGGCAGCGGGCCTCACGGGCCTCGGCTGGGGCTTTGCCGGTGCCGGCAGGGGTTTCGGGCGGACTTGCGTTATCGGCGCGGCCCTTGGCGCAGTCTGGGAGGGTCTATTCGCCTGCACCTGCGGCTTCGATTTGGGCTGAGCCTGCGCCTGGGGCTTTACTTGTGCTGCTGGTTTGGGCTGAGCCTGTGCCTGCGGTCTTACGTGTGCCGTCGGTTTGGGCTGCTGCGCCTTTGCCTGCGCGGGCGGCGGAGGCTGCACCTGAGGCCGCGGTCTTACTTGCAGCTTTGGCTGCTGCTGCGGCTTTCCCGCAGCCGCCTGATGGCGTACGCGGTCCGGGGCGCTCCCGGCCGTTTGCACCTTCGCCGGCGGGTGCCTGTCCCGTTTCGCGCCGCTGTCGCCGGTCGCGCCTTCCTGTCGTTCCGGGCTGACGGCCTTGGCCTCGGCGGGCTGCTTTTCCGGGGTGGCGTGCTGCTGCGCCGTCTCCTCCTGCTCCTCGTCCTCCTCGTCCTCTTCCGCTATTATCGGGAAGTCGTAGCGGGGCATGGCAAACTGCGCAGCCTCATAGGGGGCCGGCCGCTGCGCAGCGTACGGATAGGGCGCAGGCTGCGCCTCAATCGGGACGCCAAGGTTGGCGTAAGCCTTCTCGTAACGCGGCTTCCCTCCCTGGCGCCGCCATCTTGTGGGGAAGAGATACCGTCTCATCAGCGCCACGTAGATGGACAGAAGGATGATGACGGCTATATCAAGGCTCAAAGCGGGACCTCATGCGCACATAATACATGAAAACAGGATAATTGCAAGCGAATTATACGTCCGGCGCGTGGGCTACGGCGCCGGCCGGCGAAACCCCTCCCCGGCCCAGCCCTGAAGGCAAGATGAAGACGAGGGGGAGTGCCGCAAGCAGCCCAACGGCGGCAGCGAGGAATATGATCTTGAAACCTGTGAGGCGGTCCGGGCATATGTGGAGGACAAACGTCATAAGGGAAACGCCTATGGCTGCCCCGATCATCCTGCACATCCCGCGAAGGCCGACGATGGTGGCCACCCTTTCGGGCATAAGCTCTATGCAGGCGTTGTTAGAGGCGGGAAAGGTCATGCCTGCTCCCGCGC
>Ga0326727_10014897_pt1 | contig 16815 bp, 14 predicted proteins | sample MB2enrmetagenome_FD_207643 | JGI IMG/M metagenome (GOLD analysis project Ga0326727, IMG submission 207643) | Lab enriched peat soil microbial communities from McLean, Ithaca, NY, United States - MB29MY | ecosystem: Environmental > Terrestrial > Soil > Wetlands > Peat | place: USA: New York...
TTTTTGTGGGAGTTGGCGAAACACAAGTAGCTTCCTAGGCCACGTCTATAGTTGAGCGCGAAGAGGCCGGAAACCGCGATGGATGTGAAGAGTGGTACAAGTGCCGTACATCATTAGAAGGCGGCCTTCAGTCAAGAGGGAGGTTCTGCGAACCAAGATTGGATGATATGCGACATCCAGAGCTCGGATTACGCCGGTGAATTCGCTTGCCGCTGAATCCGGGCGTAGGGTCTGCCTGCCGCCCCCAAAGTTCGCGTGCGGTAACGTTAAACCCATAAGAAAGTGATCACAGCCAAAAGAGCATTAAAAGACGCGAGGAATTCTCTGCGGAGAATCTATGGTTTAGGGGGGGGGACAACAGTGCGAAAAACCAATTTGAGCAATTGCTCGGCTTAAAGACGGTGAGGAACATGCCACGGGATCCAATTAAATTTGCTGACGCCGAATGCGCTGACAGGAAGCCCGCCTTTGGAAACTTCACGCCCGTGGACGAGAGAGAGTGATCGAGGTGCGGACCGGTTTTTTGATTACAGCGCGGTTGAAATCAAAACGACTGCCTCTGAAACTTCTGAAACCTTTGCGGGGTAGGACGGTTATCGACCGAGTCATCGAGAGAGCAAAGGAAGTCAAACACCTTTCAGACGTTGTGCTATGCACTTCAGCAAACCCGCAAGACAGACCGCTGATAGATATAGCGCTGAACAATGACGTGCATTACTTTGTCGGCGATGAAACTGATGTTGTACGAAGGCTATTCGAAGCGGCCAATTTCTTCAATTTGGATTATTTCTTGGCGATTACTGCCGACAACCCGCTTTTCACCATCAGTTACTCTAATCTCATCGCGGATGAGGTTAAGCTGGGACGCTATGATTTTGTCAAGCTGGAGGGGCTTCCATTGGGCGTGGCTACCTACGGCGTGCGAGTGAAGGCTTTCGAAACGATTTGCCGAATAAAGCCGATCGTCGACTCAGAATTCTGGGCGTACCTCATAAACAAGCCGGATATCTTTACTATAAGGTCCATAACGGTCGGAGACAAACTCAATCGGCCTGATCTGCGGCTTACTTTAGATTATGAAGAAGACTACGAACTTATCAGCAACATTTACTCGCACGTCCCGTTCGAAACTGTGCTAAATCTATACGATGTCGTCGACTATCTCGACGAGCACCCAGAGCTTTTGCTACTCAATGCGAACTGCGTTCAGAGAGAGTTGGCCCCGGATATCAAGGCGGAAATCGATCGCGTTTACACGGAAAACAAGAAACAAATACAGGCTATAAAAAGAGCGATCTATTCAACCGCTTGACGCCACGCGTACGGGAAGGCGATTCTTGGGGTTGAAACGTCAGGAGGAGCCAAGCTATAGCGCATTCAACGCTACGGCGTGCATCGATAATGGCTTCCCGTTGTCCGCAGGAACAGTGCCAGAATGACACCATTGCCCTCCTGCGCGGCTCTTGACTTGTGATGTTACATGTAACCGTTGAGACCACGGAGGCCAGATATAAGACAACACCTTTCTGCGCGTGGTCAGGTGTTTTGTGTCGCGCGATACACGACGTAGCTTTACCGAAGATCGATCGAATGAGACTCGCGGACACGTTAGAGCGACAGAAGCAGCGAGCAAACACGTAAGGCTATGTTGCTCGTTCGTGCCGTATTCGCGCTTCTCTGTGTGGCCCATAAATAGTTCTGGACGGCGCTTCTCACGAATAGGGCTCTTTTAGGAGTTTTCTGATCTCCTCTTCTGAAAGATGGGTGCTGGAGAGCGACGTGTAGTTCAATTTCGAGCCTTTGGTTTGTGCTTCAGAGTTGGCTGAATCGATCACGTAAAGTCCGTCCATTTCAGTCGCATACTCTGCTTCATCCTCGGTCATGAGTTCTTCGTGCATCTTCTCTCCCGGCCTCTTTCCAACGCTCTTTATCGTGACTTCTTCTGGTGCAATGCCATAGGTAGGCGCGAGCTCTTCTATGACGGCTCGTGCGAGATCCGTGATTTTTACGGAGGGCATCTTTAGCACAAAGACTTCGCCACCTCGCATCCGGATCGTTGCTTGCAGTATGAGGTCGACTGCTTGTGATACGCTCATGATGAAGCGCGTCATTCCCGCATTAGTGACCATAATGCAGCGATGGTCTCTGATCTGCTTTGCGAAGGCAGGAACAACAGAGCCACGCGTGTTCACTACATTGCCAAACCGCACGCACGAAAAAGCGGTCTTTCTAAGACCTTTGTAATAGTTCGCCGATATCACCAGGCGCTCTGCTAATAGTTTCGTTGCTCCCATCACGTTTCGTGGATTCACTGCTTTGTCGGTGCTAATTAGCATCATTTTTTCAATTTCCTCATCGAGCGCGGCGTCAATGACGTTCTGCGTTCCGTTCACGTTTGTTTGTACAGCTTCAAACGGGTTGTACTCGCATAGGGGAACGTGTTTCAGCGCAGCTGCGTGAAGGAGTATATCGACGTCTTCGACTGCTCTCCTCAACCTAGTGTTTGTTCTCACATCGCCCACAAATGCGCGAACCCTGAGAGACGGCAAATCCTGTTTGAGTTCGTAAAGGCCCCCTTCATTGTTGTCAAAGACCCTAATGACTCGCGGATTAAATTCAAGGAGGCGCCTGACGAGGTTGCCTCCGATCGAACCGGCTCCACCGGTAATGAGTATAACTTTGTCCTCATAAAATTCGTTTGGGTCTGTCATCGTCTCCCTGCATTTCGTAAAAGTGTTTGATCTCATCGACTATATACGTGATATCTTCTTCAGCGAGAGTGGGATACATGGGTAAAGTTACGACGCGCGCGGCTACCTTCTCGGTGATGGGAAGCTTATCCGTGTACCTGAGAACGTCCTTGTAAAAGCGTGTCATGTGCACGGGTTCGAAGTACACCTTCGTCGTGATGCCGCGCTCATCTAAATAGCACATCAGTTCGTCTCTTTGCGGCGCTTGCACGGTGAACATCTGGTAAACGTGGCGGTAGCCGTTCGGGGGCTTGTGGGGGACTATAGCCGGCACGTCATCGCGAAGCCGAGCGGCGAGCGCGGCTGCTTTCTGTCGCCTCAACGATATGAGCCAGTCAACTTTCTCCAGTTGAGAGATTCCGAGCGCTGCGACTATGTTCGACATTCTGAAGTTGTACCCGAGCGTTACGTAGTCCGTGCGCTCAGTAGAACAGAAATAGTCACCGTTCTCGACCCTGCCGTGCGACCGAATGAGCTTGAGTCTTTCATAGATGGATGGCGAATTGGTGACAACCGCCCCACCCTCACCGGTTGACAGTACCTTGTTTTGACAGAAGCTCAAAACGGCAGCGTCGCCAAATGTTCCCACAAGCTGTCCGTCTACGCTGGCGCCGAGCGCTTCTGCGGCGTCTTCGATAAGCAGCAAGCCGTTGTCCTCCGCAACCTCTTTGAGTTCCTTTATGTGGCACGGACAACCACCGTAATGGATAGGTAAAAGCGCCTTTGTTCGCGAGGTGATCTTTTCCTGGACGTCAGCAGCGCTGAGCGCATAGGTTTCTTCCTCGATGTCGGCGAATACTGGACGTGCTCGGACAAAAAGTGGGGCGTTTGCGGTAGAGATGAACGTAAACGATGGCACGATCACCTCGTCTCCCTGGCCAATGCCGTAAGCTAGAAGTGCGGCGTGCAGCCCCGATGTCCCTGAGTTAAATGTGACGCAGTAGCGGGTGCTGGTGTAGCGGGCGAGCTCATCTTCAAACTCCTTTATGTGGGCTCCGATCGCCCAGTTTCTCCCTGATGAGATGGCTTCAGTCACACGCTTCACGTCTGCTTCGTCCCAGTAGATTGCAAATAGCGGAATGCGCTTCGCCATTCGTTCACCTGTCGGCAAGTTCGCCGGCTGCGAGGGGGCGGATGACTTGCACCGGAACGCCGTAAGCAAGCACGTCGTCCGGTATGTCCCTGTTCACAAAGCTGAATGCCCCTACAATTGAGTTCCGTCCGACGGTGACGCCCGGCATGATGACCGAGTGACTGCCGATCTTACAGTTTGTTTTCAAGACGACAGGTCCCCCCTTGTCATCAATGGTCGAAACCGAGTACACGGCACAGTGCGAACCGATCTGCACGTGATCCTCGACCGTGACTCCGTTTTTCGCGTTGATGTAGGTGAACGCTCCGATATCTGTCTTGTCGCCCAGTTCGAACCGCGATTTCCATCGAACGATCCAGCTGTAAATATTAGGTTTGCCGTCCTCAATTTCCGGAGGTTCCCAGCTATCAAACCTAGTCATTCCCTTCCCTCGTCCTTTCAGTAGGCCATGTGCTTTTGAAGCAGTCGTGCGTCGATTCTCAACTCGATTAAGGCGTTCACGATGCGCGCGCTTGCTTTTCCGTCTCCATATAGGTTCTTACTCCGGCTGGCCAGTTCTTTGAACGCAGTGTCTTCGATTGCAGTCTTGATTGCCGTGACGATCTGACTTCTATCGTAGTCAACGTTAATGATGTTGCCTGCGCACTCCCGCCCGCGCTGTCTCGTCCCGATATTAACGACGGGAAGGTGGAAGAGGGGTGACTCAATAACGCCGCTGCTCGAATTCCCTACGAGCACGCTCGCAACGTTCATTAGACTAAGATAGTGCGTACGCGGCACGGTCTCGTAAGCCTGCATAAACGCGTGTGAGCGGTATCGTTCGAGAACGCGTATCATCGCCCTGCCGCCTGCATCCGCATTGGGATAGATCACAATGGTTTGCTGCCGGAGCTGGGCAATTGCATCGAGAGTGGCGCCCATCTGCAACGGCGCATCATCGACTTCCGCGGAAACGGGATGCTGGACCACCAGTATGATGGGTTTTGACAGATCCAGTTGATACAAGTGTGCGATTTCATCGCGGCCTATAAGTCGCTCATTGAGGATACCATCGATGGCTGGAGAGCCTACGCAGTGGATTCGCCACGCCTCCTCACCCATTTTGAGGAGCCTTCCCGCGCTTTTCTTGGTGGCCGGAAAGTGAACGTGCGCTAGTTTCGTGATCGCGTGTCGAACGTGGTCATCGACCGTGGAACTCACGTCGCCGCCGTGCACGTGAGCAATTGGAACGCTGAGGTATGTCGCGGCAACAGCCCCCGCAAGCATCTCCGCGCGGTCCCCCAGTAAGAGGACGATATCGGCGTGCGTCTCTTTGATCATATGGGTAAGCCCCTGGATGAACCTCCCGGTAAAAAGAGCAGCTGATTCCCGGTCATCCGTCGAATAAACTGCATCGATCACGTGAACGTTCGCGTGGCCGGCTCTGACCTCATCTACGGTCATTCCGAACTGTGGCATCAGGTGCATGCCGCCAGCGACGACCTCCAGCGCGAGCGAGGGGCTGCTTTCAATCGCATCAAGCGTTCGATTCATCAATCCGTAGTCGGCTCGCGTTCCGGTCACGTAAAGAACCTTTCTCACTCGACCATCTGCCATGTGAGGGCCTGTCCCTTCTTAATGTTTAGTCTCGCTTTCTTTCCGATCACGCGATCGAGATTTGCGGGCGCAATAGCCAAGGCATCCCCCGCTCGTTTGGGCGCGAGCATCTCCTTGCGCACTGTGGTTCCAGCGGCGATGTCGGTTTCGGCCACAAGGGTCTGTCTCACGAACGCCCTCATGAGCACTTCGCTCTCAGTGGGCCATTTTACGCCGTCACCCAGAGCCATTTCAACGGTCCTGATTGCTTGGACCATCTGCCGTAGCTCGTGAGGCTCTAACGATGCCTGATGGTCGGGGCCCGAAAAGGACTTGTTAAGGGTAACGTGTTTTTCGATAACGTTGGCACCCAAAGCGACCGCTGCGATTGACACAGTGATCCCGGTGGTGTGATCGGAGAATCCCACGGGCACGTTGAACGCTTGTTTTAGCGTGTTAATCGCGCGCAAGTTTACGTGCTCCGCGCTTGCAGGATACTCTGAGACGCAGTGCAAGAGGATAAGATCACGCGCGGTATAGTTGCGCAACGTGTCGATCGCATCTCGCACCTCGTCCAATGAACACATGCCCGTTGACAGGATGATGGGCTTGTGCTGTTCGGCGACACGTGAGAGCAGCGGTCGGTTCGTTATCTCTCCCGAGCCGATCTTGTACGCCACAACGCCGAGGTCTCTGAGCAGATCAATGCTCGCAGAATCAAAGGGCGATGACAAAAACGTGATTCCAGCCTCATTAGCGCAGTCGTACAATTCTTTGAAGTCGTCCGCTGTAAGTTCCAACGCCCTCAACATTGCACGCTGCGGGGCATCGCCCGTAGTTTTTTGTTGATACGCGGCCTTTGGTGCTTCGGCGGTCGTAATTGCGTCAGCTCGAAACGTTTGGAACTTAATGGCATCGGCTTCTGCCTCTACGGCTACCTCAATAAGCTTCTTCGCGAGCTCAACGCTGCCGTTGTGATTAACGCCCGCCTCGGCAATAATGAAACAAGGCTCGCCGTCTCCTATCGCCTTACCGCCCACGTCGACCGTTTTCACTTTGCATGCTCCCTCACGGCGCACCCCCCTAGCGCTGGCCGCAATCACCTCGCGACGGCAAGCACCCACGCTTAAAGTCTCGTTCAAGCGTCAAGCGATTCGCATTCTTGGACCGACGGCCCTGCAGCGTGACGCGCCAGTGAGCTACTTCATTCTTTCAAATCAGCCCTATATGAAGTCATGTGTACGCCACGCCGTTGCGCGAGCTGGCACGACACCGGAGTAGAGCGTCATCGGAGCTGCGCATCAGAGGAACGATCAATGCGCTCACTTTTGTTTCGCGCCTGCCCCTCAAGCCGCGAGGCAATCACGTGCGCAACGCGCGCTCCTGCGCGGCCATCTTGCAGATACGAATGGTCATAGACGTAGCAGCGACTCGCCTCCGCCAACCTGATGCGCGTCTCGGTATCATACAACACCGATGCTATCGCCGCCGCGAGTTCGTCAGCGCCATAAACGCCTACGGCGGCGCCATATTTCACGTAATCTAATTCATCAGTTTGGCTGCTCAATCCTTCGCTTTCGAAGGCGATGATGGGCACCCCTAAGATCATTGCCTCTAATCCGATAGTTGATCGCACGGTCAGCACGGCGTCGCACGCGGTCAGTAATGTCGCTAAATCGACTTCACCGTTCACAATAGGTACTGATGTGCTGCCAAGTCTCGACAAGATGGAGCGATAAACTGCTGCGCTTGTCTCTCGCGGGTGCAGTTTGATGAGCAGTTGCCCGCCTGCATCGTGAACCGCCGCAACAACATGCTCAAAGAAATGTGCTCTTTGGCCCGCCGTCCATAGGCCATCTTCAACAAACGGCTGCGTGGCAACGACGACCACTGGCGCGTTGGTGTCCAGCCCGAAGCGTTCCAAAAGCGAAGCTTTGTTGTGCCGCGTGCCAGAACTGATCATTGAATCGTATCGTGGCTGCCCAGTGACGACAATTGCATCTTCGGGGATCCCGCTCTTCAGAAAAAGGGCTTTGCTCGCCGGTCCTGCCACACACGCGACGTCCCACAATCGGCTAATCGACCTATCCGTAAAGAACTTCTGCAACCAGATTTTCGCCGCCTCCCACAGACAACCCGACGCAACGTATCGCGCTCCGTACGTGAAGATGCCTGCTTTGGCGTGCGCCAAGATGAGCTTAAGCGCGGCCGTTTTACCTCGCGCAGCGCTGAGCGCGCCGTGGGGCACGTATACTGAAGCGATGCCAAGTTTTTTTGCCGCAAGCAAGAACAACACATTTATCCAGTAAGCGTCGTGTGCGGTGATGACCAGCGAGACATCGTTGTCGCGAAGGAATTCGCGCGCGTCATATGGCGTACACCCGATCGGGGTCGCCACGACCCGCGAATTCGCTGTGCCACTCCATCGCTCAAGCACGCGATACTGCGGATCGCCAACCATTATCACGCGCGAATCGTCCGGAAGTTGCCGGACCACAGGGGATAGCACCTCCAGCTCGGCGGGCGTGTAGATGGGGATGAGGACGCTCACGTAACCTCGTACAGTTGAACGCCATTCGAGGAGTAGACCAAGTTGAAATACGGTGCGTTTGCCGTCGTGTTTTCCGCACGTAGGTAATCATTCAATCGTGGAGCGTAGAGCGTCTGAATGGTCGCGTAATCCCCTGGCGTAAAGAAAATGTACGAGGGCCCTCCTTTAACGAGCTGCAATCGTGCTGAATCGTTGGGCGGCCCTCGATCCAACAAGGAAACAAGCTGGAGCAAATTTCCTCCCGTGTAATTCTGCTGATTCAGCCAGTTGGCGACCGGGTAAGCCCCGTAAACCGACGCACTGCTCACGGTCTGGTAAAAGAAGTTGTAACTTGAAATCTCCGCAGGACTGACGTAGTCGAAGCTCTCGTTACCGTACGCGACGAGGACGTGCAGCATCGGACCAGCTAGGAGAATTACTACCGCTGCGACCTTCACCACGCGAAAACTCACGTTTTTCACGAGATAGTAGATGAGCGCCGGAAGCGCTAATAGGAAGCCTCGAAACAACAGTTCCCCATCGTACCCGGGCAGCAACAGGATCGGCGTTATGCCGACGAGCAGCGCGAGGAAGGCGGCATCCATTTTGTCGAGTCTCCTCGTTGAGGCGTATCGGTATAAAAACCAGATGCCCACAATGGCGGCAGCAAAAACCGCGAACACGATGCCCACATTGGCAATAAACGCGTGTGTGACGCTCCCGCCTATCCCAGAAACGCCTCCTGTCCCTCCCGTGACTCCTCCCGTGACCCCCACCTGCGTCGAGATACTTTCAGATATGGGCGTCGCAGATTGCCGATTGATCATATAGTTGAAATAAGCGGCAGAGCCGAAAAGCATCCAACCGACGAATCCGACAACGTACGGCACCACAAATCGGTCGAGCCGCACCTTAGCGACGATTCGTGATGATAGGGCCAATACAATGAAAAACGTGAGCAGGGCAAACGAGGTTAAGAAATGCGTTACGACAAGCGACAAAAAGATGATGAACAGGAGCGATGCGACGGCAACAGAAGGATATCGGATCCTTTGCGATGGCGCACGAATGATATAAACAAACGTGAGCCCTAAGAAGGCAAGGAACAGCAGGTACGCCACCGATTCCGGACTCAGGTAATCTTGGCCGACGTAGTTCATGATGTAAAACAAAAAAATCCCCAGGTACGCCTGCTTCTTGCTTAGGAACCCCCTGTAAAGCGCGTAGAGGGCCACCCCATATGCAACCTCCATGAATGGCGCGTAGTACTTGACAAACACGGTCTGCGTTGCAGTTGATGGCACCGCCACCTGGAAGACCGCAGAGAAGAGTGCCCACGCGCTCGGCCAGTTGAACAGAACATTGACAGCAGGATTGACGGCGGCTGCGCGTGTTACAAGGTCGGTCAGCCCCCAGACTTTGTACGTCGTTCGAAATCTCGGAAACATCTCGACTAAAGCCGGTGTCGCAAACAGAAACGCGATCAGAAGAGCGATCTGACAGACGAAGAGGAGGTCTCGCCACCGGCCTTCGCCCGGGGTCCCGAGGTTGAGGATAAACGCGAGGCTCAGGGTGACGCACGCGACGTAGAAAATGGGGGGCATGCTGCCGGCTAATCCGAAGCCGCCGATGTTCAACCCGCCCGTCTTAACGGTAATGAGCGCGAACGCCCATAGCACCCACGACGCTGCGGTGAGTATCGCTGCCGCGAGCGGTTTCGTCCTCGGAGTTACTGCGATTTTGCATCCCTCAGCGTTGGCTGACCGTTCCGGGACAGTGAAGGTGTCTTTCCAGAACCGAGCTCGATTCCGTCAATGGTCTGGCACGCTCATAAGCTTTGCCGTTTGCCGTGTTGGGCCCTTCCACAAGCTCACCGTGCCCGTGCCACACGCGATACGAAAGGAGACTTCTGCAACCGCAGACGCGTGAAACACCAGCTGCATCAGCGCTGCGTGCCCGGATGGATCACTTTATTACTCTGAAAAACAAACGCGCACATCACAACGCCGCGCAGGAAGTCATGCCAGCGCGGCAAGAGCGCCAGAGGAGTGAGTCGTGAACGTCAGCGTTATCGTGTGTGCATATTCGCTCGAACGATACCACTACTTGCTCCAAACGATACAATCACTCTGCAATCAGGAGTATCCGGTCGCCGAGATCGTCGTGATAATTGACAAAAACGCGACTCTGTACGACCAGATAACGTCCGACGCGGAGAAATATCACTGGCGCAACGTAAAGCTTATCTTCAACGAAGAACTCAAGGGCGTGTCCTATGCGAGAAATGTGGGTATCAAAGAGAGCAGCGGCGATATCGTCGCGCTCATCGACGACGATGCCATGGCCGATCCCAAGTGGACGCAGGCGATGGTCGCATCGTTTGCGGGGGACGCCCGTGTTGGCGCCGTAACTGGATTGACTGTACCGCGGTGGGAAAGCGATAGCTCCTGGTTCCCAACGGAGCTGTACTGGATGATTAGCTGCTCGTACGTCGCCGCGGCGACGACGTACGAGGTTGAGCGTAGTTTCGGCACAAACATGGCCTTCAGAAGGGCGGTGCTTGACCGTATCGGACTGTTTGACGAGCGTCTCGGGTTGCAGGGAAAGAAATGGATTGGCGGTGAGGACACAGAGATCGTCTGGCGGGTACAACAAGCAGGCTTTACGATCCTGTGTAACCCCGACGTAAAGGTTGCGCACGCGATTCCGGGGAGCCGGCTCAAAATCAACGCTTTGCTCAAACGGGCGTTTGTTGGCGGAACGTCAGAAGGGCACATGATAAAGGTCACGCAGCATCGCGTCTCTCCTCGCACAAGGCGGCAGTATCTGTCAACCCTCCTGTTCGAATTCTTCCCGAGAAGAATACGGGACGCTATCGTTCATCGATCGCGCATTGCGCTTAAACAAGTGCTCCTCGTCGGCACGATCCTTGTCTTCTGGGGGTTTGGCTTTTGCTATGGCTACGTCGCATAGAGCCAACGTCGCGCGCGAAGCACTTGCTCAACAGGCGTTGCTTGAGTGCTAGCTGAGATACGGCACGCGCGAAGAGCCGCGGCGTGTAAGCGGAGCGCGGACGGGCGCTGTGCGGTCTCGATGGCTGCGATGCATCAATATCTATTTATCGATGCCTCTCCTACTCAGACTGGCTCGCACTCGTGTGCATCGCGAACGACTGACAAAGGAGGATCGGCAGAAGTCACGTGACCCAAAGCAATCGACGCTCGCCGAACGCAGCGCACCGCAGAAGCTCTGATATCGCAGCGTTCTTTGATTTATACTTCGATTTAGCGCTTATGTGGATCGTTACCGTCGCAGCGATCATCATCATCTTCACGCCCTTCGTAGACGCGGCTGCGGCCCGCGCCATCACGGGTCTCCTCCTTGTTTTCTTCGTCCCGGGCTACGTAGTGCTCGCCGCCGTTTTCCCCCAAAAGGACGGCTTGACGAACGTTGAACGGGTAATTCTCTCGCTCGTGTTCAGCGTCATTATTGTTGGCGGCGTGAGCTTCCTCCTAGGCTACACCTCATTCGGCCTGCGCGCAGCACCGATCGTGGCGTGCACGTCGATCTTCATCGTCGGGGGCAGCATCAGTGCCTACGTCCGCCGCCGTTCTCTCTCCTCGGAGCGGCGTTTTGCGGTCTCCGTTCCCCGCGTTTCGGACGTGAGGCGAGCGATCCCTCGCTGGGGACCTACCGAGAGGCTCGACAAAACGCTCGTCCTCGTGCTCTTGGTCGTGCTCGTCGCGTCTCTTGTCGCGACGGGCTACCTAATCGCGACACCTATAGGCGGTGCCTACAGCGAGCTGTACCTTCTTGGTTCCAGTGGGAAGGCGAGCGAATACCCGACCAATCTGACCGTCAACCAGACGACCAACGTAACTGTTGGCGTCGTCAATCACGAGAACGCGAACGCCAACTACACCCTGGTGGTCACACTCGATAACGCGACTGTCGCCACGCGATCATTTAGCTTGGCGAACAACGAGCAGTGGGAAAACTCCGTCGCGATAACGCCTGACCGAACCGGGCAGGACATGAAACTGAGCTTCCTCCTGTACGAAGACAACAACGCAGCGCCGCTCGAGACGACCCATTTGTGGGTTAATGTGACAAACTGACGTTAAACAAGTAGACGCACACACGCGAAGCAACGCGCTATGTTGGCGCGCGGCGCACACTTAAGTATGAAGATGCCCATGTTGCGTCGTGTTCTCCACGGTTATGATCGCCGTCGCTTTGAATATCCTGTCGACCGTGCCAAGCACTATGGTAGTCGGCCCTATTTTAGCGATCGTTGTCATGCTTCTCACGTTCGCGAGAGCCGCTCTTCGGGAAACCCCACAGTGGAGCAAACGCTTCGAAACGGCGTTCTTCGCGCTGGGTATACCCCTTGGCGTAGCATTCATCATCATCATCGCAGCGAGAATCGCGCCCCGGTTAGCGCGGTAGGCGACATTCGGGCGTCCCGAGACACGCGCTCGGCTCGTACATCAGCTTCAGCCTCGCTATCGAACCATGTTCGTCGACTAAAAAATCAGCGCTTCTGTTGCGTTCAAGCGCTCGCGCAAGAGCAATAAGCAGTTCGTCCCATCTGTAGCCTACGGCGCGTGCAAGCCGTCTTTGCAGTGGCCCGACGAGATGCTTCTTAATGACTAACCCTTTCGGTTTGCAGACACTGCAAGCGAGGACAGAGAGTGCAGGAGAATCCCTGTGACCACCATCAGCGTCCCGACGACCGTAAGAAGAATAGTAAGCATCGTTGGACCATACACGACCTTGCCCCAGTGGAGAAAGTCCTGTACGACGTACGCGCCCACCGCCAATCCTAGCGCGATGAGGCACGCGCCAGGAGCGGTGAACACGAGCAGGGGCTTTTGAAACTCGATGTTGCGTGCCACCCCCACAAGCACTTGCATGCCGTGACTCACCGGGTTTTTAGACGAACGCCCCACGTCATAGCGCACGTCGATTCCCACTTCCTTGATCCGCAACTGCGCCTTTGCAGCATCCATGAGCATCTCGCTGTCGATCGCGAGTTCTTCCGAAGCGAACTTGAAAAAAGGTGCGCTCTTCATCGAGAACGCACGGAAACCACTTTGCGTGTCGGTAATGCTGAGGCCCCCGTGGATTCCCCAACGGGTGAACCTATCAAGAACCGCTTGTCCAAACCTGCGGTATCGCGGTATGTTCCTTGTAGCGCCGTTTAGGTAGCGACTTCCATTGACGACGTCGGCTTCGTCGAGCAGAAGCGGTTTTATGAGCTTTGGAATATCATCAGGATTGTGTTGGCCGTCGCCGTCAATGATAACGAGGACGTCAACCCCCGAATGCGTTGCATACTGAAAGATGTCCCGCAAGGCGGCTCCTTTGCCCAGATTTACGTCGTGAACCAGCACGTGAGCGCCAGCCAGGCGCGCGACCTCTGTCGTTTTGTCGGTGGATCCATCGTCAACGACGACGACTTCGTCGGCGTACTGTGAAGCTCGCAAAGCCAAGCTGCCGATCGCGACTTCTTCGTTGTAGCATGGAATGCCCACCATGATCTTCGAGTACGAACCCGCAGGCATAGCGTCAGCTGGTGTCGTTATGTCCTGTGGATCGCGCGCAAGTCCCGTCGATGCCATCGTGCGAGTATGCTCTCTCAGTTTGTTTGTATTCTCGGTGCTGATGGCATAAAGGTTGCTGTTTCGCCCTTTGAAACCGTGGTAAAAAAGGAATGACGGCATTCTCTCCGTTCAATGAAGAGCGGGAGTCGGCTCTTTGTTCCACACGGGCAAGCGCGAAACGTGGGGCATTGTCGTGCCTCCACGTTGCCACGTCGCGCGCCACGACTCGACAGCTAGACGTTAAAAGATTTGGCGCAGCAGGGACAAGTTTTACGGTAATGGGGTGCTCAGCTTTACTGTGGAACGCGCAACAATACGGGTATGTTGTTGCTCACAAATAGCTACGGGCACACGTTTGAAACGTGGTGATTCGCGTGAAGATATTAATTATTACTCCTAGCTATTACCCATGTATTGGGGGCTTAGAGGTGGCTGTTAAAGAGGTTACTGAACGGCTCGCTCAAAAAGGCCACGTCTGTTCTCTCTTCACGCTGAATACGTGCGACGCCAAAGAGGAGGAGGAATTCAATCGGGTTCATATCAAGCGGTTTTCTGCACGCATAAGCAAACGCCTGTTCGGCCTAAGTCCGGAGATGCTCGTCCACGCTGTCAGAAACCGACGTAGCTTGAGCACTTTCGACATCGTTCATGTACACGGTTATTGGACGCTATTGACTTTGCAGATGATTTTCCTCACAACGAAATTGGTTCGCCCTAAACCAAAGGTAGTGTGCTCACCGCACTACCACGCGATGGGACACACGAAATCCACTAGTATTCTACATAAGTTCCTGCTCCCGTTTGGAAAATGGACACTTCGGCAAGTGGACGCACTGATCTGCGTATCAGATTATGAATCATCGTTGCTTCGGCATAGTTTCCAAATCCCGCGGGACAAGGTGTGGACTATTCCAAATGGAGTGCAAAGAATAGAGGCACGAAGAAAACAGAAAGAGGAGGGGCGACCTATTTCACTTCTCTATGTCGGGCGCGTTGAACGATACAAGGGGGTACAGTTTATCCTAAGAGCTATGGCACGACTCAGGACGGACTACCAGGTGAATTCGTCTTTGACCATTGTTGGGGAAGGAACGTACGCCGGCGAACTAAGAGATAGCACCAGAAGACTTGGCCTCGAAGGGTCAGTTAGATGGCTGGCCAATCTTCGAGTCCAGGAGCTAGACAAGGAATACGCAGACGCCAATATGCTTCTTTTGCTTTCGGAGATGGAAGCATATGGGCTTGTAGTAGCCGAAGCACTGGCGCACGGAACGCCTTGTATCGTAAGCGATACGTCAGCACTTACTGAGTTTCTAAACGAACCAGGGTGCTTTGGTATTGACCATCCACCTAATGATGACGCGCTTGCAAACTTAATATTAAACGTCTACAACGACGATGTCGTTGTAGGTCAATTAAGTAGAAAGGTGCGCGTATGGAACGAAGTCGCGAATGATTACGTGCGTGCTTATTGCAGGACGCTTGAGACCTGATTCGATTCGCGCGCTTGTTTCAAGAGCCAACGTTTTGAACATAACGCGCGAGGGAGCCACGAAATGATCCTGCGTAGGATAAGCCTTACTTAATAACAAACAGGATCGGCTTAGAAACATATGAAAGCGCCAAGGGACGACCGAAAAACTGGCTATTCTGTACTTCATCTGATTGACATATTTGACGCGCGCTACGAACGCGATCAACAGCGAATTGTCGCCCTCCAGTCGGAGAGCGCGTATAATGTGACTGTCGTTACGTCAACCTATAATGATGAGTGGCGTCGAAGCCCACACAGCTCGTTTAGAGAATGGGAGGCAGGTTTAAAAGGAGTTGACATCTGCCACTCTCCAGCAGTCAAGTTACCTCTTTTCGAAACGGTAGTTTATCTTCCAGCCTCTCGCGCTTTATGCAACTATGACATCATTCACGCTTATGGGCCGTGGGCCTATTCTTCATATCTCGCGTGCATCCTTAAGGAGTTCACGTCCACCCCGGTCGTTATGCGAGCTGATTTCTCCGAACTAGGATACCAGAGGGCAAAACGAAGCCTTTTCTGGAGATTACTGCTGTACACGCAGTTCAGATATGCAGACGCCATAACGACGTTCACGCAAGCCGAAAAGCATTATCTAACTGATCTCGGGATCGCCGAGAAGAAAATATGGGTGATTCCTGCGGGGGTAGACTTAGCCAAGTTCGGCAACGCGGTGAATAACGCGAGACCAGAGAGAGAGCCTGTTATTGGCTACATCGGCCGTTTCGCTCCGCTTAAAGGCGTGCACCGTTTGGTCGCGCCCCTCTCCCAGATATTGCGAGAGTACGAAAACGTCAAGGTGATATTCGCAGGTCCCCAATACGATCGCGCGTACTTCGCACGCATCGTTAAGGAGATGAGTCAATTTGCCAATTTCACGTACATCGGTACGCCGCACGATTCAGTCACATTCTTCAATCAATGCGACATCATCGTGATTCCGGGGATGAGAGATACAGGTGCTATTACAGCAAAAGAGGCAATGGCCGCTGGCAAAGCCGTTGTTGCCTTTAACGCGTACCCCTTCAATTCTTATATCGCGAACGAACTATCAGGCTTGCTGATCAACGCCGAGAACGATATCTATGAAAGCTGCAAACGACTCATTGAAAACCCAGGTTTTCGAAAAAAGATTCAAAAAGCGGCGTTAATTCAGGCGCGTGATTTTGGTGATCGCGAAATGGTAGGGAAGATCGAGGAGATGTACGATTCAATTCTTACTTTAAAACATGGCGCTGAGCACTAGAGGCGATTATCGTAATAAAAATACGGCCATTTAAGCTCATTCTTTGCACGGCGAACCTCACGCAAGATTTTCCCAGGCGTTGTCACGTCCATGTTGAGTCCGGCCCTCTTCCCGCGGCTTGAAGGAATAAGAATATGATGAAATTATACGACTATAGTGCTACACACTATTTCAGAAAGAGGACGCATTAGGAGATGAACACTCTTCCGAGGGTCGTTATAGTCATTTTGAATTGGAACGGAAAAGAGGATACAGCCGAATGCATAGACTCCCTAAGAGCGATTACGTATCCGAACTACACAATATTGGTAGTCGACAACGGTTCCACAGACGGATCCGTGGAATTCTTAAAAGAAAGGTACTCGCACGTTGAAATCGCGAGGAACAACTCAAACATAGGGTTTGGAGCGGGAAATAACGTCGGAATTGAGCTCGCCCTTAGCATCGGAGCGGACTACGTATTGCTACTAAACAATGACACGGT
>Ga0326727_10014899_pt1 | contig 16812 bp, 8 predicted proteins | sample MB2enrmetagenome_FD_207643 | JGI IMG/M metagenome (GOLD analysis project Ga0326727, IMG submission 207643) | Lab enriched peat soil microbial communities from McLean, Ithaca, NY, United States - MB29MY | ecosystem: Environmental > Terrestrial > Soil > Wetlands > Peat | place: USA: New York...
GTTAATAACGTTGTCCATGAAGGCATCATAGCATATATCAACGAGCTCGCCAGCGGAAAGTTCGCACTGGGTGTAAAATATCTGTGGAAAACATCTAAAAAAGTCACAAGCTCTGAGCGGAGCGAAGCATCCCTGCAGTGCGTCGTAGGCTGGTGAACCCAACAAGCAACTGCAGAGATCCTTCGCCCCGACAAGTCGGGGCTGGGGATGATGACAGCGAGCGGGCTCAGCACCAGGGGGAATTCGCCTGACCGCCACTAACCACTAGCCACTAACCTCTAGCCACTGCTTTACTCATATCGCAGCGCCACCATAGGATCCACCTTCGTCGCCCGGCGTGCCGGGATATAGGTTGCTACTAAAGCGACGCCGGCCAAGATCAGCAACACAGACGCAAACGTTAGCGGGTCGTCGGGCTGGACGCCGTAGAGGAGGCTGGACAAGACTCGAGTCACTCCCAATGCGCCGACAACTCCCATGCCCATCCCTATCACGGCAGGAATCATGCCTTGCTGCGCTACCATGCGGAGCACATCGCCTTTCTGCGCGCCCAACGCCATGCGAATGGCGATTTCGTGCGTGCGTTGCGCCACGATATAGGAAAGGACCCCAAACAAACCCACCGCGGCCAACGCCAGTGACAGCCCGGCGAAGGCCAGCAACAACGTCGTGTCAAAGCTGGCGTCCAAGGTGGTCTTTCCGATGAGCTGGTCCATCGTGAGGACGCTCGAAACCGCCAAGTCGGGGTCAAGCTGTTGGAACACTCGTTGCACGGGCAACGCTAAACCGGCATCATCATGGGTCGAGCGCACGGCAAGCATCGCGTAGTTTGGAACATCACCGCCGTAAAGCGGCGCGTAAATGGGAAAGTACATGACGGGCAGGGGAGGCCTCGCGAGCTCGGAGCGTGTATCGCCGACGACCCCGATTATTGCAAAGGGCTGATGGCTGATCGAGATCAGATGTTTGCCGATCGGATCCTCGCCAGGAAGATACTGGCGAACAAAGGACTCGTTAATAATGACCTCGAGCGGTTTGCCTGCTCGTTGCTTCTCATCGAACCTCTGTCCCCGCAGCAGGGGAATTCCCAGAGCTGAGAAATAACCTGGATCGGCCCACTGAACAATGCAGTACTGGACCTGTCCCGCCGGGAGCGGGGGATGCTCCGCGATCGCGAAGCCGCTGTCCCCGGGGTATCCTCCACCGGGTACGGACCGGACCAGTCCTGCCCGCTGCACGCCGGGGAGCGCCCGTACTCGCTCGAGTAACGCATCGTAGAAACTCACTCGCTGCACTGCTTGGCGGTACTTTGCCTCGGGAAGGCTGAATTGCATGGTGAGCACGCCGTCCGTCGCGCAGCCGAGGTTAACAAAACGGAGCCGCGCGTAACTCTTGAGCAGCAGGCCGGCGCCTACGAGCAAGACTACTGTGAGGCACACTTCCAGTGAAAGCAGCCATTTTCGAAGTCTTACGGGTGCTTCTCCGGCGCTGTGCGAACGCGATGATTCCTGGATAGTAGTAAGAATCTGCTCGCCCCTCACTGAAAGCGAGGAGGCCACGCCGGCAAAAAGCGCGCAGGTGAAAATCAGGGCCGCCACGAAGGCCACAACCACTCCATCCATGTGGATGGCTTCAACGCGAGTCACGTCTGCCCGCACTGCCACGACCCATTGAACAATGGCATACGCTAGGACGAGACCTGCGGCAGCTCCCGCGGCGGAGAGAAGCAAGCTTTCGGTGAGGTGCGCGCCCAGCAGTCGCCAGCGGCCGCCTCCCAGCGCCGCACGAATGGCAGACTCTCTTCGACGTGCGACTCCACGGGCCACGAGGAGGCCCGCCACGTTCAGACACGCAATCAAGAGCAGGCACGCGGTGGCGCCCAGCAGGATGTACAAGGGCGTCTTGAGATCGCCGACCATATCCTCGAGCAGCGGCCGGCTGTGCGCGGCTTTGCTGATGAAAGCATCATCGGGGTGTGCATCGTGCAGGCGGCGCACAATGACCGAAAGCTCTGCCGTGGCCTCTGCCGCGCTTACCCCGGGCTTCAGCCGTCCAATGGCAGTGAAGTCATGAGAATCCGGCGCCTCCATCTCTTTAGGCGGCTCCTCGTGATAAACCGGCGTCCACAACTGGGTGGAATGGTCCGGATACGCAAACCAGGCGGGCATGACCCCCAGCACGGTGTAGGACTTGGCATCCAGATGGATGCTCTGGCCGAGGATGGAAGGATCCCCGCCGAAACGTCGCTTCCACAATCCCCAGCTCAGAACAACCGTGGGGGCAGCGGATGGACGGTCATCGGCGGCCGTGAAATTCCGACCCAGTGCCGGTTCGACTCCCAGTGTGGGAAACAAATTCCACGAGCATTCGGCGGAGTTCACTTTTTCCGCAAGCTGCCCGCCCGCTGACGAAAGGTTGTACTGCCCACCGCCCACAATAGCCAAATCGGAAAAGCCATGGCTTTGCTTTTTCCATTCGGCAAATACCCCGGCAGCATTATTGTTATAGGGGAACTTATCATCCGAACTGTGCTCGTACAGCCGAACCAGCCGCGCCGAGTCCTTAAAGGGCAACGGCTCGAGCAGTACGGAGTGCACCACCGTGAAGAGAGCGGTCGTGGTTCCAATGCCCATCGCCAGTGTTAACACCGCCGCCGCCGTGAAGCCAGGATTGCGCCGAAGTTGGCGCAGACCGTAGCGGGCGTCATGAAGTAGCGCCTCTATCCAATTCCATCCCCACATGTCGCGACTCTCCTCTCGTAGAACTAAGTCATTACCGAAGCGCCTCTGCGCGGCATAGTGAGCCTCCTTTGCTGAAAGGCCGCGCTCGATATGTTCCTGTTCGCGCAATTCGCGGTGCAGGCGCATCTCCTCATCCAAGTCAGCATGGAATTGCCTGCGACGGAGCAGCATCAGGAGCCGTCTGCCGAGTTCAGCCAACATGTTTCCCGTCCAAGCTGTCAGCGATCAGCTCTCAGCTTTCAGCTAACGCCTTGGCTGACGGCTGACCGCCGCTAGTCACTAGCCACTAACCACTAGCCACTAACCACTAGCCACTGCTTCACTCATACCGCAGCGCCACCATGGGATCGACCTTGGTGGCGCGCCGGGCGGGAACGAGGCAGGCCAGGAGCGCGACAGCGGTCATCAGGAGCGCCGCCAGAATGTAAGTCACGAGATCAGTGGCGCGCACGGCGTAGAGAATGCTGCTGAGGTATCGGGAAAGGGCCCAGGCCCCCAACAATCCCACGGCCACGCCGGCGATAACCAGAAGCAATCCTTCCCTCAGCACCATGCCCAGGACGTTGCGGACCTCGGCGCCGAACGCCATGCGGATGCCGATCTCCCGCGTGCGCTGGGACACGGAGTAAGACACAACCCCGTAAATGCCGACCGATGCGAGCGCCAGCGCCACGGCTGCAAACAGCGCAAGCAGCAGGGCCACAAAGCGCTTCTCCCGCGAGGACTGCGAGACCATTTCCGACAGGGTCTGGACGCCATACCACGGCAAGCCTTTATCCAGGCCATGCAGGGCGTTGCGGATGGCAGGCACCTGCCCTTGCGGGTCATTGGCGACCCGCGCCACCAAAACCAAATCAGAGAACACACGTTGTGACTCGGGATAATAGGCTTCGGGAATGGCTGGCTCGTCCAGGCCGAATTCCCTGACATCGCCAACGACGCCAATGATGGTGATCCACTTGGCGTCAGGGTCGTTGTGCTTGAACCGCTTGCCGACGGCGTCCTGGTGGGGCCAGAAGCGGTGTGCCATGGTCTCGTTGATGACGGCGACGAGCGGCGCTTCGGGCGTGTCCGTCTCAGCCACGTCGCGGCCGCTGAGCAGCGGAATACGCATGGTCCGGAAGTAGTTGGGCGTGACGGTACACGATTCCACCAGGGGACTTGACCATATGTCTTTGGGCGTCGCCTGGCCCTCGATGACCACGGGGCCGTTGTTGCCTCCTTCGAGCGGCAGTTCCGAGGCTGCGCCGACGGACACAACTCCCGGCAAGGCCTGAACGCGGTCGAGCAGGTTCCGGAAGAACGCCTTCTGCTGGGGTTCTTTCGGATAGCGCGAATCCGGCAGGGAAATCCATCCCGCCACCACCTGGCGTGGATCAAAGCCGAGTTGGACGCCCAGCAAGCGTACCAGGCTGCGAGTGGCAAGCCCCGCGCCGACGAGCATGACGAGGGCGATGGCGATCTCTCCGGCGGTGAGCAGGCCGCGCGCCAGCCCGTGCGACGCCGCCACGGCAGAGCCGCTCTCCTTGAGCATTTCGCTGAAGCTCACGCGGGTGGCATGCAGCGCGGGAATGAGCCCGGCGAGAGTCCCGGTGACGAACGCAACGAGGAAAGTGAAGCCAAAGACGCGGGAATCAAGGTGCACGGAAACCACATCGGGGATGTAGCCGGTGGGCGCCGCGTGGAGGAGAAGGCGCAGGGCGGCCATGCCCACAGCCAAACCCGCAACTCCGCCCAACAGAAACAGCACCACGCTCTCGGTGAGCAGTTGCCGCACCAGGCGCCGGGCGCCTGCGCCGACGGCAAGTCGAACGGCGATCTCCCGCTGCCGCCCCACGGATTTGGTGAGCAGCAGGTTGGCGACATTCGCGCAGGCAATCAGCAGCAGGAATCCCACCGCGGCGAAAAGCACCCACAGAACTTCACTGACGTTGCCGGTAAGCTGCTCGTGCAGGCTCTTGACCCTCGCGCTCACGCCCGTGTTTGTCTGTGGATACTGCTGGGCGAGCTGCGCGGAGATCGTTACCATCTCGGCGGCGGCCTGGTTGAGCGTGACGCCCTTCTTCATGCGTGCCAGCACCCAGAACCAATGGTTCCCGCGATCGGTTTTCCATTTCGGCGCGTCCATGGTTATGGGCGTCCAGAATTGCGGCTGGCGCCCCCAGACGGTCGGGAACCTCAGATCCTTTGGCATGACGCCCACCACGTCGTAGGCCTCGCCATCCAGTGTGACTTTGCTTCCCACGACGTTCTTCTGTCCTCCGAAGGCGCTCTGCCACAATCCGTAGCTCAAGATGACCACGTGATTGTGGCCGGTCGGGCCCTCGCCTGGTGAAAAGCTCCGGCCGAGCTGCGGCTGCGCACCGAGAAGCTGAAACGTGTTGGGCGAAACCGACAGGCCACGGAGTTGCAGCGGCTCGCCGGAACCGGTGAGCGTGGCCCCGGCGGAGGTGATGGCGGATATACCCTCAAAACTGCGGTTCATGACCTGCCAGTCCCGAAAGTCCGGGCCGGTGTCGGGAAACAGGCCTCCAGGACCGCTGGGTTCCGTCACCCAGATGACCGTCAGCTGGCCAGGGTCGGCATAAGGCAACGGTCTCAGCAAAACGGCATTCACCACGCTGAAGATCGCCGTATTCGCCCCGATGCCGAGGGCCAGGGTCAGAATCGCTACGGCGCTGAACCCCGGATTCTTGACCAGCATCCGCAACCCGTAGCGCACATCCTGCAATGTGTTTTCCAGCCAGCTCCATCCCCACATGTCGTGACTCTCCTCTCTCAGAACCAAGTCGTTGCCGAAGCGTCTTTGCGCGGCGTAGTGAGCTTCCTTCGGTGAAAGGCCCCGCTCGATCTGTTCCTGCTCGCGCAACTCGTGGTGCAGGCGCATCTCTTCGTTGAGGTCGGCATCGAATCGCCTGCGACGAAGCAGCATAAGGAACCGTCTGCGGAGTTCAGCCAGCATGTTTCCCGCTCTCACCGTTTCCGCCCATAACAGCCAAGTAGCTAGTGCCTAGTGGTCAGTGGCTAGACACAGCGTAAGGAGAATTCGATAGCTACTGATCTCGCCATTTCGGTCAAATCATTCCTCCACGGACCCCAACTCGCCAACCCAACTCGCCACCACCCTCTAGCCACCAGCCACTAACCACTAGCCACTGATCTTCTAGCCACTGCCGTTCAGGCGGTTTGAATTGCCCGCGTGATGGCTTGTACTACCCGCTCGAACTGGGAGACTTCAACCTCCAACTGCTTCCGGCCCAATGCCGTGAGGCGGTAGTAGCGTGCCCGACGATTCCCCGCCGTTACGCCCCATTTCCCTGTGACCCAGCCTCTAATCAACATGCGCTGTAGCGCGGGGTAGAGTGAGCCTTCCTCGACTTGCAAAACTTCGTCGGAGACCTGCTCGATCCAGTTGGCGATCTCATAGCCGTGCAGTTCGCCGCCCCGAGCCAGGGCCTTGAGGATCAACAGGTAGAGTGTTCCGGGAGGGATTTCATCCTGGTGCATCAGCTTGCCTCCTTGACATAGTTAGACTACGCCAATGACCGAAGGTTAGCACCGGCAGGAGGGGTTTTCAATCTGTGCCTGGATTTTTTGGCTGGATTCTTACCACGTACCGGGTTAATCGGAGAAGAGCCGCGGACCTCAAAGGCGGAGGTCCGCGCTACCTAAGGCTGGTTGGAGCTCAGCGAGCGAGGCAATTCCAGTAACAAACACTATGGCAAACTCGAATGTGAGTGAAGCTCGTGCAACCCCGGAGTACTGAGCGGGACGATCAACCGGGTTCCGTCTTCTGCGGGCACGCCCGGGACCGCGCGCCCATCAACCTCGACCGAGGGCTCGTCCCGGTTTACAGGCATGGAAACTTCTGCCGCGACTCCTTCCGGCAGTTCGATGCTTGCCTTGAAACCCGAGGCGTCATGTCGGTAGTCGACTTTGATGGTGCCCTGCGGACAAGGTTCAGACCCCCGTGCCCATTGCAGGTCGCAAAGATCAGGCCGGATAGCGACCTTCTTGAAGCCTCCAGCTACGGGTTGAATACCGAGAACTTGCTCAGTCAGCCAAGCCGTCGGCCCACTCGCCCACCCGTGACAAAGGCTCACAAAGTACCCCTCGCCGTGGTCCGTCTGGAGGTGTCCATGGAAGTGCTCCTTCGGCCAGCGCGAGTCATAACCTTCCCAAAACGTTGTCGTCTCGGGCTTGAGCATTCCGCCCCAGTATTCACTGATGCAATCCAAAGCTTCCTTCCGGCGCCCGGCCTCCGCCATGGCGTAAATTGCGTAGAAATTGAGGTGCGGTGTTACCGTGAAGCGGTAGGGGCGCGAGAGGATGTTTTCCCAGACAGCCGCCCGCTGGTTCGCGTCCGCGAGGCCTGCGTAGACGGCCATGGCGTTGGTCTGCCAGCGTTCACCAAAGATGTTTCTTGTGGGATCAAGCGAGTTCTTGAGTGTATCCCCCCTGAGCTTCTCAGCGACACGTTGGAATTTCTCCGCGGCTGTAGTGTCACCCACTTGCTCCAGAAGCCAGGCGCCCTCGGAGAAGGCCCGCAAGAATTCCATCAGCGTCACGCGGCGCGATTCGGGGGAGTCGCCGTCCAAATCGGCAGACCAGTCGACGAAGGTCGAGCGATTATTTGAATTCCTGAAAAGGCCCTTGTCATCAATCTGCGTTGCCATGTACTCCATCAAAGCTCGCAGCGATTCATCAACCGACCTCAGATGCTCGATGTCTCCCGTGTGCCGAAAATAATCCGCCTCGCAGAGCACCCAAAGAGCCGAATATCCGGGGATTCCGTTTACGTCGTTACTCACAGGTTTGCCGGCGCCGGCAATCAAGCTTTTCAGGGATTTGTCGATTAAGAAGCGGTCGCCAAAAACGGTGCTGATCACGCGCGCGCTGATATCCAGCCCGCCGGCCAGGCACATCCGGTCTCGTTTGGGTCCGTCCCATATTGCGTCCTGCATGCAAAGGTGCGCGGTATACGCGCCCACTTGCCAGATCTTATCGAGCAAAGGATCCGAGGACTCGAAGGAACCCATCTGCTTTACAGGGTAGTAGACGTAATCCACATCTATGGCCTTGAAACGCAGGGGCGATGACCCTCCCAGAAATCTGACCAGCGCATATTGGAATGCGCTCTTGGGCCCATAAACTGTCCGGTAAGGAGGCACGTAAATCTCGTTGGCCCCAAGGTAGGGGCTCGTCGAAGCCTCCTCGACGGATTCGCCGTACTGAACCTCGAGGCGCATCGGCGCGGGCGAGTCAGAGATCACGCGAATGCGGCCGGTACACTCCTTCCCAAAGCCCAACACCAAATAAGGGTGCTCCGAGGGCGGAACCTTTCGGGCGGGCAAAATCACCGCCGCCTCATCAGAACTTGGAGACGTTTTCTCGCCACCTTTGAGCGTGCTTTTACGGGGAGGTGCGGGGAACTGCTTGACAAACCGCACCGTGTCACCCTCCAGCAGAGCCGAACTGTTGTGGAGTTTTCCCATGCCTTCAAAGCCATAGACCAGCTCACGGGCCTTCAAAACCGTGTGGGCAAGGAAAGGTGAAATGCCGTCATAACCCGGCCAGCGATACATGCCCGCATCCTCATTGCCCTGAAAGAAATCGCTCTTCTCCTCGATGCTTCCCAGCGGCCTCGCACTGGGCCAGGCGCGATCGTCGAGGCCCAGTTGCTCCCATCCCTCGTGGAATCTGAAATCGCATTTCCAAGTTGCATCGGTCACAAGAAGGGCGGGCTTCACCACCTGAAGCGGAGCAGGAACAATTTTCAACACCATACTGGTGCCTTGAAAGGCCATGACCGCAACCGCGTTGCGCCCGGCGCGCAATTGCTCGGAGATGTCTATCCCCATTACGAAGGGGCGAATTCTTTCCTTGGCATCCCGGACTCCGTTAGCCAGTAAGCGTCCATTCACGTAAACTCTCAACCAGTTCGGACCCGCAACGTAGAGCGTCGCGATCTTTGGAACGCTTCTCAGCGAAAAGGATTTTCGGAAGTAAAGAAATGTACTTTCCATCTCGTCGCCTGGCTGGCCGCTCCAAAGGTACTGCTCCGGCAAGGGAGTGTGTAGGGTGGATTCGAGTGTTGGCACGGAAATATCCAACGTCGGATCGAGCCGAACCGGTGCATGTCCGGTCTGAGCAAAAGCAAGGCTGTGTGCTTGGAGAACAAGTAAAATGACGGCCAAGCAGAGGCAGGGATTTGTCAGTCTTAGCCCCCTCAGTCTGGGCCGATTGCGCGCGTCCATGGTTTGATTAGCTGCTCCCGCTTTTGCCGAAAACTGACAACTGACGACTGACAACTTCATTCGTACCTCAGCGCCACCATGGGATCAACCTTCGTCGCACGACGTGCCGGAACACAGCAGGCCAGCAGGGCGATACACATCCATAGTAGTCCTGCCAGAAGGAATGTTACGGGGTCGGCGGGCTTGACGGCAAACAGCATGGCTTGCAGGAATCGAGCCACTCCAACCGACGTTGCCAGGCCGACTCCGGTGCCGATCAACGCGGACCGCAGCCCTTGGCCGACCACGAGCTTGAAAACCGCATTTTGGCTGGCCCCCAAGGCGGTGCGGACGCCAATTTCATGCGTACGCTGACTCACGGAGTAGGACACCACGCCATAGATGCCGACAGATGCGAGGATCAGGCCCAGGGTTGCAAAGGCGCCGAGCAAAAGCATGTTGACTCGCCGTGGCGTTAGGGAAGTTGCCTCGAGTTGTTCCAGGGTGGCGAAATCGTGGGGCGGCTGGTCTTTGTCGACGCTCGCGATCTGACGGCGCACCGCCCCCTCCCAAAGGCGTGGGTTTCCCGCCGTGCGGACGAGCAGCGTCATGAAAGGCTGGCCATCCTGAAGATAGGGGACATAAATCTGCGGATCGGGCTCTTTTTCCACCCGATGTCGAGTGTCGCCCACTATTCCTACGATGGTTAGCCAATCCTTCTTGTGCACCCAACTGCTGACCCTTCTGCCGAGGCATATTTCACTGGGGAAATAACGGCGAGCGAAGGTCTCATTGACGATGGCGACGCTCGGCGAGCCGTCACGGTCGCGGTCGCCAAAGTCCCGTCCTTGCTTAAGGGGAATCCCCATGGTGCGGAAATAATCCGGACTAATGTTGGCGAAGGAAGCGCTCCCAATTTCTTCCGATCGCCCTTCGACGGCCAAACCCGTGACCATACCCGTTCGGTTTCCGAGCGGTGGTATGCCGCTGCCACCTACCGATTGCACCCCTTCCAAGCTCTTGATCCCTTCGATCACTTGCTGGAAGAACCTTGCCTGGTCCTTCGGTGTTGGATACTTGGAGAGCGTCAGATCTATGCTGACGCACAGGGTATGCTCTGATTTGAATCCTAAGTCGATTCCGAGTACTCGCAGGAAGCTTCTGAAGAGCAGGCCGGCGCCCACCAGAAGCACCATGGCCAGGGCGGTCTCGGAGGTGACGAGCAGGTTGCGGAGAAGCATACCCCGTCGAAGTTCGCCGCCGCGGCCCGCCTCCTTGAGAACTTCATTTAGCGAAACCCTGGAGGCCTGGAGAGCAGGAGCCAAGCCGAAGGCCAGTCCGGTAATCGCAGCCAAAGCCAAGCTAAACGCCAGCACCCGGTAGTCGAGGCCGATAGGTTCCAGCGACGGAAGGTTCGGAGAAATGAAAGCAATCAGAAGGTCCTTCCCCCAGCGCGCTAACGCTAGACCGATGAGTCCCCCAAGCAAAGCCAGCACCAGGCTCTCCGTCAGAAGCTGGCGGACGATCCGAGCCCTCGCGGCGCCCACGGTCAGCCGCACTGCCATCTCTTTCTGACGCGTGGCGGCGCGAGAGAGCAACAGGTTGGCGACGTTAACGCAGGCAATCAGGAGCAGAAAGCCTGTCGCGCCCAAGAAGAGCAGCAAAGAAAGCCGCGAACCCTGGGCGATCTGCTCCTGCCAAGGCGAAAGCACTACGCTCACCTTGACCGGGAAACTTTTCGGCAGGCTCGACTGAAGAATGGTGTCGAGTTCGGAACGCGCCGTGGGCAGATTTACCCCGTGCTTAAGGCGGCCGATGACCCGCACGGGTCCGACCGATGCTCTGCCCGTGTCGCCCCCGATAAGCGGCACCCACAGTGTATACTTGATGTTCCATTGATCGGGAATCACGAAGCTATCCGGAAGGACCCCCACCATGCTATAGACCTTGCCATCCAAAATGATGCCCTTACCAATCACAGAGGGATCGGCTCCGTAGCGGTGCTTCCACAAAGCTTCACTCAGGATCACTACCGGCGGACCACCAGGACGGTCTTCCTCAGTAAGAAACAGCCGTCCGACCACGGGGTGAACGCCAAGGATGGAAAAGAAAGTAGTGGTAGCCATGCCGTAGCTGATTCGCTCTGGCTCGCCGCCTCCGGTGAGGTTGGCCGTGAAATTCATGTAGGCAGCAATCTGGCTGAGCGTTCGGCTCTGATTCCGCCAGGCCGCAAACTCCCTGTTCGACATAAAAGGACTGAGCCCATATTCTCCCAAAATTTCCTGAACATAAACCAGTTGCTCGGGATGCGGGTAGGGCAAGGGACGTAGCAGCACCGCATTGACGACTGTAAAGATGGCCGTGGTAGCGCCGATGCCTAAGGCCAGTGTCAGTACGGACACTGCCGTGAACCCCGGATTGCGACGGAAGCTCCTGAGTCCATACGAAAGATCTTGCTGGAGCTCGTCCGGCCAGCGTAAGCCCTGCGCTTCGCGACATTGCTCCTTGTATGTCTCGTGGGCTCCGAGTTCGATGCGAGCTCGGCGCTCAGCCTCTTCTCGGCTCAGGCCAGCGCGCATCAGATCCTCCGTCCGGCATTCCACATGCGTCCGCAGTTCTTCCTCCAGGTCTTGCTCCCAGGCAGTCCGGCGGGTAACTGCCCGCCACGTGGAACGAATACGGGCGAACATGCTATACCTCCTCTGGACGCGCCGAAAGCACGCTGGCCATGGCGGCAACGACTTTCTGCCAGCCCTCTGCCTCGTCACGGAGGCGCCTGCGGCCGGCAGCAGTGAGTCGGTAGTATTTGGCCCGGCGGTTATTCTCCGACGTGCCCCATTCGCTGCGCAGCATACCTTGATGCTCCAGACGGTAGAGCGCAGGATAGAGGGCCCCTTGTTCGATTTGAAGTCGACCGCCGGAAACTTGCTCGATGCGCAACAACACGCCGTAGCCGTGCTGTGGTCCCAATGAGACTGCCTTCAGAATGAGCAGATCAAGAGTACCCGGAAGAAGGTCAGCTAAGTGGTCCATGTACTCTCCTAAGTCGGTTAGGTCAAGGACCAATATACGCGCCCTCTCCTAAGCCGTCAAGGAGAGCAATTTGTCAGCATTCACAATTTACCACTCACCGTTCGCTATTTTTCACTCGTATCTTAATGCCACCATGGGATGAACCCTCGACGCCCGGCGCGCAGGAATGTAGCAGGCAAGCCACGCCACCACGAGAAGAACCAGTGCGACGGCAACGAACGTCACCAGGTCGGTGGGCTTGACGCCGAAGAGCATGGTTTGCAGGAAGCGAGTGAGTCCAATCGACGCCGCTACGCCGATTCCGGCACCGATCAACACCGAGCGAAGTCCTTGCCAGACCACGACTATCAGCACATCGCCGCGTTCGGCGCCCAAAGCCATGCGTACGCCGATTTCATGCGTGCGTTGGCTGGCATAATAGGACACCACGCCATAGATGCCGACCGATGCCAGGATCAGCCCCAGCGCAGCGAATGCGCCCACCAGAAGCGTGTTGACCCGCCGCGGCGTCAGGGATTCGGTCCGCAAGTCTTCCAAGGTCATCAGGTCGTGAGGGGGTTGATTCCTGTCGACGCTCGCAACCTGGCTGCGCACAGCCGAAGCCCACAACTTGGGGTTTCCCGCGGTGCGTACGAGCACGGTCATGTAAGGTTCGCTTGCCTGCGAGAAAGGAAGGTAGATCTTCGGGTGTGGCTCTGCCTCGGCCGAGTCCCGAGCATTGGCCACGACCCCCACGATGGTCAGCCAATCCTTCCTGCGAACCCAACTCTTTATCCTTCCACCGAGACATTTCGCGCCGGGGCAATAACGGCGCGCGAAGGATTCATCCACGATCGCAACGCTCGATGAGGTTTCGCGGTCAGCATCCGTAAAATAGCGCCCTTGGGTGAGCGGTATTCCCAGGGCGCGGAAATAATCCGGACTGACCGCAGTGGTTCTTGCGTCCGGCATCGCTACGCCCTGCCCTTCGACTTTCAGCCCCCCCGTCACGGTAGTCTCGCGATTTCCCAACGGCGGACAGCTGCTGCCTGCTACCGCTTGGACACCTTCGAGGCCCTTAATCCTTTCCATCAGTTGCTCGAAGAACGCTACTTGGACCTTTGGCGTGGCATATTCGGAGGGTGTCAGGTCTACCGTCATGCTCAGGACGTTCTTTGATCTGAATCCCAAGTCGATCCCGCGCACGCGCAGGAAGCTTCGGAAGAGCAAACCGCCGCCGACCAGAAGCATCATGGCCAGGGCAGTCTCGGAGATAAGGAGCAGGTCGCGGAAGAACATGCTGGATCGAGGTTCGGAAGCGCTACGGCCCGCTTCTTTCAGCACTTCATTCAACGAAATCCTGGAGGCCTGAAGCGCAGGAGCCAGGCCGAAGGCCAACCCGGTGACCACTGCCAGGGCCAGGCAAAAGCCCAGAACGCGATAGTCGAGACCGATGGGTTCCAAGGCTGGGAGGTTGGGCGAAATGAAGGCAACCAACAAGTCTTTCCCGGCGCGCGCCAACGCCAAGCCGAGGACCGCACCCAACAGAGCCAGCAGCGTGGTCTCCGTGAGAAGCTGCCGGATGATTCTTGTCCTCCCCGCGCCCACCGTCAGCCGTACCGCCATCTCTTTTTGTCGGGTGGCGGCGCGGGAGAGCAACAGGTTGGCGACGTTGACGCAGGCGATGAGGAGTAGAAAGCCCACGGCTCCCAGGAAAAGCAACAAGGAAAGCCGGGAGTTCGCCGTAATTTGCTCTTGCCAGGTTGAAAGTGCGACGCCCTTCACCCAGCCCTCTGGCCCTCCTGCCCGGGTGGATCGCAAGATTGTATTTAGCTCCGACCGCGCGGTTTCCAGGCTCGTTCCGGGTTTGAGCCGACCGATGACTCGAACAACGCCCATCGGCCCCGCCCCCGTCTCGTTCGCTATCAGCGGTACCCAAAGGGCATAGTCAAACTTGGACTCAGCGGGAATAACGAAGGTGTGGGGAAGCACTCCCGCCACTGTGTAAACCTTGCCATCCAAGGTGACGCCCCTGCCGACCACAGACGGATCGCCTCCGTATCGGCGCTTCCACAACGCTTCGCTTAGAATCACTACTGGAGGTGCCCCAGGACGATCTTCCTCGGGTAGAAACAGTCGCCCGGTTAGGGGGCGAACACGCAAAAGGGAGAAAAACGCGGAGGTAGCCAAACCGGCAGTAATTCGCTCGGGGTCCCCCCCTCCCGTGAGGTTAAACCAGGAATCCGTGTAGGCAGCAACCGGGCTGAGAGTACGGCTTTGATCCCTCCAGGCGGCAAAGTCGTTGACGTCCACAAAAGGAGTGGCACCGAATTTTTCTAAAATCTCCTGTACATAAACCAGTTCCTCGGGGTGTGGGTAAGGCAAGGGACGCAGAAGTACCGCATTGACGACTGTAAAGATGGCCGTGGTAGCGCCGATGCCTAAGGCCAGTGTCAGTACGGACACTGCCGTGAACCCCGGATTGCGACGGAAGCTCCTGAGTCCATACGAAAGATCTTGCTGGAGCTCGTCCGGCCAGCGTAAGCCCTGCGCTTCGCGACATTGCTCCTTGTATGTCTCGTGGGCTCCGAGTTCGATGCGAGCTCGGCGCTCAGCCTCTTCTCGGCTCAGGCCAGCGCGCATCAGATCCTCCGTCCGGCATTCCACATGCGTCCGCAGTTCTTCCTCCAGGTCTTGCTCCCAGGCAGTCCGGCGGGTAACTGCCCGCCACGTGGAACGAATACGGGCGAACATGCTATACCTCCTCTGGACGCGCCGAAAGCACGCTGGCCATGGCGGCAACGACTTTCTGCCAGCCCTCTGCCTCGTCACGGAGGCGCCTGCGGCCGGCAGCAGTGAGTCGGTAGTATTTGGCCCGGCGGTTATTCTCCGACGTGCCCCATTCGCTGCGCAGCATACCTTGATGCTCCAGACGGTAGAGCGCAGGATAGAGGGCCCCTTGTTCGATTTGAAGTCGACCGCCGGAAACTTGCTCGATGCGCAACAACACGCCGTAGCCGTGCTGTGGTCCCAATGAGACTGCCTTCAGAATGAGCAGATCAAGAGTACCCGGAAGAAGGTCAGTTAAGTGGTCCATGTACTCTCCTAAGTCGGTTAGGTCAAGGACCAATATACGCGCCCTCTCCTAAGCCGTCAAGGAGAGTAATTTGTCAGCATTCACAATTTACCACTCACCATTCACTATTCTTCACTCGTACCTCAGCGCCACCATGGGATGAACCCTCGACGCCCGGCGCGCAGGAATGTAACAGGCAAGGCACGCCACCACAAGAAGAACCAGAGAGACGGCAACGAACGTCACCGGGTCAGTAGGCTTGACGCCGAAAAGCATGGTTTGCAAGAATCGAGTAAGGCCGAACGACACCGCCACGCCGATTCCGGTCCCGATCAACACCGAACGAATTCCCTGCCCAACCACGATTCTTAGCACATCACTGCGCTCGGCGCCCAGCGCCATGCGGACACCGATTTCATGTGTACGCTGGCTCACAGAATGAGACACCACGCCATAGATGCCCACCGAGGCGAGAACCAAGCCCAAAGCCGCAAAGGCACCGAGCAGGAGCAGATTAACCCGTCTCGAGGTGAGGGACCCTGCGCGGAGTTCGTCCAGGCTCGCGAGGTCGTGGATCGGCTGGTCCTTGTCGACGCTCGCAACCACCCTGCGCACAGGTCCGGCCCAGAGCGTGGGATTTCCCGCGGTGCGCACGAGGAAGGTCATGTGCGGGGACCCCACCTGCAAATACGGCAGATACATCGCCGGTGACGCCCCCTCTTCGCCGCTGCGAACATCGCCTACTACTCCCACGATGGTCAGCCAATCGTTCTTCTGAAGCCAATTCATGATCCTTCTACCAAGACAATTCTCACCGGGAAAATAATGGCGAGCGAAGGACTCAGTGAGGATGATGACCCCCGGGGAGCCTTCGCGGTCGGCGTCGGTGAAAAAGCGCCCCCCTATGAGAGGTATCCCCAGCGCACGGAAATAATCGGAGCTAATCATCGCATAGAAATTGTTGGGTAGTTTCTCCACCGCGGAGGGAGCTGGTTCCACACGTCCCTCGATCCTCACCTCAGCCACGCCGGTCAAGTAACCTCCCCCCAAGGGAGCGCTGCTGGTGAGGCCTACCGACTGAACGCCTTGCAGGCCCTTGATCTCTTCGATCAACTGTTGGAAGAACCTTGAGTGGTCCCTGGGCGTGGGATACTTGGAAGGCGTCAAGTCTACGGTCGCGCTTAGAATGTTCTTTGTCCGGTATCCCGGGTCGATCCCGCGCAGCCGCAGGAAACTTCTGAAAAGCAAGCCGGCCCCCACCAGAAGCACCATGGCGAGCGCGGTCTCGCCGGCGGTCAGCACATTGCGAAGAAGGAGGCCGGAGCGCAACTCGCCCGCTGTCCGTCCGGCTTCTTTGAGCACCTCATTCAACGAAACACTGGTGGCCTGGAACGCCGGGGCCAAACCGAAGGCAACTCCGGTGAGCGCCGCCAGACCCAGGTTGAAGCCCAGGACACGCCAGTCGAGACCGATCGGTTCGAGCCTCGGCAGGCCCGCGGAAATAAACGCCACCAGCAAATCCTTTCCCCAGCGCGCCAGAGCCAGGCCAATGACTCCCCCCGCGAGAGACAACAGGGTGCTTTCGGTGAGAAGCTGTTGGATGATCCGCATCCTCCCCGCGTGTCGGCGACCATTTAAAAACGTAGAAATTTGAACACGAGCCGGTTTCCGAGGTGAGGTTCAACGTCGGGCTATGTGGGCGGCCGTTTTGGGGTCTCCTGGACAGAGGGCAACCTTACTGCGCAGG
>Ga0326727_10014900_pt1 | contig 16811 bp, 9 predicted proteins | sample MB2enrmetagenome_FD_207643 | JGI IMG/M metagenome (GOLD analysis project Ga0326727, IMG submission 207643) | Lab enriched peat soil microbial communities from McLean, Ithaca, NY, United States - MB29MY | ecosystem: Environmental > Terrestrial > Soil > Wetlands > Peat | place: USA: New York...
ACCCGTTCGCAACGAAATGAAGGTTTTTTATATGGCTTTTTAGTCGGTTGCCCGTCGGCTTGCGCCTTGCCTCGCCCCACCACGGGATTTTCCATTCAGGACAATACTCCAATCTTGGCTGGTGGGTGTATGCGGAATTATACCGTTCGTTAACATAGGCAACTGTGGATAACAGGGCCGAAATTGCCAAAAAACGGAGGCTAATCAGAGGATTGGGTTTGGCCGGGTTATCCACAACAGAACGCATCAGAAACTGTGCAAACCATTTAACAATCTGGGAGGGGAAGGACCGCGAACGTACAGCCGGAAACGGCGAGGAATGGCGCTCCAATCGCTTCCAGATCAACGTCTTATATGCATCCGATTGATTCCGAGGCGGGATTGCCGAGTGTGGCCCGCAAGTTGCTGCTAGCAGGCAGTCTGTAATCCTCGCTCCTTGACGTTTGCTGGCGCGGGAACGAAAGGCGGCCGCTCACCGCGGCTACTAACACCCAGAGCCAGCTGCGCCGAGCTTGACGATGTAACCGCTTCGCAAGCCGACGCTTTGAAAACCGGGCCGACCAGCCCGGTTTTTTTTGCTGGAAGTTTTTTCGTGGAGTTAAGGTGTTTCGTTTCGCCGGAATGGGGGAGCGCGGTCCTTGGTCCTTCGCGGCGGGGCCCGATCATTCCGCAATCACTGGCTGGAGAAAGATGTTCTCTTCGCGCTCGGCGGATACGACGCCTTCGGGGAGCGAGCCGCCGTTGTAGTCGAACATGCGGTTCTTCCACTTGAGGAAGTCGGTGATGCTTTGTGGTTCGATGCGCACTTCCACGCGGCGCAAGCTGGCCAGCAGCAGATTCATCTCGTACTCGAAACCTGTGCTGGAGCGAAGGTTTTTCGCCGACCGCTTCCGTATTCGGATTTCCCGCCCGCTCACTTCGAGAAGGCCCCACCCGGCGGGAATCTCATCCACACGAATGAGGCCTCCGGGCGCCAGATAGAAACGCTCCGCGCCAACGCCTGTTTGCGGGCACACTCGCCATGGTTTGGCGCTGTCGGCGAGAAAATCGGCGCGCGATGCTTTGCACTCCACCAATACCGAATGACATTTTTTCTTCCAGCCAATGGCGTCCGGCATTTCGCCGCTGGCGCATGCCTGCTCGGAAAGAACTACGCCGCAGCGATAGCACCGCAACCATCGCACGGCGATCTCCACCAATTTTGCGTGAGTCACACATTCAGCTTGCGGCAACGAGGCCATTTCTGAGAAGTGCCTGCGCGGTTACCGCAGCGGGAATGGCAGTGCTCTGCAAGAAATGCGGATTTATTGCACAATCTCTCAATGTCTTTTCTCGATCTTCTTCTTGGTAAACCGCTGGCTTCCGACGAAGCGCGGGGCGAGTCAATTGGCACTTCGGCCGGCATTCCGATTTTTGGCCTCGACGCGCTGAGTTCGGCCGCTTACGGGCCGGAAGCGGCCCTGACGCTGTTGCTGCCGCTGGGGGCGATGGGCGTCGCGTACATGGTGCCGATCAGCACCGCCATCATTATTCTCTTAACCATCGTTTATTTTTCCTATCGTCAAACCATCGCCGCTTATCCCGGGGGCGGCGGATCGTACACGGTGGCGCGGCAGAATCTTGGGGTGGGCGCGGGCCTGCTGGCCGCGGCTGCGCTGATGATCGACTACGTTTTGGTGGTGGCGGTGGGGATTTCCGCCGGAGTGGGAGCGCTGGTCTCGGCGGTGCCCAGTTTGCAGCCGCACACGCTTGCGCTTTGTCTGGTGATTCTCGTGCTTATAACGCTGATCAATCTTCGCGGCATGCACGATACCGGCACGGTGTTCATGATTCCCACCTATGTTTTTATCGTCACGCTGCTGGCCGCGATTGCGATCGGATTGTTCAAGACGTTCACTTCAGGTGGGAATCCGGTTCCGGTCGAGGCCCTGCCCAGAGCAGCGGCGGCAACGATGGCAGCTCCGAGTGCGTGGCTGATTCTGCAAGCCTTCGCCAGCGGCTGCACAGCGATGACCGGGGTGGAGGCGGTGAGCAATGGGGTGAAGGCGTTTAAGGAGCCGGTGGTGGACACAGCACGGCGCACGCTGACCGTCATCATCGCGCTGCTGATTGTGATGCTCGCGGGGATCGCCTATCTGGTCCGGGTGTATGGGATCATGGCTACCGATCCCGGCCAACCCGGCTACCAGAGCGTACTTTCGATGCTGCTGGCGGCGGTGACGGGGCGCGGGATCTTCTACTACGTTTCGATTGGCTCGATTCTGGCGGTGCTCACGCTTTCGGCCAACACGGCCTTCGCCGATTTCCCGCGACTGTGCCGCGCCATCGCGGCAAACAACTACCTGCCGCATTCGTTTGCCACACGGGGGCGGCGACTGGTCTACACCCAAGGCATTGTGGTGCTGGCGGTGCTGGCGGGATTGCTGCTGGTGATTTTTGGCGGCATCACAGACCGTCTGATTCCACTTTTTGCCGTGGGGGCGTTCCTGGCATTTACGCTATCGCAAGCAGGCATGGTGGGGCATTGGCGGCGAGTGGGCGGTCCAGGCGCGACGCGCAGCATTCTGGTGAATGGTCTGGGGGCCATTGCCACCGGGATCACCGTCATCGTGGTGCTGGTTGCGAAATTCGCTGAAGGCGCATGGGTGACGGTGCTGTTGATTCCGACGATTCTGCTTGCGATGGGAATGGTGCGGCGGCACTACCACGCCGTCTTCCTGGAAGTGCGCACCACCGAGCCGCTCGACTTGACCAACCTTGTGCGCCCGTTGGTGATCGTGCCGATTCAGGCATGGAACCAGATTTCGAAGAATGCTCTCCGTTTTGGGCTGGACATTTCCCGCGAGGTGCATGCCGTGCACGTCGATACCGGGGAAGGATCGACCATCTTCACCAGCGAATGGGAGCGCTATGTGGCAGAGCCGGCAAAGAAGGCCGACGTGGCGGCGCCGCAACTGAGGATCGTGCTATCGCCCTACCGGCTGGTACTGTCGCCAATTGTCGATTATGCTTTGCAGGCCGAGCGCGACTATCCCGATCGGCAGATCGCCGTGCTGATTCCGGAACTGGTGGAGCGCCACTGGTATCACCATCTGCTGCACAACAAACGGGCGCAGGTGCTGAAGGCGCTGTTGCTGCTGCGCGGCAACCAGCGGATCATCGTGATCAGCGTACCGTGGTATCTGGAGGCGTGACGGGAAAGAAGAGGCCGGGAATATCGGACTGACGCGAGATGCTACTTCGGCCGTGAGGAAGTTGGGGCACGCCTTTATGAAAGTTTTGTGAAAATCATCGTTTAACAACTTCGAGAACGCGCGAACGGATATACACTCCCCGCTGGTTCTGAACCAACAAGGAAATTCTGGTTTGTGGGGAACTGACTTCCTTTGGTTGTAAGTTTCCTGGACTGAACACCTCGCTCGAAAGCGCCAACCCAAACCACATCGGAGGCTTGCCATGAAAAACCTGCGTTCAAGTTGTAAAGAGCTGGGGCGCCCGGTCGCGGCTGCCATACTAGCGGCCACTCTGCTGTTCGCAACAGCGGCCTTTGCTCAAACTGTGGATGTGGTGGAGACGCTGGCACTGTCGCGCCCGGCGGTGTCGACGCCACCGCCCGCGGTTTTGAGTGAAAGTTTCATCGTGACCGCGCCCCCGGTCCCGACGGCAATCGTGATCCTGATTCCCGGCGGCAAAGGACTTATTCAACTTACTCCCAACGGTACGGATGGCACGCTGGACGTGAATTCCGACAACTTCCTGGTGCGGAGCCGGTCGCTGTTCGCAGGCCACAACTTCTACACCGTCACGCTCGATGCCGCGACGGATTTCTACTTGCTCCCCGGCGGTCTAACCGATGAGCAAGGCAGCGCCGCCCACGTTTCCGACATCCTGACGGTAATCGCCTGGGCGCGTTCGAGCATGCCTGGGCTGCCGGTCTGGGTGGTGGGTACGAGTCGCGGAACCGGAGGCGCGTTCGTCGCGGCCTCCTACAGTCCGACGCTAGGCGGGCCGGACGGTCTCGTTTTCTCTTCATCCATCAACGATTCGACCGATCCCGATTCGTTGCTCATGGCGACCCTGGGAAACATCACGGTACCCGTGCTGCTGCTCAACGATGCGGGCAACACGTGTACCGGCACGACCAGCGCGGGTCAAGCGGCCGTGATCAAGGCGTTGAAGCTGTCGCCGAGAAAGGGCACTGTGCAACTTCCATCCGGCGGCCTCACTGCATTGACGGACAACTGTCATGAGTTTTCCGATCATGGGTATTTTGGCATTGAGGACACCGCCGTCCGTGATATCGCGGCTTGGATCGCCAAGTAAATCTTATCGACAGGCGAATTTGCTCTGACTGCGTCATATCGGAGTTTCCCACCCTTCGCAAGAAACGCGGTGGGGCAGCCTCGGCTTGGCCGCTTGCGCTGATAAGATAGAGCGATTCAAGGGGTGTGAATCCGCACTGTGATCGGCGAGACTGTTTCCCATTACCGCATTGTCGAAAAGCTGGGTGGCGGCGGTATGGGCGTGGTGTACAAGGCTGAGGACACGGAATTGGGCCGGTTTGTCGCGCTCAAATTTCTGCCCGACGAGCTGGCGCGCGATCCGCAGGCGCTGGAGCGCTTTCGCCGCGAAGCGCGGGCAGCCTCGGCGCTCAACCATCCCAACATCTGCACCATTTATGAGATCGGCAAACACGGCGAGCAGTCGTTCATCGCCATGGAGTTTTTGGACGGCGAGACGCTGAAGCACATGATTTCGGGGCGGCCGCTCGATAACGAAACCGCGATTGCGCTTGCCATCGAGATTGCCGATGGGCTGGACGCGGCCCACTCGCAAGGCATTGTGCACCGCGATATCAAGCCGGCGAACATTTTTGTCACCAAGCGGGGGCACGCCAAGATTCTGGATTTTGGGTTGGCCAAGGCGCTGCCGACGGGGAGCGGGACGAGCGCAAATGCCGCCGACACGCTGGCGTCTAACTCCATGACGGCGACGATTGATGAGCAGCACCTCACGAGCCCGGGGTCAACGATCGGCACGGTCTCCTACATGTCGCCGGAGCAGGCGCGCGCGAAGGAGCTTGACGCGCGCAGCGATCTTTTCTCCTTCGGCACCGTGCTCTATGAAATGTCAACCGGAGCGCTTCCCTTTCGCGGCGGCAGTGCGGCGGAAATCTTCAACGCCATTCTCGCTGGCGCCCCAGCGCCACTGCTGCGACTCAATCCCGACGCGCCTCCCGATCTGGAGCGAATTATCGGCAAGGCACTGGAGAAAGACCGGAACCTGCGTTATCAGAGTGCGGCCGATCTGCGTACCGATCTGGCGCGCTTGAAACGCGACCTTGACTCCGGACGTTCTTCGGCGGCGGTGTCAGCAGCAAGCGGCGTTTCCTCCGCAACCGGTCCGGCAGCGGGCGGGTCGTCTTCTGTTTCTTCCGGGTCTATTGCTTCCGCGGCTATTTCTTCCGGTGTTCAGCCGACCGTCAAATCCAGCCTGGCGCGGCTGTACATGATCGCCGGAGTGGTCGCGATTCTGGTTATCGCGGCGGCAATCGCCGCCTACTTCATTCGCGAGAAAACACGTGCGAACAAAATCGCGTCCGTCGCCGTGCTGCCCTTCGTAAATTCCACTGCTGACCCCAACAACGAATACCTTAGCGACGGCCTGACCGAGAGCCTGATCAGCACCTTGTCGCAGCTTCCCAATCTCAAGGTGCTGGCGCGCAGCACGGTGTTTCGCTTCAAGGGCAAGGAAGACGATCCACAGAAAATCGGGAAGGAATTGCAGGTGGACGCTCTTTTGCTGGGACGGATCACGCAGCACGGCGACCATGTGGCGGTCGAAGCCGACCTGGTGAGCGCCGCCGATGGCTCGGAGATTTGGGGCGCACACTACGACCGGGAGCCCGCCGACATCACCCAGGTGCAGAACGACATCACGCGCGACATTTCCAGCATGCTTCGCATCCAGCTCAGCGCAAGCGACCAGCAGCGCGCGGGCCGTGGCGGCACGAACAATCCCGAGGCATACCGGCTTTATCTCGAAGGCCGGCAGCTTTGGCACGGGCGTACGGCAGACGGACTAAAGAAGAGCATCGACCTATTTCAGCAAGCCATTGCCGCCGATCCCAACTACGCTCTGGCTTACGCCGGCCTGGCCGACACTTACAATGTGGCGCCCGGTTATCCGACGGGAATCAGTTCACGACAGGCCAGCCAGTTGGCGGACGACGCCACTCGGAAGGCGCTCGAATTGGACGACTCGCTTTCCGAGGCGCACGCCGCGCGCGGCATGGCTTTGGCGTCGGAATTCAAATGGAGCGATGCGGAGCCGGAATTCCGGCGCGCGATTGATTTAAACCCCAACAACGCGACCGCCCATTACTTCTATGCAATCAGCTATCTCGTGCCCGAGAACCGGATCGAGCAGGCGCTGGCAGAGTATCGGACTGCTTTGTCCCTGGACCCGCTTTCCAGCATTATCGGAGCGAACTATGCGGTGGGATTGATGGACGCTCATCGCTTCCCCGAAGCTCTGGCTGAGATGCAAAAGATTCTCGATCGTGACCCGACTTCCCGTCCGGCAACTTACAAACGTTCGGCGATGTACGCGACGATGGGCCGGTTCGCGGAAGCGATTCGGGATGTGCAAGTCACATCGCCGAGTCCAACGCCAGTAAGCGCGGACGCGAAAGGATATTGCGAGGCTGTCAAGGCAATGACGGCTACAGTGCGCTCGTCCGCGCTGGCTGTGGCCTATTCGATCGCCGGCGATCGCGATCAGGCGTTCCAGTACCTGGAGAAAGCCTACTCCGATGGAGACAACGAACTGGAACTCGTGATTCGATACCCGGCCCTGGATCCGCTGCGCTCCGACCCGCGCTATGCCGATCTGATGCGGCGGCTCGGCCTGCCGCAATAATCTCGCCAGGGAACGCCACACAACGAAGGATCAATGGGTGGGCTGCGTGGCCGGCTTGGCTGCCGGCGCGATCGCCATGCCACGAATCATCACCGGCTTTTTGAGCGCGGTTTCGAGCAGATGCCGCGCCGCTGCGATCTTTTCCGCCCCGCGCTCCATCGGCGAGTAGCCCTCCAGATGAAGGATGAGGAGATCGTTTCTCGCCTCAAGGGCCAGGCGTGCGCTTTTGCCTTGGGCCAGATCCAGCGTGCGCGCCAAGCGTAAGACTCCGGCCAACTCCAGCGCCAGGCGGCGGTCGGGCAAATCCAGCCGCTGCAGGTTCTTTCCGCGCGGACGGGGCAAGGCACCGCGATGATAGCGCGCGACCACGGCGGCCAATTCCAGGTCACGCGCACTCCATCCCAGCGGCGGGGGCAAGCGGCGGATCATGCGGAAAGATCTCTTCTGGTGATTATCACGGCCGCGTGCCTTGCCCACATCATGCATGAACGTGGCGGCTTGCAATATCTCGCGCGAGGCCGGCTCCGCCTCTTCTTTAAGGAGACCAGCCTGCCGCAAGCCGTCATACAAGCGAAGCGACATTTGCGCCACGCGCAGGGTATGCGCGAAATCGGTGTCCAGGTAGCCGGCCCATACCCGCAGCCGGCTCAAAGCGGCGGCGCGTAATTCCGGACCAGCCGGCAACTCCGCACGCCAAACACGCCAGAGCGAGTGCTTGCCGATCATGAGCTCGCGATATCGATCCAAGCGGCGCACGCGCTCACGCTGGATCTTTTCGTGCCAGCGATTGCGGCTTGCGATATCCGGGAACGCTTGAATCTGGAACGCCGTTGCCCGGAGCACATCCAGGTCATGCACCTCGCCGAGCAGGTCCTGCAGCTCTTTCAGGTCTTTGCCCCAGCGCGCATGCTCGTCGGGCAAAAAGTTCTCCACCGTGTAGCGGAAGCGCTTGATACCGATGCGCAGCTCATGGAGCGCGGCCTGCGAACGCGTGTGCATAGCGCGTTTGTGAAGCTCGTAGGCCGCCGTCCATTTCTCAAGCGCCAGGTGCCGATAGACAACGCTTCCCGGGCGCACGCGCGCGGCGCGGCCGGGCAGCGTCCGGCTCCACTGGCGCCAACGCCTCTTGTCAAACTGATTGAGGTCTTTCCAGGCAAGCTGCTTGCATTCCGCCGCGCGCGCGTGGACGTGCTCGAGCAGTTTGGCTGCGACTGGATCGACTGCGCCTCCATCCGCATCGGTCAGCTTCTCGATCCACTCCTGCATTACCTGCATGTCGCGAAGTTCGCCGAGCGCGCGAAACAGCTTGCGGCCCGCCTTTTTCATCTCCGTCCACGAGGGACGCGAATCCATCGCCATCAGCCCATCGGCGAGGGAGCGGCAGCGGCGCAGCGCAACCCGCAGGTCGTGCACGGGATCGGCCTCAAAGCCGGCAGCGGCGCGATCGCATTCCACAAGCACGCGTTCCATCCACGCTCGCAGGCCGACCTTCGCTTTCGGCTTTGGCGTCGGCTTTGGATGTGCGTTTAGCTTCGGGGCGGGCAACAGCTTGATTTCTGCCCGAGAAGCTCCCGGCTCCGGATTTGTCGCCAATGCAGTCCCCATGGTTCAGAGAATACGTGCCATGGCATGATACTCGCAATGCGGCACGGTGGATGCAAATTCCGGCGGCGCGCGCAGTTTCCGCGTCGCGTCACAGTAAATGCATCGAGGCGTCCACGTGCATGCACCTTGCACGGATGGTGCAAGAACTAGGTCATAAGAACGCGAACTCTGGTAGTGGGCATCGATTCGAATGCAGTCATGCGTCCCTTGCCGGCGATTCCCATGCGCCTATCGTCCCCCCTCTGCCGTTTGGGAATTCGCCGATTGCAGCATTTTTTCTCGTAGCCGGGCTAAGTTGTACGTCGACGTGGGAACATCTGAGCCCTCAGTCTTACCGACGCGCTGATAGAGCGACAGTGCGACAGTTTGCAGACCGTAATCTTCCGCGATCCTTCCAAACCCGTACCAGATCGGCTCATCGGGCTCGTCCATGCCGACTGAATCCATGGCACGCAACAAGAGCTCCCTCGCTTCCTTCGTTTTACCGATCTCCGCATAAAGACAAGCCAGGGTGTGGATTTCAGGATAGGAACTGTTGTCGGTGACGCCGCGTTGCATGATGGACAGGTCGTCATCGGAGACCTTGCCCAGGAAAAGCGAATTCCAGGTGTACTGGTTTAAATCGTTAATCCCGGCGCGGTTCTTATCGATAAGAGGGCGCAGGATGCTCCTGGCCTGAGCGAAATCACCTTTGCCTTCCGCCAGCTCCGCCGCGGCCCTGATGGCAGCAATATCGTCGGGTATGCGGGCCAGTCGTTGGGAGACAGCTTTCTGGCCTGAGTCCCAATCCTTTTCAAACAGGGACGCCGCGACAACAAAGCGCAAGGCAGTGTCAGAACCTGGATTGGAAGAAAAAAGCCGCGCTCCTACCTCATGTAACAGACTCCAATCCTTTACCGCTATCGCGGCATGTGCCAACAGCAAATCAAGCCGAACTGCATCCGCGTCTGTTGCTCGCGTTCGCGCGTCTTGCATGAAAGCGAGGTGCTCGCGGATCGCCGGCTTGTCTGCCAGCAGAGCCAGCGCAGCCAATTTCATGCGGGCGGGATCCGGAGCATCACCACGAGTCCAGAAACGCGGAAAAATTGCGCCGCCCAGCGGGTCGTCGCCGGAATTCAATGTGAGTTCTTCCCGCTCCCAGTCAAGCCAGAGTTTGGCGCTCGGTAGATCATTGGCGGACAGGCGACGCAATACCTCCCGGCCTGCTGCGGACACATCGTCTAAGACCACAATCCGGTATCCGGCGGGTCGCCGAGCGATCCATGCGGTTATCGGTGCATTTCCTATTTTCGCTCGGATGCGAAATCCCGAGTGCTCATCGCCATCCACCGACATCTGCAAGTTCGAAATCAAGAGATCGGGAACCATTACGGAGGGAAGTTCTTCGCTTTCAACGGATCGCCGTAACAGACGAGAGCCTCTCGCATTCTCTCGAGCCTCTGTCTTCTGATCCGCCGGATCGACTTCCATGTAGCGAAATATCTCGTCCGGCGCGTCATCCGGATCGAGCAAATGCACGAGGAAGTCCTGCATAACTCGTCGCGGGTCCGTTTCCGGAAGCAATACTGCCTCGTAAGGCCGCACTTCATGCATCATATCGATCCGTTTGCGAAGCTTGGAGCTATCTCCATGGCCTGTCGCGGCAGCGTCAAGAAGGTCAAGAGCACGGGGATACAGCCGCAAGCGGATGAGATAATTTGCCGCCGATACCAACAGATCGCTCCGCGGACTTTCGCTGGATTCACGACGCATGGCCTCGGTCAGAGAGGCCTGCGAGCCGTCACGAGCGGCCATGGTCGCAAGCACAATTGCGGTTCGGGTTGCGTTTGATGGCAGCGAGTTGCAAAGCTGGAGAACCTCGTCCCACTTGCGCTGATAGAAGAGGACAAACAACAGGTTGTCGTCGTATTGCTCACCATGCTCTTTGTCGATTTTCTTCAGGGCCCGGTATTCAGTCGCAGCTTCATCAAGATTCGATTTGGAGGAATAGCGCTCACCGTTGGCGTCGAACTCCAGCAGAATGGCAAGGTCAGCGTAATTGGCCCAATTTTTCGAATCGAGCTCGATGGCCTTCTGAAACGCGGCTTGGCCGCCTTTTAAGTCGAAGCCCTTGCCAAAGCGGCGGCCAATGGCGTCGTGTTCCAGAATCCAGGCTTGAGCGCTCCATCCAACGGCATTCGCGGGATCGAGCTCGGTAGCGCGTGAGGCCTCTTTGCGCGCTTCCTCGCCGAAACCGGCGGTCAATAAAGCGTTGGCCATTTGGATATGATGCAGCCCCTCGCTGGGATGAAGTTTGATGAGATCCGCGTAGGACGATAACGCCTCGCGCGCCTTTCCGTGCGCCAGCAGGTTTGCACCCTTTTGAGGAAAGCTCACGATAATCGCGTCTGCCCTGCTCAGCGTATGCGCGGCTTGTTCCAGCGCCTTGAGTTCATCCGGGTTGTAGCGCGCTTTCACGGAGTCGAAGCGCAACACTGCGCTCACCGAGCCGTCGGCTTCAAGCGAATAGTGCTGAGTAAACCTGGCGGGGCCCATCGACTGTTCGACATCCTTCGGAAGCACCGGGGTATCGAAGCCGGGCGGAGGGAAGATTTTGTAAGTCAACTCCGAGACAAAGGGCTGAATCTCGATATCATTCTTGCGTGGTTTCCATCCCGGTTGATCAGGTTTGTCGGTTCCGTCATCGGAGAGAACATAGTCGGGGTATCCCCACAGGATACTGTCGAAGCGGATGGCCATAACTGCCTGACTCAGATCCGAATTACCGCGGCGTCCTTTTGCAACTTCGACTTTTATTTGAAACGGCTTGGTCAAATCACTGCCTGCCGTGTGCTCCGTGCCGCTTAAATCATCGGCAAGCAGGGCGTTTTTGACATAACGAACCAGTCCCTCTCGTGTTTCTTTTGTCTCTTCCTGCCCATATCGGCTGCGCAGGAACGCGCCTTCCTCTCCGGTACCTTCGATGGTTTCGATAATTCGCGCCGGCCCGTATTCGGCCAGATGAAACTCGCGCTTCACCTTCTGGGCATTCTCCTCCGGAGCGTTGATGGGGATTCGCACGAGTTCTTTTGTCTGTTCTCCGACGAGGAGGGCCAAGCGGCCCTGATCGGCCCAGGGCAGGTCTCCCGGTTCGAAAAACTCTGCGGTGGCATCGATCCATGTGGCAGGCCTGCCGGGCACATACACGATGGCGTGGTCGAAGGTACCGAGGCCGGGGAGTTCAGGGTTCACGTCATCCTCTCCGCGCGTGTTGAGCAGGGCGAGCTGCGCCGGGACGCCCGCCGCTTTCAAGGCTGAAACCAGAACGACCGCTTTGTCCTTGCAATCGCCATAGCCGCTTTTTAGGGTGTCACCCGCAGAGTGGGGGATCAGCTGGGAAGAGCCGAATTCCAAGCCGGTGTAACGCACCTTTTCGTGCAGATTGGTAACCAGCCGCCGCATCAACTCCAGCCCCTTAAGGTCGGCTGTTCCTTGCAAGAGAGGTTTTACATCCGCGGGCCGGATCGCACTCTCGATGTCCTCGTAGTAGCCTTTGGCAACCGCATTCCAGGATTCGCCCGTCGCGTATTCGACTCCGCTCCAGCGGTTAAAGTCTGCCGGTAGATTTCCCTCGAAGGATTCGATTGCATCCATCGAACCTCTTTCAAACCGCAGAGTGGTCAAGCCATTTTGCTCACTTCGTGTCATCTCCACCGAAGGAGCATTGCGAATTCTGTACTTAGGTACCGCGGAGGATGGCGCTTGTAACTCCAACAGCGAATGCAGCATGGGCCCTTCGCTGCCGAAGTAATAGCGCCACGCGCCGCCGTGCGGGTTCGGGGGGGCAGAATCAGCCCAGATCTTTTCATCTTCTATGATCGATCCCACTTCAACGCCCGGTAGTGGACCCGAATACACACGCATATCTTCGTAAATCTCTGGTCGCTGGTCATGAGCGGGCGTTTCGGTCAGGACCTTTGGATCGAGCATCGCCACGGTTCCGTCCGGTGCAATCACTCGAGCGCGAACTTGTGGTCTCTCACTGCGCCACGGAGACCAGGTTGCTTTGATGGTTCCCCAGCGCGTAAGCGCATCCTTCGTTTCAATGCGGTACACGCTTCTGGAAGTAACTGTATATTTTCCGTCGGCTCCGAACACTACATGACGTTCGTCCGTGAAGATAGTTACCGGCGCATATTGTCTTGGTTTTATGGCACTTGCTGCCGCACTTATCTCCTTCGGGTCGGCAGAGAACGACGCCGTGTTCCAAGGTAAGTTAGTTTGTGCGTTAAGCAGGCTTGCCAGACAGATAGCGCCAATGGCCGGTAGGCGGCGAAGACGAAGTAACGAGTAAGCCATAAAGGTTTACACAAGACTATAGTCTGCGCTCGCGATTTGTGCACTCACTTTAGCCATGAAAACGGAGCTCGCACACCACGAAAACATGACGGTATCGTACGCCCAGACGAAAACGTAAAAATAAACTGACAAATGGCTCGGGAGCGATCCGCACCTCCGGCACACGCGAGGAGCACGAAGACAACGTGAACCGGAATGTGAACATGAACGCCGCGGCGGAGGGGGCAACAATCTCTCTCGAGGTACTTTCATTCTCGCGGACTTGACGAGTCGGCACCGTGGACGGTACTATAGGCGAACAAATAGCGAAATGTGCTATCGCTTATGGCCAGCCTGCCGTTACTCCCGGATTGTGTCAGCCAGCCCCGGCTGCTGGGAATTGCCCGGTTGGCGGCGGAAGGCGAGTCGCTGCGCGAAGGGCACAACGTCGAGTACTTCACGCTGGAGTCGCGCTCGCTTTTGAGCCGGGTGGTGAGCCGCCGGCGGCTGCCGTTTACGTGGGCCATTAATCCTTATCGCGGCTGCGAGTTTGCCTGCAAGTATTGCTATGCGCGCTACACGCACGAGTTCATCTTCCCAGCCCAGCCAACCCCGGGCTTGGCTGGGGGCCCGGGGCTGCGCGACGGGTTGGAGTTCGAGCGCAAGATATTCGTCAAGCAGCGGGCGGCAGCGCTGCTGCGGCATGAACTCAGGAAGGTAAAGCGCGGCGAAGAGATCGCCATTGGCACGGCGACCGATCCGTATCAGCCGGCCGAGCAACGGTACGAAGTGACGCGGGCCATCCTGGAGGAATTGGCGCAGCACAAAGGACTGGAACTGGGGATTGTCACCAAGTCGAATCTGGTGGTGCGCGATGCGGAAATCCTGCGGAGAATTGCGGCCAACAACCGGCTGTTCGTGAACATGACCGTGACCACCGTGGATGTGGCGCTGGCGCGCAAACTCGAACCGAGGGCGCCGCGCCCTGACTTGCGGCTGGAGGCAGTGCGCCAGCTGAATCTCGCGTGCGTGGATTCGGGCGTGATCTGTGCGCCGGTGCTGCCGGAAATCACAGACCATCCGCGCGACCTTGAGGCTCTGGTGAAAGCGGCACGAGAGGCGGGCGCAAAATATGTGTTCGCGAATCCGCTGTTTTTGAAGCCGTGCTCGGCGGCAGTGTTTCTGCCTTTCCTTGAAGAGCAGTTCCCTGCCCTGGTTCCGATTTATCGCGAGCGCTACGGGCAGAAGGCATTTCTGCCGAGGGGCTATGGGGAGAGGCTGTCGCAATTAATGGCAGCGCTGCGAAAAAAGTATGGCTTCGGCGAGCGCCATAGCAGGATGAGCCGGTGGGCGCATCCTCTAGTCGACGAAACGCAACCAACACTTTTCAGGTGAAATAGGCTGGGGAATTGTGAGTGCGCGGCGTGGCGGATTTCGGATCGATCTGCATCATTCCAAAACTGGCGGATCTCTTGCCAGACGGATGAAATGTCCGGAAACGGAGAACGCTGCGAAAAGCCGACCGCTGAGACTCCTATAATGGTAGTTCGCCATGTCGACTGCTCCCCAACCAACTCTGCCTCCTCCGAACCTCAAGACCAAGGCGCGGCGCTTCTGGCAACGCGTGAGCGAAGGGCTGGAACTGCATCAACTCTGGGGGCAGCTGGCGAAAGACGCTCGCTCAAGCTATCGCCTCTATTCCTCGGGTGTGGGCGAGCGCGAGGCCGGACAGTCGCGCGGCCAGCGGTTCCGGCACGTTTGGAAGACTCTGTTCTGGGCCATTGTCGAAAAGCTATCGCCGGCGCGGCGCGTGTTACTGCTGCTGGGACTCATCCTGCTGTTCCTGCCCGCATTCGGATTCAGCTACCAGGATAAAGCGAACGAAGTACACGTCGCGGAATTCGACCTGCACGTGTGGGGCGGCCTGCTGATCCTGAGCGTGCTGCTGCTCGAACTCGCCGACCGGGTGGTGATGAAGCGCGATCTGGAGATCGCCAAGGACATTCAATCGTGGCTGCTGCCCGGCGCGCCGTTGCAGATTCCAGGTTATGCGATCGCCTATGCGACCCGCCCGGCGAACACGGTCGCGGGCGATTATTACGACGTGATTCTGAGGCCCGGGGAAACGCGCGATCAGGATCGGGTGCTGTTCGTTGTGGCCGACGTGGCGGGCAAGAGCATCCCCGCGGCGATGCTGATGGCAACTTTTCAGGCGAGCCTGCGTACGCTCGCAGCCAGCCGAATTCCGCTGGCACAAATCACCGCCGACCTGAACCGTTATGCCTGCTCGAACAGCCAGGGCGGAGCGCGCTTTACCACAGCATTTCTAGGTGAACTCGATGCCGCGACGGGAGAATTTACTTACGTCAATGCCGGGCACAACGCGCCCATCCTGCGGCGGAGTTCCGGGGCAGTAGAACATCCTTCATTGGGCGGCATCCCCATCGGCGCGCTCGCGAGCGCAAACTACGAAGTGGGCCGGTTTCAACTCGCTGGCGGCGACTGGCTAGTCATCTTCACGGACGGCGTGGTCGAAGCGTTGAATGCCAAGGGCGAGGAATACGGTGAGGCCGAGTTGATGCGCGTCGTCGACCGCGGTGCGGCTTTGGCGCCCGCCAACTTGTTGCAGAATCTGCTGGCCACGCTCGATTGGTTTGTCGGCAACACGCCGCAGCACGACGACATGACCTGCCTGCTGCTGAAACGCGGATGAAATTCGGATCCGACACTACGCGGTTATATGGGCTTGAGTCCGGCGAAGGCAAGAAATTGTTCAGCCGCGGTTTGGGCGTGATGCGGATCCTGCGATAACCTTTGTACTTGCGCCGCAACCGAATCGGCCTCGGCCTTGCGGCCGCCGCGCCGGAGCGCTTGCGCCAACAAGATCGCCGCAACGTCGTTGTTGTCGCCTTTCAAGGAGCGGGCCAGTTGGGCAACCGCCACGTCCAGCTGCTCCTTGCGCAAGGCAAGCACGCCCGAGCCGAGCAGCGCTACGGAATCATCCGGGTTCAGCCGCAGCGAGTTCTGATAACTCTCAGCGGCTAGGTCATATTGCCGCATGACGAGCTGTGCTTGGCCAATGCCGCTCCAGGCGGCGGCCGAGGTTTTTGCGTCGGCGCTTTCGCGCAGCACGGAGCGGCAGTCCTCCACGGAGGCTTGTGGATGTCCAGACTCCAACTCAAACGATGCGAAAGTAAGAATCTGGCTCGGCGGGTAATGATGCAGCCCCATGCTGGCATGGAACTCGGTTATCGCCTCGTCGCTCTTCCCGTTCCTGGCCAGTGCGAGCGCCAGGTTGTTATGCGCCACGTAGTTGCCTTCGGTAACGCTCAGGGTGTAGCGCCAAAGCGTTTCGTCGTCGTGCCAGTAAGCGATTTGGCGTTGCGTCTGGTAACCGAGGAGGCATAGGGCAATGAGCGCAATCGCGGCCAATCCCCATCTGGCCGCCGGGAAGCTGGAGACAATCTCGTTGGCCATCCAGACCACCGCCACCAGCACCCCAATCATAGGAAGGTAGGCATAGCGGTCGGCCATGGCCTGCTCACCCACAGTTATAAGGCCAATCATGGGAACCAACGTGCCCAGAAACCAGAACCACCCGAACGGCAGATACCGGATGTGGCACCAGCGGAGGGCGACGGCGGACATAAGGAGTAACAACGCCATCAATGCAAGTAACTGCCATTCCGGCAACACGCTCACAGGGCGCGGGTAGAGCGGCGCGAGCCGCACCGGCCAACAAATCTTCCCGAGATACCGCACATAGGAGAGCACTACGTTTTCCAGCCGCAGCGATAGGGGGAATTCGTCAAGGGTTCGCACCGAGTCGCCGGCTCGCTGCGCGAGCACCGTGACCACGGAGTCCACCGCAGCCATGACCATCAGTGGAACCTTCTCCCACAGTAGATAAGTGATTGAGCGCGGCCTGACCATGGTCGGCGCCTCGATCCTATCGAGCGGCGTTCCCC
>Ga0326727_10014901_pt1 | contig 16811 bp, 15 predicted proteins | sample MB2enrmetagenome_FD_207643 | JGI IMG/M metagenome (GOLD analysis project Ga0326727, IMG submission 207643) | Lab enriched peat soil microbial communities from McLean, Ithaca, NY, United States - MB29MY | ecosystem: Environmental > Terrestrial > Soil > Wetlands > Peat | place: USA: New York...
CCCTATTGAAGGCCATGCGGTGGCTGTAAGCGCAGAGGCTCAATCGGGGACTGACTGGAAGCTTTCTCCCGCTTGCGTCGCAAATCAGCACAGAGAAATTGGCTGTCTCCAGCTAAATCGAGCTGTTGCAGGCAACGTGGGGCCAGACGACAAGATGGTACAAACAGCGTTGGAGATGAACGAAACGGATTGTGAGCGGGAAAAGGTGCGGCTGGCTGCGCTCTATTCGGTTGAGATTCTCGATACTCCTCCCGAGCCCGCTTACGATACCATTACCCGGCTGGCAGGTGAGTACCTTCTTGCTGATTCGGCCAACATCTGCTTTGCCGATGAGAGCAGGATCTGGATGAAGTCCTGCTGGGGCCAGGTTGTGCGCGAACTGCCGCGCCAGCACTCTGTTTTCGATCTGGTACTGGCGAAAGACGGTCCGCTCGTGGTCCCGGACATCTCTTTGCACCCTGATAACCATCAGCTATCGCCGCGATTCAAACATCTTGGCATGGCTTCTTTTGCCAGCGTTCCGGTGCGTTCTACCGACACGCAGATTCTGGGGCTTTTGAACATTTTTTTTCGCAAGCCAGCCCAGGAAATGCCACCGAACACGATTCGGACCCTGGAAAGCCTGGCGGAGATGGTTTCCAGCCAACTGGAACTGCGCAAGCTGCGCAACATATTGAGCGGAAATAGGAATGGGGCGCAGCGCACCCGCATGATCGAGCCCGCTTACGGAGTCTGGCCGTGCCAGGGCGACCTGCGCGAGGCTCTTGAGCAAGGCCAATTCGTGCTCTATTACCAGCCGCAGATTGATCTTGTCACGCGCAAGATTGTGGGCCTTGAAGCTCTGATTCGCTGGGTTCACCCGGAGCGGGGACTAATCGCCCCCATGGACTTCATCCCGCTGGCTGAAGAGTCGGGGCTGATCCTGCCCATTGGCGACTGGGGGCTGGCCGAGGCCTGCAGCCAGATTCAGAAGTGGTGCCAGGAGGATATTCGCTACGGCTCTCTGCGGGTCTGCGTGAATCTGTCCGCCCGTCAGTTCTCGCGCAAAGGGCTGGCAGACCACGTTGAGGCCCTGCTGATGCAATTTGGCATCTCCAGCCGTCAGCTTGGCCTGGAAATGACCGAGTCCAGCCTGATTCCCAATATGAGTACCGCTCTCGAAGTTCTGGGTAGCCTGCGCCGGCTGGGCGTCTCGCTGCTGATGGACGACTTTGGCACCGGGTACAGCTCCCTCAGTCACCTCCATTCCTTTCCCTTCGACGTGCTCAAAATCGACCGCTCTTTTGTGGGCCGCATGACCGAGGGCGAGCAGCCGCTGCAAATTGTGCGCACCATCATCGAACTGGCGCGCGTGATGGGCATGGACGTGGTGGCCGAGGGGATCGAAACGCATGAGCAATATCGCCAGTTGCGCGAGATGCGCTGCCGCTACGGGCAGGGCTACCTTTTCGCCCGTCCCATGACGGCTGAAGCGGTCACCCAACTGTTAAGGCTTCCAGGCCGCGTGCTGCCTGATCCTGACCTCTCCCCATTGGCTTGCCTCTGAGTCTTTTGGAGACAGGATTTCCATTTGCCAGGCCGGGAATCTTCATGGAGGGCGTAGCCTGGAGCAAGCTGGCTCTGAAGGCAAACCAAGGCACACTGCAGGCCGATGTCGTCCTGCTTCTTGACGCCCCGGAGTGCCCGGCCGCGACCTCTGCGCCGGCCGTCGAGTCCGATCACGGACGGATCGAAACGCGCACGGCGACGGTTTCCACGGAGATCGACTGGCTCCAGAAGCAGCATCAATGGCCCGGCTTGAGGGCCATCGGCAAGGTGGAACGGGTGCGCGAAACGCTGGACAAAACCACCACGGAAATTGAGTATTACCTGCTCAGCGCGGCGTTATCGCCGGAGCGATTCAACCAGGCCGTCCGCCAGCACGGGGGCGTGGAAAACCGGCTGCACTGGCGGCTGAACGTGGTAATGAACGAGGATCAGGACAAAACCCGGCTGGGCAACGGCCCGCACAACCTCGCCGTGCTGCGGCACATGGCCTTGAACGCCATGCAATTAGAAGGATCAAAAGGCTCCTTGCGCGGAAAATTCAAACGCGCCGGATGGGATGATGCCTTCCTCAGCAAACTTCTAGAACTGTTTTGAAAGGCGATTGCCCTGGTTGAGTGTGAGGTTTCGGTTTACAGCAATTCCGAAAATGCTATAACCTCAGAATCGTTATGAATTTCAAATTTGCGCTTCTCATTTCTGTTCTGGGCGCGGCCTTTGCCGTCCCGGCTTTGTCGCAGCAGTCCACCACGCCGGCTGACGCGCTGCCCGACGCGCCCCAGGCTACCGCGGCTGCCCTGATTCACCCCAACGGCCCCACCGTGGTGATGGACACTTCCATGGGCCGCATCACCTGCCAGTTCTATGAGAAGCAGGCGCCCCAGGCGGTGGCCAACTTCATTGCCCTGGCCGAGGGCACAAAGGACTGGACCGACCCGGCGACGAAGAAAACGCAGCACAACAAGCCCTTCTACAACGGCACCATCTTCCATCGCGTCATCCCAGGGTTCATGATTCAGGGCGGCGACCAGACCGGCACCGGTATGGGCGACGCCGGCTACCGCTTCGACGATGAGTTCGATCCCAATCTGAACTTCGATGCGCCCGGCCGTCTGGCCATGGCCAATTCGGGCCCCAACACCAACGGCAGCCAGTTCTTCATCACCGAGCAGGCCTACGACTCGCTCGACCAGCACTACACCCTCTTCGGCCAGTGTGACGAGCCCGGCATTCAGGTGGTGAAAGCCATCGCCCGCGTCCCGCGCGACGGAGACGACAAGCCGCTCACGCCGGTGGTGCTGAAGAGAGTGACGATCGTACGCGAGGGCCAGCCGCTGCCGCCTTTGCCGGCCGCGGCGCAACCAACCGCTCCCCAACACTGAGGCGTTTTGCCTCCGTCGATTTTTGAAGGGTATGGGCTCTAGCCTGTACATCTGCCCAGCACAACGAAAATGGGCTTTAGAGCATTTTCGGAATAAACGTAGTCCTTTTGAGTGCATTGAATGTGGCTTTTTCCTAAGGAAAAAGCCACTTGAGTGTGAGGTTTCGGTTTACAGTAATTCCGAAAATGCTTTAGCCCCTGAGGGAATATCGGCATGAACCCGTGCAGAGACTCCCTCATTTCGTATCGATTCAACCCCATCCGGGGAAGTGGTTCTCGCTTTTGAGAACGAATTCCCTACAGAATTCAGGAGCTTTTCATGGCACTTGCAGCAGGAACCTACGCCGTCTTCTCGACCACCGAAGGCAAGATCACCGTCCGGCTTTTTGAGTCGGATGCGCCCATTACCGTCAAGAACTTCATCGAGCTGGCCGAGGGAGCCAGGGAGTGGGTCCACCCCACCACCGGCAAAAAATCCACCGACAAGCTCTTCGACGGCACCATCTTCCACCGCGTCATTCCCGACTTCATGATCCAGGGCGGCGACCCCGCCGGCACCGGCATGGGCGGTCCCGGCTACCGCTTCCAGGACGAGACCAAGGGTTCGCCCCACAGCTTCGACAAGCCGGGCAAGCTGGCCATGGCCAACTCCGGCCCCGGAACCAACGGCTGCCAGTTCTTCATCACCGTGGCGCCCACGCCCTGGCTGACCGGCAACCACACCATCTTCGGCGAGGTCGTCGAGGGCCAGGAGATTGCCGATAAAATCTCCCTGGTTCCGCGCGGCGGCCAGGACAAGCCCAAAAAACCTGTGGTCTTGGAGTCGGTGGTCATCGAGCGCGTCAGCTAAGAGATTTTCACTTGAGAGAATATGGGTGCCCCAGGTCTCGATTTTGAGGCCTGGGAGTTTCACCGGAGACGACCTCCTCACGATTCCGAAAGCCGCAAAATCGCAAAGCCTATTCGCCCTTCATCCACCTCAGCCCGCCTCATGTTAGATTGAGCGGCAGTACCAAGGAGCGTTGATGAAACGGAATCTCGCAGCCCGCACCTTCCTCCGCGCGATTGCCGGGCGGTGCGCCGCGCTGGCTTGTTTTCTTCTATTTGCTGGCGCGGCTCTGGCGCAGAGCGCGCCGACGGCCAATATCGGCGCAGGGCAGTCCAAAGCGACTATTCCGGCTCTGCTGGTCAGCGACATTCACTTCGAGCCCTTCTGGGATCCGGCCCGAGCCGCGCAACTGGCCACAGCGCCGGTGAGCGGGTGGACGGCGATTCTGGCCGCAGCGCCCTCGCCTGATCGGGAGCAGCGTTTTCAGGCCTTGCAGCAGAGCTGTCACGCCCGCGGCGCCGACACTTCCTTTGCGCTCTACGAGTCCAGTTTGAAGGCCATGCGCGCCCACGCCGCCGGGGTTGGATTTGTCACCGTGAGCGGCGATCTGATCTCCCACGCCTTTCAATGCAAGTATGACGCGCTTTTCCCCCACTCCACGCCGGAAGCCTTGCATACATTCGTGAAAAAAACGCTGGACTATGTGGTGGACGAACTGTACAGCTCATTTCCCGGCGTGCCGGTCTATGTGGCCCTGGGAAACAACGACTCCGACTGCGGCGACTATCAGCTCGACGCTCACAGTGAGTTTCTGGAAGCCAGCGGCAGGGAAGTGACAAAAGATTTTCCCGCCTCCGAGCGGCCAAGCGCTCAGGCGAGCTTCGCGGCCGGCGGCTATTACAGCGTTTCTCTGCCCGCGCCCATCAAGAACGCGCGCCTGCTGGTTCTGAACGACATTTTCATGGCGGACGGCTTCCAAACCTGCTCGGGAAAGGCTGATTCCACCGCGGCTGACGCACAGCTTGCCTGGCTCCGTCGGCAGCTTGACGAAGCTCGCGCCCACCAGCAGAAGGTTTGGGTGATGGGCCACATTCCGCCGGGGGTCGATCTGCACGCGACCGTCAGACGGATGGCTGGCGTTTGCAGCGGCCAGCCGCCGAAGATGTTTCTTTCCTCGGAAAAGCTGGCGAATCTGCTGGCCGGGTATGGCGATGTGGTCGAGTTGGCCATCTTCGCCCACACCCACATGGACGAGATGCGGCTTTTGAAACCGGAGAGTGGCGGCGGGAGTCCGGCGTCCGTCAACGGCGTCGAGGCTAAATCGGCCCCAGGCGTGGCGGTCAAGATGGTGCCGTCGATCTCGCCGATCAACGGGAATAATCCATCGTTTACTCTCGCCCAGGTCGATCCCTCGACGGCCGCGCTGGTCGATTACAAGGTTTTTACCGCGTCGAATCAGACTGGTGTCGATGAAGTCTGGAAGGAAGAATACGATTTTGCGCGCAGCTTCCATGAAGCCGATTTTTCTTCGTCTTCGGTCAGTGAACTGATTCGCGGCTTTGCGGCCGATCCCGGCGCAAAAACCGAGGCCAGCCAGGATTACATCCAGGATTTCTCCACGGGCTACCTTTCACCTGTGCTCCAGGCCTTTTGGCCGCAGTACGTTTGCACCCTGTCGAACGTCTCCGCGCAAGCCTTCAGGGCCTGCGTCTGCCCCGCCGCGCGGTGAACGGCCCGCGGCCGCAAAATTGAGCAGGCCGGCCCGTCAGAGTCCTTCCGTTCTGCTTCGCTCCCTCATGGTGTGCGACAGTAGAAGAGGAATGGAAGAAAACTGCAAGACTGGCCAGCGGCTCCGGTTTCTTGGCTACGGAGCCTGCTTTGTGGCCGGCTGCCTGTGGGGCACGGGCTTCTACTTCGGCAGGCTGGCGCTCAACGAGATGAGCGTCGAGCACATGGTGCTCTACCGCTTCCTGTTTGCCTCGCTGGGCTTGATGCCGGTGGCCTTGCTGCATCGCCGCCGCTTTCGGCTCACTGCCGGCGAGACGCGCCTGCTGCTCCTCTGTGCGTTTCTGGGCATTCCCGTCCAGTTCCTGCTTCAGTTTCACGGCCTGGCCCGCACCACGGTCAGCCACGCCTCGCTGATGGTGGGCGCTTTGCCAGTGCTCCTGGCCGCCGCCGCCGCGCTGTTTATTGGCGAGCGGCTTGACGGCTTAGGCTGGCTGGCCTTGTGCGCCTCCACGGTGGGCGCGGCGCTGGTCGCGCTGGGCGCCAACCGGGGCCCTGCCACGCTGGGTGAGCCGACGCTCACCGGAGACCTGCTCGTGCTGGCCTCGCTGGGAACCGCCCTGGTATGGATTCTGCTCAGCAAGAAGCTGATGGAGACGCACAGTCCGCTGGTGGTGACAGCCTACACCATCCTCTCCGGGACCGTGATGCTGGCCGCCTGGGTGCTCGGCCCCTGGCTGATAAGCCCGTGGCTGAGCCCCTTGGCCGGTTTGAAGGCCACGCCGCCCCCCTTGGCTCACGTCAGCCTCACCGCCTGGATGGCGCTGGCCTTCAGCGGCCTACTCTGCACGGCCACCACCACGCTTTTGTGGAACTGGGGCATTCACCATGTTCCGGCCTCGCGCGCCGGGGTTTTTCTGAATTTGGAGCCGGTGCTCGGTTCCTGGTTGGGCGTCAAGCTGCTGGGTGAAGAACTGGGCCCCTACGCCTGGGTGGGCGGCGGCCTCATTCTGGCGGCGGCTCTGACCCTGACCACGCGCGGCCACCCGCCGGCCTCCGCCCCGGAACCGGCTATTATTCTGGAGTAAATCCTGAAAATTCGCGCTCCCGCGCGGCTGCGGCGCAAAACCTTAATTACCAAGGTGGAGACATTAGCGGTAAAATCCGACTTGGCTTGACCGATAGGCCGATCAACAATTTACGGAGGCTCCTGTGACACTCTCAACTTGGAGTTACGCCAGTTCCGTGGGCGTCCGAGCCATGGACGACCAGCACGGCATTTTGATCGATACGATGAACGAGGTTCGTCTGGCGGAGCGGCGCGGCCTGGGCCAGGAACAGGTCAACGAGATACTGGACCGGCTGATCGAGTTTACGCGCATGCATTTCTGGAGCGAGGAGCAACTGATGGAGCAGTACGGTTTTCCCGGTCTGGCCGGGCACCGTGCCGAGCACCAGCGCATCCTGGCGCAGACCCTCCAGTCCGCCCATCGCGTACAGCACGGCGAGAAGATGCAGATGCGCCCGCTGCTCTGCATCCTCCGCGAGTCGTATTCCGAGCACATCGAGGTCATGGATCGGGAGTATGGCCCGTGGATGAATGCGCGGGGAGCGGACTGAAGCCCTCGCCTAATAGTAATAGCATTTTCGGTCTACGGCCATTCCGAAAATGCTTTATCGGCGGCGCTATCTTTCCTCAACTTCCTTGCCAAGCCGGCCGATAAACTGCTTGCCGACAGGCTCCGGCGGGAGGATGTAGATGGCGCTGTTGACCTGGAATCAAAAGTACTCCGTCGGTGTGAAGGCCCTGGACGGCCAGCACATCAAGCTGTTTGAGATTCTGAACAATCTGCACGCCGCGATGATGAAGGGCCAGGGGCGGAGCATTACCGGCCCGCTGCTGCACGAGCTGATCGGGTACGCGCACAGCCACTTCTCGGAGGAAGAGAAGATCATGGCGGCGGCGAAGTACCCCGCGCTGACCGATCACAAGGCCCTGCACGCCGGTCTGGTCAAACAGGTTCAGGGCTTCGCCGTCCGTTATGACCTGGGTGAAATTGCGCTGAGCCACGACCTGTTCATCTTCCTGCGCGACTGGCTTGTTACCCACATTCAAAAAGAAGACAGACAGTACGGCCCCTGGTTGAATCAGCACGGCGTAAGCTAGAGCGGAACCAGAGTAAACGCGTCCTTACAAAGAGTCTTGAAGGTGGCTTTTTCTTGAGGAAAAAGCTACTTGGCGGGCTTGCTTCCGGGATACAGCAACTCTGGTTCCGCTATAGCGCGGTTTTCCTGTCGCGAAGTTGGGGTTTCGAGTACCGGACGCGGCGGCTTTTGCTTTCCGGGCCCCCTGAGAGCAAAAAGCCCCCTCGAATCACCTTGAAAGGGCGCGTTCACTCTGCTTTCGCTTACTCTGGTTTCGCGCTAAAAGAACAAATACTTTCGCCAGCGGTCATCGCCGCGGCCCAGCATGCGCATAATCTGGCGGCTGGTGTGCAGCGAGAAGGGGCGGGGCTCGCGCAGCAGGATCATGTCGTCGATTTCGCTCAGCAGGCGGTTGCCCTTGCGGCGGTTGCAGGCGTGGCAGCAGGCCACCAGGTTCTCCCAGGTCGAGTTGCCGCCGCGAGAGCGGGGAATCACGTGGTCCAGCGTCAGATCGCCGGGGGCCAGCACTTCGCCGCAGTACTGGCAGGTGTTGCGGTCGCGCAGCAGGATGTTCTTGCGCGAGAGGGCGCGCGTCTGGTAGGGGATGCGGCGGTACTCCAAAAGCCGGATCACCGAGGGCATGGCGATGCGGCTGCGCTGCGCGTGGAGTGTCAGCCCGTGCTCCTCCTCGGTGCGCGCCACACCTTTGAGCACCAGCACCAGGGCGCGCCGGGCGCCGCAGATGTTGATCGGCTCATAGGAGGCGTTCAGCACCAGCACCGGCATCTGCAGCACGTGGCTGGAGTGAAAACTGCACGGCGCGGCCGCCTGTTCGCCGGCCATCGCCGCACTTTTGGCGATGGACTTCTGCTTGCGCGCATGGATCATGGCTTTTCCCAGCGACATTCTGTTTCCCCGTGCCCTTCCCCTCGTCAAAAAGGCGGCTGGTCGTGCGATGAAAAAACGCTTGCTCCTTGTGAATCCGCGGCCCACGCGTCGTGGGCCAGTTCTTCCACGCTAGGGAGAGAATCGCCTTCGCGGAATGGAATGCCGAAAATCTTCTCCGAATCGTCAAAGCGCGCCGAGGCGCTGCGGCGGTTGTCGCGCAGGCGGTGCGCTCTGGACAGTGTGGCCACCCACACCGAGGCCGCCCCGGCCTGGGCCAGCGCCTGGGCCGCGGCGCGGGCCGTCGAGCCGGTGGTGTAGATGTCGTCGACGATTAAAACGTGCTGCAGGTTGACCGCGGATGGGTCGGAGACCGTGAAGGCTCCGCGCACATTCAGGCGGCGCTGGCGCGGGGTCAGGCCAGCCTGGCTCTCGGTGGCGCGCAGCCGCATCAGCGTCGTCGAGGCCAGCTTCAGCCGCCACTGCGGATGGGATTTGCCGAGCGCCTTGAGCGCATGAACGGCCAGCGAACGAGCCTGGTTAAAGCTCCGTTCCGCGTACTTTGACCGGTGCAGCGGCACCGGAACCACCAGCATTTCCGCCGGCGCTTCGCCCGCCAGTTGGGCGATGGCCTCGGCCAGCATCCGGCCCAACCCGCGGGCCGCCGGGTGCAGCCGGTCGTACTTCAGCGCGTGGATGGCCGCCTTCATGCGGTCCTGGTACGGCCCATAGGCCACAGCCCGCGCAAAGGGCGGCGGAGCCATCCGGCAGGCCCGGCACAATCCGGAGCCTGCTGGGCCTGCCAGCACCGGGGCGTCGAGCAAATCTCCGCAGCGCGCGCACAGATTTCCCCTCTGAACGGGAAACTCCGTCCAGCAAGCCTGGCAAATGGGCACGGAAGAGAGATGCGGTAGAGGTGAGCCGCAGAGGACACAAAATGAGGGAAGGAGGGCGCAACCCAAAGCGTCCACGGGACTTCGCAGCACACGAGCCACCGCGCGCCAACGGGAAGTCTCCGATGGTGGAACGTCGAACGTCAGTGAACCGGAGTCCCTGCGGAAGACGCACCTCACTTTTGGCGGTGCAAGGCTCAAAAACCACCGCCGCCTTGCCGACAGTATAACCGGAGCGGGCGCGAGAATCCATGGCATTTCGCCCTTGGTGAACGGGAGATGTTGACATTCATGCAGATTTCACCTTGGAAGAAATCCGCATGACACGGAGCCGGCGAGGACCGCGAGCTTCGGAAGCCGTTCTATCGGTTCTGTTTGAAACCAAAATAGATCAGAGCGCCGCCTGCCAGAATGCCTGCAATGCCCAGGATTGGGGGAATCGGCACCGAATGGTGCTCTGTCATCTCAATTTGCATTGGACCCATTTCTACGGCTTTTCTGTGGGTCGTATAGGAGAATTCTCCGCAGAGGATGGCTGCGACTCCGGCAATGACCAAGAGAATTCCGGCGATCTTCATACACCCTCCCGTACGCGGCGTTGGCCGGCGGTTGGCTCATCTCTCACGGCGCGGCACACCCCACCTATCGCGCCTCACAGCGCTTGATAGGCTCTCGAATATGCGCTCCCACCCGCTTGATTCTTGTGTGGGCTACAGTAAGTTGCGATCCTCCGCAACTATGACTTAGCGATGCTTGCGCCCAGGTTTTTCGTTCGTTACTGGTGGTGCCGTGAGGTTGTCGTGAGCATTGCGAATTGCATCCTTCGCCTTGCCGATGGCCGTCTCCGCTTTACCCTTGATCTGTTGAACGGCGCCTTTTACCTCGGTTCCGGTGTCGCCAGTCAATTTTCCCACATGACGTTTGGCGCTTCCCACTACTTCGTCGATCTTTCCTTTTACTCTGTCCTTGTCCATTTTTTTCACCTCTCAACCTGTAGGTGGTCACGATAGCCAAGCGATCACAATACCAAAAGAAACACAATAGCGCCCAAAGCGCACTTTTGCCAGCAAATACATTTTTCCGCTGGAGCATCTTTACCGGCTGGACAAAGAAAACGAAAGCTCCTTGAGTGTGAGGTTTCGGTCTATAGCATTCCAAAAAGCATCTAGCTAGAAAACCGGTCAGGGCCGCGCCGGAACGATGTAGAAAAGAATGGCGAAGTAGTGGGCCATGCTGCCGGCCAGCACAAACAGGTGCCACAGGGCGTGGAAGCCGCGCCGATGGTCCAGGGCGAAGAAAACGATTCCCAGCGTGTAAGCCAGCCCGCCGGCTCCCAGCCACAGAACTCCATGCCAGCCGAGCGCGTGGACCAGCGGCCCGGCTGCAATCACCACCAGCCAGCCCTGAGCCAGGTAAACCAGCGCCGAGGCCACGGCAAACCGTCCCACGGCAAGGCTCTTGAAGACGACCCCGGCCATGGCCAGTCCCCACTCGATGCCGAACAGGGTCCAGCCCCACGGCCCGCGTAGTGAAACCAGGGTGAAGGGTGTGTAAGTGCCGGCGATCAGCAGGTAGATGGCCGAGTGGTCGAGGATGTGAAAGAGGTGCCGCGCCCGCGTCCGCACCAGCGAGTGGTAGAGCGTCGAGCACAGGTAGACCAGCACCAGCGTCACGGCGAAGATGGAGCAGCTCACCAGCTGCCACGCCGTGCCGCGCGCCGCAGCGGCAATCAGGTAAACCGCGCCCACGATCGCCAGCACCGCGCCGATCCCGTGCGTGATCGCATTGGCCAGAATCTCATCCAGCCGGGCAAGGGTTTCCACGGACCTGGTGCGAGTTTCCACGGAATCGATGATAGCGCTATGCCGTGGCTCGCTGCTGCTCGTGGCCGCCCAGGCGCACGCTCACCACCTTCGAGACGCCGGGCTCCTGCATGGTCACGCCGTAGATCATGTCGGCCGCCTGCATCATGCGCTTGGAATGGGTGACCAGCAGGAACTGCGTCTCCCGGCTCAGCGAGTGCAGCAGGTCGGCCAGACGGCTGACGTTGGTCTCGTCCAGCGGCGCGTCCACTTCGTCGAGCACGCAGAAGGGGCTGGGCTGGAACTGGAAGATGCCCACCAGCAACGCCAGCGCGGTCAGCGCCTTTTCTCCGCCCGACAGCAGCAGCACATTCTGCAGCTTCTTGCCCGGCGGCGAGGCCACGATTTCAAGCCCGCTTTCGGCCTGGTTTTCCGCGTCGGTGAGTCGCAGGAAGGCCTGGCCGCCATGGAAGAGCCGCGAGAAGACCTGGGCGAAGTTCTCGTTGATCTTCGCAAAGGCCTCGTCAAATTTGGTGCGCGAAATCTGATCGATCTCCTTGATGGTCTCCTCGGTGTTCTCGATCGACTCCATCAGATCCCTGCGCTGCGTCTCCAGGAAGCCGTGGCGCTCGGCGGTCTCCTTGTACTCGTCGAGGGCCATCATGTTCACCGGGCCCATCTGCTCGATGCGCTGGCGCAGCCCGCGGCAGCTCTCCTCTTCGGCGGCCAGCTCCTCCTCGGCGAGGCGCGCAATCTCTTCATCAGCGCGCAAAACGGCGGCTTCCAGGTTCACTTCGGCCAGGCAGCTTGCCTCCAGGTGTTCTAAATCAGAGCGCAGCTTGGCCACCTCGCTCGAACGGCTGGCGCGCTGCTCGCGCAACTGGTCGAGCGAGGCCCGTCCGCTCTTCAGTTCGGTCTCCAGGACGGCCAGTTGCTGGCGCAGGGCCTGCGCTTGGGCGGCCAGCGTCTGCGCCAAGGCTAGCGCCTCGGCGCGCGCGGCGGCCAGCTCCTGCTCGCGCTGGGCCAGCTCGGCGCTCTCTCTGACGCGCTGCCCGCGTTCCGCCGTAGCCGCTGTCCGCTGCTGGTCAATGGATTGAACCCGGCGCTCCAGGTCGGCATGGAGCCGGTCGATGCGCTGGAAAGCCGCCTCAGCTCCGCGCCGCCGCTCCTCCAACCCGGCCAGCTCCGCGGTCACCCGCGCCGCCTCCTGCTGCAAGCCCTCGCGCTTCTGGCGCTGCAAGGCCAGTTCGGCCTGTAACTCGTCGAGGGCAGCCTCGGCCGTCCGGTGCTCGTTCTCCAGGCGGAGCATCTCCGCGCGTTTTTCTTCGATGGCGCCCCGCTTGGCCTCGCGCGCCTCCTGGTTGCGAGCGGCCTGCGCCGTCCACTCCGCGATCCGCCGCTCGACGCGCTGCGTCTCGAAGTCCATCTGCTTCAGCGCCGCGCCCTGGTCGGCGGTTTCGCGCTCGGCCTGACGCCGCTCCGCGCTGCGCGCCTCCAGTTGCGCGGTCAGTTCTTCAATGCTCTGAATCAGTTCCGAGGCTTTCGCCTCCGTTTGCGCCAGTTCGGCCTCGATATTTCCCAGGCGGCCTTCAGCCTCGCGCAACTCGCGCTTCAGCGCCAGCGGGCCTTCGCTGGCCGGCTTGCCGCCGGTCACCGTCGCGTTGTGGAAGCACTCGCCCTCCGTCGTCAGGAAGAAGGCGTGGGTGTGCCGCGCGGCCAGCCGTAGCGCCTCGCCGGGGTCCTCGACAAGGTAGCCGTGCCCGAGCTTGGGCAAAATCGACTCCAGCGAACGCCCGAAGCCGTTCAGCACGCGGATCGAGTCCTTCAGCGGCGTCAGGCCGGGAGCGTCGATAGTGCCATTGCTCTCGTCCAAAATTGCGCCGTCCACGGGAGCAGGGGGGTGAATCAGGAAGGTGGCGCGGCCATCCACGCCGGACTTGAGCAGTTTGACGCCCTCTCCGGCGGCCACCCAGCTCTCGACCACCAGGTAATTCAGCTCCTCGCGCAAAAATTCGTCCACCACGCCTTCATATTCGCCGCTGACCTCGATAAAATCGGCCAGCGTCCCCACCGGCGCCATCCCCTCGGCCAGCGCACCGGGCTTCAGTAGCCGGCGCACCGTGTCGGTCGAGTAGCCATGGTTGCGAATCCGCGCTTCGAACGAGTCGCGCCGCCCGGCCACGGTGGCCTGTTCCCCACGCAGTTGGTTGACGCGCGTCCGCTGAGCGGTTTCCTCGGCGCGGCGGGCCTGCACGGCCTCGCGCAGCGCCGCAATCTCGTTCTCCAGCCGCTTCAGCGTTTCGGCCGCTGAGGTAAAGCGAAGTTTGGCCTCTCCGCTGCGCGCGCCCAGGCTTTCCAGCTCCATTTGCGACTGGTTCATCTCGGTTTCCAGCCGTTCGGCCTCGCGCTCCAGAGTCGCCAGACTCTCCTCGCCCTGGGCCGTGTGGTTGCGGGCGTTGGCGGCCAAGGTCAGCAGGTTCATGGCGTGGCGGCGGCTGGACTCCAGTTGCCGCTCGGCCGCGAAGACCTCTTCGGCCGCCGTGCGCGCCTCGATCTGGCGCGCCTCCACCTGCTGGCGAAAGGCCTTGGCCTCGCCGGCCGCCGTCTCCAAAAATGAATGCTGCTGCGTCCGCTCCTCGGCAATCCCGCTCAACTGCGTTTTGGTCTGCTCCAGCTCGACCCCCGCCGCCGCGATGCGCGTCTCCAACTCGATCACGCGTTCGGCGTTGGCCCGCTCCCTGGCCGCAGCCCGCTCCCGCTCGACGGCCGCCGCGTTGGCCCGGTTCTGCGCCTCCTGGCCCTCGCTGTCCAGTTCGTAGCCCCGCCCGGTGAGTTCGTGCTGCGTAGCCTCGGCCGCCTCGATCTGGGCCGCTGAAGCGTTGATCCGCTCTGTCAGGCTGCCGATCTCAGCCTCCAATTTGACCTGATCCGCGTCCATCAGCGCCATGCGGCTGGCCAGCACCACGCGCAGGCGGCCGCGCAACTCGTCGCGCACCGCGGCAAACCGCTCGGCCTTGGAGGCCTGCCGCTTCAGGCTGTTCATCTGCCGCGTAACTTCTTCAAAAATGTCGTCCACGCGCGCCAGATTCTGCTTGGCGCTCTCCAGGCGCAACTCGGCCAGCCGCTTCTTGTTCTTGAAGCGCGTAATCCCCGCCGCCTCCTCGATGATCGCCCGCCGGTCGTGCGGTTTCGAGCTGAGCAACTGGCCGATCCGCTCCTGCCCGATAATCGCGTAGCTCTCCGGCCCCAGGCCGGTGCCCATGAAGATGTCCTGAATGTCGCGCAGCCGGCAGAGCTTGCCATTCAGCAGATACTCGCTCTCCCCGGTGCGGAAGAGGCGCCGGGTAATCACAATCTCGCCCTTTTGCGGCGTGCGCTGGAACTTGCGGCGGCGAATCTTCAGCACCACCGCCTGTGGACCCTCGCCCATAGCCGCCTGCTGCGCACTGGCTGCCTGCGGTGGGGCAGAGCCTTCCGGCGCATCCACTTCGAGCATCTGCTCCGGGTCGAGCGCCTGGCCTGGCTGCTCGTTGGCAATAATCTCCTCGGCCTCCTCGGCGCGCTGGCGGCGCAGCTCATTTTCGTCCCAGTCGGCCGGGCCCTCGTGCTCCACCACCACCTGCGGCTCCACGGGAATCGGTCCCTCGTAAGCCTCGGGATCGACCATGGTCAGCGTCACCTCGGCCATGCCCAGCGGCTTGCGCTCCCTGGTCCCGGCAAAGATCACGTCCTGCATGTGCGCGCCGCGCAAGGTCTTAGCGCTCTGTTCGCCCAGCACCCAGCTCACCCCGTCCAGAATGTTCGACTTGCCACAGCCATTCGGCCCCACCACCACGGCAATCCCCGTGCCCGCCACGGTCAACTCCGTGCGGTCGCAAAAGCTTTTGAAGCCGAGGATGTGGATCTTCTTTAGTTTCAGCATTTTTACTCCGAGTGGTTGAGGCTTTTACCGCATTGCGCTGTTGTACATCATCAGGTTCATCCTACCTGGGTTCCCCATCCTCACTGTCATTCTGAGCGAAGCGCAGCGAAGTCGAAGAACCTGCGTTTCGTCCCTTTGCGGCTAGGGTGGGAGTCCGCGAAAGCTCGATCCCCTTGATCGGGTAACCTGCCGCCCGTGCTTTCAGGCGAGGCAAAAATCTTGCCCCCAATTACAAACTCTACGGAGCCTGACGGAGAGGGTCAACGGTGCAGAATTCGGTTTATGTGGATAAGAGAGGACGGAATTGGGCTCCAGGCGCGGCAGAACCCCCAACCGCCCCGGTTCCCGGTTCTTCCGAGCCTGACGGGCAGCCCGACAGAACGGCTTTTCTTATGTGAACTCAGCCACTTGCGCTCTAAAACAGTGGCTGGCGCACTAAATTAGCAATTTGCGCTCTAAAAATGCCTCGCAAAAACCGCAAAATTTATTGGCCGCTTTCGTGGCGCACTTTAAGCTGCAACGCTTACGGAAGTTTTCCATCTAATCTCCACAAGGTCTCTGTGTGAACCTTGGATACGAGCACTGTGGCGAGGCGTCCCGCGGCGTTGCCCGGAGCGGCAAAGCGGCGGGCTTACATCAAAAAGTTCTTGGATTCAACGGATTTACTCGAGAAGGAGAGCACTATGGACTTTGAAGCAGCGATGCAGAAGTATCGTGAGAATTTCTTCAGCCAGTACCCGCCGGTCAGCGTGAGCGATCTTCGCCCTGGCATGAAGATTGTGGTGCCGGAAGACCCGTACGAGCCGGGCGCGGGCGATCTTTTTATGGAAGTGACCAGTCTGGACGAGCCCAATGGTTTCATGGTCGGCATCCATGGCAAGCTGACGCAACCACACCTCGAAGCGGGAGATGCCGGCAACGAGGTGGTCGCCCAATCGCCCTGGGACCAGGTAGGAATGCAGGTGTCGGCATAGCGCTCCTTCAAGGTGACGCCGGGCTCAGCCGTCCGGCGCGGGAGGCCTTGGCCCCCACGGCTCGCCCGCCGGAACGCCGACCAGAGGATTCTGTGGCTTGCCCGCGTCCGGCGTTGCAAACTGTATAAACTGAACAGCTGGAGAGTTATCTTGGCCACTTCTGCCGTTCATTATGCCTCTGCCGTGGTCTCCGACCGCGGCCGCAAGCGCGCTTCCAACGAAGATGCATTCGGCCTCTCCGCCGAGCATGGAGTTTACCTTGTCTGCGACGGCATGGGCGGCGCTGCGGCCGGCGAGGTTGCCAGCTCCCTGGCCGTCGAAGAAGTGCTGCGGCGGCTCAGCAGCCGCGCCAAGCCGGAGGCTGTGTCGCTTGAAGATGCGATCGAGGAAGCCGTCTCTGCCGCCAACCAGGCCATCTACTCCCACTCCCTGAGCAATCCCAGGCTGCGCGGCATGGGGACCACGCTGGCGGGCCTGGTGGCCGAGGCGCGCCGCGTCCTGGTCTTCAACGTGGGAGACAGCCGCTGCTACCGGCTGCGTACTCTCCGGCCGGAACCAGGCAGCCCGGACCCAAGTCTGGACCAGAACTGCCCGGAGCCTGCCAGACCGGTCCGGCGTCGGCTGGAGCAGATCAGTCTGGACCACTCGCTGGTTGCCGAGCAGGTTCGCATGGGCCGCATGACCCAGGCCGAGGCCCGGATCTCTCCGCT
>Ga0326727_10014902_pt1 | contig 16810 bp, 17 predicted proteins | sample MB2enrmetagenome_FD_207643 | JGI IMG/M metagenome (GOLD analysis project Ga0326727, IMG submission 207643) | Lab enriched peat soil microbial communities from McLean, Ithaca, NY, United States - MB29MY | ecosystem: Environmental > Terrestrial > Soil > Wetlands > Peat | place: USA: New York...
CGCTTTTGCCGGAACCGGGGAGGTAGGGGGCGACCATGTCGCAAGAGGCCACCGGGTGGCAATCCGATTTCTTGAACCGCCTGGCCGGTGACGTCGAGAACGGCGACCTGTCGCTCTGCCAAGATGATGACACCGCCGGCATCCTGAAGCAGATCGCCCACCATCTGGATGTGAAGGGCGTCCTGGACTTCCAGGAGATCGGCGATCACCTCTACGATGGTGTCTACATCGCCGACGGCCAAGGCAAGACCCTCTACGTCAACAAAGCCTATTTGCGCATCACCGGTCTCGAGACCGAGGACGTGGTCGGGAAAAATGTGCAGGACCTGGTTGCCGCCGGCGTCTATCGCAATGCGGTCACGCCGGAAGTGATCCGGCTGCGCCGCCAGGTCAACGCGGTCGGCGAAAGCACGCGCAACCATGCCAAGATGCTGATCACCGGCAATCCCATCTTCGACAGTGACGGTAACATCAAGCTGGTCGCGGTGATCCAAAGGGAAATGACCGACCTGCTGCAGATGCAAATCGATCTCGATGCCACTCAGCAGAAGATGAAGGCGGTGGAAGCCGGCAGGATCCGAGGCAAGCAGGAAATCGAGCATCTGCGCAAGCAGATCATGAGCAAGAACCTGATTGGCGACAGCCCGGAGATCTCGGCCGTGCTGGATCTCATCCGCCGGGTCGCCGACTTTGATGTCACGGTCCTGATCCAGGGGGAAACCGGCGTCGGCAAGGAGGTGGTGGCCAACGAGATCCATCTGGCCGGCCCGCGCAAGGCTCAGCCCTTCATCAAAGTGAATTGCGCGGCCATCCCTCCCACCCTGCTGGAGGCGGAACTGTTCGGCTATGTGAAGGGCGCTTTCACCGGCGCGGCGCCGGCCGGAAAGATGGGGCTGTTCGAACTGGCCGACAAGGGATCGCTGCTGCTGGACGAAATCGGCGACATGTCGTTCGACCTTCAGTGCAAATTGCTCCGCTTCCTGCAGGAAAAGGAGATTGTGCGGGTCGGCGGTGGACGGCCGATCCGCCTGGACGTCCGCATCATCGCCGCCACCCATCGGGATCTGCGCGATCTTGTCCGAACCGGACGGTTTCGCGAGGATTTGTTCTATCGCCTGAGCGTCTATCCGATCCACATCCCTCCGTTGCGCCGGCGACCCGACGACATCGAAGCCCTGACCCGGCATTTCCTGGTTCTCTACAATGGAAAATATCGCAAGGCCGTTCGCATCGACCGCGACGGGTTCGATGTCATGGTCGGCTATGCCTGGCCCGGAAACGTCCGGGAGTTGCAAAACGTCGTTGAACGCCTGGTCCTGGTGTCGGACGTCGAAGCCGTCATCGGTCGCGATCAAATGATGGTTCTTCTGAACTTCGTCGGCGATCCCGTGACACCTCTGCCGCTCGAAAAGGGTTTGCGTGCCATCGTTGACGAGGTCGAGCGTCGGGCCATCGCCGATGCCCTCAAACGCTGCGGCAGCACCCGCAAGGCTGCCGCTTTGCTGAAGCTTGACCAGTCGACCATCGTCAAGAAGACGCAGCGCCTTGGAATTCTCCGCTGTGATGAAAAGAATCATCGACCCGATGACGGCATTCATCGGTCCGGCGCGGTCCATGATGACGACGAGCGGACGACGTTGGAGCCGGAGCGCGACGCCGTAATCTCCGGTTGAACGCTGTATTTTCAACGCTTTTCACGATTCTTTCGACCAATACCATGGCCGCGTCGGCGATCCGGATGCGGCCGCACCTGTCGCCGAGGCCACGCGACCGATGACGTTCGTCATCGATGGAGTCGACAAAAGGTACGGAAAACCGCCCTTCCGCATATGGCATGGGCTTTGCTGTCTTGGACGCCACAAACAAGACTCAACGAGGCAGCAGATGTCCAAGACCATGATCACCGTCGCGCCGACAGGCGCCTTTCCGACCAAGGAACACAACCCGGCCATCCCGTTGACCCCGCGGGAGATCGCCGACGATGTCTTCGAATGCTGGCAGGCGGGCGCCGCCATCGCTCACCTGCACATGCGCGACGACGCCGGCCGCGGCACCATGGACCAGGCCCGCTTCGCCGAGACCGTCGGGCTCATCCGCGAGCGATGCGACATCGTGCTGAACCTGACCACGTCGGGCGATCTCAACGCCACGGATGAAACCAGGATGGCGCATATTGTCGCCCTGAGGCCGGAACTGGCGTCCTACGACGCCGGCACCATGAACTGGATGCACACCACCTTGTTCGTCAACCATCCGGCCTTCCTCGAAAAACTGGGTCGGACCATGAGCAAGAACGACATCCGGCCCGAAATCGAAGTGTTCGATTCCGGCATGTTCTACAATGCCGTCCATTACATGAAACAGGGCGTCATTGCCGCGCCGGGCTACTTCCAATTCGTCCTTGGTGCGCCTGGCGGTACCGCCGCCACCGTGGAGAATCTGGTTTACCTGAAGAACCTGCTGCCCTCTGACGCTCACTGGTCGGCCTTGGGAATCGGTGCCGGCCATCTGCCCATCCTGTTCGCGGCGATCGCGCTGGGCGGCCATGTGCGTGTCGGCATGGAAGACAATGTCTTCTACGCCAAAGGGCGCCTGGCCCACAGCAATGCCGAACTGGTGGAACGCGCCGCTCGTCTGGTTCGCGAAGCCAACCGCGAGGTGGCCACACCGGAGGATGCCCGCTCCCTTCTCTCCTTGCGTCGGGGGCAGGCATGATCCGTACCATCGCCGTGCTTGGCGCCGGCACCATGGGTCACGGCATCGCCCAGGCCTTTGCCCTCAAAGGCTATCCCGTCACCCTGTTCGATCCCGATGCGACCGCCCTGACCGGCGCCATGCAGCTGATCGCCGAGGAACTCGACCTTCTGGCCGAGGAGGGCTTCATCGACAAGGCCGTCATCGAGCCCGCCCTGGCCCGCGTCACCGTCGTCACCGATCTGGCGACAGCGGTCGGGGATCGCGACTATGTCATCGAGGCGACGCCCGAAAGGATGGATCTGAAGCAGCAGCTGTTCCGCCAACTGGATGGCCTGTGCCCGCCCCACACGATCTTCGCCAGCAACACATCCAGCCTGCCGCTGGAAGGTATGTCGGCCTTGCTCGGAGAAGCCCGCAAGGCCCGGATCATGGTCAATCACTGGTACAACCCGGCCCATGTGATGCCGCTGGTGGAGTTGTCCTTCTTCGGCAACATGCCCGCCGACCTCTATGCCGAGGTCGAGGCCCTTTACAGGGCGATCGGCAAACAAACGGCGAAGATCCTGAAGGACGTGCCGGGACTGGTCGCCAATCGAATCCAGCAGGGGGTTGCCCGCGAGGTTTTTTCGCTGATTGAACAAGGCGTGGCCGAACCCGCCGACATCGACAAGGCGCTGAAATTCGGACCCGCGTTCCGCTATGCCACCACCGGGCAATTGGAAGTGGCCGACTTCGGCGGTCTCGACATTTGGTGCGCCGTTGCCGACAACCTGCTCAAGGCCATGGACAATAGCCAACAAGCCAATCCGCTGCTGCGCCGCAAGGTCGCGGACGGAAAACTGGGGACGAAATCCGGCGAAGGCTTCTTCCCCTATCCGGCGGATCAGGTCGCCGATATCCGCAAACGATTCCTGCGCAAGTTGATCCATCAATTGAAGGCGTCCCAATACTATATTTGATGAATATCGCGAGTTAAAGCACTCGAAAAATCATCTATAAATATAATTAGACGGGGAGAGAATCGGTGATCAATAAAATTCTGATGTTCTTCGTGAACCTCATGCAGAAATATCTGCCAGATCCCTTCACAATTGCTTGGGGGATTACCTTGGTGGTATGCGTCATGGCATTGACCATCACGCACACGGCACCACTTCAAATCGTCACATATTGGGGGCAGAGCCTTTTCGACATTCTGGCCTTCGCCATGCAGATGACCCTGGTGGTTATCACCGGCTATGCCTTGGCGGTTTCCAAGGTCGTCCACAACGCTCTCAAGGCGCTGGTTCGCATTCCCAAGACTCCCGTACAGACGGTGCTGTTCATCGCCTTGGTTTCCATGGTTCTTTATTACATGAACTGGGGCCTTGGGCTGATCGCCGGCGCGTTGTTGGCCAAAGAGGCAGGCAAGCAGCATGCCGACGTCGATTTCCGCCTGCTGGTAACGGCCGCGTTCTCGGGCATCATCATTACCCATGGCGGCCTGTCCGCCTCGGTCCCGCTGCTGATCAACACCAAGGGCCATTTCCTGGAAAAGGACATCGGCCTCATCCCGCTGTCGCAAACGATCTTCGGCCGCCAATCCCTGCTTATCACCCTTTGTCTGGTGGTGGTCATTCCGCTGGCCTGCACACTGCTGTTTCCGAGGAAGGAGAACATGGTCCTGGTCGACCCGGCGCTGTTGGCCGAGGACGAGGACTGGGCCGACGCATCCCGGCCGACGCGGGGCGGGACCCTGGCCGACCGGCTGGACGACAGCCGGATCATGAAATACTCCCTGGGTCTGATGGGACTGGTGTTCCTCGCCCAGCAGATCTGGGACAAGGGGTTCAACCTCAATATCCTGATCTTCCTGTTCCTGATCCTGGGCATTCTGGCGCACCGGTCGCTGGTTTCCTATGCCCGGGCGCTGACCAAGGGCGCGGTCGCCTGTGGCGGCATCATCCTGCAATATCCCTTCTATGCCGGGATCATGGGAATCATGAAGGGCAGCGGGCTGGTCTTCGTCATCTCCGACTGGCTGCTCGGCCTGTCGAACCAGAACACCTTCGAGATCTACTGCTACCTGTCCTCGCTGATCATCAGCATCTTCGTCCCCTCGGCCGGTGGCCACTGGGTCGTGCAAGCCCCCTTCATGCTGCCTGCGGCTGCCAAGTTGGGTGTGGAACCCTGGAAGGTCGCCATGGGCGTCGCCTGGGGCGAAAGCATCTGGAACATCGTCTGTCCCTTCTGGGCCCTGCCGGTCCTGGCCATCGCCAAGGTCGGCCTGCGGGACCTGATCGGCTTTTCCGTCCTGCTGTTCCTGATCGGCAATGCGATCGCGCTGACGGGTCTCTATTTCTTCTGACGGCGCGCTGCGGACCGGATGACCAACTGGCCGACCGCCGCAGGGTGGCAACCGGGGGCGCCACCCTGTCGGGACAGGGGGCGCCCAAGGCGGGTCAGTTGGTCTTTGCCGCGCCGTCGGCCACGGTGCGGCCGGCCGGGGTGGCGGCCTTGGTCATGGCGTCGCTGCCGCCGGTCAGCTCTTTATGAACCGTGTGGTGATGCTTCTTGGGGGCGCGGTCCTTGACGGTCTTGGTCGAGGCCTTCTGGATGTCGGCCTTCGGGGTCTGGCTGCCCGTGGCCGAAGAGGCGCCAACGGGCTGCGGCGCCGGAGTCACGGCGCCCCCCTGTGACGACAGAGTGCCGGTGACCGGAGTGGACTGGCCGGACGCCGTCGGGTCGGCGGCGAAGGCGGCACCGCCGGCCAGGACCGAACAAACCACCAAGGCCGAAAACGTCTGCTTGAACATCGAACTGCTCCATTCCTGCGAAAGTCCCGGATCAACCGGGTACGGGAACAGATGTATCGTCCGCTGATGTCGGTAGCGTGGCGGTCTGGACGGACTTTGCGGTATTTTCGCGCCATCTTGGGCGGGGATGCCACAATCGCGGCCGGCCGGTCTTCCCAAGAATCAGCGGAACAGCCCGGGACGGCAGGGTTCTTTCGCCGGCAATTTTGTTATCATGGCCGGCTCTCCACCTCTCGGGTCAGGCCAAATGAGCGAACACGACTGTATCTTCTGCCGCATCGCCTCCGGCGAGCTTCCGTCCATCCCGTTGTTCGAGGACAGCCAGACCAAAGCCTTCATGGACATCAATCCGGTGGCGCGGGGACATGCCCTGGTCATTTCGAAGGAACATGCCGAGACCATTTACGACATCTCGCCGGCTGCCCTGGCCGCGGTGTCGGCGACGGCACAGCGGGTCGCCCAGGCGGTCAATCGGGCGCTGGCCCCGGAAGGGTTGTCGATCATCCAGAACAATGGGGCGGGCGCGGCGCAATCGGTGGCGCATTACCACCTGCATGTCCTGCCGCGGTCGTCCTACGATGACCTGACCCTGAACTGGCGGCTGACGCCCGGCGACCGTCGCGGGCTGGAGGAGACGGCGCAGTTGATTCGCGCCGCGTTTTAGAGCGAGGTCGGATCAGGTCGGGTCGGGCAGGCGGACCCAGGTTGGCGTCGTCGGGCTGAGAACGGCATCGCCGGCCGCCAGGATGCCGCCGTTGGCGGTCCATTGACCCAGCGCATCCAGGCGCAACAGGGCCAGCCCCAGGTCGCCGGCGTGGGATCGCATCTCGCCGGCTTCGGCTCCCTCCAGCAGGATCGGCGCGCCCGCCTCCGGGGCCGGTCCGGCAATGGTCACCGGCAACAGGCGCTTTTTCACCAGGCCGCGATATTTGGTCCGCGCCGTCAGTTCCTGCCCCAGATAGCAACCCTTGTTCCAGTCGACGCCCCGCAGTTCGTCGAAACCGTTTTCCAGCAGCAGCGCCTTTTCGGGTGTCATGTCGCGGCTGCCATCGGCAAGGCCCAGGGCGATTCGGTCGCGATCCCACTGTCCCGGATCGGCCGGACGCAGGCCGGCGGCGGTCAGGGCGGCGGCGCCGTCGCCGGGCAGCCAAGCGCGCACCCCGGCCCGGGCCAGGCGAGGGTCGACCAGGACCAGCCCGTCGGCGAAGGCCCGGGCGGCACCCGGCTGGTCGGTCAGGCCGAAAGCCCGGGCTGCATCCGGGCCGGTGACGGCAAAGACCTGCCAGTCGGGGGCGGCGCCCAGGACCACCTTGCTGCGCAGCTTGTAAAGGGTGAGGCGGCGGACGAAGTCGGGCAGCCGAAGGGCCTCGGTCTCCAGCCACAGGACGTCCTGGCGTTCGGCGGCGAAGAATTCGTGCAGGAACTTCCCCTGCGGCGTCAGAAACGCGCCGTAAAGGCCGTGCGCGGCGTCGATCCTGGTGACGTCGTTGGATACCAGGCCTTGCAGGAAGGTCTTGCGGTCCTCGCCCTCCAGGGTGAACAGGGCGCGATGGGAAAGTCGGGTGAATTGGGTCTCAGCCATGATCGGTCGCCGCCAGAAGAACTCAGTCCCTGAACTTGGCGCGGACGGTCCGTCTTGGCAAGGGCTTGCCTTGCGGGTCGGGGCGGGGTCGGCTTATAACGGCGTCATGCATATCACCCTGGTCGACGACTCCATTCCCTTCGATGGCTTCTCACCTGCCACCCGGGCCCTGGGCGGCGCCGAGAAGGCTTTTGCCAGCCTGGCCGGTGCCCTGGTGCGACAGGGCCATCAGGTCCGCGTCTACAACCGGGCGCGCTTTCCCCTGATGATCGAGGGGGCCCATTGGGAGACCCTGGATGTGGGGTTTCCGTCGCAGACCGATGCTCTGATCGCCTTTCGCAAGCCGTCGCTGCTGAGCTCGGTCCGTCTGGCCGGCCGGCGGCTGTTGTGGGTGACGGCGTCGGCCCGGCAACTGGAGCCGGCGCGCAAGGCGTTGGACAGCTTTCGCCCCCACCTGTTGTTCCTGGGCGCCACCCAGCAGGCTGCCTGGAACAACCCGGAAGGCCTGTCCGTCTCGGTGGTGGAGCCCGGCGTTCGGCCAGATTTCACCGCCGATGTGGCCTCTCAGATGGCCGCGGCGCCGACCGCCATCGTCACCACCCATCCGGCCCATGGCCTGGAGTTCGTCCTGGATCTGTGGGCGCAAAAGGTGCTGCCGGCAGTGGCCGATGCCCGGCTGCTGGTGGTCTCGGCCCTGATGGACAAAGGACGCTCCGGGGCCGAACTGGAGCCGGAAATGCAAGCTTTGCTGGCCAAGGCCCAGGGGACTCCCGGCGTCGACATCGTCGCTCCGGGCAGCGATTCAACCATGGCGGCGCTTTATCGGTCGGCCCGGGTTCATCTTTACCCGGGGCATCCCGACGACATGGCCTGCTGGACCTTGATGGAAAGCCAGGCCTGTGGCCTGCCGGCGGTCGCCCGCCCGCTGGGTGCCGTCTTCGAACGGCTGCGGGACGGCAGCACCGGGCAGATGGTTCCGGATGCCGAGGCCTTTGCCAATGTCGCCATCCGGCTGCTGACCGATGACGCCATGTTCGGCGCCATGGGGCAGGCGGCACGGCAGACACAGCGAGGCCGCGGCTGGGACCGGGTCGCCGCCGAGGTGACCGCCCTGCTGGCCTAGTCGCCGGCCTCTCCGGCGGGGCGCCGGCCCTGCTGATCGCCCCTTCATCGATGTTGAATCGACCGACCGGCGCATGTGAGCAGGGAGGCCTGCTTCGCGGTCGGATCGCGTGGCGGGCGACCAAGACCACCCGGAAGAGGTGGCCCGGTCCCGGTTGCATGCGTTTGGGGTGGGGGCATCGCATGGCCGGGGCCGGGCAGCGCCAAGCCGGTGGGGGGCCGGCGGCGCCATGGCTATGTCAGGGGCGCGGGGCGGGGGTCTCCGGCTGGGCGTTGGCCGCCACCTGCCAGCCGCCGCCCAGCGCCTTATAAAGGGCGACGGTCTGTTGGGTCAGGGTCAGGTCGCTTTGGGCCAGGGCGTCTTCCGCGGCGAACAGGTTGCGTTCGCTGGTGACCACGTTGAGGAACGGAGTCAGCCCACCGCGATACAGGGCGTTGGCCCGATCGAGTGCCGTCCGGTTGGCCGACACCGCCCGTTGCAGGCTGTCGAAGCGGCGCCGTTCGTTGGAAAGCGAAGCCAGCGCGTCTTCAACTTCAGCGAAGGCTTGGAAGACCGATTGTTCGTAGGCGATGCGCAGGGCTTCACTTTCCGCGCGGGCCTTCTCGACCGCCGCATCCAGCGCCCCGCCGGCATAGATGGGTTGGGCCAGGCTGCCGGCCAGACTCCAGGCGACCCCCGGTCCGGTCAGCAGGCGGTTGAGACGTCCCGCATCGCCCCCCAGGGTCGACGCCAGATTGAAGCTGGGGAATTTGGCGGCGATGGCCACGCCGACCTCGGCATTGGCGGCTGCCGCCGTCCGTTCCGCCCGGCGCAGGTCGGGCCTGTTGCGGACGACCTCCGAGGGCAGCAGGGCCGGCAGCGCCGGTGGGGCGGGAAGCGCCCGGCCCGGCAGCGACAGTTCGTCGGTCAAGGCCTCCGGCGGCTTTCCCAGCAGGACGGCGATGGCGTGAGCATTCTGCGCCACGGCGGTTTCCAACTGGGGCTGTTGGGCGCTGACCTGCTGCAACTCCGCGTCGGCTTGCGCCACGTCCAGTTCCGATCCCAGGCCGTGATCGAATTTCTGCCGTGCCAAATCCAACTCGTCGCGGTCGGCGGCGATGGTCCGCTGGGCGATGGCGATGCGGGCCTGGGCGGTGCGCAGCGCCGCATAGTCGGTGCCCAACTCGCCCAGAAGACTGACCAACACGCCGCGCCGGTCCCACTCGGCCGCTTCCAGCGAGGCGTCGGCGGCCTCGACGGCACGCCGGTTCTTGCCGAACAGATCAATCTCCCACGAGGCGTCGAAGCCGGCCTGGAAGCTGTTGGCGATCCCGCCGAGGGGAATGAAGGGCATCGCCTTGCTTTGCCGGGCCCGTTCGGCCGTTGCCGAGGCCGACAGGCTGGGTTCACCCGATGCCGCGGCGATGGCCCGATCGGCGCGCGCCTCCAGAACCCTCTGGCCGGCGATGCGCAGGTCGTGGTTGCCGGCAACGGCATCCTCCATCAGGCGGTCAAGCACCGGATCGTCAAAGGCGGTCCACCAACGGGTCAGGTCCGCCGTGCCATCGGCATTCACTCCGGGCGGCGTGCTTTCCCAGGCGGCCGGCGTGGTGACCGAGGGGGTCTGATAGTCGGGGCCGACGGTACAGCCGGCGGTCAAGGCGGCGGCAGTGGTGGCGGACAGCAGGGAAGTGAGGCGGAAGTGTCGCATATCAATGTCCTTGGGGCATGCCGCCGGTGGCCTTGGCCGGCCGTGTCAGCAGGGCCAGGGGAACCAGCAGCAGGGCCAGCAGGGCGGCGGCCTGGAAGGCGTCGATATAGGCCATGATGGCCGCCTGGTTTTGCAAGGCGTGATAAAGGTAGGCGCCGGCCGAGGACATCTGCTCGGTGGCGGCGACGCCGCGGGCCAACAGGGTGGCGCCGTGGCGAGCCAGGGCGGCGTTGAAGGCCTGGTCATAGGGCGTCATGTGGCTTGCCAGGTGGGCCATATGGGTCTGGGTATGTTCGGTGACGAAGGCGGTGGACAGCGCGATCCCAACCGAGCCGCCGACATTGCGAAACATGGTGTAGAGCGAGGCGGCGTCGCCGTTCAGGTGGGGTGCCAGGGTGGCATAGGCGATGGTGCTGATCGGCACGAACAGGAAGGCCAGGGATCCGGTCTGGGCGGTACGCATCAAGGCCAAGGTGCGAAAGTCCACGGTCGGGTCCAGGCTGGAGGCCAGCAACAGGGCCCCCGCCAGGCAGGCGAAGCCGAAAGCGATCAGGAACCGCGTCTGCACGACCTTCATCAGGCGCAGAACCACCGGGATCAGCACCAAGGTCAGGATGGTGCCGGGCGACAGGATCAGGCCGGCCCAGGTCGCGGTATAGCCCAACTGCTCCTGCGCCATCTGCGGGATCAGCACGGCGCTGGCGTAAAGGACCATGGACATGCCGAAGATCATCAGCGAGCCCAAGGCGAAATTGCGGTCGGCCAGAACGCGGATGTTGACCACCGGATGGTCGGCGGTGCGCAGCCACCACACCGCGCCGGCCAGTCCGACCAGGGCGGCCGCACCGAAGACGCGGATCGAGGGCGAGGATAGCCAGTCGGCGTCCTCGCCGCGGTCAAGGAAGACCTGCAGGCAACCCAGGCCCAAGGCGATCAGCGCCAGCCCGATGCCGTCGATGCGCAAGCCGCCTTTCTGGGCCTTGGCCCACGGGGGATCCTCGACCAGCCGGGTGACCGCCAGGAAGGCCAGGATGCCGGCCGGCACATTGATCAGGAAGACCCAGCGCCAGCTGTAGTTGTCGGTGATCCAGCCGCCGAGGGTGGGCCCCAGGACCGGCGCCACGATGGTGGCAATGGCGGTGATCGAGAAGGCGGTACTGCGCTTGGCCGGCTCGAAAGTGTCCAAGAGGATCGACTGTTGGTTCGGCTGCAGTCCGCCGCCGAAGAAGCCCTGGGCGGCGCGGAACAGGATCAGCTCCGGCAGGCTGGTGGCGATCCCGCACAACAGCGAGCAGACGGTGAACATGCCGATGCAGACCAGGAAATAGCGCTTGCGCCCGAACACCCGGCCCAGCCAGCCGGAGATGGTCAGTACGATGCCGTTGGCGACCAGATAGGAGGTCAGGGTCCAGGTGGCGTCATCGGTGCTGGCCGACAGGGTGCCGGCGATATGGGGAAGGGCGACGTTGACGATGGTGGTATCCAGCACCTCCATGAAGGTGGGGAGCGTGACCACCAGGGCGATCAGCCAGGGGTTGATCGTGGGCCGCCAGGTTGCCCTGGCGGTCGCGTGGCGCGCGGCATCGGTCATTTCTCGTACACCGTGGGGACGACGGACAGGCCAAGGGGTAACGGGACCTTGGGATCCAGTCCGTCGGTGATGACGATTTTCACCGGAACCCGCTGGACGATCTTGATGTAGTTTCCGGTCGCATTTTCGGTCGGAAAGGCGGCGAAGCGGGAGCCCGATCCCATCTGGATGGTGTCGATCCGGCCGCTCAGGCGCAGGTCCGGATAGGCATCGATCGCGATCGACACTCTTTGCCCGGGACGCATGTCGCGCAACTGGTTTTCCTTGAAGTTGGCGGTAATCCAGACATCCGGCGAGACCACCGACATCAGCGACTGGCCGACCTGGACATAGGCGCCCTGTTCGATGGCCCGCTTGGTCACCCAGCCGTCCTGCGGGGCAACGATGCGGGTATGGGACAGGTTGAGTTCGGCCTGGGCAAGGTCGGACTCGGCCTGGGCAAGAAGCGCTTCCGACTGGGCCACCTGGGCATCGGCGGCGGCGACGGTCTCGGCCACCAGCCCCGCCCGGGCCAGCCGCGCGGTGGCGTCGGCCAGGCTGGCCCGAGCCGACCGTTCAGCGGCGGTGGCGGCGTCGATGTCCTGCTGGGTGGTGGCGCGCCGGTCAACCTGCTGCTGACGCTTGAAATCGGCCTGCGCCCTCTCCAGGGCCGCCATGGCCGACTGGCGCTGGGCCTCCGCCGAGGCCAGGTCGGCCGGCGAGGTGGTGCGCACGATGCGCGCATTCAGCCGCGCGCTGTCCAGCTGTGCCCTGGCCAGGCCGACGCTGGCTCGGGCTTTGTCACGCGCGATCTGGTAATCTTTTGGATCGATCTCGGCCAGAAGCTGACCGGCTTTGACGAATTGGTTGTCGTCGATGGCCAGATCATGGATATAGCCTGACACTTTCGGCGAGATCGCGGTGGCGCGCCCGTCGGTGAAGGCGTCATCGGTGCTTTCCTGATGGGCTGTGGCCAGGGTGTAGGCGCCGCCCGCCAGGATGGCCGCCAGCACGGCGCCGGCCAGGAAGACGCGCGGCGACCGGCGGCGCCGCGCGGGAGTGCTGGCATCCGGGGAGGCAGGGGTGGCGGCAGAGGAAGGCATGTCGGTGTCCTTTGGACTTCGAAGAGGGCGGTGTCGGGGGAAGGGGCAGGACTGGACCGTACCGTCCAGTACGCTTATTTATAGACTCGGGGGCGAGCTTTGTCTAGGGTGGAATGAACTGTTCAGTTCAGTTTTCGGGAAACAACGGTCGTGCACGGATTGGCGGGGGCAAGGATGATGACGGCAGCAGGGGCGGATCAGGGAATGGACAAGGGCGAGTCCTGCAGGGCGAAGGTCCAACAGATTCGCCAGGCGGCGCGCAAACTGTTCATGGAGAACGGTTACCGCTGTACCAGCATGGACCAGATCGCCCAGTTGGCCGACGTTTCCAAAACCACCCTCTATGCCTATTTCGCCAGCAAGGAGGCCCTGTTCATCGCCATGGTTCAGGCCGAGAAAGCCCGCCTGGGCATGTTCGTGCCCTCGGAAATTCCCGAAGGCGCTGTCGATGCCCGGGCGGTCCTGTTGGGGGTCGCCAATGGCATCGTCAGCCTGATGTGTGACCAGACCTTGATGGGGACGTTCCGTTCGGTTCTTGCCGAAAGCAGCCATTCCCCCCAGTTGGCCGAGGCCATGTGGGAAGAGGGTCCCAGCAAAATCACCCGACAGATAACCCATCTGATGGGCCAGCTGGCGGAGCGCGGCAGCCTCTCGGTCGATGATCCGGCAACGGCTGCCCGGCATTTTCTGGCTCTGGTCCGCGGTGACTGGCATTTGCATACGTTGATGGACAGCCGCTTCGTCGCCGATCGGGCCGAATTGGACGGGCATATCGAGAAGGCTCTGGACTTCTTTCTCGCCCACTACCGCTGATATTTTCCCTTTGAAGCATCATCTCTGGTCGGTACCCGGTCTTCGACGCGGACCGGGCGGGGAGGTGCGTCCATCTCCACCGATCAATCATTTCCGAGGCAAGGAGTATCCTTGATGAGCAGTGACGTGTTTTCCGCCCTGGTTCTGCATGAGCGCGACGGCAAGGTGGAGGCTGCCATCGAGCAGCTGACCCCCGACCGGTTGCCGCCCGGCGATGTGACGGTAGAGGTTCGCGCCTCGACCCTGAACTACAAGGACGGCATGGTCATCAAGGGGCTGGGGCGCCTGGTGCGGTCCTATCCCCATGTGCCGGGGATCGACTTTGCCGGTGTGGTGACGTCCTCCGAGCATGCCGATTTCCAGCCGGGCGATGAGGTGGTGCTGACCGGTTGGCGGGTTGGCGAGATCCATTGGGGCGGCTATGCCGGGTGCGCCCGCGTCAAGGGCGACTGGTTGGTGAAGCGGCCCGACGGCCTCAGCCTGGCGCAGACCATGGCCATTGGCACCGCGGGATTCACCGCCATGCTGGCCGTGCTGGCCCTCGAGGCCCATGGCGTCACCCCTGATAAGGGCGACGTCCTGGTCACCGGTGCCGCCGGCGGCGTCGGCTCGGTCGCGGTCTCCTTGTTGCACCAGCTGGGCTACCAGGTCGCGGCCTCCACCGGGCGGGCCAGCGAACATGACTATCTGAAGGGGCTGGGGGCCGCCACGATCATCGAGCGGGCCGAACTGGCCACCCCGCCGTCCCGACCCCTGGCGGCCGAGCGTTGGGCCGGGGCCATCGACGCGGTGGGCGGGACCACCCTGGCGTCGGTGCTGGCTGGCCTGCGTTACGGCGGCGCGGTGGCCGCCTGCGGCCTGGCCGGCGGCAACGACCTTTCCACCACGGTGCTGCCGTTCCTGTTGCGCGGGGTCAACCTGCTGGGCATCGATTCGGTGATGTGCCCGCTGCCCTTGCGCCGGCAGGCCTGGCAGCGGCTGGCCCGCGACCTGCCGCTGGCCAAGCTGGACGCGCTGACCAGCCATGCCGGGCTGAAGGATTTGCCGCAGCTGGCCGACGCCATCCTGAAGGGCAAGGTGCGCGGCCGTCTGGTGATCGACGTCAACGACGCCTGACCCACCGATCCAGGCGATCAGACCCAGGACTGGACCAGCGGGTGGTTGGCGGCCAGGGCGACGAAGCCCTGGTAATCCACCACCCGCATTCCCGGCACCAACGCTCGCCGGGCCAGGCCGCGCCGGTCCAGGTCCGGACCCAGGACATAGAGCGCGTGGCGGCCGCCGGCTTCGGTCAGGCGCGGGGCCACGGCCGAGCCGGCCAGGGCGGCATAGACGCCGTCCTCGATCAGCAGCAAGGCGGCACCTTCGGTGAGGTGGGCCAGGCAACTTTCCAGGACCCCAGCCCCGGGCGGACGGTTGACCGTATGCAGGGGGCCAAGAGGCGGGATCATGCGCTGATCACCATATCCATCGCCGCCATTGTCGCACTCAGGCTGTCCCGGTCCACCAGGGCGACGGGGATGATCAGGTCCGCAACCACCAGTCCGCGCTCGGCCAGGGACTCCCGCTCGACCCAGACATGGTCGATGTCACAGTCGTCCAGTTCGGCGAAACGGGTCGTGACGTCATCCACATCCGCCTCGGCCGGCCCCTTGAGCAACTGAAAGACGCCGTCGTCGAGGAAGGCCAGGTGCACCTCCTGACCGAAAGACGCGGCGATCAGCGCGGCGTCCAGCATTTCGGCGGCCCGGGCGCCGGCCCGGGGCGTGTGACGGTTGACGAACAGGAGGCGCTTGCAGGTCATGTCAGCCGAAGGTCACCATGCGGTCGGCCAGCATGGCGGCTTCGACCATCTGTCCCAGTCCGGAAATGCGAAATCCCGGAGCGAGATTGGCTTCGCGGACGCCACGACGCAGGCCGGCGGCGATGCAGATCACCAGATCGACCCCGCCCTCGGTCGCCAGGGCCGACCACTCCCGCACCAGGTTGCGTTCGCCGTTTCCGGGCGCCGTCAGGCGGTTGGCGTTGAGCACTCCGTCGAAATAGAAGAAGACCCGTACCAACTGGTGCCCTGAAGCCAGCACAGCCTGGGCGAAGGCCAGGGCCGAGGCGGCGGCCTGGTGGCTGGCGGGGCCCTGGTTGACGAGGATGGCGAACTGCAACGGCGCACTCCCGAACGAAGGCCCGCAAACAACGGCGGGGTCCCCCCTCTGATGGTAGTCAAAAGCGGCGTTCTTGGCAATGAAAAGTGGGGCAGGCGATCGCTTCGGCCTGGCGGATCTGGTCCAGGATCATGTCCACCACCTCGGTCTCGCGGCCGATGCCGCCCATCAGCCAGACCCGTCGGCCATGGATCGGGATGGGGCCGCCGGTGGGGGCCGAGGCGCCGAATAGGGCGGGCAGATCCTGGCTGGCGTGCATGCCCTCGGAGATCAGCCAGGGCGCGACGACGATATTGGTGGTGGGCAGCAGGCTTTGCCACTGGGCAGCCGGCGGATCCTGCTCCAGATAGGCCGTCTTCACCGCCGCGAACAGGCCTGCGGCGGCCAGCTCCAGTGCCGCCGCCTCCGGTGTCGCCGACACCGTGCCGGGTTGGCGGGATCCGTGTCCGACCAGCAGCAGGCCGGTCTCGGCGGGGGCGAGGCCCTGGTCGGCGCACAAGGTCCGGGCACGTTCCAGCAGCAGAGCGGGCAGGCGGGGGTGGCAGCCGACCGGCCGGGCATAAAGCAGCCGGCGGTTGTCCCGTTCGGTCAACGTTCCGGTCAGGCCCAGGCGCTCGGGGATCAGCCGACGGGTGAACAGGCCGTCGCCGGCGAAATTGGGGACGATGAACACCGTCGATGCCCGCACCAGGTCCAGGCTGACGAAGGGCGGTTCCTTCCAGAAGCAGGCGGCAACCTCGGCGAACAGTTGGCGGCTTCGCAAAGCCTCGGCCAAACGGTCGGTCACCTGGCGCGACGTCGTCAGGCGGGATGATCCATGTCCGACCAGCAGTACGGCCGCGTCACGCCACTCCATCATCGCTGTGGTCTCCGCATGGCCCCGGAAGGGGGCGCCATCAGACAGTTTTCCCTCCTTGGTATAGGCTGCCGGCCGGACCGTGGCAACGCCCCGGTCGCGCCGGCGTGATCGCGAGGGCGGCGCAGGAAGCGGTTCTGTCGGCGGCGAAAAGACATTACTCTCTCGTGGACTGGCCAGACGGCGGAGGATGTCATGGGACGTGGATCGATCATCGGGGGGCTGGCGGCGGTCATTGCACTGGCGGGGACGGCGATGGCCGACGGTTTGCCTCCGGCGCCGCAGATGACGACGTCGGCCTTCACCCGCGACGCCGACGGCAATCTGGTGGCGGCGCCGGCCCGCCGTTACAACGTCTGCGCCGAGGGATGCGACTACACATCCATCGCCCAAGCGGCGTCCGATGCCACCGACGGGAC
>Ga0326727_10014905_pt1 | contig 16807 bp, 12 predicted proteins | sample MB2enrmetagenome_FD_207643 | JGI IMG/M metagenome (GOLD analysis project Ga0326727, IMG submission 207643) | Lab enriched peat soil microbial communities from McLean, Ithaca, NY, United States - MB29MY | ecosystem: Environmental > Terrestrial > Soil > Wetlands > Peat | place: USA: New York...
TCCAGTAGAAATGTCGACCTGCTTACCCGAACTTGTCCACGCTCTTAAATCTGTCGCTGTTTTGAAGGGTACGGGCTTTAGGTGAAGGGTACGGGCTTTAGCCCGTACATCAAATCGAGCAATAAAACGCGGGCTTTAGCCCCTCAGGGAAAGATCGAAAACGACGAACATTCGGTTATGAAACAGCTTCTATCTTCTTGTGGGCCGGCTCACCGCCGCCGGCGGCGTGGCTCAACAAAGCTTCAAAGCGGATGCGTTGATACCGTTTGGTCGACAAGATGGGCCAAAGCCGGGTTTGAGCGCAGCTTGTCGAAGGCCGGTTCAACAGCAAGATAAACCAGCCATCCGCTGCGGCGGACGCGTGCTCGTTCAAGCAGCATCATCGCCTTATCGGCGTCGCCCAGCATTGCGTACAGCTTGGCTTTATCGTAGTCGGAGTAATATGGCCCGGCGTCTGGCTTTTCCGTCTCCGCAACAATAATGCGCAACACCGCCGGATAACCACCTCGCGTATAGGCGTCAGCCAGTGCTTGAGCGATCTCCGGATGTCCGGCTGCGATGTAAAAGCTCTGGCGCGCATGAAGCGCATCCTGCCACAGCCCCTTCTGCTCGCAGGCCCACGCCAACTTCATCTCGGCGGTCTGGAATCCGCTGTCTAACTTCAGCGCCTCGTGGTAACTCTGGATAGCTGCGCTGTAATCGCGCGCAAAGTAATTCACCCATCCGCTATTGGTGATGATGATAAGTGAAACCGGATCAAGCTCCTCAGCCTGGCGCAGCTCGTTTCGCGCTTCGTCAAAACGTCCTCGCGAGGTCAGAAACATGCCATACCAATGGTGCGCCGTAGCATTGTTTGGGGCCAGGTCAAGCGCTTTGTGAAACTCAGACTCTGCCTCGGGAAACTTCCACTCGTAACGCCACAAGCTGAATGCAAGCGATGCGTGCGCTTCGGAGAGGTTCGAGTCAAGAGTCAGTGCCTTGAGAGCGGCGTCCTTGCCCGACGCCGTCTGCGCGTCGCTTGAGCGCCCCTCGTAATACTCGCGTAACAGGTTATAGTCGTCCGCAAGGCCGGCCCAGGCCTCGGCGTATCCTGGATCTTGCGCGATTGCCTCCTTGAAATACTTGATGGACTTGAGGAACCCTTCCTCGTTGCGTTTATTCAGTTCAAATTGCCCTTCCAGGAAGGCCTCGTAGGCTGCTTGACTGGATGTTGTGCTCCGCGGCGCACGCACTTCGGGCAGCACAAGTGAGAGCGATCTGGCCACGCGATCAGCCACCGACTGCTGAAATGCGAGAATGCGCTCGGCACTCACCTGGCCATCGTAAGTGTCAGCCCAGAGCTCCGCCTGGTCGTCCGATCGAACCAATTGCGCGGTGATTCGGATCGTCTGTCCGTACCTCTTCACTGTCCCTTCGAGCAGATACCTCACCCCCAGTTCGCTGGCGATTTGAGGCAGGGACTTCACGGAGTGCTTGTAGTTCATGGCTGAGGTGCGCGCGATTACCCCCAGGTGGCTGGGGCTCACCCTGCCCAGGTGGACAATCATCTCGTCAGTCACGCCATCGCTCAGGTATTCCTGCGCGGGATCGCCGGTAAGGTTTTCGAAGGGCAACACCGCCACCATCTGACGAAGGGGAGCAGCCGGCGGGCGTGCTTTGCGCCCCCGCTGAGAAATAACCAGGATGCTTGCACAGATCAGAACCAGGGCTGTCGCAGCCAAAAGAATTTGGCGCCGCCGTTTCCATCTGTCTTCACTCTTATTGCCGGCCGCCGGTTCCGAGAGTGGATCGAAGAAGCGCTCCTCGGCAGGCTTCGGTGCGCTCACCTCGGTCACAGGGGCCACAAAGCGATATCCGGATCGAGGAACCGTCTCTATATACGTGGGTGCGCTGGGATCGTCGCCTAGCACAGCACGAATCTGGCGGACGCAGTGGTTCAGGCCACGCTCGAAGTCAACAAAAGTCTGTGGGGCCCAAAGCTGCTCCTGAATCTCGGTGCGAGTCACCACTTCACCGGGTCTCGTTGCCAGCAGCACCAGAAGCTGGAACGGCTGCGGCGCAAGGTGCAGGACGGTTTTCAGTCTCTTCAGCTCGCCCTTTCCAACATCCAGACGGAAGACTCCGAAAGCGATGACAGCCGAATTGTCGCGCTCCAAGCTCATCGATCTTGCTCACATCAACAATCAAGCCTGGGGAAGATTGGAGAGATCATTATATCCTGAAGGCTTTATTTCCCGTCGGGAAACTCCATTCCCGGCGCAATCGCGCTCACATCCCATTACAACTCATTCCATTTCTTGCAGTTACGTGTACACAATTTCGCCGAGAAAAATCACCCCCTATCCATTGCTTTTCCTCCCATTGCGGCAGAAAGTGAGACCAATTCCGCTCTATTGGCGTCTCGACCAAAAGGACAGAACTGTCATGTGCGCGCTGCGGTCCCTTTTCCTCGTCTGCTGTCTGACGGTACTCTGCGTGAGAACCAGCTTCGCCGATTCGCTGGCCGCGAGCTCTGTCCTCGGGGCGGTTTTGCACCCGCCATCCGCCACCCCGCAATCCTTCCCGGTCCCGCCTGAAGGGCAGATCCCGCTCTTCACCAACGACGATGGAACCATCGCCGCTGCCCTCACGGGCTACTCCGCCGGCATCGATCGGTTCGGCTTTCACTCCGCGTATGGCCGGGTCGAATACGATGTTGCGTTTCCCTCTGCCCCCCTCGTTGTAAGAGGTCCCGCAGACAACTTAAACGCTCGGTATTTGGGTTTTCAGTGCCCGGATGTCAATCCGGGCTCATCGGATTGCGGTGCCGCGAGCATCACATGGATCATTGGCGCTACCAATGCATCGTTGACGTCGCCTTACCAGGTGCTTGGGGGCGCCGCATCCCCTGTCGACTTCGATCTCAACGATAACCACGACGCCGCCTCACTAATAGGTGAGTCCGGCGCCGCTTCGCTTTCCTATGCACCGCAAACTGCAAGCTCCGTGCCCGAGCCGGGAACCTTCCTTTTGCTGGCTACCGGTCTCGCCGGAGCGCTGGGAGCGGTAAGGCACAAACTCCGGCCGCAAACGGCAACCGGTACGTTTCCGCATCCGTTGAAGAATGTTTCCCCAGATCGAGCGTTCTTCAACGGAGGCGGCTGACCCGCACCTCGCCCCGAGGTGCGGGTCCTCTCAATCTCCATACCAGAGCCACTTCGATGAGAGGGCTTCGTTGCGTGTGTGATTCCACCGCTCCCTGGCGCTGCCCGGCCGCCTTACCCGGGCCTCACCCAGAGATTCGCCGATCATGCTCACCGCCGCCTGCCGCTCGTCTTCACCCGCAACCATCGCGGCTCCGGCAAGCCCGTACACAAGAGCAAGTAACCTACGCAGTTTCTATGACTTATACGCACATAACTTGAGTGCCAAAAATCACCTCCCAAACATTGATTTTTCTTCCCGGTTCGGGAGACAGTGGTTTCGGCTGACGGCTTCCCCGCCCCGCTGCGTGACGCAAACGCAGGACTAACTCGCAAACGTCTAAAGGGGCGCTTAATGAGTCAGTTGTCAAAATGTGTGTTCGCTGTTTTTATTGCCATCGTCACGGTTCCATTTGCTCTCAGCCAAAACGACGTGCCGGGCTCGAAGGACTTCCCCGGAATCACCCGCATGCCCGACACCTACCTCGATACCTACAGGCACCTGAAGTTTGATGCCTTCGACTTTCCCGTCGCAACGGTGAACAACCAGGACAAGAAGCAGTCCGTCGAGGGGGAGAAATACTACATCCGTTACGTGCTTAAGAATGGCGCGGAGCGCACCAGCGCGCTGCAGAAGATTCGCAACTACGAGAATGCAGCGCGCGCCGCCGGAGGCCAGGTCGTGTGGAACCACATGAACGGCTCTCACGACGGCGAAGCCACCCTGCGTCTCCGCAAAGGCGCTTCCGAAGTCTGGGTACACGTCCTTGCCTACACAGACGATTACGCGCTGGACATCATCGAGAAGCAAGCCATGCAGCAGGATGTGACCGTGGATGCGGCGGCCATGGCCTCGAGCATTGCCGACACCGGCAGCGTGGCCATATACGGCATCAACTTCGACACCGCCAAGTCCGACCTCAAGCCGGAATCCGATCCGGCCATCGATGAGATCGCCAAGCTGCTCACCAATAATCCCACGCTCAAGGTGTACATCGTCGGACATACCGACATGGTCGGCGACGCCGCCGCAAACGTGAAGCTCTCCCAGGCGCGCGCCCAATCGGTGATTACCGCTCTGGTCACAAAACACGGTATCGCCGCCGCACGACTCATCGCTTTCGGCGCCGGCCCCTATGCGCCGGTTGCGAGCAACAAGACCGACGACGGCAGGGCCAAAAACCGCCGCGTCGAACTGGTGGAGATTGCGACCAGGTAGGTTGGCTCCAGGGGGCTGCCTTGCGGCTCCCTGGAACTTTCTGATGGAGCATAATTCGGGGCTGTTCGGGGCCAAATGCAAGTCGACACTTAGGAGGAAACTATGATTTCTCTCATGCGCACAATCTTCGCGGCCGGTCTATTGATCGGCCTATCGGCGCCCTTCGCGGCAGCACAAGACCAGGACGTCGAGGGGAGCAAAGACCATCCCTTGATTTCGCGATATCCCGGCTCGTATATCGCGAAGTATCTGACCAAAGAGTTCGATGAGTTCAGCCTTCCGCTGGGTCCGGTCGATGTGGAGAACACGATTACCAAGAACCAGCATCTGGAAGGGAAGATCACCCGCATCGTTTACGTGGCGCCTCCGGGACGCACGGTGCTGGAGGTCTTTCGCAACTATCAGGCCGCGCTCCAGAAGGGCGGATTTGTGACGCTCTTTACGTGCGGCCCGCAGGGTTGCGGGAGCACGGTTGCAAATGCGTATGCCAACAGCGGCGATAACGCCGATTACTGGGGGCCCGAGCACGGAATTCACTACATTTCGGCGAAGCTGGCGCGACCGGAGGGCGACGTTTATGTGAGCTTGCTAATCGACAATCTGGGCCCGGATTCCCGAGCCAATGCTGAGCTTTACGTCATCGAAGTGAAGCCCATGGAGTCGGATCTGATCACGGTGAACGCGGCGTCGCTGGCCGACGACATCAGCCGCACCGGCCACGCTTCGGTTTATGGCATCTACTTCGACACCGGCAAGGCCGATGTCAAGCCGGAGTCCGACGCGACAATGAAAGAGATCGCCAAGCTGCTGCAAGGCGATTCCAAGCTGAAACTCTATGTTGTCGGTCACACGGACAACCAGGGCACGCTCGACATGAACATGGACCTTTCACGCAAGCGTGCGGACGCGGTCCTTGCCGCGCTCACCACCAAGTACGGGGTTCCGGTCGGCCGGCTGCGGTCTTATGGATGCGGGCCCTACTCTCCCGTGGCGTCGAATGACAGCGAGGACGGCCGCGCCAAAAACCGCCGCGTGGAGCTGGTGAAGCAGTAAGAGCGGCGTCGAGGGTCGGCGCGTGTGATCGTCCGCGCGCCGGCCCTCGCCTTGACCGCCGCGTTTTCCGTCGCTGCAGGAGCATCTACCGGGAGCGGGAAAGACCAGGGGAATATCGGGCTCCAAAGCACCGTGATGGCGACCGGCAACGTGGGCGTCGCCCAGGGATCAATTGGGCTCACCGGCACGGCCAGCCTGGAGAACGGCCCGAGCGTTGATCCGATTTTATCGGGCAGCCTCACCCCGCCGACGGTAAACCTGCCCAGCGGAGAGCTGGACACCGCCCGGAAAACAGCGGCCTAACGATCGCGACTGTTTTTGCACTCCTCGTTGAGCAGAGTCAAGGGTTGATTTCCCGTGGATTCAGGCCTAGTCTTGGGTAGCTCACCCGGGGAATCCCGGCGGTGCTGGGTAGCTTCTCGTCCTGGTGTGTTCGCCGGTTCATGTTGCCACTGAGGAAAGTCATCATGGCACGCCGTCTGCCGCTCTCTTCCGCAAACCTCATTCTTGCCGTCATTCTCGTGGCGCTCGCAGCGCCCCAATTGGATACTCCCACTGTGCAGGCCAATGATGGCACCGCACTCGACAAGATCACCTGGTCGGGCACGATTCGCATTGATTCCCAGCATCATAACAACCAAAGCAGCAGCAGTTCGTCCTCGACCGACACTTCAACGGTGGACACCACCGCAGTCTCGGAGTATCAGGTGGAAGGTCTGCCCCACGACGCCGCATTGGGTTGGTTCAGCAGGGATGTGCGCGTGCAGGTTCGCAGCCATGAAGTCCTGACTTCCAGGAGCGTCGATCCGGCCGGGTATTTTGACCGGAATTTTCAGACGACCTACGACGGCAGCGGAACCACTACGGCAGACGTGCACCTGATATTGCGGGGCGAGGGAGGAACCGGAAAAGACACCTGTTGGCTAGAGACGGGCCCTGTTGGACAAGGCGACAACGGCGAGCAAGGGACCAAGCCAATTGATTACCCCGGCACGGACCACGACTGGGGCTGGGAACGCGCCGAATCCGTGGACCAGACCCGGCACTATGACGTCACCAAGAACGTCTCTCAAACGATAGAGCCTCTGGATGTGCGCACCGAGATTCCCTGCCCCAAAGATACCCGCTCTCTGGTTGGTATGAAAGAGGTTGAAAACACCAACGGCTGGGTGGAGCGCGTGAGCTATGACCTGCATGAGTCGGGCTCGGCGGAGACCGAAGTCGAGTTGGTCCCGGCAGACGAATATCCGGAGTGGATGCCGCAAGCCGACAAGGATGAGAAGACGATCGGCAACGATATTGATGTCGGCATCGTGGCTCACGCCCAGGGTGATCCCAGCCTGAAACCGCCCAAGAAGGTGCTGAAGTACACGATCACCCTTGAGGGCACGTCGCAGGAGAAAGGCGTGGACTGCAATTGGCCTGACCCCAGCAGCGCCACCACAGATTACGACATGAAGATTGACCCGGATAACGGGTGGATTAAAGTCACCGACGCCAAGGGCCAGGCGGCCGAAACGAAACAGGAAGGCCTCACCGAGTTTCGGGTGACCATCAACTCCTATGACTGGGGCGGCTACACCAGGCTCAAGGTGGTTGCCCAGCTCGAAGACGGGTCCACGGTGGTGGCGCACGTGCGCGGTCATTCCGATCAGGACTCGCTTTCCATTCCCAAGGACGACAATAACAACCATATTGCCGACGCGTGGGAGCACCAATTCAACCTCAAGAATACCGACGCTTCCGCCGATGACGACGACAAGCCTGATGGAGACGGCCACAACGGCGACTCCATTGCACTTTACGACGAGTACCGTGGCTTCCACATCGGCGGCAAAGGCAAACACGAGCGCCTCTCTCCGGAGACCAAGGACCTCTTCATTATTGATGAAGATGACCTGGGGAGTGGCGTCTACTCGCAGGCTAGCGGGGTGAGCGTCCATCTAATCCAGATTGGTGAGTGGTTCCAAAAAGCAGGCGCGCGCAACACACATGTGGTTACCGGAAATAGTCACTACGGCGATGTATACGCCCTCTATCTTGAGAAAGAGCTGCTTGACAGTGGAGCGATCGGTAGGGCCCTTGGCGGGCCGAGCGTTCCGCGGGATATCATCCGCGTGATGATCGACTCGTCTAAGATTTCGAGACTCTTCGAAGGTGACGCCGGGCCCCAGAGGGTGTCCACGATTGCTCATGAGCTGGGGCACGGTACAAACATCTGGCACCATGGTGAAAGGCCGCCGGACTACAAAACCGGCGACGTAGTCTGCACGCACCCGGACAAAGCCGCCGAGCACTTTCATTGCGACACTGACTGCTTCCTGGTGGCGGCGCAGGGCGGCTCGTACAGCGGCAATGACAAGTGTCTTATGCGTTACAACAGCGCGGACTTCTACGAGAACTCGTACGGCGGCAACTGCACGTGGGTTCACAACGGCGAGAAAGTCCACGGCTACGTCTACGAAACGGATCCGCCAGGGATGACCTTGTGTCCAAGCGGCGCGGGAACTGGAGTGAACGACCCTTCGAATACCTTCGCTAACAAGGCTGGAAATGCGTCACCAGGCCGCGGCGACTGCATCCACAAGTTCTGCCTGAAGAACTCCGCGCATCCTGCCCTATGAAAAAACCGATCGTAATCATCGTCGTGTTGCTCCTGGCCGCCGGTCTGGGCCTGGGAATCAGGCACTGGTGGCGCGCATCGAGAGCCATCGGCAAACTGCCCGTACTTCTGGCGGTGATGAAGGACGAGGACGAGCCGCGTCCGATCGAGCCCTCGCTGGCCTTGCAGGTGAACGAGGGCAAGGAAGCGACTGTGTTTCCCGGCACGCCGGTATGGTTCGAGCTCAACGCCGCCAACGAGGCGGCAATGAACGACGTGGCCGGCACGCGCGTGCTGGCCGAGAAGATTGAGCGTTTAAAGGCGGATGCGGTGCAGGGGAACGGTCGGCCCAAGGAGTTGCAGCGCGCCCTGGCCGATTACCGGAAGAGAACAGCCCCTTCGGACATCACTCTGGGCGACGCTTCGCATCCCTGGACGGATGCGGTGCAATTTCTTGTCCGCGACGGCCAGGGGGGCGAGAAGCCGCTGTCCCTCACACTCAAGCCAATTGGCGATCAGAGCGCAACGGCCAAGCTTGATACGCTCTATACCGCCCAGGCCGGCTTCGGCATTGCATCGGCCAACATGGCGCCGGGGACATACTCTATTGCCGCTTGCCTTGGCTCTACTGGTTCGTGGCATGGGCGTACCTGCTCCGATGCAGTCAAGTTGACCGTTGAGCCGCGGCCCGCCAAACTCACACCCGACCAGCAGCTGGCCCTTGACCGCCAGAGCGCCCTCTACGGGTTACAGGTGAACGACTACGATGCGATTGAGAAATATGGGCGGGAACTCGTGAAAGCCGACAAGAACTCTGGCCCCGGGCACATTTACCTGGGCGAAGCGGCGCTCGGCAAAAAGAACACCGACGTTGCACTGCGGGAATTCCTGACCGCTCGCGTGTTGTACGACCGGCAGAACCCTGACGCCGAGGAGCAGCCGGTGTACCTGAACGAACGAATCAGCCAGTTGTTGTCCAAGAAGATTAGAACCAAGTAACAGGCGTCAGCGGTGTTCGGCAAATCCCACAGGCTGCTGAAGCTGCCTACCTGTGCATTGCCTGTTGGCTGGCGAATCAAGACATGAATTCCGGAGGAGACCATGGCTTCCCGCATTCGAATCACTGTTCTGCTTGTCCTGATTACCGGGTTCCTGGTCGGAGGCCTGGCAGCGCAGACGCGCTACGTCCCCGACAAGGTGGGCAAATGGACCGTCGAGCGCCACGACTACCTGGCGGCAAAAGAGCAGATCGGATTCAGCCCGGCCGAAAAGAGCAGATTCGATGCCAAAATGAGCGCGCTCATCTCGGTCATTCAGGAGTCAAAAACCTTCAACCCGCCGATGGGAATCGAACCCCACATGTATGCCAATTACGAGACTCCCGACGAACCCGATCTATGCCGGAACCAGCCCTGCCTCCGTCATCCGCCCGCGTTCTCGCTGGATATGTTCCTCTGGTACTACCTAATTACGGAAAAAGGTATGGGCCTTCAGAAATTTGTGGAAAACGAGGCGTGGATTCACGTCAATAATCTGACCGAGACCCTCGGCGACATGCCTTGGGCAGAACGCATACGGCTGCCCGATGGCCGACAGATCCACTACATGCTGCACGAAACGGAGGCGCGCGTTGGAGGGTTTCCTGTCTACGAACACCATTCAGGGGACATGAAACTCGTTCTGACCAAAAGGAACCGCGCCCCATGGGTACCAGTGACCCGCGAGCAGCTTGTGTTGGCGCTCATTCGCGAGCGCGAACGCTTGAACGCCCCCCTGGCCGAAATGAAGAAATGGACGCCGCCCCCCTGCGGAGATGCGTACAAGGAATGGATGTCCCACCGGGACGAACGTCGCAAGACAACCGAGGAGGCGTATCAGATACGGAAGAAGACCGATCCGGCCGAAGCCGAGCGGTACCGGGCAGAAATGGAGAAGATGGAGGCTGATACGCCGGCCCAGTTGAAGGAGGCTCAGGCCCGCTGCGAGGCGCAGCAGAAGCAAGCCGCCCAACAAGCGCCTGAGCAGGTCGCGCCGGACCGCATAGTCAAACCCCTTCGCGACGAGCTGGCCCGAATGACGCCCGCCGAGCGTGCATCGCCGGCATGGTATGACAAGCAGTCGGAAGGACCCGATGCATCGGGATTGGTGGCGCCCGGCGCGCCCCGCGCCGAGGAGCTGGTGACCACGAACCCCGATTTCTTCGACCGCTCGCTCCCACTCTCTGACATGCAGGTCATCACCGTCGACATCCGCTACTATCCGGCGGTGGGTGCCGATCACGCCAACCTCAGGCAGGAAGACCTTATCAACTGGCGGCTGTACGAGTTTCTGACCACCACCGATTGGCAGCGCGTCGTTGCGCTGCTCAACTGATTCTCGCGCCTACGGCGGTTCCATGGTTGCTGTACCCTGGAGCCATTTCCCTCGATGCGCGTGGACGGCGTTCTGCTGCTCGCCCGAATTGCGCCGTTCTTTGAAAAACCGAGTGAGTTGTGATCGCCGGCCTCCAATGCAGCCTTAGAACGGCACTATAATCTTCAGCGGAGGAAGAGAACCATGGCTGCTTGTGCGAATTGCGGAAACCAGAACGATCCGGGTCTGAAGTTCTGCACATCTTGCGGCAAACCGCTCGCCGCTACGGCGCCGGTGGCGCCGGCGGGAGTTGCCGGACGGAGCTGTCCCTCATGCGGGGCTTCGGTTCCGGAGGCTGTCAAGTTTTGCGTCCAATGTGGGAAGCCTCTGCTGCAGGGCGCTCCACACCCGCCTGCAGCAGTCCCACCATCACCGCCGATAGCACCACCCCCAATACCTCCGCCGCCGTTAGCTCCTCGAGCTCCAGTGGTATCCGCTCCGCCGCCGCCACCACCTCCAGCACCGGTGGTATTCGCTCCGTCTCCACCACCGCCTGCAGCGCCGGCGGCGTCTTCTGCGCCACCGGCCTGGACACCTGTCACGCCTCCATCCACCGGGCCTGCGGCCGTGCAGCAGGCGCCCAATCCGGTTCCATTCGCGGCTCCGCCTGCACCCGCATATGGGCCGCCTGCACCCGCATATGGGCCGCGGAAATCGGCTGCGGGCAAGATCGTTGCCGCAATCATTCTGCTGGTGGCTTTGGGCGGGGGCGCGTTCTACGGCTATTCGGTATGGAAGAAATCCAGAGTGTCATCCCCGCCGTCAACTGCTGCGCCGGCACAGCCGTCGCCGCCGGCCGCAGTGAGCGCGCCGGCCGCGCCCCAGCCTGCTCCGTCATCCCCCGCCCAACCGCAGCCTGCTCCATCATCCCCCGCCCAACCGCAGTCGGCGCCAACAGCCGCTGGCACTCCGGCAGCAACTCCGGCTCACGGTTCCGGAACACCTGCCGTCACAGCAAACGCCGGATCCATCGTGGGCGACTGGAGAGGTCACTGGGAGAACTCACTCGGGCAGCGTGGCGACGCTTCATGGGAGGTCTCCTCCGAGTACGGCGGCGACGTCCGCGGAATCTGGGATTCCCTGCTGTTTCAAGGGCGCCGCACCGGCAACATCGTCACCTTCCGCGTCGACGGCGGCCTGCGCAGTTGCAACGACTACCAGGTCAAGGTCGAGATCTCTCCTCAAGGCAATGCCGCAAACTTCACTTACCAGGCGCGCAACCACTGCTCTGGAAGCAAATACTCCGGCACAGAGGAACTTTGGCTTCGCACAAGATCCGGCAGCACTTCGGCTCCGCCGGCAGCCAATAACCTCCCGCAGTCGAACGCCGCTCAAGGCGTAGTTCAGAGCGCAGTGCTGGTCCGGAACACTCCACCTCAATACCCGCCGGTGGCAAAAGCGGCTGGGATTACTGGCGTAGTGCGCCTTCGAGTAACCATAGGGCCCGACGGCGCTGTAAAGGACGTAAGCGTGATCTCGGGCAATCCCCTTCTGGCGAAGGCCGCTACCGATGCTGTGCGTCATTGGCAATACAGGCCCACCCTGGTCAACGGCAAACCGGCGCAGGTGGAAACCGAGGCAGCCATCAATTTCACGCTGGGCGGGCGATAGCTGAGGCGGCGCGACGGGCTGCTGCAGTTCAGCCCAGGGATGCTCCGCACTCTCCGCAGAATCGCATGCCCGGCGCGGCCGGTTGACCGCAGCCCGGACAGACTTGCGGCGCGGGCACCGGCTGGGTCACGGGCTGCTGTTGTGCAATTGGCTGTCCGCAGCTTTCGCAGAATTTCAGGCCGGGCTTGATGGCCGCTGCGCAGCGGGGACATGCCGCGACAGCGGCAGGTGCGGCCGGCGGTTGTGCGCGTGGCTGCTCAGTCCCAGCCGTAACGGCCGGTGGAAATCCCAGCGCCCGCTTCAAGAGGTCTTCCAAATCAGCGTTATTCACGGCGCAGACAGCTCCGTCCTGGCCGGCCATGGCAAAAAGGAAGAGGTGGAAGGCTCCGCGAATCAAGAGAGCCAGGTCGTGGCCATACTGTCCATCCGGATGATGATCGCAGAGACTCAGCGCAACCTTGGTCACATCGTGCAGGACGCCATCGCAGATCACCCTCCCCATTTCGGTCAGGTCGTAGCGTTTCGAGCGCTCGGTTTCAATGACCGGCTCGATCAGGTGGGCTTGTATAAGGTCCTGGAACGCCGTTGACACGTCGTTCGCAGTAAGCGCCGCCGCCAGTCCCGGCAGCACCTTGTCAGTGAAGTTCAAAGGCCAGCGGAAATCCTCAGCCGCCGCGCCGGCCAGCCGCTCCATGATCTCGCCCGGCGAAAACGTGGTGGTTGGCTCGGTGTGGTTGAGCATCGAATACAACCGGACCGCGCGCAGTTGATCGAGAATAGCCAGAAAAGTGAGAACGGCCGTGGAGGGCAGCTTGCAGCCGATCCCATCGTCTGAGATCGCCTGATCCGCGGCCAGAATCCTGGTGATTGAGGCGCGCAGACTGAATGGCTTCCAGTATGAAACCCGGCGCACCGCGCCTGTACGCGCCATGGCAACCACGTAGTCGGTAACGCTGGCCGACCACGCCAGCATGCCTCTGCTGACCGTCTCATCGGCAATCGTGTGGTTCAGGTAAGCAACCTTTACCGGTGCTCTCAGCACCCCGATGGCGATGGTCAGCCGTTGCCGATGGGCCTCCTCCATCTGCGCGAACTCCGCGCCGAGCTTGGCCTTCGTGTCGGCCGCCGGATCGCCGGCGGGAACCAACGCCAGTGGGTTCCCGCGCGCGCCAATCAAATCCGCCAGCGTGGAAAGATCGCCTTCCGACAGCAGGTAGTCTTCGCCATCGATGACGATGTGCGGCCGCTCCACGGGCGCCGCCGGCTGTCCTCCAGAAGCTGTGCCTGGTTCCATGGGTGTCATCTCTTGCTCCTTGCAATTACCGGCAACCTAATTCAATGTTCCGCCAATTGCGACATGGAAATTCTCGATTGCGGTACTGACCTGCGCCTGGAATTGGCTTGGGGTCAGGCCTTTACTCGCCAGGATGCTGTCGGCCGCGCTCGGGTTGTCGGCGATCTTCTTGGCGAGCTTGGTAAGATTCTGGTCCAACACCGGAGCATCCGTGGGAATCCCCGCGTTCTCCAGTTGCTGCTGACCATATTCGTTGTCGGACATGCGGTTGATGCGATCCGACAGGTCGCTTTGCCGCTTCATGGCCTTGGCCACCGACTTCACGTCGAGATGCCCATTGGCCGCATTCACTTGCTGTCTGCTCCAGAGCTGGAATTCGTCGGGGCTGAACTTGTCTGGATTCGGAGGCAGCTCCCCGGTCACCTGATGGACGTTTAATCCGTGTTGGTCGACCACGGCAGTGCCGGTGATCTGGCGCGAGTAGATAATATTCCCATCCGCGTCGACACCAGTGGGGATAATACTTCCGGATCGGTCGAGATTGTATTCCGCGCCTACACCACGGGTTTTGGTCCAGACGCCTGTCACGCCCGCGCCGTAGCAGTCGCCTGGTCCTGAGCCGGGTCCAATCCCGTGATAGGTGGAATAGTGTATGTCGTCGATTCCATGTGTGAACCCTTGACTGCGCAGACTGTTATCGAGGTTATCCGTAATTTGATTGCCGTACAGATTCTGCAGCTTCTGATTGGCCTCTTCGACAGAAATGCTGTGGTCCCGGGCGTACTGCGCCAGGTCTTCCTGGTTGAATCGCGTCACCTGGGTGCGATCGAAGTCGGTGTATGCCTTGGAACTGGGCCCCTGCGCGCTGGAACCGGAGTCGGCGATGATCGACTGTTCGATCCTGACCCCGGTGCGGCTCTGGAACTGCTGCATGGCCAGGCGCGTCGAGTTGTCGATCTCCGTGTTCACGATCGGCGCCAGCCGGGAGTTCAGGACCTGGGCCTCCCCTGCGGTCATGCCTCCCGCAGCCTGCAAATCTCCGAGCTTGGCCATGCCTCCGTTTTGGTATAGCTTCACCAGATCGGCATCGCTCCCGGATTCCAACACTTTATCCAGTGCGCTGCGCGTGACCTTCAGTTCGTCGCTCAGGAACAGCGCGTTCTTCACCTGTTGTGGTAGCTTGTTGATCCGTTGTCCGAGGTTGCTGATCTGCTGTCCAAGTTGGTTAACCGGCTGCATCATCTCCCCGATACCGGCAGCCACGTTGGGACAATAGATGGGCACGTAATGCACGGCCAGCCCGCCCGCGGCCTGGAGCCCGCCCTGCTTCACCCCCTCCCACATACCTCCCTTCCACGCGTCCCAATCGGTCGCTCCATGGTCGAGGGCGTCCTTTTCCGAATAAAGCGCGTTGGTCGCCGTCAACACTGCCTCCGAGGCCCACCCGCTCGCAGACCCCAGGTACGCCGCTGCCGTGGCCGTGCCTCCGGCGACGGCTCCGGCGATGTGCAGGCCGATCGATCCGAGCACTCCGGCCACCGTGTAGTGTCCGTCGCTGTCTTTCCCGGTGATGAGTTCGTGAATCGTCCCCTGAGCCGTCTCCTTTGCAATTTCCCAGTCACTGGTCTGGTTCTCCGGCAATGAAAGACTTGACTCCGGCTGCGCCGTGCCGGTCAGGCGGTCGTGCAGATACTGGCGGGTTTCCAGAATCTGCGGCACCGTAACAGTCTTGCCGTCCAGGATGTCGTTCATCATGTTCTGCGTTGTGACGAAGACGTCGTGCGCTCCGCCGGGATCGGTCAGGTTTTTGTCATAGGCCAATTCTTGCAGTTTGCCCAGGTAGCTGAGCTCGGCCTGCTTTTTATCTGAGTCCTTCACCATCTGGTCGAGATTCTTGCTGAAGCTGTCCTGGTGGTCGGCAATCTTCTGCAGATCGGCCTGGCTCCAGGCCGCATCTTTCGCCGCCTGGTCCTGCACCTGCTGCCACTTGTCCGGGTCGAACAGGTTGCCGGTCTCGCTGTCGTGCCATTGGCCGGTGCTGGGATCGTAGACCACCTGCTTTACATCGTTGCCCTGATAATCTTTCAGGACCCTGGTGTTGCGGTCCTTTTCCACGGCCTGGGCAATGGCGTCGGCTGTGGCGGCGGAGTCGTCCGCTTTCTGCTTGCAGTAATCCAGGTAATCCGTGTACTGCTTTTTCAGAATGGCGTACTGCGGGTCGGTGGTATCGGCCCCTTGCTCGAAATCGGCCAACTGCTGCTTCATGGCGTTGTATTCATTGGTAGCATTCTGCCCATCCAGCATCGCCTTGGTGTACTCCGGACCGTAATCGGAAGTCGGCGGCGCAGCCTGCGGAGCCGGCGCGGAAGACGGGTCCGTCGCGGCAGTGGAGGGCGTCGAGTCCACCGGAGAATCCGTCATGGAATCTGTGAACCCGGCGGAGCCATCAGGCGAGCCTGCATCCGGTACTGCGGGACCGTAGTCCACCACCGGCGGCGGCGTCACAGCCGAATCGAGCATGGACTTAAGCCCAATGCCGGCGGCCGCGAGCAGGCCGGGCAACAGGATGCCGGTGCCCGTCTCGGGCAGATTCTGCGGTCCGGGCACATCGCCCACGCCGGAGATCCCCGGAGGTTGAGAGTCAACGATCTCCGCGCCCACCCCGTTTCCGCCCAACAGCGGAATGGCCGGCGCGGGCCTTGTCGCTCGCCATTTTCCCGACGAATTCCCGTACTGGTTGGTGGCGTCCCACGTCCCGCTGGCGTCATTCCCCTGAATCGTCCCGCGAATATGTCCGGTGAAGTCGAAGTCGCCGATCTTGCCGGCCAGGCTGGTGTCAAAACTGCCCGAGCTCGGATCGACGGTCCCGGAAAATGTCCCCGAGTATGTTCCGGTATCGGCCTCCTTTTGCTCCGGCGTCTCCTCCGTGTCTCCACTGGGGGCCTGCGCCCATTGTCCGTTGACGGCTCCCTGAATCGAGTTGCCGGTGACTGTGAATTCGATATGGCCGCTGGTGCTGTTGGCGTCCGAACTGGAAACCGTGCCGTTGTATTCTCCGTTCAACCCCACCGGCTGAGCCTGTGACGAGTTACTGCCGCTCGTTCCGCCCCCGCCATCGCTTCTGCTCACGTTGAACGCGCCGGCGAGCATTTGGGTCCCGCTTTCAGTTACCGACCACTGCCCGGATATACGCGGGCCGTTATAGGTGCCCGCGATCCGGTAGACGTCGGCGCCCAGTGTACGCACCAGTTCAAATCCATCACTTCTCCAGGAGGCCTGAACGACGCCATACTTGTTGTCCGATGTCGGGCTCCACTCAGCCCCGACTGTGTAATAGATGTAGGTTGCGCTCCCCGGGCCCACCAGCAGGCCATACTGGCTGCTGGCCCCTCCATCGTAGATCGACAATGCAAGCGGGTTCGCGTCCGTCACCT
>Ga0326727_10014906_pt1 | contig 16807 bp, 17 predicted proteins | sample MB2enrmetagenome_FD_207643 | JGI IMG/M metagenome (GOLD analysis project Ga0326727, IMG submission 207643) | Lab enriched peat soil microbial communities from McLean, Ithaca, NY, United States - MB29MY | ecosystem: Environmental > Terrestrial > Soil > Wetlands > Peat | place: USA: New York...
GAGCCTTGGCGTCTCCGATTTCCAGAGTCCGATGGTCTGATTGAGGTCGGATCTCCTATCGGACCTCGCGAGAAGTCATCTGTTTTTCATACCTTGGAAGTGAGAAGCGGCTTCGGGCGGGGGAGAATGCAAAATAAAAAGATGTTAAAAAACGACGTTGGAAGCCGGAAAGTTATTGAAAACAAAAGAAATAGTGACATTTTGTCGGGCGACTTGTCGGACATTTTAGGCAATTCGTCGCCGGTTTTGGCGGAGATTGCACATTTGGGCGCGATAAAAGTCACCTTTGCGATGCGATTTGGCCCCCAATGTACAGTGCTGGCGACGCCAAGATGTGAACCGGAAAATCTTCTGGATGCCCGGCGGAGCAACAGTTTGCCATTCGTGGGCGACAGGCCCGCGCCAAAAGCTCCTCTCTCTGGTCGGCAGGAGAGGCGCAGCAAGGGCGCGCCACGGCGCCCATACTTTTCTGCCGCGCGCCCTTCCCCGACACACCTATCGACGGAGCGCTATCCCGTCGGCTACAATAGTTCGGGGTTGAAAGCACAAAAAATGGGAATGGATCAGGCCGCCGGCTCACCTTCAAACTCGCTGCCGGTCATGAGCACGCAGGAAAAGGCTCTCGCCATCAATCTCGATGGCGCGAAATACGGCACATTTGCCGAAATCGGCGCCGGCCAGGAGGTGGCGCGGTGGTTTTTCCACGTGGGCCACGCCTCCGCCACGGTGGCCAAGTCGATGTCGGCGTATGACATGGTCATCAGCGACATCATTTACGGCCCCACCGACCACTTCGTCAGCCGAGCCCGCCTGGAATCGATGCTGGACCACGAATGGTCCCAGTTGATCGAGCGTCTCGACCCCGTGCGCGGTGAACGCACTAATTTTTTCGTCTTTGCGGACACCGTCGCCACGCGCAGCCGCACGCGCCATCAGGACGGACAAGGCTGGTTGGGAATACGCTTCCAAGCGCAGCCCAAGGCGCCTTTTTCGCAGATCATCATCCACGTCAATTTGCTTGACCCCGTGCCCGTGGGCGAGCAGGAGTCCCTGGGAGTCCTGGGCGTCAACCTGGTGTACGGCGCTTTCCACCAGCAGCAGCCCGAAGCCATCATGAAGATGCTGATGGAGGGGCTCAACCGGCAGCGCGTGGACATCGACATGATCAAATTCTCCGGCCCGGCTTTTGAAAAGATCGACAACCGCCTAGCGAGCTTGCAACTGGTGGAGTTGGGATTGACCGATGCCGCGATGTTTACCGCGCAGGGAGAAGTTGTGCAGCCGGCGGAGGTGATCTACAAGAAACCTGTCCTCGTCTTGCGGGGCAAGTTCCGGCCGATTACTCGCGTCATCCTCGATATGTTGAACGGCGCTGAGGAGCGGTTTAAGAAAATTCCCGGCATGAATGGGGACCCGGTGGTCATTATGGGGATGACTCTCCAGGACCTGGACACGGGGCACGGGATCGACAGCCGCGATTTTCTCGATCGCGCCGATATACTTTGCGCCCTCGGCAAAACGGTGACGGTATCCAACTATAGGCGTTTCGACAGCGTCACCAGCCTGCTGCGGCGTTACACGAAAGAATGGCTGGGATTCGTCATGGGCGTGCCCACCCTGCGCGCGATTTTCGACGAACAATACTACACCAGTCTGCCGGGTGGCATCCTGGAAGGATTAGGACGGCTTTTTCAAGGCAACGTACGCCTTTATGTTTACCCTGCCATGGACTATTCCGGCAAGTTGGCCACTTCCGCCACCCTGGAGGTGCCTGCCCCGCTGCAACATATGCTAGCCTATCTGAGGGACAAGGGAGGTATCGAGGCCCTTGAAGATTTCGATTCCCGGCAACTCAACGTCTTCCCCCAACAAGTCCTGACTGCCATTCAAAATGGCACCCCCGGCTGGGAGCAGTACCTCCCCCCGCAAGCGGCGGAAGTCATCAAGCAACGCGCCTTGTTCGGACATCGCCAAGCGGCGCCAGAAGGATCAGCCTGAAAACAGGGGGGATTACGTTAAGTGCGGCCCTGATTGAACGCAGTGACATCATACGGCGCGAAAAGACAACCTCACGCGCCGCTAAGAAATGGCCAGGAATGCGTGGACGTCATCCTCACAAAATTCCAGGATACTGGATTGACGGTCCCTAAAAACCTTTTCGATATCTCTGGTGGAGCAATTGCCACGGCGGATCCATATGACCTTGGGTGGAAATCCGAGAACGAAACTTCGCTGATGAAAATCGGAATCCTTCGACACAATGATGAAGTCGTGATCACGGGCAAACTCCCAAACCACTGCGTCATCTGCCTCCCGCAGACCCACGAGGCGCACATGCGAAGAACCGGGATATACGGCCTCCAGGGTTCTCACCAAATGCGGCGATAGGTTCTGATCAAGGAGAGGTTTCACGAAGGAATCGTGACCAGTTTGCGTTCGCGGTCGGCCGCGAAGGCCAGACAGGCCTTAAGGTCTTCCGTCGTGAGGTCTGGGAAATCGGCCAGAATTTCCGCTTCGGTCATGCCCGAAGCCAGATAGTCGAGGACTTCGTAAACCGTAATGCGCATGCCGCGAATACAGGGTTTCCCCCCGCGCTTGCCCGGCTCGATCGTGATGTATTTCCGGTAATCCATAAGCCTCACATTAGACTGTGAATGGGGGAATGTCAAGCCGTGGGTGGCGCAGGCAAGAAGACGCACAGTTTTCTTGATGCCTCGGCGACTTGGTGGTAAAAGGGTCCTTCGTGACGAGCCCTACCATGAACATCTTACCTTTAAGCAGAAACCGACGAACCCAAACATCTGCACCGCGTTCCCTTGAGCGCCATCGTATGGTGCTTACGCTCTTGGCTTTCATCTTCATTCCCGCAGCGCTGCCCGCGCAGAGCGATGTCGCCATTGTCCTTTCGCCGAAAGCCACTGCCCTCGAGAAGTTGGCGGCAACCGAGCTCTCGAGCCACCTCCAATTGCTTTATCCCCAGGTTCGTTTTGCCCTTGCCGAACGGCAAAGCACCAATAAACCCGCCGTCCTGGTCGGAACAGTCGCGAGTTCGCCGGAACTCGCTCGCTATGTCGATGCCGGTGCGTTGAAAGCTCCGGAGAGTTTCATCATAACGAACCGCACCTCCACGGCCGTTATCGCGGGCGCCGATCCGCGCGGGGTCCTGTTCGGTGTTTACGGCCTACTGGAGAAGCTTGGTTTCGGATTCTATCTTTCTTATACGGCGCGTCCACCCGCCCGAACCGCCCCCTTCTCGTTTGCGGGCTGGGAACTCGCTGACCGCCCGCTGGTGGCAACTCGCCTTGTGTTCAACTGGCATAACTTCCTGAGCGGGTGCTCGACGTGGGACCTCGCCGATTGGCAGAACTGGATCGCCCAGTCGGCGCGCATGCGGTTCAACACCATCATGGTGCACGCCTATGGAAATAACCCGATGTTCGCCTTCACGCACAACGGCCTCGAAAAGCCGACCGGCTACCTAAGCACCACCGCGCGGGGGCGCGACTGGGGCACGGAGCATGTCCTGGATGTCCGGGCGATGATCGGAGCGGCGGGGCTGTTCGAGTCGCCCGTTTTCGGCGCCAGCGCCGCCATGGCCCCAGAAGGACAGACACATCAAGCTGCCACGGCGCTCATGCAGAAGGTGTTCCAGTTCGCGGCCGACCGTGGAATGGGAGTTACGTTTGCCCTCGATGTCGACACGGTTTCCGCCAACCCGCAAAACATTATCGCCACCCTGCCGGCAAGCGCCCGGTTCGCTGCCGGGGGCATCCAGGTGGTCAATCCGGAGACCCCGGAAGGCTATGCTTACTATCGCAGTCAGGTCGAGCAATTACTCCAGACTTACCCGCAGATTACTCAGCTCGCCGTATGGTTTCGCGGTCAAAGAAACAGCCCTTGGCGCGGGTTGACGCCTGAGGATTTCCCCGGAAACTGGCGGCAAGAGTACGAGCGCGCCCTCCAGTCGCGGCCCGACCTGCGGGCTGTTGCCGACTCGGCGAGCATGTTCGCAATCGCCAAGATCGCTGCCGCCTATCGCCGGATCCTGGATGAGGGCGGGCATCAAGACGTGCAGCTCGCGGCAGGAAGTTGGGAGTTCGATTTCCTGGCCCCCGCGCACGCTTTCATGCCGCCCAACACCGCTCTCATTCCGCTTGATTATCACTACCAGTTCCCCAGCGATCCGGTGCAAGAGGCCATTCGCGCGGTAAGCCGCCACCGGCCGGTCATCCCTATCGTCTGGGCGCAGCACGACGACCGCAGCTTTGCCGGAAGACCCTACCTGCCATTCCCGGGATTTGCCTCGCTGCTGCGATCGAGCGGCAGTCCTGGTTACGGCATCATCCACTGGACCACGCGCCCCTTGGATCTTTACTTTAAGAGCCTCGCTAACCAAGTCTGGAGCGCGAGCGAGAACGAGACGCTCGACACGACGTGCGAGCGCATGGCGGAATGCACCTTTGGCGCCGCGGCGCGCGATACTGCCAAGCATTACTTACTAGCCTGGATCCAGGACGCACCCCAGTTCGGCCGCGAAACCCGGGACATCTTCATTGACCAGTACCTGCGCGAGGCGCCGGCCCTTGCAGGGTGCGACCGGCGACTGCGGATTCTGCGCACGCTCGAGCCGCAGGCGCAGTCTCAGGCGGAGAAGACATGGATAGCCTATTTCGAGGATTGGGAACGCTTCGTACAGGCATTCTATAAAGCGCAGGGCGCACTCCAGCGCTCCCGGGAAACATCCGAAGCCGGAGACCTCGAAGGCGCGCGGCGCGAGATTTCAGCGGCACGGCCGGAGACGGCGATCGAGCAGTATGCGCGCACGATCCTGCACGGGGGCACGACACGCGGCGAGAAGGGCATTCTTGTTTCGCTCAACCTGCGATGGTTGCCGTACTTCACCGCTCAACGGCAAGCACTGGGCATGGAACCCCTGCGCGTCCGCTTTGCGCCCACCATGCCGGAAGCTCTTGCGCAGGGGCCCGGCCACTTCACTTACGCATTCGACGCGAACCACCACCTCTGGCTGGTTCTGGGTTCGGAGGAAACTGGTGGCGACGTTCAACCGGGTGGCGACAGCGCGCCGTGCTCCGGCGGGTTGAAGGTGGACCATGCGATTTCGCTGGCGTTGTCGGGATTGGGTGGGCAGCCGCTTTCGGACGGACCAGCGCACGTCAGCCTCGAAGTCCCGCCGGGCGCGCGCGTGGACGCTTCGGACGTGCAGCTCACGGCCGGCAAACTGCATGTGACCCTGGCACCGGTAAATGGCCCAGCGTCGGTCTGCGGTCTCAGCGTGGACATGAGTGGACGCCTGCCGGCCAAGCCGGAGTGAAGCTCGATGGTAAGTCGCCCGCCCACAGGGCGGGCACGAGGCCCGCCCGCTGGCCTGGAGAGGGTAGCTTAGAGTCCGGCCGGTATCTTCTTCACCGAAATGGCGTCGCCCGCGTAGAGCGTGGGCGCTCCGGCTGCGAAGGCGTCCTTGTTATAGGCCGTCACGTCCGTCTGGATGAGTTTGTTAAAGTCGGCCAGATGCTGCTCTAACTCCTTCGTCAGCTCCACTTTCTGTTCCAAATCCAACTGCGTGGGGGGCTCGCCGTAAGCAAAGGGGCTGCTTCCCGAGAGGTCGGAGAGCTTGCTGTTAAACGCCTCCAGGTAGTGAATGTCGTCTTCAGCGCCGGGCTGGAGTTCCGAGTTGTATACGGAATCCTTCAGAGCTTTGAGCTTTCTGCCCAGCTCGAACGCTTTGCCCATAAGCGGCTGAAACTTCTTCTTGAGGTCTTCGTCGTCGCTGCCGCGGACCATACCCTGGAAAGCGGCGAGCGACTTCTGCATTCCGTCGACACGGTTCAGCATGGTGTTCAACGCGCTCACCGCATTGCGTCCCTCGAGCGCGAACCGGAGCTGTGCGCGGAAATTCTCCGGATCCATCTTGAGGTTGGGGTCCGGACGCACGCTGATGTCGGCTTCCCCCTTGTGCTCAGCCACGGTGATGACCACGTGATACTTCCCAGCCAGGACCATCGGTCCCCGGCCCCGGCCAAATAACTCGGCGAATTCGCTGAGTTCCTGTTGCCGCTCAAAGATCAGCCGCTCAGGCCCGTCGTAACGCATCGACCAGACAAAACGGTTGATCCCGGCCTTGGAAGGTCCATGCTCGGTCGCCACCGGATTCCCATGCTCGTCGGTGATCACGATCTTGACCGGGCCTTCGCGCTGGCCGCCTGGACCCTCAGCTTCTCCTTGTCCCCCTTGGCCTCCCGGCATGGCGGGGCCAGCGCCGCCCGCCTCCCCTGCCCCGGCGCCGCCAGGCCCTCCCGCCCCACCGCCGCGCCTCTGCTCAATCTCCTTCTTCAGGAAGTAATCGATCACCACTCCCTCGGGGCCATTCGGGACGGAGTAATCCGCCGCCGCACCGAATCCCGCGCCGCGCCAGTGATGAAACAGCGTGCCCGGCGCAGTACTAACCAGTTGAAAGTCGCTGTCCTGGATTTTCGCGCTCATTTGCTCGACCGGGCGAATGTCGTCGAGCACATAGAGGCCGCGACCGTGCGTGGCCACCACCAGATCGTCGGTCGCCTTCACAAATTTCAGGTCATAGACGGGCACCGTGGGGAAGTCGGCCTTGAGCGGCTGCCAGTGCTCGCCTGCGTCCTGCGAGTAGAAAAGGCCGGTGTCGGTCCCCAGCACGAGAAACCCGCGCTGGTTGGGGTCCTCGCGGACGACGTGCGCGGGAGAATCGGTGGGCAGGCCGGCGGCGATGGACGTCCACGTTTTCCCGTAGTCGGCGGTCTTGTAAACGTAAGGGTGAGGATTATCCAACTCGTGGGCATCGTAGGTGACGTATGCCGTCCCGGCGTCAAAAGGCGAGACCCCAACCTGATAGACGCGGGCCCACTCGGGCGCGCCGGCAACGGAAACATTGCTCCAGTTCTGGCCGCCGTCGCGCGTCACCTGCACCCGGCCGTCGTCGGTGCCCACCCAGATCACTTTGGCATCGGTGGGCGCGAGCATGATGGAAAGAATTGTGTCGAAGCTTTCGGCGCCGCTGATATCGTGTTGGACGGGACCGCCCGCAACCTCCTGCTTGGATTTATCGTTGCGCGTCAGGTCGCCGCTGATCGGCGTCCAATTCTTGCCACCGTCCGTGGACTTGAAGACGACGTTTCCGCCGAGATAGACCTCGTTGGCGTCGGTCTCAGAGACCGCGATGGGGGAAGTCCAGTTGAAGCGATACTTCAGGTCGGCTGGCTTCATTTCCTCGACGCCTTCCAGGTAGGGCCGGATAAAGTGGGAGAAATGCGTTTTCTTGTCCAGACGGGTGATGCTGCCGTTCTGCGAATCGACGTAGATGATGTTGGGATCGCTGGGGGCGAACACCGCGTATTCGCCGTCGCCACCCGTAACCGTGTACCAATTGGCGCTGCCCACCGTGCGTCCGGCCAGGTTGCTGGAGCCACCGCACCAGGCACTGTTATCCTGTAGGCCGCCGCACACGGAGTAGGGAGCCTCGCTACTCGTCGATACCATATAGAACTGCTCGATGGGGAGGTTATTGAGGAACCGCCAGCTCTTGGCGCCGTCCGTCGTCACATAAACGCCACCGTCGTTGCCTTGGATCATCCTCTGCGGGTCCTTGGGATCGATCCACAGCGCATGATGGTCGGGGTGAACCCCACGGTCGGCGGTGTGCGAAGTCTTGCCGCCATCATCCGATTCCACCAGGTTGAAAGACATGAAGTAGATCTTGTTTTCGTTCTCCGGCGAGACCATCAGCCGGGAAAAATAGTACGGACGAACATCGTAGGAGTGATTGTCGCTGACCGCCGTCCACGTATCGCCCAGATCGGTGGATTGCCACAGCATGCCGCGCTTGGCCGCCACCAGCGCGTAAACGTGATTGGGATTGGTTGGCGCCACGGCCACCGCAATGCGCCCCAGCGGGCCTTCCGGCAGGCCCTTGCTCAACTTCTTCCAGGTCTCGCCGCCGTCGGTGGAGTGATAGATGCCGCTGTTGGCGCCTCCATCCACGAGCGTCCAGGGATAGCGCCGAAACTCCCACATCGCCGCGAACAACACCTGGGGATTGCCCGGTTGAATCGCCAGATCCGCCGCGCCGGTGGAGTCATTGACGAACAACACCTTTTTCCAGGTCTTTCCGCCGTCCGTGGTCCGGAACACGCCGCGGTCGGGATTGGGAGCCCAAGCGTGTCCCGTGGCCCCCACATAAACCACTTCGGGGTTGCCGGGATCAACGATGATGTTGGAGATCTGGCCCACATTGCCCAATCCGGCGAATCGCCAGGAGTGTCCGGCGTCACCCGAGACATAGACGCCGCGGCCGTCGATCACGTCATTGCGGACTTTCGATTCGCCCGTCCCCACCCAAACAATGCTGGGGTTGGAGGGAGCCAAAGCCAGGGCGCCGATTGAGGCCGTGCTCTCGTGTTCGAAGATCGCCTTCCAGGTGATTCCGGCATTTTCGGTTTTGAAGACGCCGCCGGCCGCGGCGCCCACGTAGTAAACGTCTGGGTTGCCGGGAATGCCCGCCACCGCGGCCACGCGACCGCCGCCCACCGCCGGGCCCAGGTTACGAAACTCCAGGTTCTTGAAGACGTCCTTCTCGTTCGCGTCAGACTCCGGAGCGGGCGACTGCCCCACCGCGATCTTGTTGGAGATGCCGAAAAACGCTGCCAGAGCCAGCGCCATTCCCAATCGAGCCCATTGCTGTTTCATGAATCTCCTCCCAAGGGAAATCAGCGGGTAGCGTAGCGCGGCCTCTGACCTCGCTCTGCTACCCCCTTTTCACTTTGGCCTTATGTCCTTTGCCCTTGCCCTTTGATTTTTCTTGCGCCGCCGTCGCGCTGCGCATGCGCGTGCTATATTAGCGCCGATCATCCCCCCCACCAACGACATTTTGCGCGCGGACGGCTGCAATCCCTGACCCGGCCGTGCCTGTCGCTGCGCCGAGCTTATTGGGGCTGGTCTGATTTTGGTCATGTCCCTGAACCGCGGAGCGGCGCTTGCGCCAGCCCGCGAAATCAACAGATTTCGTTTCCGAACTACATATACAGAGCGATATAAGAGTTTGCGCATGCGACTGTAGCGGCGCTCTATGAGCGCCGACCGGCGGTCATAGACCGCCGCTACAGGGCAATGCGCAAGAACTTATGTCGTTCTGCATAGCACTAAGCCGCGTACGGCTGGGCAAGCAGTTTGGCCTTACTGACCCCATTCTTAGCGGCGGCTTGTTCAAAGCCCTTGCTGCCGAGCCGCACATACATCCAACGCCAGAGAGCAAGGGGCATAAGTGGAATGGGGCTCTTCGAGATCATCTTTACTGCCTCGGCCGGTACCGGCATTCCCTCGGCCAAGGCGGCTGCGGTCATCTCCAGGGCTGCTACCACGTGTTTGACGGGCGGACCCGCGCGCTTCGCCGCAGTAAGAGGCTGGCTGCCGATCGCCCCTCCTGCGCCCAAAGCCAGACCACCGGCCCAGGCGAGGCCGCTTTGGGCGGCGAACTCGTGGCAAATGGCCAATGCCACCGCATTCTGGAGGGTCTCCGGAAAGCCGCTATTCACAATCCCCACCAGCCGCGGCGAAGACGCCCGGCCACCTGCCCGCCGATGGGCGGCAATGACCGCCAGGGCCTTGGTGACGAGATAGGGCAAGGCATCGGTGTAAAGAGGAAAAACCAAAAGGATCAGCCCGGCGCGTTCTACTGACGCAAGCAGTTCGCTCTCACCCTCTTGGCGATTCAGGCTGGCCCGAAGCGTCAGTGATTCGGTCTGCCAACCTCGCTGTTTGAGGCGATCCAAGACGAAGCCCCCCAAGACGCTCGACGTGCTGGGCGACTTGGTCTTGGGGCTGCCCACAATCAGCAGAGCCCGTCGAAGCAAGTCCGGCTCGGCGGCGGCGCCGAGGATAACCGGTGCGGGCATCAGAGACGCGGCGGCCGCGCCGAAAGGCAGTGCGTCAGATCTGGCTTGGAGTGCTTCGAATTGCCCCCGGAGCGTATCGGCGTCATCCGTGGCGAGGACCACCTCGGCTGCGAAGCTGGGGGGATGGAAATTGATCGCGTTGCGCCCGGCGAGGATTTTGAAGATATGAGCCTCATGCGGATCGGGATGGCGTTGGACTCCCACCATCATGAGGCGCGGCCGGTGGGCATAGCGCGGCGGGTGGTGAACCTCCCCGTGATCGATCAGGAAGTAGGGAGAAATAAGCTGAATGAACCGGTCCAGCATCTTCTTCAGCTCCGGCGAGTACCCCCCGAAAGTCACGGGCGTGAAAAAAACCGTTGTATCACTCTGGATAATGGCTCTGGCAATCTGGCGGCCGGCATCCGCTTCCACACACATGCCGGGTGTCTCGACCCAGCAACCAAAACAACCAAGGCAGTGGGCAAGTTTCATTTCGCGCAGGGGAAAGGTCTCGACTTGAGCTCCGCCCCGTTTGAGCACGTCGGTCAACACGCTTAGAATAGGCGACAAATCCTCATCGCCTGACGCCGTGCCATCGAGGATTACGACATTTCTTCCGGCCATGTAGTTTTCTCCGCGCGTGAATCCTACCATACCCTCTGATTTCTGGAGTCCGCAAATCGGACCTCCCGAACCAGGAGGGAAATTAGCGAGAGCACGGATTCCGCGCTCGCTCCAAGAATGGAAGCAAGGGCGCAGGCGTCCGGAAAGCGCGGGTGTCACAGGCACTCTTGCCTGTGGGTCGGGCTGGTGCATTCCATGCATAGCGCACAGGCAGGAGTGCCTGTGCCACGGAAGCCAGAACCGGCCACGGAGAGGACGCGGTGATAGGGATGTGGACCGTGTTCGTGGTGCGATTCGATGCATCGGGGCGCTGCCCGTGTGAGGGGGCAAGCCTCAGGCAATTAGGCGAGCCGTGACGCCCACTTTTGCGCAAGCCTTGGCGAGCGCGGCGTCAGCGGTCATTATGGAGCAACCCTTCATGGCGGCCAGCGCCACGTGCAAGGCGTCGAGAGTCTGGAGGGGAACCACCAGAGTCGCGAGCCACTCGCGTGCCTGGGCAAAGTGCGCGCCATCCACTGCCAGCCGAATATAAATCCCTTGTTCCAGATGTGATTGAAATGCGGCGAGGATCCGGCGAGCATCGCCTCGACGCATCTCGTGCGTGCGGACTTTCCGGGCGATTGCGGATACGAATTCCAGTTCCACCAGCGAACTGATCGCCCGTTCATCCGCTTGGGCCAACGCACGCTGTGCCTGCCCGCTCAGGGGTTCGGGGCAGTAATAGGCGGCCAGCACGCTGGTGTCAACGTAAATCAATATCGGCTGCTCCGGCGGCCTTCCGTAAGGTCTTCGCTCAATGCCCGGCCCCGCAGTTTCACCGAGGCCCGGAGGCCGCTCAGATCGGGAAGGGGCGCGTGGCTTCGCTCGGGACGGACGAGCCTTCCCACCTCGACACCCCGGCGCAACACGATGACTTCATCTCCTGCCTGAACCTGCTCCAGCAGGTGGCGTAAGCGTTGCCGGGCTTCCCGAATATTGACCCTCTGGGTGCTCATAGGCGACTCCATGTACACCCCAAGTGTACACGAACGCGACACGTTCACACAAGCGCGGACAGCACCCCGATGCATCGGGGTGGCTAGGGCTAATGCCTCCCATGCAGAGCGCACAGGCAGGAGCGCCTGTGCCACGGAAGCCAGAACAGGCCACGGGTAGGGCGCGGTAACGGAGATGTTGCCCACGTTCGGGGTGGCCTGCCGAAGGTAAGGAAACCGTTACATGGCCCCCAGCCACTTCACGGGTAAGTGTGCGGCAAGCGCGTTGGCCAGGCGCTCGTCCGCGGTTACGAGGTCGGCCTTCAAGCGGACCGCCAGCGCTACATAGAGGCTGTCATAAACCGTACGATCGAACGTGAGAGCGATGCTAAACGCCTCTTCCAGCAAGTCGAACGAAGAGGTCGTGGGAAAGCTATGATTCTTTAAGGCCAGGATCGCTTTCTCCGCCGCACTGCGGGACCACCTGCCCTGGCGGACCGCCTTCCATAGAATGTTGCCACACTCCGCCCAGAACAGGTCCGGCACCGCGAACCGGAATCGGCCATTCGCATAGCCGGTGAGCAACCGCATCGCCTCAACGGCCAGCGGCTCGCCAGACGGCGGCAGAAACCACTTCGCCGCCACGCTGGCATCAATCACCAACCGGGTCATCGTGACCGGTCCCCGCGCTGCATTTCCTCAGTGGAAGGGAAGGGGCCGGCGGCGGGACCCTTGCGCGACTGGAGCCGCCGCGCTTGCCGTAGAAATTCCCGGCGCAACTTCAGTTCCTCGGGAGTGGGTACGTTCAGTTCGAGAAGCGACACCACTTCTGCCGCGATGGATTTTCGATGCTGTTGCGCCTGCCGGCGGAGCGCCTCATAGAGTTCGTCGGGGACGTTCTGCACGTAAAGTGTTGCCATTGTATCCTCCTTGGCCAATCCTAGCATGATGCTAGTGCGTTGACAAGCCAAGGTCGAGGGAGGGCACACCGAGGCATCGGCGTGTCACAGTTAAGAAGCCAGAACCGGCCACGGATGGGTCGCGGTGACAGAGAGGTTGCCCGGGTTCGTGGGGCGCCCCGCATCGGGGCGCCACCTGCGCTGACGCTGATACTAGTTGCGCGCGGTTGCGTGCCGTCGTACCATTGCTAAAGGTACGCTGGGGTCAGCGAAGGGGGATCTGCGGATGGCAACGACCAACATCAAGGAAGAAGCCCGAAAGCTTATCGAAAAAATGCCGGACGAATCCACCTGGGACGACCTGATGCATAAAATCTACGTGCGTCAGGCCATCGAATCAGGGCTGGCCGATAGTCAGGCGGGGCGCACCACCAGCGTCGAGACCCTCCGCGCGGAGTTTGGCCTCGAAAAGTGAATGTCCACTGGACACTGCGTGCGACCACCTGCGAGCTATTCACGCCTATATTGCGAAGAATTCGCCTCAATATGCCCTGCGTGTTGTTGACCGGCTGACCAGACGTTCACAACAAATTGCTCTGTTCCCCTTGTCAGGGCGCGAGGTGGCGGAGTTCGGGGTCCCCCAAATCCGGCAGGTAGTCGAAGGCCCCTATCGAATTATCTACTACATCAAGCCTGATCAAATCGACGTGCTTGCTGTCATCCACGGCGCACAGCAAATTCCCCCCAGCGAGTAACGCACATGGGAGCCGCAGTGGCACAGGCAAGAGTGCCTTTGCCACCGTTAAGAAGCCAGAACCGGCCACGGATAGGACGCGGTGACAGAGAGGCTGCCCGTGTTCGTGAGGCGCCCCGATCCATCGGGGCACCGCTCGCGGGCTTCACCCCCTGCCTCACCCTCAAGAAGGCGTTTAACATCGCGCTTCCCATGCAGAATCCGAATGATATGGAGGGTATCTTCGTCTAGAAGGTAATAAATCCGGATGGCCTCAAATCCCGCCACCGCCCACGTGCGGAGAGTTTGAAGCTGAGGGTTGCCGGAACGATAGCGCGGACCCACCAAGGGGTGCTGCTGCAACGATTGAACAGTTTGTCGGACTGCTGTTCGGAAGCGAACGGCCACTTCGGGAAGATTCAGGGTAACGAGGTAATAGCGGAACTGGCGAACCACATCGTCACTGGCCGCTTGCCGATAGGAAACCTTCACGAACGCGGGCCCGATTTATGCTCGGCAAGCAGGGCGTTCGTCTGCGCGTTCACCGAACCCCAGAATTCGTCCTCCGCCAGTTCCTTCGATGCCAGACCTTCCGCCAGCAGAGCGTCCAGTTCTTCCTGTGTTCCCGCAAAGCCCGGGACGGTGCGCTGCTCGACGGCGGCCAGGGCCGCATCCACGACTTCCTCAACCGACTGATAGGTGCCCCGCCTCATGACGTCGTGAACCCGCCGCTCCTGCTCGGGTGTGAGATGAATTGCCATGCTGTCTCGCCTCTCCTGTTCGTCACCTTCAGGATACGGGAAAATCCTCGGGGTGGCAACTGCGTCGAAAAGGGCGCGTTGAAAAGGGTGTTGAATAGGTCGGCACACATGTGGAGGTGGCACCCCGATCCATCGGGGTGCCACCGTGAAGAAGCCAGAACCGGCCACGGATGGGACGCGGTGACAGAGATGTTGCCCGGGTTCGTGGGGCGCCCCAGTGCTGCGCGCCGCGCCATCGCATATCTCGCCACTCATCACTCGCCACTCGTCACTGGTTTTCGGTCACTCGTCACTCGCCATTACCCGCGTGGCTGCAGCTTGACCCGACAGGGCCGCTAGTATAGGTTATTGGGCAAAAGCGGGAATGAAATAGGAAATTCCAGCAATGCGGCCATGAATCTGGTAATTGGAGTCTTAACCCTCGGGGGTGTGATCGCGCTTCGTAACTGGTTTTCTCTCTATAAGAGACATCGTATCGGGCACGGTTACTCCTCTGTCCCACTCATTGGCGGGGCCCTTTTAGTAACAGGCATGTGGATGCTGCCTGTCACTCGACCTTATGCCTGGGCAGGAGTATTTTTGGATTACGGCACGCTGATCGTTGTCCTAAGACTGCCGCGTTTGGCGAACGAGCTTTGGAGCACAAGCCGCTTTAATCTCCTCAGCGAATACGTCGGGCATCGCGGAAGCATGAGCGCCTGTCTGCGTCTCTTTCGGAAGGGCCGCTTCACTTTAGTCCAGCGGATTGATCGTCCACCTGGCACCCTGGGCTTCATGGGGCGAAGCATGCCCGGCACGTGGCAGCGGGAGGGCAATCGCGTGATTCTCTTGCACGGTGCTGAAAGGGCTGTATTGGAAGTAGTGCAGAAAGAGCCGAAGGCGTTGCAGTGGACCACTGGTTTTCCGAGCACCGAGAGGAATGAGGAGCTATCGCTTGCGGGCATTAACCTAAGCCTGCGAACTGGTCGAGCTGCCTGACCGAGCGCTCCACTCGACCGTGCCCGCTTCGCTTTGCCCCGGCTGGGCTTGGTCGGTCAGGGGAAAATTAAAGACCGGTTAACCCGCCAGCGACGGGTGGAGAAGGCACTCCTGCCTGTGTAAGGGCTGATGCATTCCATGCATAGGACATAGGCAGAAGTGCCTGTGCCTGGGCTAAGAAGCCAGACCCGGCCACGGATAGGACGCGGTGACAGAGAGGTTGCCCGGGTTCGTGGGGCGCCCCGACAGATCGGGGCGCCAACCGCGATTCAGAGGATCACCGTATCGTTGGTAGGGAATTGGAAATGGGAAAGCTTTTGTCCAAGCAGTCGAGTAATTCAACTCCGGCTCTCCCGGCTACGAGCCTTGAGACGTTGAGGGCTCCAAGATTTATTTTGTTAATAGTGACGTGCACGAATTGACTTTCGAGGACTTGTTGGTATCTCTTGCCAATATTCGCGTCAACATGCACACCTTCCTTATCAGCCAAATTCAGGATCAGCTCTCTCCGAGGAAATGGACCAAGGCCAGGCAAGAGCATACAGGCATTTCGCCACCAAGCAGCGAGAGTGGAGGCAATACACTGCGAAGCGTCAAGATGCGTGATTAAGCCCACTATAGTTTTCCCTTTAGATATAAGGAGTTTGGCGCTAATAGGACAGTAGAAGGTGACAGTCCGTACTCCGTGAGGCACGTTTTGGGGCCGTTGTACAACTCCCTCCAGGATGGGCAATTCGAGATAATCTTGTCTGAGTTGTTTAAGTAAGGGTTTCTGGTTGCCGGTTTCGTGGACGAGCACGCGGATGCTGGTAGCCAGCCCAGTCTCATGGAACGAAAGCCAGGCGACAAACTCGGCCCCTATGAAATCGTCTCTGCCATTGGCAAGGGCGGCATGGGTGAGGTGTGGAAAGCGCGTGATTCATGACTGGGCCGGGATGTCGCGATCAAGGTTTCGGCGCGCCAGTTCGACTGGCGGTTTGAGCGGGAAGCATCCATGTCTCCAGCTCAGCAATCGTATCAAATCAAAGAGCGCTTTAGTGAATATTATGCGGAACGCCGCTTCACAATGCAGTCTAATTCCTCATTTGCCGCCGCCGTCTACGTTGCAGCTCGCGAGACACCGATTTAGCCTGTTCAATCAATGCTCCCTTCTTGGATCCCTTTGACCTTTTGACCAGTTCCAACAGCGCATAATACCAACTATGATGAGCAGCAGTGTCCGTTGGGTCAATTTCGGCGGCACGGCGATACTTTTCAAATGCTGCCGTGTAGTCTTTCGCTGAGCCCGTTTTCCGGGCCAGTCCGAAAGTGCGTGCCCCCAGCTCAAAAAAACGCTGTAATAATTCGGATTGAAATTCGCCGCGATTTTGAAATGGGTTGACGACTTTTTGTACAGGCGCAGGTCGCCGGTGATCCTAGCGAGATCATGGACAGCTTTTGCGTAATTGCAATGTACTATGTCAGGCGTTTGTGTTCCTTGTATTGCTTTCTCATAATGCTCAAACGCTTCCCGTAACATACCATCGTCTTTCCGTGGATATTCGACGCGCGCTAAGTCAGTTAGGGCATTGGCCAAGTTATTATGGGCGTCTGCAAAAGAAGGATCTTTCGCAATCGCGTCACGGTATTTCGCGACGGCTCTGCGCAACAACTGCTCCGCTGACCTAGTCATCACTTGGGGAGCGCCGTCTCTTACAGCTACGGACAAGTCGAACAAAACGTTGCCCCAATTATAAAGCGCATCCGCTCCCGTTATTGAGACCTTCGCCGCGACTTCAAACCGCCTTATTGCTGAACGATATTGCGCCCGGTTATCATCGGCTTTCGCAGTGGAGTGCAACCTGTCGCCTAATATCAACAGAGACCATCCGTAAGTGTCAGCGTCCTTAGGCGAAAGCTTCTTGACATTCTTCTTTTC
>Ga0326727_10014907_pt1 | contig 16806 bp, 7 predicted proteins | sample MB2enrmetagenome_FD_207643 | JGI IMG/M metagenome (GOLD analysis project Ga0326727, IMG submission 207643) | Lab enriched peat soil microbial communities from McLean, Ithaca, NY, United States - MB29MY | ecosystem: Environmental > Terrestrial > Soil > Wetlands > Peat | place: USA: New York...
TAGCGACGGCGTCGCAGCTTTCGCAGCATCGAGTAGCGTGGAAATGGCGCGCGCAGGCTGGTTGGTTCTCGCATAGAAATCCGTGGTGGCCCGGACAACTCCGAGGATGCGCGGGTTGGCTGCGTGGACGGAGTCGATGATCCGGGTAGCGCCTGGAATATCGTCATTGGATTCCAGCGAATGGACGAGCGAGTATTGGAACTCAATCTTCTGCACCGGATCCAGGGTCAGCGCGGATTGTTTGGCGAGGGCGCGCTCGTAAACCGCGGTAAGGCTACGGGCCTGGGCAAGTGAACCGACGGCAGCGGCCTCGTCGAGCGTTGAGGCGCGGTCGAGGGCCTGGTTGAAGAGAGTAGTAAGCAGCGGGGTTAGTTCGGGGGCATGATGCTGCGCTGCAAGGACGTCAGCACGGAGAGTAAGCGCGGCAGTGTTGGCGGGGTTGTCGGCTACGGCTTTCATGGTCGCGGCATCGACGCTCGCTTTGCTGTTTGCACGGGACGCAAGTTGAATCAGGCGCGCGTTAGATTCTTCAGACCCAAAGAAGCTCTGCGCCGTAGAACGGAAGTTGCTGTCACCTGCATCGGAGGGCGTTTTGAGCCATGCATCAATTACTCCCAGCGCAGAATCGAAGTGTCGAGGAATTTCAATAGGCTGGATAACGGCATTGGTGTACTCGGCGACGGCTGCTGATATGTTGTGACGATTTTCTTCGATGGCACCAGCCTCGTATCCAAAGAGAGTGGGCGATCGGAAGCGGGTGCGGGCGGCGGAGACCTCGGCGAGGGCAGCGTCGTACTGGAAGTAATCCCAGAAGATAGTGGAACTGGTGAGGAAGCCCTGGGTAGAGCCAGGGTGAAGTTCGGGAATACGGTGCCAGTACGGGGCTGCTGATTCAAGGTCTTCACCACCTGCGCCAGTGGCCTCAGCATAAAGGTCTCCGAGAGTGGCAAGGCGGTCCGGACTGTCGGGTGCCGCGGTGAGAAGGTTCTGTTCGAGGGCTACAGCGCGCAGGGTGGAGGTAGACTCGGGGTCGAGGTAGGAGAGAGAACGATAGAGCGAGACGGCCTTATCACCGATGTCCGGGTCCGCCGGGTAGAGATCTGCAATAGAGCCAAGGAGTGGAGCGGCTTGTTCGAAATGAGAGGTGAAGATATCGATCTCAGCTTGCTCGCGGAGAGCGGCTGGGTTTGAGATGCCGGAATTCGACTGAGATATGGTTGCTTGGCGATTGAGTGATTCGAGTTGGGACAGTTCGGTCTGGAGTTTTCCGGTACGGCTGAGGAAGGCAAGGAATTCGTCGCGCAAATCGTCGGATTCCCACCATTGACGGCGAAGCAGGGCTTCGTAAGCGGCGGAGTCGCGGGTCACGGTTGCCTGGTACGCCTTAAGAAGGTTTCGCGTAAAGACGAGGTCGTGGGGAAAGCGTTTCGCGGCGTACAGATTCAGTTCAAGCGCTAGTTGTGGGCCGATGGGTTGAGCGGGATTGACGACTGCGAAGAAATGATCCAGGTCGGTTCCGGAAAAAATATCGGTGACCTGTCGCGTAAGCGTGGCGAAGGCTTCACGCTTCTGCTCACGAAGGTAGAGGCGTGCGAGTTTGTCGTAGTACGTGGGTTGCTGGAACTTCGAGATGGCTTGCTGGAAGACCTGCTCCTGCTGAGCGGAGAGGTTGTTTTGCTGAAGGAAGGTGGCGAGTCGCTCGTAAAGCAGAGGATCGTTGGGGTTGCGGTCGAGTTGAGCCCGCAGGACAGTGAGAGCGCGGGGGAGTTGGCCAGCAGCGGTTAGGCGGCCAAGGTAGCGGTCGAGAACACGGGCGTAGGCGGTGCCGTCTGGGAGCGATCGGCGCGTGGGAAGCTGCGCAAGGCGCTGGGATTTGAGCTTCTGAGCAGTGTTGGCGTCACTGTCGACCGAGTCAGGGTCCTGTACTCTGACATAAAAGTTCACGGTGCCGGGTTCGGGAGCAGGCGGCTGTGCTGTAGCTGAGGTCAGAGGCAGGCCAGCGGTTTTAGCGCCGAGTTCATTGAGTTGGGATTCGTAGAGGGCGAACTCGTCGGTGGTGTCGTTCTCACGAGCGTAGGCATCGGCCATGAGGGTCGCTACATCAAGACGCTCTGAAGCCGATGGGAAGGATGCGAGGAACTCTTTGCCGGCGGAGACGACTGTTGCCGGTTCGCCATACTGGGAAAGCGCGCGAATGAGTTTGGCGTGGAGCCCGGGTCGCTCGGGTGCGTCAGGAAAGCGCTTATCTAGATCGGCGAGAAGCTCTGCAGCCTTTGATCGATGAAAGTAGCTTTGAGCCTTGGAGGTCTCAGACTGATACTCGCTTTCAGGGCGATCGCCATTGAGCCAGAGCGAGAGGATGCCGTTCCAATAGCCGGGGCCCTGGTCTAGTGTTGCAATATCGCGATATAGCGTAAGGTTCTGGGAACCGATCGCGAGCGGCTGCTCGGGGGCTTCGAGAAGGATGTCAATGAGGCTGGAGAGACCATACTGTGCGGCGGGTTCACCGTTAGGCACCGCGCCCTGTGTCGAAGCCAGGGCGTAATCGTAGCGAGCAGATTCTGCGTATGAATGGATGACCTGGTTGAGAGCCGCCAGCGTGTAGAGATCGGCAGGCGTCCAGATCGCGTTACGTGCATCACGAGCAATACGGAAGGCGTCGAGTGACTGCCGAGCGGAATCAATACGTCCTGATTGCTGGTCATAGTAGAAGATTCGGGCGAGTGCATTGAGGGCTTCGGGGCTATCAGGGTGAGCGGCGAGCTGTTCGCGGGCCTCCGCTACAAAGGCGCGCTGGCGGTGAGTCTGGTTGAGCAACGAAAAGTAAGACTGGATCAGCTCCATGGGCCAGAGCGGTTGGAAGGCATGGTCGTAGACGGCGAGGGCTGCGTCGATATTGCCGCGGCGAAACTCGAGTAGAGCCTGGGCGCGTATGGGAAAGACCTTGTCCTGTGGAAACTGCCGGCCATAGCGCTCGATAATGGCTTCGGCGGCGGGCCAGTCGTGTTGGTCGATCTGAAACTGCAGGAAGGCAGCATAGACGGCTGGTTGATCGGGGTAACGAGTGATGAAGTCACTGAAGGTGGAGGCGGTTTGTGTTGCCGGCAGACCTTGTTGGTAGATAGCGCCGAGAATGCGTTCGAAGGCGAGCCACGAGCGCTGGTCGGTGGGAGCGATGTAGTCTTCCGAAGGGATTGGTGGCGCTAAAGCTATTTCCCTGAGAGTTGCGATCTCCTGCGGAATCAGCAGACGGCGTTGATAGAAGTCTGCAAGTTCAAGCTTGGCAGCTATGGAATCCGGGGCGTGGGCAACATAAAGCTTCCAATCGGATTCGGCAGCAACCTCGTTAAGGGATAGTTCGTCGGCCTGGGCACGCAGCTGGTAGAGTTCCACGTTATCAGGATTGGTGAGGATGAGTTGAGCGAGTTCGGTCTGAGCTTCTTTTGGTGGACGTGGGTAGAGGGCCTGAACAGCGGGGAGCTGCATCGCGCGATAGAGAGCGGACTCGATGGTCGAGGCACCGACGATATGCTGCATCCAGGACGGGAGGGTTGCGTTGGCTGTTACGGTGAGCCCACCGAGAATGATGCTGGCACAGAGGATGCTTCGTCCGGCCAACCGTCGTGATGACAACCACACCTCCCGCGGAGTTTTAGGGGATGACATCGATGGAAACCTCCTGACTGCCCAGGTTGTGGGCGATGTCTTCGGCGGTGACCGTGAGGGTGTAACGACCAATGGGGAGATCACTGGGGATGGCGAGGCTGCCGGTGTTGATCTGGGCGCGGGCGTTCCAATGGAGTGTCGTTGGGGCAATGCCATCGATGTGGGCGGTAAGGGTTCGAGTAGAAGATGAAGCGGCCGCTCGAATGTCGAGGGTCTCACCACGGTGTGCGCTGGTTCGCGGAAGTTGGAGTTTGACCACGGGTGGGGTACTGGCAATGACAAAGGTTTTGGCTTCGCGGTAGGTGTTACCATGGGTATCTCGGAGAATGAGCCGGACGCTGTAAGTGCCGTCCTTCATCTCCGGTGGAGCGAGGAAACGCGTCTCCCATAGACGGTTGGCTTCATCGCCTGGCGCCTGTAAATCTTCGCTGACGAGGTGCCGGAGCGGTTTGGTGAGCCCAAATGGGAAGAGCGCGATGACGGATGTGATCTCTGCGTCGGTACGGACGCGCAGAACGGGATCGCCGGGGCGAATAACCCGGGGGCGTAGGAGCGCACGGGGAACGGCGAGGAAACTTGTGTAGGGGGTAACGAATTTGTACCGTCGTGAGAGCCGGATGATCTCATCGATGGCGGCTTCCGATTCGCCTTCGCTGTCAATCTGGGCGAGGAGGGCGTTGACGCGGGCCTGCGCCCAAAGACGTGGAAGCTGGGGATGAGCGGGGTCACTTGCTGGGAGTGGGGTTTGGGCCGTGGAGTTGAGCGGGATTCCGTCGCGAGTTGCATGCAGGGTAAGGGTGAGCGGCGTCGAGGATGGTCGATACTGGCCGACCCACTGAGCGATTGATCCGGGGTAGATTGCATCGTCTAGAGGGTAAATAAGCGATGTCTGGGCGGCTGGGGTGGGGGTGAGTGTTATTCCGGCGACGGGGTTGCGGGTAAGCTTGGATGTCCAGGACTGGAGATGGAAGTCGACCGGCTCGGTGGAGAGGACCGGCTCGAGAAAGCCGCTATTTTGGGAAAGTTTGCGGAGAAGTGGAATGTTGGCATCGTCGCCGACGGCAAAGATATCGGTCTGTGGCTGATGCGGAGATTGCTTCCAGAGAGATGCATAACGGGCGGCAATCTTGCTGCCGATCACCGTCTCTCCGCGGTCCGAGCCTCCGTCGGAGAAGATCGCGAGGGATGTGTTGGGCTGTGTGGATTGGGTGAGTGCGGCGGTGAGTGCTTTGAGTAGGTCTGTTCCGCCACGAAGCTTACTGGAACGAACGAACTCCAGGGCCTGCCGGATCGATTCGGGTGTCGCGGCAACGGGCTGCGGCTGGAAGGCTGCCACTTTCTGGTTGAAGAGAAGGATGTTGAAGCGGTCGGCAGGTTTGAGTATATGAAGGGTGGTTTCGAGAGCGGCGTAGCTGCGTTCGAGTTTCTCCCATTGCATGGAGAGAGAGGTGTCAAAGAGCAGTATGACGGTGCGGGACTGGGCTTGTGACGAGGACGTGGATCGGTCAATGCTCTGTGGGTCAGCGAGCAGGAGTTGCGCCTCGAAGAAACCCGGCTCGGGGGCGGTCGAGTGTTGTGCCGCAACAGGTTCACCGGCGGTTGGGAGCGGCGTGTGTGGGTCGCGGTGAGTGATGATTTCGAGCTTGTCGGCGGATGCTTGCGAGAGAAGCCAGCTGGCCCCGAAGTCGTCATCTAACGAAAGATTGGAGGCGCTGAAGGTTCCTTCGACGGTATGCGAGTCGTTGGTCATGAGTGCTAGGGGAAACAGCTTAGATATTGCAGTGAAGGCCTCGAATGGATGAGCGGAACGAAGTATGAAGTGGAGGGAAAAGTTTCGGGCGGATTGCTGTTGTCCGGTGTCGGGCTTTAGTGGGAGGTAGAAGGCTTGCTTGAAACTCGATGCGGTAAGGCGCTCGTGGTATTCGATCTCTAGGCGCTTAGTGCCGTAAGCGGGAATAGGGACGATCTTTGCCGTGAACAGTGAGGTGGTGCCGGGGTTATTATCCTCGCGCTCACCGGCTTCCAGTAGCCCCGGGTCGATGGCCTGGAGACGGGTCTGATCGTATACCTGCTCGGCGCGTTTACGCTCGAGGATGACTGCTGGAATACGCACCGCTCCGTCCCAAACAGCGAAGTCGGAGACAGTAGACCCACTGGGAAGTGCAAAGCGGTAGGTGCCCTCTTCGATGTTTGGAGTGTGATTGTTGAATATCTGAACGATGGAGACGTGTGCGTCTCCATTGTCGATAACGATGTCCACACGCATCTCGTCGAGCGAAAGGATGGATGGATCGGGCGCTTGTTTATCACGGGGCGTAAGTGTGCCAGAGTCAGGCTTAGCCGGAACCGTAAAGCAGACGAGAACCAACAGAAGTGTGAGGGCCTTCATGGGATGTTTGCCTCGGGAATCCGGACGAGGCCGTTTTCTGTGCCGATGTAGATCTCGCCAGCACGGGAAGCGAAGGAAGTGACGTTGAGCGATGGGAGGCCAATGGTGATCGCGGACCACCTTCCTGAAGAGACGGAATATACAAGCAGGCCATGGCCGAGGGTGCCGGCGTATATGTGTGAGGAGGTAGCAAAGACTGCGTTGGGATTGATGACCAGGTCGCTCGGTGTCCCTGTAGGTACCTCGATAGGGGCGAAGTGTCCCTGGCTGTCGAGGGTTTCGAGGCCTGCACCATATGTACCAACGAGCATGGTGGAATCCGGCATTGGGAGGAGTGCTGTAATCCAGTTGTGCCCGAGGGCTGAATTGGTGACAGTAAGATTGCGCTGGACAGTGTTCGATTTGAGGATAGAAATGCCGCCAAGGGTCCCGGCGACGAGTTCGTCGGAACTACCGCCGGAAGCCAGCGTGTAGACATGGTTGTTGACGAGACCCTGAAAGGCATAGAGGCTTTCTGTGCCGGATGGTCCGATAAATGTGATGCCGGCCGGGGTAGCAAGGGCAGTGCCAGTACTCGTAAAGGTAACGTCGGTGACGTGATCGGAGATGAGACCGTCGCGATGGGTTAGAGTTTGCCTTGGAATGCCCTGAGCGTCGAAGAGGACGAGGCCGTTGGCTGTGGCAGCGGCAATAGTGTGGCGCTGCGGGTCGAGCACCAGGCGGTTGATGCAGAAGAGATGATCGTCATCGATGTGACGGATGGTGCCTTCTGGGCTGAGGAGGTCAATACCTCGGTCGAAGAAGCCGACATATAGAGTGCCATCAGGCGCGAAGGCTAGGGCAGAGATATTGCGATCAGTGAGGGCCCCGGGCTCAGGTGGGAATGCCGGTATCCAACCTCCGCCGGTTCTGCGAAGGAGCGTGCCGCCGGCCAGTGCGTAGAGTGCGTCGGTAGACTTAAGAAAGGCGTCGACTCGCTGGAATGATGGGCTTTCTGGAACTACAGAGATCGAGGTGCGGAGGAGGCGTGGACGGCTCCCCAATGGAACCTCCTGGATTCCCTGATCGAGGGTTCCTATGGTGAGTTGGTGTTCGTCGAGCGAGAGGGCATGACTGAATATCCCTTGAGCGATAGTGCGAATCGGGTGAAACGACGGAGCATTAAGGTCGAACTCCGCAGTGCCGACAGGGGTTCCGACGAAGGCGTGAGCTGAACCCTGGCCGGGGGACACAGCGATCGACTCGACTTGGTCATCGGGCAGACCGGAGCTTGAGTCGACGTGGTCTACGGTACCGGCATGGACGTAAAAGACGCCTGAGTTACGCGTTCCGATGAGAAAGGATGCAGAATCGACGGCAGCTAGGGCTGTGATCTGGAGCGATGCTGGATTTACGTTGGGGAGTGTAAAGCGAAAGGGCGTCAGGGTGGCCCCGTTATAGAGAAAGACGCCGTGATGGCGGGTCCCAAGGAGCACATCCCCAGTTGTTAGCGGAGCGAGCGCGGTGAGGTCGCGCGCCTCGGTGTCGGCGGGAATGAGCTGGTGGATTGTTGGGAGTGCGTGGGTGTTCGGTTCAAGCAGCAGCAGGCCCGCACCGCTGGTGGCAAGCAGAAGTTGCGGTTCACTGGTACCGCGGAGACGAGTGCTGGCAATACACACGATGGCAGCGACGGGAAGCTCAAAGCCTGCGCGGAGGTTAAGCTGGGAGGTGCCATCGGAGTTGATGACGGTGAGGCCCGATTGCCCGGCGAGATACAGGGCGTCGGCGAAGAAGGCCCCAGTGGTGTAATCGGGGCCTGAGGCGACGGATTCAGACCCGAGGCTTGAAGCCTGGTTGGAAGATGGATCAAGGGTGCGAAGTGTAAAGGCAAGTCGGCCTTCGCTGGCTACGGCTTGAGTGGCACGATTGAGAACCCGGCGGGCGCTGAATACGACTGCTAACGTGACCGTCAGCACAAGGACAAGAGGGATTACTAAAAGCAGAAGCCGTTTTGTCCTTCTGGGGCCGCTGGTAGAGTGCGGGTATTCCATTGCGGGTACGAACCTTCACTTCGCCGAAAAACCAGATAGCAAAGTTGACAAAGCTTAGCACGATCCCCAATGCGAGAAAATCATATGGTCGAACATCCGCGAAATCCTATGAAACGCAATAGGGGGACAGCGACAGATCGGTGATCGTAGTGGACGGGGAAAGAAGGCAATCAAGAAGTGATCCGAATCCCTGTATCAGGGAATTGTTATTCCCTGATATGTGAGTGTTAATTCCCTGTTCGGATTTGTACATGAATAACGTGATTTACGCTAGAACTCTCTTAGATTCAGCGCTATAGAGAGAGCTTGCGGCAAATTTCGAGGCCAAAAAGCGTGAAATTCCCTGTAAATTTCCCTGTTAGCAGGGAATTTGGCGCGGAGAGTGGTTCGCTGGAGACTCCATCCACCGCCAGTAAGTCATTTATTATCATATATTTAAACTATAATAGCCGCGAATAATCAGCAATTGGCTCTAATTCTCGTGTCCAATAGGTGTCCAATAGCCCTACTCGGAGCTGATCGGCGCGGCAAGCTGAGTGCGAGCGGGAAGAATATGGGCGGTCACGAGGTTTGTGACCGCCTTTTTTGTACGCTACGGGGCCTTGTAGACGGTGGAGCGGGTGAAGTCGGTGAGTGCACCGGTCAGGGAGCCAATGACGGCGCCAGGAATCTCCACAATGAGGGCGCCAAGGTCGCGCGGGACGAACGAGCCATTCCCGCTGGTTAACGCGCCTAACCCCGCACCTGCACCAGTGCCAATGACCATACCGACCAGCGCGGAGCGGCCGCGGCGGGGATCTTGATGGTCAGGATGTCGGTGCGCTGGAATTTGACGTCCTTGCCGTGGGTGCAGGTGAGGGTGTTGGAGTCGACGGCCTTCAGGTTGCAGTTTGCGTGACTGTGCCGGGCCTTGACCTGGATGGAGGCGCCGACGGGCAGCGCCTGGACATCTTGCCAGCTTGAGCCTGTAGGCGGGGCCGGAGCGGTTGTCTGGGCGGGGGCGGAGAGTGCTGCGAGAAACGCGATTACAAGCATGAGTCGATGCATGGCGAAGGTCCTTTGTCTGTGTGGACGTCGGTTAGGGAATGCGGAGGACGAGACCAGTGCTCAGTCCCTTGGTGGCGATGGGTCCGTTGTAGTTGTTGAAGAATTTGCAGTAGCTGAACTCCAGTATCCTCCAGTCGAGCAGCGAGAAGAGCTTGCGGTCGACTCCGACTACGTACTCATAGTCGATGTGGCCGGTGGCAAGTGGTGTGGTGGTTTTGTAGCTACCGAAGCCTAGCAGGTACTCGCCGTATAGCTTGAGTTTGACGGCGGGAATGTCCACAGCGATTCGTGGACCGCCGACGCCGCTGTAGTGCTGCTGGCCGCTGCCGTTGAGCAGCTCTCCCCGGAAGTCGCCGCCGATCTTCACCACGGGTGTGGGGATGTCACCATAGAAGCCGAGGGTTGGGCCGAAGAGTTGAGTCGTAACGTTGGCGGTGGTGACACTGGGTGGCGACGTGGTCACGGTCTGCTGGGTGGTGTCGAGGTTGGCGCCGGTGAAGAGCGCATAGATGCCAGCCTGGGCTGAGGCAGTCTTGGCGGAGAGTGCTGTTGCAAGGGCACATGCGCAGATGCTTAAGCATTTCATGGAAGGGTTTTCTCCAGTCATAAATTATGTGCAACGGGGTACTGAAAGCACTACCGGACATCGTGTACTGGCGCCGGTTGAAGCTGGAAGACTTGCCACTCGTCACAAACGCACTGTAGCAGTGGAGTGTATGTAATTTAAATGGGATCGTTTTTAAACTTTTCGTAGAACACCAACGCTGTAATTACTACAGCAACGGTGACGCAGCCTACGACAATGCCGATCTTGGCGCCGGTTGACAGTCCGCCATTTCCCACTTTGGAGACCTGGGAGTAAGAGATGGTGGTGGGTTGTGTGGCCTTCTTCAGGGTGACATCGAAGGCGTCGTCACGGATGGCGGTAAGGTTTCCAACAACAGTTGTGCCGTCCAGCTCCGTTACCTTGATCCCTTTGCCGAGCCCGCGATCGGTGAGCGCTTGCTTCAGCTTTATCGGATCCATTGCTGTTTTGACTTTGGGCGCACCCGCCGCTAGCGCGACGCTGTTGCCTAGCAGAACCACGGCCAGAACTGCGGCTATGGCACGGACAATGTGCAGGGAATGCATACTGTCGACGTTGAGTGGAAAGATACGATGATTTGCGGTTCGCATGGTGCCCTCCATCAATTGGGGGATGGGTGGCCCTCGCACCCTCAGTTTGGTTGACCGATTATCGCCCTGCCCCGCACCTTATGATGTGACGATGATCACAAAGTACCTGAGCCAGACGATTGAGCCATTGGTTGGAAACCCGGTCAACTGAACACACTTTGGCTCAAATCGAACGGCACAAGCAATTGTCTGGATGTGATTTCGGAATTATTTTTGAGTGATCTTCTAAATGATCGAAATGTGGATGCACAATGTGATATTCCGTCGGAACCCTGGTGTTATATGCCGGTTCATCGAGAGCGCCCCTTTGATTGCATGGTTTCTCGAACCTGTCCGCAATCTGTTTGCAGGTCACGCTCCTCGCGCTCAGATACAGTTTGACGGTCTGGGTGCGCTTCTCGACCTTCAAGGCATGCCAAGCATTTTGCGCGTGTGTCGTGCGCGGTATTGGTTAATAAGCTTATTGCTGCGGATTAGTCATAATAAGTCTTAAGTGCAAGTCTGCTTCTGAGACTGGAATCTCACGACCAAGCTGGGTTGAGGATGGCTGGCGCAATCGGTGTTTCCGAAACTAATCCTGCCGCTGTCGTATAAAGAACTCCCGATGAGTGCGTTGGCATCGCCAATTGACACTCCCTTCCCGATTGACCTCCGCGCACTGGCAAGATTGATTTATAAGGGTGATCGTTGGAGATGCCGTAATCCGCTGATAATAGCCTCTACAAATTGATGTGTGGGTTGGAAAACAGGGCGTGAAGCCTCACGTCAATACTCTGTCCCTCAACCCTCGGAAGGCGTGCGAAGTCGGAGCATCTAGACGTCGATCAGATAGGTGGTCACAGGCGCCTAGTCGGTACGAATTCTTGGCCCTCGCCGTGCCACACTAACAATGTCGTTGGCACAACAGATTGGGTAGACCACCGGAAGCAAGCGCTTTCGTCGCATATCCTCGGAGCGAAAGGCAAAGGATGGCCATTTCCGGCCCTCTGATCGCTGTTTGTCTCACATCCGCTGCTACAAAGTTCATCGGGCACTCCGGCTCTCCGCTCACCGAAGGACGCTACTGTTTTCTTTAAGCTGGGTTTCTCCGCACGGTGACGGGCATGGACTTCGAACGCGAAGTTGTCCAGCACATCCTCCGCCAGCGGGTCGCCGTTGAACGTGAGGGTGAGCGTGGGCAGGCCCTCGCGTTCCGCGGCGTGGAAGAATTGCGATTCGGCAATGCGCGTGGGCATACACTCCAGCGGGCCGACATTGACGACGGCCGCAATTTCGCCTTTCCGCCAGTTGTGAAGCGACCAACCCAATGTCAACACCGTCTCACCGCCGACATCGCCGGCTATGTAGTCGATAGCTGCGTGGGCTACGTCGGTCACAGACACGGGTCCCGGCAAGGGGAGGTGCCTGGCCATGGCCTCCCATGCCACATGGCGGATACGCTCTTTCAGGAAGCTGATGACGCGATCGATTCGTCCGGACGGGACGATCTGCTGGTTGCAATGGTCAACATACTCGAAGAATTCGTTGACTGCCGCACAGCGAACACGCATCCCGCGCGCTTCAAGTTTAGCGATGATCCCGTCGTTCGCGAACGCATCGTTGCGGACGTAGATTTCGCCGACCAGTTGCACAACCGGCAACACGCCGTCGCCATGGACCGCCGCGAACTCCGTCGCGGCTGCCTGCAGCAATCTGCGGATGCCAAACAACCGTCCTGTGACTACCTGTATTATGGCTTGCGCCCGGGAGCGGATGGCGCGGTGTTGCCGTTCAATCAAAGCGTATAGCTCCGCCGTGCGCCGTGCGTAGATTTCGTTCGCCGCGCCGCGATGAAGTTCGGTTGGGCGGACATAGAGCAACGCATTGTGGAGCATGTCCTGGGCGATGGCACCGGTCAGGAAGAGCGTGGTGAACCCCGGTGGCAGCCCAGCAAAGAAGTCTGACTCGCCTGGAGACACGAACCGGCAACGGTCGCCGGCGCCGAGGCGTTCAATGACGACCTTCTGCAGCAGATGGTACATGCCCATTCGGCACGGGCCGTTGGTGCGCGGCATCATGTAGGCGAATCGCCCGTTCGGGTTGCTTTGCAGTTTCTCCAGCAACCGTCCCAGCGTCAGGCTGACCGGCACGCATTCCTTGCCGGAAGTGTGACGGCGGCCAACCTGAAGTGTTTGCCGGTTGGGCATGGCCAGCGCCTCGGCCTTGAATCCCGCTGCGCGAAAGCACGACGCGGTGATGTGAGAAGTCGCCCCCATCCAGGGCACCAGCAGCGTCTCGGCCTGTTTATCGAGCATGGTGAAGTCGCAGACGCTGCGCTCCATCGCCGCCAGGTCTTGCGGAGCAGCGCCTGAGCCCTTGGAGGCGCGGTCCTGGGCGACACAATGAAGGAACGCTTCGATGCGCGTCTTGGTGCCGGCATCGCCCGCGTGACCATCCGTCTCGATGATCGCGAACGGCTTTCCCTCCATCACGTAGCTGAAGAAGTGCAGGTTGAAACTGTCGGGACCGCAGGAGTAGTTGCTGCAATAGACGCTGTACACGCCCGGCGTGCGGCGGACCAGGTGGGCCGCGCGCAACAGGCGTTGGGCGTAGCCCCAATAGACGCGCCCCAACAACGGCGCATCGGCCGCCACCGGGTAACAGTCGACGGGGATGGCGACAGCCCCCTGCTCGCGAAGGATGGCCGGGACGTTGGAGTTGAGGATGGGGTTGTAGATGGTGTACGGTCGGCCGAGCACCACCACCGGGGTGATGTTCTGTTGCTGGCAGAAGGCCAGCGCTCGCGCGCCGATCTCCCCGCATTGTTCGGAAAAATGCCTTTGGGCCGCGACAGCGGCCTGATGTGCATGCTCCCATTTGTCGCCGGTCACACCGAGTAAACCCGCCAGCCGCGCGCAACTGGCACGGAATTCCGGCGAGTCCAGCCCGCGCGCCCCGATCTCTATCTCGGGCGAGAGCCACTGCGCCGTGCCTTTGTCGGCCAAGTCCAGGCGCATCAGGTAAGGGGCGGATTGTACGACCGGGCAGACCTTGGCGTGCGCTTCGTCTGCCACGCGCAACGTGCTCCGCATGATCGGCGCGAACACGAAATCCGCATCGGTTTCGCGCAACCGCCCTGCTACGCCGTGAAACAACTGCATCGGCGCACAGAACGGCACGTGACTCTCCCGGATGCCGCGCTTCAACGTCGCCGCGTCCGCACCGCTCATAGTTCTCAGGTCGCAGCCCAACTCATGCAGAAAGGTGACGAAGTAGGGGAACAGTTCCTTCAGGATGAACTCATCGCTCAATGCCACACGCCTGCCGCCGCGGTCCGGACCGAGCCGTGCTAGCAGGTCGGCAATGAGATGCTCGCGTTCCTCGAACGGCTGCGGGGCGCGGTCCGGCAGCTTGCGCCTCCGGGTCGCCCGCTCATGCAATGCGCATGCTCCGCCCCAGGTGAACATCCCGGCGGTGCCGGCGACACGCGTGCGGAGCCGGTCGATGCGGCAGTGGTTACCGGGAGCGCCGCAGCCGACTATCGCGTTGCAGATGAATGTGCTGCGCTCTTCAACCTTCGCATCGAGGAACAGCCGCAGGTCCAACGGTGTGACTTCGCGCCACGCGAGGTCTGCGCGGGCAAGCAACGCAATGCCCAGTGCGCCGACGGTTCCAGGGTTAGGGGGAATGACGACCTCGCTGCCGGTCTGCCGCGCCACCGCAGCGGCCAGCGCGTCTGCTGCGAACGGCATGCCCTGGCAGAAGATCACCTGGCCCACTGTCCGGCTGCCTTTGACGCGGTTGAGGTAATTCTGGATGATCGAGTCGTACAGGCCGGCAATGATGGTGTTCTGGGCCAAACCCGCCCCCACGGCCTCGTCGATGATTTCTGCCATGAACACCGAACAATGTTGCCCCAGGGAGACGCCCTCTGGTGCTACTAACGCGGCCGCGCCTAGTTGCGCGACCTTCTCGATGCCGGCAAACTTGCGGCCCTGTTCCTCGATGAACGAGCCGGTCCCCGCACTACACGCTTCGTTCATGGCGCAGTCAATTACGCGGCCGTGTTGAAGACGAATGTACTTTGCGTCCTGGCCACCGATCTCGAAGATTGTGTCCACACGCGCGTCGTAGTGGCAGGCGCCCGCCGCGTGCGCCGCAATCTCATTCTGGATGAAGACCGCATCCGGCCCATAGCATTTGGTTAACAACGACCCCACAATCTCGCGTCCGCTGCCAGTGACGCTGGCTCCACGGACGTGTTCACCGCCCATGGGGCTTTCCAGGAACTGCCGCCATAATGCCTGTGCCGCCTCGACGGGCGCGCCCTGCGTTTCCCGGTAAGCGTCCCACACGGTCGCTTCGGTCGCCGCGTCCACCGCCACCGCCTTCGCGCCGGTTGAGCCGATGTCGAGACCGAGGATCAGGTCGCGGTCGCAGCCGTTGCGCGCCGCCCACGCTTGGACAGGCATGCGCCGCACCCGGCTGAGGCACGTGGCCAGCGCCGGTGTCCGTTCCAGTGCCGCGCCGTCACAGGCGGCAAGCAGGTGCTCCACGGACGGTGCCGGCAACGATTGCTCGGCGGCCAGCAACGCCGCGCCCAGTGCTTCCCAATAGAGGCCGTCCTCGCCCGGCACGCGCAGTTCGTAGCCGTACTTGGCAAGGCGATCGCGGAACGTTCGCTGCACACGCGCCGACTGGCTCACCCCGCCGATCAGTACGACCGGACCGGGACAGCTTCCAGGCTTCATCAAGTTGAGGACGTTCTCACAGACAGCATCAAAAAGTCCTGCAAGAATCTCCTCCCGGTTCTCGCCCTTGTTGGCAAGATGGGTCAAATCGGTCTTCAAGATGACCTGGCATCGACCAGACAAAGTGGCGGCGCGTTCCACGTCCGCGCAGAGCGCGCTGGCCTCCTCGACGGTAAGCGAAAACCGCCCCGTCAATTGACGCAGAAAATTGCCGGTGCCCTGCGAGCAGCGGCTGTTCTCGCGGAACACCTCACGTCCGTTGGGCCGGATTTCCAGCACGGAGAACCCGTGGCTGCCGACGGACACCAACGTCCCCTCCGTGTCCGGGAAGAAGAACCGGAACGCACGCGACTGCGCCTGTTGCAGCGGCACCCGCGTCAGGCTGAACTGCCGGCCAAGCCGGCCCGTCGATGCCGCACCCGCCAGCGTAGCGGCGTCCCATTCGCGGTACAGGCGGTCAAGAAGCGGTTGCGGCTCTTTGCCATGTTCCTGCCGGCAACGGCGTTGAAGTTGCCATCGGCCGTCCACCTGCGCCAGTTCAACCAGCTTCAGCGTATCTGTTCCCGCGTCTACTCCAAGAAACCGGGACCCCGACACAATCTGTGTGCTTTCCATGGTTTTCTCCTTTGAGGCAATCCGGAAATCCCTTCTTACTTTCCCGGACGGTTGCTGCTCACAGTCGCTAACGAGCGACGCCTGAATGTCTAAATCCTCGAACCTCGATCATGGAATAACCTGCTGGTGGCTCAACCAATGGGGTAATGCCGTGGTTAGAGATGGGAGATAGGTAATCAATAGGACCCCAATCGACATGACGGCGACGATGGGCAGTACGGAGCGCAACACCTGTGGGATTGGCTTACCGAAGCGATAAGAAGACAGCAGCAAATTCAGGCCGATGGGCGGCGTCAGGTAACCCACTTCCAGGTTGGTAAGAAAGATGATGCCCAGATGCATCGGGTCAACGCCGAAGGCCAGCGCCAGCGGAAGCAGCAGAGGAACTTGAATGACGATTGCCGAGAAGATATCCATCATGCAGCCGACCAGCAGCAGGAAGGCGTTGAGGGCCAGCAGAAAGACAATGCGCGAATGAATGGTGTGCGTCGTCCATTCCACGGCTCGCGCAGGCACCTCAGCATCCACGAGGTAGTTGGTGAAACCCAGTGCCACCCCAAGGATCAGCAGCACGCCTCCGATGACCAGACCGGCGTGGGCCATGGCCCGCGGCAGGTCGCGAAAGACACTCAATTCCCGATGGATAAAAGCTTCGACAACGATCGCATAAAGTGCCGTGACGGCGGCGGCCTCGACCGGCGTGGCCCAGCCTGAGAACAGCGATACGATGGCCACTACCGGAAGCATCAGCTCCCATTTGGCGAGCCACACAGCCTTCACCAGCCTGCGCGCCTGCAACGGCTCGGCCGTTTGAGCGCTTCCGCGCGAACGCCACACTCCCCAGCATGAGATTGCGACAACCATGACGACTGTCGGCAGCAACCCCGCGAGAAACATTTGACCCATCGGGACCTTAGCCACGATGGCATACAGGATCAGCGGCAGGCACGGAGGCAATAACAAACCGAGCGAGCCCGATCCAGTGATGAGACCCAGGGCATCCTTTTCCTTCAGGCCGCCGGCCAATAGCATCGGCATCAATAGGCCGCCCAGGGCAAGAATGGTTACGCCGGAGGCTCCGGTAAAGGAGGTGAATAAGGTGCATACCAACACGGTCACAATGGCAGGCCCACCAATCATCCTGCCGAAGAAC
>Ga0326727_10014910_pt1 | contig 16802 bp, 16 predicted proteins | sample MB2enrmetagenome_FD_207643 | JGI IMG/M metagenome (GOLD analysis project Ga0326727, IMG submission 207643) | Lab enriched peat soil microbial communities from McLean, Ithaca, NY, United States - MB29MY | ecosystem: Environmental > Terrestrial > Soil > Wetlands > Peat | place: USA: New York...
AGTTTAAGTCGTTGTTTGTTAAGAATTTTGCTTCTATGTTAAGCGCTGTTCCCTGAATGTTTGCGGCTATTTGGATGCCGCCGTCTTCCGTGATCCATTTTAAGGTGACGCCTTGATTATTTTCTGATATGCCCAGCCAACGTAGCAAACCAAACCATTTGCCTTTAAGCGCCAAGATTAGTTGCTGCGTCATAAGGTCTGATGGAAGGAAAGTCTGAATCAGCGGCGTTGTCGGTTCTTCTTTGCGTGCTTGGTGAAGTTTTAGTTCAGTTATCTTTGGAGTGACCCTGTAACCTTCGGGTCCTTTTTTCACAATGCCCTCTTGCTCCAGTCGGACAAGTATGCGAGAGAGCGTTTCCGGATGCAGTCCTGTTCTTCGTTTTAACCCGTCGAATGTAAATATAGCTAAGTCTTCGTTTTCTATTAGCGCCAATACGTCAGCATCGCGTTCGCTAAGGGAGTATTCGTCTGGAAGGCTTTGCCAATTAACATTCAGAAGAGGTATCATTATTCTAATGTTTGGCTAAGACGTCTCTTTTGAATGTTACCCCAACCTTGCAAAAAAAGCAACGTTCAACATGGTTTGATACATTGGTTAACTTAATCAAAATTGCATTCGATGGAAAGTCTAAACAAGCCCTTAGTCATAAGAAATAATGTCTATGAAGTCTTCAGCTGATTTGGGGTTTTTGTGAAATTTTGGTCGCGATTTTTGTTTTGATTGCTACCTTAAGGTCACTTTTTCGCCAGTGGCAATGTAGACTACGGCTTCCATGATGTGCGTCGCATGATCCGCAATACGTTCAAGATATCTTACTACGAGCGTACTGGAAACGGTGCACTCGTTTGTGATGCCTGCCTCCTTCACAAGTTTGCCCAGATACTCGAGGTACATATCATCCACTCCTTGCTCGGTTTTAGTCATTTTCTTAACAAGTTCCGTATCAAGGCTTTTAATGGAGTTAATGCTTATCGCGACCATTTTGAGAACTTTTTCAGCCATTTTCCCTACGTACTCAAATATCCATTTATCACATGTGTTTTGTCCATTGAAACGTGTGCTGATAAAGGATATATCCCAAGCATATCTGCCGTAACGTTCAAAATCGTAGGCGACTTTCATGTAAGAGTTTATGATACTTTGCTAAATCTAGCTTTCAAGTCTTTCGTTGCTAGCTTAACTGTCGTCGAATCCAGAAACTCGGGCAAAATCAGAGATAAAATTTAGACTGAAATTTCCTCAGTTAAACCAGCTTCAGGATACACGAAGAGATGAGCCTTTTTAAGGGGATAATTTATTGTGACTTCTTCGCCGATTTCAACCCATTTTTCTGCTAATGAAGGCCGGTTTATTACCAGTCGGTCTCCGTTTTCAAGCCTAATTTCATAACGAACCAGAGTTCCTTCAAAAGTAACCTTTTCAATTTTTCCAAGTAACCCGTTTTCAGTCGTGTCGTGTCCTTTTTTCATTTCGCAGGTTTCAGGTCTTATAGCTAAAACTATTCTTTCGCCTTGCTTTATGCCTGGATTTATGGCTTTAACTTTTAATCCCTCCCGTAACTCTACTTCAGAATATCCATCTGTCTGAGTGATGTAGCCTTCCAAAAAGTTGGATTCGCCAATAAAATGTGCAACAAACAAGCTATTTGGATTCATATAAAGTTCCTGTGGTGTTCCAATCTGCACGATTTTCCCTTTCTTCATAACTGCAATCCTGTCTGAAATGGACATCGCTTCCGCCTGGTCATGAGTAACATGTATAGCTGTTAGTTTGAGATCTTTTGTCATTCTTCTGATTTCATATCGTATTTCGTTTCTTACTTTAGCATCCAACTGACCAAGGGGTTCATCTAAAAGCAAGGTTTTGGCGCCTGCAGCCAACGCGCGGGCAACGGCTATTCTTTGCATCATGCCGCCGCTTAGCTCGCTTGGGTAAGCGTCTAATCGTTCATCAAGTTTTACCAGTTCAAGAACTTCATGCCCAATCGTGTCAGCTTCTTTAGCATCGTAATTTTTAACTTTTGGTCCATAAAGAACGTTGCCCCAAGCGGTCATATGCGGAAACAACGCGAAAGTTTGGAAAACAAAGCCGATGTCTCGGTCTTCAGGAGGAACCTTATCAACGCGTTTATCCTCGATGTAGATTTCACCGCTGTCTGGCTCAATTAGTCCCGCTATAAGCCGCAGAAGTGTTGTTTTTCCACATCCGCTTGGTCCAAGCAGAGCGAAGTATTCTTGGTCGTGTATCGTTAAGCTAATGTTGTCTAATGCATAGATTTTTCCGTACTTTTTGGTTACGTTTACGATTCGGACTTCAGGCATAAGTTAACTCTCCCTTTTGAAAACCGTTTTATTGCTTTTATTAGTTATCATTCTAAACCTTTCCTTTTCGAGTTAAAAATCTCAAAGCTAGCAATATTATGAAGCTGAACATTATCAAGAAGCCGCATGCTAGACCAACTGTTAGCGCGTTGACTCCCGGGATTGGCGGTGTGACGCCTCTAAGTGAATTAACCCAGTTAACAAGCAGTACAGGCGCCGTCTGCAGATTTGTAGTTACAGCTAAAGTTGCGCCTGTTTCGCTTATACTTCTCGTAAAAACAATTATTGCGCCAGAAAGAATCGAGTACTTTGTAAGCGGCAACACAATTGACCTGAAAACAGTAAAGGGTTTAGCGCCTAAGGTTTTGGCTGCTTCCTCCATGTCCACGCTTATTCTCTCTATCGCCGCCGACATTGACCTGACAAAGTACGGATAAGTAATTGCCAAGTGTGCAAAGACCAATAAAAGAAATTCAGGCATGCCTGAGATTCCTTGCCAGAAAAACTTCAGTGAGATTCCTAAAGCAATGGATGGCACTATTATCGGGACGTTAATTAGCGTGTCAAGGATTGTTGAGGGCAATTTGCCGAATGTTTTACGCGCAATCAGTATCGCCATAGGTATGCCGAGGATGATTCCTAAAACTGTTACTATAGCGGCTAAGACATATGAGAGAAGTAGGCTTTGCCAAAAACTTGACCATATTCCTGAACCAGTGAAAGCTTGAATTAAAGTGGTTCCGGTAGCGATTGCTTGAAAAGCTGGCAGCGCCACGAAAAGTGAAGGAATCAACACTATCACTATGAAAACCAACAATGCCAGGCTGTTACGTGTGGCTGCTGGTTTTTGGTAGCTTAATTTCTTTTCCAAACCTGGCAAGCCATGACCAAAGGGCAGCTTTATTCTGTTTCCTACGATTCGTATTAAAGCGAAAATAGTCAGTGAAACAGTAATTAAAATTAAGCTTGTAAAGACTGTTGCTCCTTCATAGGTGGCTTGAGGAATTAAACCATTTTTAAATTGATTGCTTAAGGTTTGGAGGAAGACTGGCCCATTCAAGAAGGCTCCTGCTACAATAAAGGTGGCTCCTGTTTCTGAAAGAGACCTAGCAAATGCGAGCGAGAACGCTGCAATTAATGAGGGTTTAATAATGGGAAAAGTCACTGTTCTTGAAGCTGTTAACGGTGGAGCACCAAGAGTTCTTGAAGCACGTTCGTACTCCATCTTATAATCGAGCAATGAGCCTACAATAACTCGGACGACGACTGGAAGTGAAAACGTAAACTGCAAAAGCATAACAAGAAGCCAGCCCGGAGAAACAAGCGACGAACCAAATAGTGCCGATATTCCCCCGCTTGAACTCCAAAACAGCAAAAGCGAATAGCCCAAGGCGGCTGTTGGCACAACGAAGGGAATGTCCGCCAAAGTGTCAAGAACGCTTAGCCACCTCGATTTTCCTCTCGTGATAAACCAAGCCAATGGGACGCCGGCGATTAGGTCCAATGCAGAAACACTCAACGCTATTATGAAGGAGTTTTTAATTGCGCCTAGAGCTGTATTCGTTAAGGCGGGTTGGTTTATGACGTTTTGAACTGTTCCGATTTTTATCAATATGCCAATTATGGGTGGAATAAGAATTATTGCAAAAAAGACAATGACTGCGGAAAGGTAGAGGGAGTACTTTAAAGGTTTTTTAGAAGACAATGCGTTGAGTGTGTTCCACAGTTTGCTAAGCACGGTACAGCTCCCAATTTTAAGCGCGCATTTTCTTAAAGGGAACGTTAATTAATCGTTCAAGTATATTAGCTGTTACTTTAAACACGCTTTTTTTCCATAGTTTTTCGATAAAGTATATAGTTCAATGCTAAAACAACTAAAGTATAGAGGGGCGTGGTTTTTTCAGCGTTAATAGTGACAGAATCTTTATCAATTTTAAACTCTGGCTGCTCAATTTTAGGTAATGCGTTTTGCAAGAGAGGCTGTTTTCTTGCTTATTCGCTAAATTAGAGCTAGTTTTGGTCAGGAAAATGATTTACAATGTATTACCTGATAGGTAGCATAGAAAATAATCAAAAATGGCAAAATAAAGCTCCTTTACGGCTAAGAAGCAAAAATAACGCCTTACCAAAAAACTTATTACCTAAAAATTAAGCAGTTAGGGTTAAAAAATAAAAACAGTGTATTTTGTTGATTTAGTAGGGGCAATGTTTCTCATTGAGAGGGTAATCAACTGAATAATTGCCTCACTTTTGCATGACCTTTAATTTTTGTTTTGAATGTTACCTTAAGGTCACTTTTTCGCCGGTTGCAATGTAGACTACAGCTTCCATTATGTGGTTCGCGTGATCCGCAATACGTTCAAGATATCTTACTACGAGCGTACTGGAGACGGTGCACTCGTTTGTGATGCCTGCCTCCTTCACAAGTTTGCCCAGATACTCGAGGTACATGTCATCCACTCCTTGCTCGTTTTTAGTCATTTTCTTAACAAGTTCCGTATCTAGGCTTTTAAGGGAGTTAATGCTTATCGTGACCATTTGGAGAACTTTTTCAGCCATTTTCCCTATGTACTCAAATATCCATTTATCACATGTGTTTTGTCCATTGAAACGTGTGCTGATAAAGGATATGTCCCAAGCATATCTGCCGTAACGTTCAAAATCGTAGGCGACTTTCATGTAAGAGTTTATGATTCGTAAGTCAGAAGCTACAGGCTGATATTTAGCTATCAAACTAAAAGCTTTTTCCTCAACCTCAACAGTATTGCCCACGAGAATTTCGGAGAGTTCATGCACATCGCTGGATGTGTCTTTGTTTTCAAGAAAGCCTCTTACTGATGTTGCTACGGCTTTCTCGGCGACTTTGCCCATCTTGTAAACCATTGTTGTTAATTCTTCTAAGCCTTTATCTAACAGTCTTTGCATAATATTCACTTTACCCGAACTTTCCAGTTATGTATTTTTCTGTTAACTCACTTTTTGGGTTCTCAAATACTTCGGAAGTTGTGTCGAACTCTATAAGCTGACCTAGATACATGAAAGCGGTGAAATCCGAAACACGAGCAGCCTGCTGCATATTATGCGTCACAATTATAATAGTGAACTCCTTCTTAAGCGCAACAATTGACTCTTCAATTTTAGCGGTGGCGATAGGATCAAGAGCAGAGCAGGGCTCATCCATTAGAATAACTTCAGGCTCAACCGCAAGAGTTCGTGCTATGCATAATCTCTGCTGTTGCCCCCCAGACAAGTTAACTCCCGATTTCTTGAGATCATCTTTGACTTCATCCCAGAGAAACGCCATCCGAAGACTTCTTTCTGCCACGCTATCGAGCGTCTCCTTGTTTCTTACACCAGCGAGTCTCAAGCCTGCTACCGCATTATCGTATATAGACATTGTTGGAAAGGGATTGGCCTTCTGGAAGACCATGCCTATTCTTCTGCGGATTGCAACTGGATCAACCTGTGGAGAATAGATGTTTACTCCATCCAAAATTACCTCTCCTTCGACTTTTGCATTCGGAGTCAATTCGTGAATTCGATTGAGGCATCTAATCAATGTAGTTTTTCCACATCCGGAAGGACCCATAATGGCAGTTACCCTATTTTCAGGGAAGTTTAAGTTGATCCCCTTCAGAACCTGGACTTTGCCAAAACTAGCATTCAAATCTTTCGTTGATAGCTTAACTGAAGATAAATCCAGGTTTTTATGTTTACTTATTCCTGCTGTCCCTCCTGACTTGATTTTGTATTTAGCCCATTGAATTTTAATATTTACCTACATCTCCATTCTTGTCCCTGTTAAATTTCTTCCTATTGTAAGCTTGACCGCAAGATTCAAAGCGAGCATGATGAGTATTAGGACTAAAGCTGCCCCCCACGCCTGAGCTTGCCAAGATGAGTACGGAGAAGTACCATAGTTATAGATGAGAATTGTTAATGAGGCTGTTGGCTGGAATAAACTTGTTGCAAAGTGCTCGCTTGTAGCCGCTGTCAATAACAATGGAGCTGTCTCTCCTGTTGCACGTGCCACCGCCAACAATATGCCAGTTAAGAGCCCATTTTTCCCTGTACTTATAACGACTCTGAGCACGGTTTTCCATCTTGGGATTCCAAGGGCCATCGAGGCTTCTCTCAAAGTCATTGGAACAAGTTTCAGAGATTCACTTGTTGTTCTTGCAATTATAGGAATCATTACTAAACTTAAAGCGACACCGCCTGCAAAACCAGAGAATTGTTTGGTAGTCAAAACAATTACAATGAAAATGAACAGTCCCAGCACCATTGAAGGAAATCCAGTTAGCACATCGTTCATAAAACTTGAAACCGTGGAAAGCTGAGATGTAGACCATTCTGAAAAAAAGATGCCTGCTCCAACACCAATTGGTATGGAAATAAGGGCAGCTAAACCCACCATTGTAAAAGAACCGACTAGTGCATTAGCTATTCCTCCGCCGGCAACATTCGGCGCAGTCGGCAAATGGGTTAAGAAGCCTATGTTTATGGCTGCTCCTCCTCGTATGAAAACGTCTCCGAGAATGAATATTAGGGGTATTACGGCAAGAACCACAGCTACTACCACTAATATGGTCATTAACTTGTCAACGATTTTTCGCCAGAGCGAAATACTCGTGGGCAGATTAGCTTTTGTCATATCACAACTCACCCTCAAACTTTAACCTGTGTTCCACGAGTCATCCTCCAGAGCAGAAGTCGAGCAAAAACGTTAATTAATAAAGCTACAAGAAACAGGATTAATCCTATTTCAATTATGGCGGATTCATAAAGTCCTGAAGACTCACCGAATTCATTTGCTATTAACGAAGATAAAGTGTAACCCGGCGAAAACAAATTCGCAGTAATTGCAGGAATGTTGCCGATCACCATGGTGACAGCCATTGTTTCGCCGACTGCACGTCCCAGCCCCAAAACGAATGCACCAAATATACCAGACCTAGCATAGGGCAAGACACTTTTCTGCGTGACTTCCCATTCTGTGGCGCCAAGCGAGTACATAGCTTCACGCTGACTATTTGGAACCGCGTTTAAAACGTCTCTAGAAACTGCAGATATTGTTGGAATAATCATTATAGCTAATATTATTCCGGCAGTAAAAAAGTTAAATCCATAAGGAGTCCCCGAGAATAATGGGATGAAACCAAGAGAATTATGTAAGGGCATCTCCACATAATCACGCAATAACGGGATCAGAATTAATATCCCCCATAAACCGTAAATAACACTGGGCACAGCCGCTAGGAGATCAACTACTGTTCCCAATAAATAACCAAAAGTTTGATGGCTTTTTAGCTTCTCTGAGATAAAGATGGCTACTCCCAAGCTGATTGGGAGTCCTATTATAATAGCAATTGCTGATGTTAATAATGTTCCATAAATAAACGGCAAAGCACCAAGTATATCCTTATTTGGTACCCACTTTGAACCAATCAAAAAAGCTGGTCCGAATTTATATATTGAGGCGGATGCACCCAGATAAAGTTCAACTGCAAGTGCAACAAGAAGACCTATAATGAATAAGGCTGCAGCAGCAAGAAGGATTTTTAATATTGTGTCTCCTCTTAACAGTCTGGATTGCAATTTTGCATCCTCAGTATTTTTTCGTTACCATTAAAAAAAGATGGGAGGAATAGCTTATTAAATCTTAGATTATTGGCGTCCCGTTGTAGGTTATCAACTTGAGTGTTGCATCGTCAACGGAGACTATGTTGGCTGGCAATGGAACGTAACCTAACCCTTTTCCTAATGATTGACCTGAGTCCACAATCCATGAAAGAAAGTTGACGGTAGCAGCACTTTCAGCAAAACTGCGGCTGTTATAGTTCTGGTTTTGATACACCAGAGCGTAAGTCAGGGTCACAATTGGGTAGACAGTAGTGGCTGCTGCATCATTGAATATATTGTTGACTATAGAGACACCTGTCCATGCAGCATTTCCCGCTGGAAGACCAGCAGCGGCTCCTGCTTGAAGCGCAGCTGCTATGTTTGTCACAGTAGCTAAGATGTAGTCGCCTGCTGCATTTTGAACACTGCCATAGTAAAGTGATGTTTGACCTGTGTTTTCAAGTATATAGGCAATTTCAAGCGGACCGATCGCGCCGTTGGTTTCAGAAATAGCTGCTGCCACACCAGCATTTTTGGGAGCCGCTATTTGAGCTGGAGCGGATGGCCAAGCTGGAGAAGTACTTGGCTTTCCAACCTGTGATGCCCATGCAGTGCTTGAATCATATAGGAAATTGGTGAAGGCGAACATGGTTCCGCTTCCGTCAGATCGGTGAACTGTGGTTATTAGTGTATCAGGCAACGGTATGCCTGGGTTTAGAGCTGTGATTTGAGGATCATTCCACTTAGTTATAGTTCCCAAGAAAATGTCAGCAAGAACTGCGCCTGTGAACTTTAGGCCATTCTGAGCAACAGTACCGTTAGAAAGCTTTAAGTTATATGCTGGTACAACTGCGCTGGCGGATATTGGTATGGTTAGAGCCGTTGTGCCTGAGGGAAGTGCCGCGTACTGTGCCGCAGTCATTGGCGCATCCGATTCTCCGAAATCTTCTAATTGTTTTGTAAAATCAGTAATTCCGGTACCGCTTCCAACTGGATTGTAGTTGACTGTTATTTGAGGTTCGGCTGATCCGTAGGCTCCTTGCCAAACAGTCATTAACGGGTAGACAAGTGTACCTCCTGCTCCGTTTACTGTTGCTGACGCTAGTGTTGAAGTAGACTTCTTTGCGGGGGCTGATATGTAGATGTAGGCGAAGACGCCTGCTATAATGATAACGATTACAACAATTGCTGCTATAATTATATACGTATTTTTCATTTTTTTTCCTTCAATAAAGCCTATTTAGTGCTTTGTTATTTGAGTGTGCTCTCCATAAACGCTATAGACTATATATCTAATCGATGGGCATATGTATTATTGTATAACGTCAGAAGCATTGATCTAAGTTCATGAAAAATGCTTAGATGCGACAACTGCAAAGGCAACAAAAAACAAGGAACAAAGAAAATTCCAATTTTAAAGTAAATCTACCTTTATTTTTTCACTGCCAAATCAAGGGATAACACATCAGCTTGGAGGTCGAGCCTTCACCAGCATTATTTAAGTTTATTTAAGTTATTGATAAGCTGTGGATCGGTTTTTGATGGGTAAGCGTAAGTTGTTACTGCGTCTATTATTTGTGGCGATGGTAAATATTGCGATTATAGCTATATATTTAGGTCTCATATTTTTGATGAAACGTTTTTTTATAACTAAAAAAGCAAGAGTTTTATATAGTAAATTTAGTAAATTTCCATAAAATTTATAGTCTATATAGATATAACTAATATATTGATGCATAATAAAAAAGTAACTGAGCGTTAAGACGTTGACTAAAGAAGTTGAAAAACAAAACGAAGAGCAACGTAAGCTGCAGGTGACAGGCGGATCAACATTCATACTCTCGTTACCCAAGGATTGGGCGATTCGAAATGAGCTTAAAAGGGGAAGCTCAATGATGGTCCGCGAGGAAGACGATGGATCCCTATCCATAGCACCTTCAAAGTTTGTAAAAAAAGAGAAGCAAGATGAAGCTTTCATCAAGGCATCGTTAAACGACAATCCTGACGCTGTCATGAGAACGGCAATTTCCGCCTATTTAGACGGCTTCAACATTCTGCACATTAGGGCGCAAGGACAAAAAGTGCTCTCATCAAAGCTTCGAAATCACCTCAAAAATTTTGCCAGGCATTACTTAGTTGGAACAGAAATCGTAATTGACACTCCAACCGAATTGACTCTGCAGGTTCTACTTAATTATCCCGAACTCACGGTTCAAAATGCACTCAGCCGAATGTCAATCATCGCCTCATCCATGCATAAAGAAGCTATGACTTCATTAAAGAAGCTGGATTATTCAGCTGCAAAATCAGTTATTGAAACTGACCGTGAAGTAAATCGCTTTGGCCTGTACATAGTGCGTCTGCTGAAGCTGGCAGTTTCAAACCCGAGAATCGTCAAAGAAATCGGATTAAACACCCAGAAAGACTGTTTGGGTTATAGGCTAATAGCGAAATCCGTTGAGAGAACCGCTGATCACGCAACCAAAATTGCTGAAAATACACTCCAGTTAAAAGAACCCGTGAATGATACTCTTTTGGAAAAAATGGATCAGTTAAGCATTTTGGCTAACTCAATGTTTGAGAACGCTATGGACGCATTGTTTAGGCACGACTTTAATTTGGCTGAGAGCGTAATTGAAAAGATAAGCCAAGTGCATAAACTAGAGAAGGAAACTGTTCTTAACTTGCAAAATGCCAAGATCGAAGAGATCGTCAACTTGCGACTAGTGATTGAGAGTGAGCGGCGAACAGCGGAGTACGCCAGTGACATTTCTGAAGTTGTGCTAAACTTAAATGTCGACTCAGTTCTAGGCTAGTTTTTTAATCTTCTCTTTTTTGCGCTCGGTTAAGAATCCTATTATCTCTGCATTTAAATGAATGAATAATAAAGGTTGAGTTTGTCTGTTTAGGTTGGAGATAGTTTTTGCCCTTTAAAGGTATTCATTGAATGGGGCTCCACCTGTTTGGACTGGACAACGTTTGAGGGCAGGAAGCATGGGTTAATCTTGATGCCAAGTCTTGGCCGCCTTAGATTTTCCATGCTTTATATGTTTTTCATTTGTTTTCGATTTTAAGAAAAATAAAGTAGTATATGCCTGCTTTGCCTTTCATCCATTTAGTGACATGTTAAGTTACGCTATTTCGGTTTATTGAAAGGCTTCAAAGAAGCAGATTACATCGGGACTTTGATTTATGCTGTAATTGTCAATCAGGTGAGCTGTTCCGTCTGGGCAGTAGACTTTGTCGCCTTTTGAAGTTTTTTTGTATCGTACACTGCATTCCTTAATCATGGAGCAGCCATCGCAATCTCTTGAGAGCATTTTTTTCACCTCTACATATTTTCAAAGTAGAAATTATGTTGAGACTCCTATAGAGATTCTCTTCATACTCTATATAGAAATAATACAGCAAGATTAATTCATCAAAAACTATAAGAAACATTTAAGAAATAAAGAATCATTTCTCAAGAGCCAGAGATAGCTTGATGAACAAAAACGGATTGAAAGTAAAGGGCATTTTCTTGGACTTGGACGGCACGATAGTTGACTCCCGAGAAGCCTACATGGAAGCAGCAAGAATAGCATTCGAAGCCTGCGGACAAAAACCGCCAGGCGAAAAGGCTGCCTTTGAGATTCCTAGAAGGCTCGAAAAAGGTCTCGCAATCAGCGATATCATAAAGGGTGATCCTAAAAAATTCCTAAGCATATACTTTGAAACTTACTATTCAATCACCCGAGAAAAAACCAAACTTATACCTAACGTTTCAGCAACGCTTGAAACCTTATCGGCAAAAACTAAACTTGCCCTGATAACCATGCGGTATGTTCCAAAACAAGCCATAATAAAAGAGCTAGAGTGCTTTGGCATATCAAAATATTTCACTTACGTTGTAACCGCGCTGGATACTTCTAAGCCTAAACCCTCGCCGGAAGCATTAATTGCATGTGTCCAAGCCCTAGATGTTGAAATATGCGACTGCATCATCGCAGGAGACTCGGTTAACGACGTGCGCGCTGGAAAAGCAGCCGGCGCAAGAACTGTAGCAGTTTTATCGGGGCTTTTTCAATGCGAAGAGCTTATCAAAGAATGCCCAGATTTAATTTTAAGCGATGTTAATGCGCTTCCAAAATTTATCGAATAAATCTCGGCACATATCAGAATTTGAAATATAGCTAAAACCCGACTTACTCAGTTATATATCGCCGAAAAAATAAAGTTTAATTAAAAGCTTGTCTTTAATCAATGTGGAGAGGGCTTCGGAGCGGGAATCAGAAATGAACTTTGTTGAAGTGATGATAGGGGAGAAATTGAAAGAAGCGGATTCAGCCCTAGATATTATGGGGTCAGACCGCAAAGTTTTGCAGGTTGCCTGCCAAGACTTTACGAATTTCCTTAAATTTCATTGGAACTTGATGGGGAAAGAAGCAAGCCAATGCGAACTAGTTGAAAGGTTGGAGAACCTTTTCAAGGAAGATTCATCCGAGTTAGACGCGTTCTTAACCGTTTGGATTGGCACCTGGTTCAAAAAATGGAAGGAACGAGTTAAGCTTCTCATAGGCGACCAGAATGCTAGCCGATGGAATAAAGTCTCAAAAACTCTCGCTAACGCTGAACCACTATGGAAGAAAATTGAGCACAAGCAAGAACTCCAAGAGATCATAGTCTCTACGTTGGTTAAAAACGGGGAAATCTGCGGAACCGAAATTTTATCTGAAAATCTACTGAAGATGGAGCTTGGAGAAAACTGCGTTCAAAACCTAAGCGACAGAGAACGAATTTTCACGGTAGTTAATGAAGCATTGAGGAAAGCTCGTGAGATGGCGCAAAGTAAAGGTCCACTGATCTTTGTCAAGATAGACAAAGGCTACTATAGCTCAGGAACCGAGTAAGCCTTCTGCTTACTTCTTAGTTTTTTATAAAGCAGATTTATTAGCTATCAGCAACACTGTTTTTTCATGGCTCGTTTCGTAGTTTTCCTTCGGGCGATTAACGTTGGCAGCCACGCTGTCACCAAGGCAATGCTGCAAGAAGCCTTCATCTGCTTAGGATACCGAAACATTTCGACACACAAACAAAGCGGCAACGTAATCCTAGAAACCGACGAGGCGGATCCAACCGAAATTAAGAGAAAAGTAGAGAAAAAGCTTCGCGAGTTGTTGGGTTACGATGTGTCAGCGTTTGTGCGCTCCATCCCACAGCTCAAGGCAATAGTTAATCTTGAACCCTTCAACGGCTATAATAAAGAAGAAACCAGTTTTCTGGTAACATTTCTTGCTGATGCACCGTTGGAGTTTCCGCTCAAGTTGCCTCTAACTATTACGAAATCGACGGCGCAAATAATTTCAGTGAAGGGCAACGAGGTTTTCAGTGTAACTCATGGCGGCGGCGAAGGAGGGCTACCTAACCCTTTTCTTGAAGCGAAGCTAAAACTGAAGGCGACCACCCGAAACATGAACACAATTACTGAAATAGTGGAAAAATTCCCTGAAAAAACCACGAAGGAAAAACGCTAAAAAAGGTTTGGCAGAAACTACTTGCAGATTCTTCCTTAGCAACGAATAAAATTTTTATAATAAAGTAATAGAATTGAGGATTAGACGACTCTTGCTCTTTGGAGAGTCTTTCTCATCCAAGTATAATGCCGCATGGTTGTGGTTTCTCCGTAGCCGCATGCTGCGCAGCGTTTATGGCGTACGTGGTATGCGCGTCTTCCGCAGCGCCTGCATTTTATGTGGACGGTTTTGCCTTGGCGCTTGCCCATTGATGGTGTGCCTTTTCCCATGGCGGTCACCTAGGTGAGGGTGAAATAAGGACTACGTTGTCTCCTCGGACGATTATTAGTCCCAGTCTCTTTTGGTTTTCAATGTTTGTTGTGTCTTCTGTCTCTTCTAAAACTAGGTTTAGGTGCTGGTCGAAACCCTTCAGTCTTCCCCTGAGGCTTTTTCCGCCTTTGAGTCGCACAAGTACGATTTTGCTGAGGTTCTGCTCAAGGATTTCGGTTGTCATTTCGCTCATTCTGGAATCCTCACGTATTATATCTCTTCTATACTTGAACTCTCCACATTTAAACCTTGTCTAGCATGAGTTAGGATTCTTTTAGCTGGCTTAGGTTAAGTTAACTTCCTTTTCCTGTAAGCGGCTCTCACTGTGGATTGATTTAGAAGTGTATTTAACTGATGCCTTTAGTCCAGGTCGGTGAGTTACGCTACGCTTTTAACATATTATTTCAACTATGCCAGAGCAATTGATTTTTTAACCCTTAATTATTTGCTTTAAAACGGTTTTTCTCCTTTAGCGGTTTTTGTCAGTATTTTTGGTTCTTTCCATTCTTCTCTGAGAATGCTATACAAACTAGTATCTCTGAGCTGCCCTCTGAGGAAAAAGGGTTTGCGAATTGTTCCTTCCATCTTGAAACCTGCTTTTTCCAAAACCTTCTGTGAACCCACATTTCTCACATCTGTTTGGGCTTGTATGCGCTCTATATTCTTTGAAAGAAACAAGTAGTCAATCATAATGTTGATGGCTTCTGTGCAGTAGCCTTTGCCTCTTTCAGTTGAAACCATGAAATAACCTATTTCCAATTGGTTTCCTGCAGGATGAATTACATTGAAATGCCATATGCCACCAATTCTGCGTCCATCTTTCCCTTCAATAAAGAAGTCGGCTTCTTCAAGTTTCTTTTCTCCATAATTCTTCTCTATCTCTGTTCTGGATACTTGTACCAGAGGATTGTATTCACCGAAGACCTCAGGGTTGTTAAACCATTCTGCAAGAAATGCCAAATCCTCTTTCTCTACAACTCTAAGATTAACATTCTTACCTTCAAGCAATCTGAACACCAATCAAATAGTCAAGTCGGTTCAGCTATAACTTTTTCGCAAATGAGCGTTAACTGCTATTTGACGATTTTCCTATTGATAAGCAGAGCTTTTTATCACCTTATAAGTGAATGCAGCTAAGTGTTGATAAAATCTTCAAAGAATTTCCTTTCATAACAGCGGCTGGATGATGTAGCGCAAATTTAAATTTAACGCCTACAGTGACTTACAGAGAGAAACATTATGCCCACAAAGCAACGAAGACACCCCCTAAAAGCGAAAGAAGCAAAACAAGTTCTAACCGAAGCCCAAGCAAAACTAAAACTTGACCTTGACGCGCTCTTCAGCGTTAAAGCAAACGTTGAAGTTGTGGAATCCGAAGTAGGCTCAATTTACCTTATAGGCGGAAAACCATTGCTCTTCAAGTCGGACGACGAGATTCTGCCGACGCTGCTTTTTAGCGATTTTAGTGCTCAAGCGCCAAAAATAGTGGTTGACATGGGCGCTGTTCCATATGTTTGCAAGGGCGCAGACGTTATGGCTCCGGGCATAGTGCGTGTTGAAGGGGAATTCTGCAAAGGCGACCTCGTGACTGTTGTGGATGTGAAGTTTGGCAAAGCGTTAGCGCTGGGCGAGAGCCTCATGGACGCAGAAACCGCCAAAACCACCAGGAAAGGACCCGTAGTTAAAACGCTGCATTATGTAAGCGACAAAATATGGGACTACACCAAAACCCTAACCGAATAAGAAACACAAAGTTCTTCTTTTGAATTTAGCTTTTGATTTACAGCCATTTTGTTTTAACACTTAACGCTTTAAAATGTGCATCATCAGTCAGAACATACTCTGCAACGCCAGTTTTTACGAATGAAGCGATTATTGCATCAGCAATTGGTACGTTTCGATGAGAAAGAAGCAGATTACCCGCAATTAAGGCATTTTCCTCATCTATGGGTATGGTTTGCATGCCTCTCTCTTTTAGCAGTCTAAGGCGCGTCTTAGCCGCTTCTTCGCCTATTTTTGCCCCTGCAATCTCAACGAACTCTGTTAAAATTATGCTGGGTGCAAGAAGACGTCCTCTGAGCTCTTTTTCAAAGAAATCTCTTGTTTTTGTTCCCATTTCTTGATTCGCCGGGAACTCCAGGAAAATCAATAGGCGAGTATCTGCTACGCTCGTCAACGCCAGTTTCTCCGACTTCGATCGAGTTCTTCCAGGATTCTTTTATGCTCTTCTTCGCCGACCGGTTCGCCTGCTTCTAATCTTGGGGCTGGTTTAAGCACGATTGCCCCATCTTCAGCTGTGATATCTAGGATTGCTCCTTCTTCTATGCCGAGCTTTGAGCGTAGTTCTAAGGGAATGGTAACTTGACCTTTGCGTTTAACTCTCACTTTAGACAACTTATTCACAATCATACTAATACTCAGTCTAACTTAAGATGCTTCCTACTCAAAACTATACAAAGTGATAAAGAATATTGAAACAAGACAAAATCTGGGACTACATGAAGACTTTGACCGAGTAATTGATTTTAGGCGTTCTTTTCAGAGATGTTCGAATGATACGATTTCTTTGATTTGTTTCCTTGAGGGAGAGATTGGCTCGATCTTTGCGTACCCAAGTTGAATCATGCAGGCGATTCTGTCTCCTTGGCTTGCGTGCAGAATTTCTTTAAATTCGTTTTCTTCTCTTCTGTTTAGAAATGTGTACACACAGCTACCTAGCCCTTCATCTGTAGCTGCCAACAGCATATTCTCGACGGCCATCCATACCGAGCCCAAGACGAGCTCATCCTTCACGTTTTCCGAAAGCTTATAACACACGGCAATCAGAATTGGGATGTCTTTCATGTAGGATTTGTCCCATGATCCTCCGCGTGCAGCTAGATACTTGGCTCTTTCAGGTGAGAACTGGCTCCAATGCTTCTTGCTGAATTTAGTGCTGATCTCTGCGATTGCAGTTTTTGTCTGAGAATCAGTGACTACGACGAAATGCCACGGCTGACAATTGCCAGCTGATGGAGCCCAACGTGCAGCCTCAAG
>Ga0326727_10014911_pt1 | contig 16802 bp, 14 predicted proteins | sample MB2enrmetagenome_FD_207643 | JGI IMG/M metagenome (GOLD analysis project Ga0326727, IMG submission 207643) | Lab enriched peat soil microbial communities from McLean, Ithaca, NY, United States - MB29MY | ecosystem: Environmental > Terrestrial > Soil > Wetlands > Peat | place: USA: New York...
CTGGCTCGCGCATACTTTTCAAAACTCGGCTGGCAGGCAAATGTTATCTGGCGCATCGCGTTTTCACTCCACCTACAATTTAATACTACTGCGATGCGGCTGCGGGACTTAATCAGAGGTTCCCTAACTTTCCAAATGCATATGGTGCTCGTTGACAAAGCCCGATCGCATTGAAACGAAAAAAACAAAAAGTATATCTATCAATTTCGTTTGACGCGAAGAACGCGCCAGACTTCGCTCGGAATAACGGCTTTTACGCCGGTTCAATCCCTTAAGGATGGATCAATAAAGAGATGTAGGTTGCTCCATGTGGTGACAAAGGAACGTCACGTTCTAGCGACCGCACAATTGCCTTCCGTTAGCCGGATGTTAATTTGCTGTATGGCCGCTGCCCTCGATTCGAGTCCGAGCGTAGCAACATAGACACGTCCAGCAGAGCCCATTCTTACGGCAAGATCCGGGGTCTTGAGCAGGTAGCATACGCTTTCGGCTAGCTCGCGAGCGTCAGTCCCATCGATAATAAATCCGGTGCGATCGTGCAGGATGGCATCCGCAACTCCTCCGTCTTTGCCGCCAATAACAGGTTTGCCGTGTGCGCTTGCTTCAAGGAATACAGTCGGGCAGCCTTCCGTATCCCGGCTAGTAGGTATATTCCGGTGAGGCATGACAAAGATATCGCAAATCTCATACCAGCATGCTAGTTCGTTGTTGTCTATCTCGCCCGTAAATAGGACATACTCATGCAACCCAGCCTGCCTCACCATCTCCTTTAGTTTGTTTTCCTCTGGCCCGGTGCCGACGATCACATAACGCGCCAACGGAAACAACTGCAGAATCATGGGCAGCGCTTCGATTACCGTAGCATGTCCCTTTCGCTCTACCAGTCTACCCACCGTCAAAAGTACGCGGCAGTTCGTAAGTGAATATTTCATTCGAATCGCATCCACTTCTTTGGCTACCACTACAAGCTTGTCGGGTCCGACGGCAGGCAAGACCTTGTGAATGCGGTTAGGATCGGCACCTAGTTCCAGTAGTACACCAATCGTATAATCAGAGACGGTAATGATGGCATCTGCGTTGTGTAAAACTATTTTCAGTAGGCGCAGATACATGGGCCGTCCGGTAATATATGTAATCTCTTCCGCATAGGTGAACATCACAAATGGAATACTAAGCATCTTCTTTGCGATGAGTACAGCTATACTGGCCACATTGAACTCGCCTATATGCACGACCTGCGGCCTCTCTCGCAAGATGAGCCATCCCGCAGTTAGCGGCCACAACAGATACTCGCATGCTCTTGCTATCTTACTTACCGTATACCCACGTAACACATGTGCGATAAAAGGGTAGCGAATGATCCGCTGGGGGAAGCCTACGTCAAACTGCCATGCAAGTGCCGGTTCCGCATTACCGGTGACTATAACCGCCGTTTTGGGCGGCAATGCGGAAAAGATATTGGCTATGTACTGAACGGAACCACCCGCCGAAGGTGGGGGAAAACTCTGCGCAAACAATAGTATTTTCATCCTACACATCCGGTGGAAGACTGAGCCTCTGAAAGATACCGTATCGTGCGCAACAGCCCTTCGTCTAAGCTAACTTGAGTAATAAATCCTATGTTCGTTATCTTACTGATGTCCGCATACCACTTAGGAACATCCCCCGGCGAGGGCTCGCCTGTTGGTACAATCTCGATCTCCGGGTGCCCCATTAAAGTTGCAATCTTGTGCGCCAAATCCAAAAGGCGCACTGGGGCTCCGGACGCCAGATTATAATCCTGGCCAGCTGACCCGTGCTCTGCAATATCAACAAGCCCGCGGACGGCATCGTCAATGTATAGATAATCGCGGATCTGCTCACCATCGCCACGTATCTCGATGCGCCGCGGGTCACGCTGGATCTTATCAATTAGATCCCAAATGACAAACCGGTTCATCCCGACGCCATACACGCTGAACATTCGGGCCACTCGAATATCACAGTTGTAAGAACGATGGTAGGCAGCGCAATAAGCCTCTCCAGCCACTTTGCCTGCCCCATAAGGTGAAGTTGGCTTGACATAAGCCGTCTCTCTCAGCGGCAACTCGTCCATGCTATCAAAAATCGATGCTGTCGAGGGATACACTAAGCGGCAGCCTGCTTTGCGAACCGACTCCAATATTTCAAATGTTGCAAGGACATTGTTCATAAAGTCCCCACGGGGATCCGTCACTGACGAGCCAACATCGGCTCTGGCTGCCATATGGAAGACAACAGTGCGCTCATCTAACAAGGAATCAAGGGAACTAGAAATCGTCAAGTCGGCAACATGACTTTCGCATGACAGTGTAACAGGAATATGATCTATGGCAATCACTTCCGCCCTGCGGGCAAGAAGGTGACGTACCAATGTCCGCCCGATGAAACCTGATGCTCCTGTGATGATCGCGCGGGTCACGGGGTGTACATCTTGCCGTGTTTCATTCACGTCTTCCATTTATAGACAAGCCCCTCGAATCTCAATGATTCAGACTTCGCGAAGTGTTCTTGCTGGGATTCCGCCAACGACCGTAAAGTCGGGAACATCCTCACGAACCACCGCATTTGCAGCTACCACAGAGTTTCTGCCAACCGTCACTCCTGGAAGAATCACGGCGCCAATACCGATCCAGCAGCCGGACCGAAGTAGAACCGCTCCTTTGTACGATTCGCCTTGTGTCAGAATCGGAATCTGTCGGTCTCTAAAGTTGTGCTCTGAGTCGCTGATGTAAACCCGGTCTGCGATCAGAACATTCTGTTCAATGATCACTTCATGCCAAGCATTAATCTGCACGAAGCGGCCGATGTAAGACCCACTGCTAATCACCAGTGCAGGCTTCCCGTTTTCCCGTCGTCCCTTAGTATTCAGCCATGCGTGCTCGAGAATAACGACTCCATCTCCCACGGTGATTCCGTCTCCGCGGACGATTCTGGCAGGAGGCCAGATGCGCGATGCGCGGCCCCAAGAAGCGACTCTCATGTGCATGGACCAACTGTAAAGCAGCTTGCATACGCGGCCAGCAAGACTGAATGCCGTCTCAATCGCTTGCATATTTTACATTTCCTCTACTGCGCCTGCCACAGAGGCGAGTTTCCATCCCACATCTTCAACTTGTTAATAGCTTCCAGGTTCAAAGTATTGTCCTTGATGGCGGTCGCGATTTCCTGGGGATAAAATAACTCGCCAATCGTATTTGCGTCGAGTGGAATGACTACATCTTTACCGTAAAAGTAGTTCAGATTTACGGAACTGGTAGAGTAAAATGCCACTATTGTGCATTCTGTAATCAGGAGAATCCACAACTCGATGGGAATGCGCGAGAACTGAGGATCGTCGATCACCATGACGCGATACTCCGCTTCAACTGCATTCACAACCGCAGCGAGAATCGCCATATTGCCCCGCGGATGTGGTTTCATAATGATCGTGGATCCCTGAGGCGCGGTCCGCCGGATGATTCTGATATAGAGAGCGATCTCGTTTTCCATTGACATCAGACCCGATTGAAACAAGGTGCTTAACATAAAAAGGCTGGGATTATGCGCCCCCTCCAGCAGGTTCTTGCAATATGCGATCAATCCAGGCAGTTGATCGCAACACTCCTTGAGTCTGGCTAGGGCAAACTCTCTTTGCGGTACAAGCAACGGTACATTCTGAAGATAGCGTCCGGAATAATCAACCGGGAGAGTCAGGACGGCAACATCGAAGGCGATTTGTTTCGGATATCCAAAAAGTACTTTGCGGGCAAGAGACCTGAGATAGATGCGCGCGGCCTTCAATGACCATGACCAGCGAATGAGCATCAAGCTTTCATTTCCAACCAGTCCAAAGGAGTCTCCATAAATGACCCGCGTAGCGTCTGGATAAGCATTCAGCATGAGCACGCTGCCGAATCCCATAACATTGCTGGCTAGAAATATTTCATCGAACGAGGACTCGCCAAGAATAGAGCGCATTTCAAGCACGCTTCGGGAATATCTCTTCCTCATGATGTGAGACATCTCCTGGCCGCCAATGAAGACGACTTTTTTCCATTCCCGGACGCCCGCAATGCTTAGAATAGCCTCTTGTAACGGCTTCTCGACTTCAACGGGAACCAGAAAATCGTAGAGTACGAGTACCACTTCCGATTCGGACGAGTCGTGCTTGATATGCCCATACCATTCCAACGCAATCAATCCCGCGATGAACTGAAGTGGGCCTTGTACAGCCAGAAGGCACTTTCTCAATTGTCAGTCTCCATTTATATGTAGGTTCAGGGAAATCCCGAATTCCTGAGGCTATCTTTCACATTGAGGAACATGCAGGTCATGTTTCAAGCAAGCTCTTCTACTCACGAACGTGGAAATCACAGCCATTAGAAAAGTTGCTGCCAGCATAGATCCAGCGGATGCAAGAGCCGGAGCGATGTGCAAGAACTGAGCAAGACAATACCAGATTGCAACAAACGAAGCACAGCCGCAACACCAGTTGGCGACATAAAGATCCTGTCTCTTTATCACATTGTAGACATTGTCAAAAAGATACAAGCCCATCGCAAGGCCGAGGAAACCACTTAACTGGGCTGCGCGAATGCCAGGACCATATTTCGGGAGTACCAGGTGAACGAACGTCGGCAGAATCAGCCAACCACACGCACCCGCTATGAGTCCCAGCACCGAGGCAGCAAGCGCACCATTCTTTGCAATTCGCCAAACATCCATCGCACAGTGGCTTTCGCCATACCGATGAGCCATTTGCGGATACAAGACAACGCTAAAGGCGCCTGGAATCATGCGCACGAACGTGCCAACCTGAATCGCGATTGTAAAGTAACCAAGCACCTGAGTAGACCGGACCAACATAAGACGATCAAGAGACATGAAGAACGTACCCAGTTGACCAACCAGCCAGATGGGAATACCGACCTTGGCGAGTTGCACGAGTTGACTAGTTCCCCACTGTGGCTTCACAGGCAAGGGACGGCGATAATAGAGCGCGGCAACACCGAGAATACCGAGCAACGAAGCGCGCAGGATTAGGCCATTGAAATGAAATCGCCACACAAGCAGTACGAGAACAACCCCCGCCAAAGCAACTACAATAGTATTCTTTGCAAGCCTACCGAACTCAGCGTGCGTCCTATAGGTGGTCGTGAAATAGTAAGTCGGCCACGAACAGACAACTAGCACCGCAACAGCTATCGAAGTAAAACACCATACCGGCTGACCATTCATCCAAAACCATGCTGCTATAAGCGCGCCACACAAGATCGAAACACCCATCAGGAGCCACGACCATGAATATGCTGCCTCTGCCATGCGCAATGCGCGATTCTTGTCGCCGGCGCCAATCAGGTAAGGAAGTTCGCGGTTCAAGCCATTGAAAACTCCTAGCTGCAGCGTTGGACTGTACACGGTGACCAGCAAGGCTGTATTCCAAATACCCATGTCGTAAGGAATTGTCCATCTGGCAATCAATATGCTGGTCACCATTGTGATCAAACTTGCCGCAAGATTCCCGCTGATGACTTTGGCAACCGATCTGAGCGTACTTGTGAATTGCACTTGGCCCTTTCGGTCGGCGAGTTTCTGTGAAACATGTAAAAGCCCATAAATGGTGCCTTTGGGGGATACATGAGTGTCTAATCGCGATTCTAGCAGAGATTGGTTCGGAGTGTCTGCTGTGCTGACCTTGATGATTGGTTCGGAGTGTCTGCTGTGCTGACCTTGATCGGTCTCGTTATTCCTGTACCGGTGCGATTGTTAGTGTAGCGCAGCTATGAACTGGAATATCCGTTTTGCCTTTTGGCTGCGAACCAATATACCCCCATTTGTTTCCGCTTGTGGTCTATTTTGCATCCTTTTCCATCTCAAAGCCTCGTGCGCGTCCGGCTGGGCCGCCTCCATGGTCTTGGTAGCAATCAGGCCGCAGGTGCTGATGGCGCAGCACCGCTATCCTCCTCCTCTTTCGAATTAAGCCGAGAGGAGCGTGAACAGGAGGCTTGTTTAGATGTTTCCATACTGGATGAACAATGATCTACAAGATTGCGATAATCAATGTTTTGTATGATCCCACCAGTAATGCTATGTATCGTCACAACACCTATTGATCCGTTTGGCAGTAGCGACATGGCATCGTAATTATCAGTTCCTGGGTCGCCTACCCCTAGACTGCTAAAGCCGCTAAAGGTATGTCCCTCATCCCATGACGTACCGAAACCAGTCTCCGAATCACCAGCAACCTGAGCGCGTGACAATAACACTAGACCGCCTGAGGGCAATAGCGCAAGCGTAGGCCTGCCGACATACTTGCTATTTAATGCCTCTGTGGGAGCCGACCATGTGTTGCCGCCATCATTTGACATAGACCGCCAGTATGAGCCATATTTGTCTGTCAATCCCGGGTTGGTGTGCCTCATAATCATCACAATGTTCCCGTTGGGATAAACTACAGCTGCTGACTCATCATAGTCCCTGCCATCAGTGATTGCGTTACCTACCGTAACCTGCTTTTGCCAAGTTACACCGCCGTCCGTGGACAGTAGAACAGTTGAACTGCCTGTTTCCTGAGTAGCATCTGTATAGCACCACACAGGCCACAACAAATTGCCATTTATCAATTGAACCACCGGGGAATATCCCCAACAACCGTATGACCATGCTGGCGTGCTGACAGATACCGGAGGGCTCCATGTGACAATGTCGCCAGATCCTATTGAGCCGATCATATAAGTCGGAATACCATTCCCGGACGCATCGCCTACGCTTGTGCTAAGAAACAACATTCCGTTTTGGAGTAAAGCCAATGAGGGTAAGCCATTAAAACCAACTATGGAATCAGACCCCCACGTAGCTCCTTCATTTGTACTCAACTGGGTGATAAACACTCCTCCAGGGCAAACATAAGCAGTAAGCAGATTTCCATCTGGTAGCGTCACCAGGCCAGGATATGCGCAATCCTTAACGCCGTGGATTACGATGCCTTGTGTCGGACCAATCGAAACATTACATATGAAATTTGCACTGAAGCATCCGCATACCGTTAGCAACAATAAAAACAGGGCCGCTACAAAAGACCAGGCCTTCACCATGAATCATTCTCCTCAGCTTTGGTATGCATCACTCCTGTCATTTTGCACATTGTCTGTGATAAAACAGTATCCGGGTTGTCTCTTTCGGACGACAGGTCGCAAGGAAGCATGTACAGGTACATAAATCGAGCGTTCTGGTTTGGTACACGAGTATTTAAAACCTCAGTTGCTACCTGAGGTGTTCAGGTGCAAGCGGTACAATTCGAAGCGGCGAAGATCCTCTTCTGTGTCAATGTCCAGTGATCGTTCGTCCGGCATTTCATAGCCCATTGTTTCGTCCGATATAAATGTTAGAGAATGCTGGAGCCACTCCGCTTGCGCTACATAAACGGCGCCATTAAGTAAATAGAAATCAGGATAGTCCTGCCTGCGATTGAAATTGTCAGCCTCGGGAACAAGGCAATGGAGCATGAAGTTGCGATCCGCCGAAAACATCAAATAAGGATGTTGTTGGCATTTTACGACAGACACGCACGTTTTTACGTGGGTTTCCTCGCAGCGTTCAATACATCCATCGATATCCTCAACAGCACGCAACGGCGACGTGGGCTGTAGTAACGCCAAGTAGATGTATCCAGGCAACTCATTCAATACATGGAGGACAGGAGCAATGCCTGGCGTATCGTCTAATGCAAGTTCAACTGGACGCTGAAATGGCACATCGCATCCGTAACGTAACGCCACTTCCATGATTTCCGGGTCTTCTGAAGTAAGCACAAGACGGTCGATGTATTTTGATTTATGTGCTTCCTCAATCGTCCATGCTATTAGCGGCTTTCCAGCCGCCATACGAATGTTCTTGCGCGGTACTCCCTTCGAGCCGCCGCGTGCCGGAATCACTCCCAATACTGTCTTACCATTGATCATCGGAATTCCGTCTCGAATTCAACCTTTGCGCGGTTGAGATCCGAATGGCGGCCAACATCTACCCAATACTCCCGGATTGGGAATACGGCGTGAGGCCATTTCGCTCCCATTACTTTATCGAACAAATCCGTCATGTCAATTGGCTCTTCATGCGGAATTAAGCCGAGAACATCAGGATCGAGAACGTAAATACCAGCATTAACGAAGAACTTCTGAGTAGGCTTTTCCTGGATCTCAAGAATCTGATAACCATCGACTTTGACCACGCCGTAGGGGACTTGGAACTCATAATCGCGGACGCACATTGTAGCCTTGGAGTCTTGAGCGGCGTGAAACTCCAGAAGATGGCTGAAATTCACCTTCGTAAGAATGTCCCCGTTCATTAGAATAATAGGCAATTCTGGCCTTTCCTTTAACAAGCACAGTGCGCCAGCCGTTCCCAGAGGTTTTGATTCGCGAAGATATTCAAGGTGAACGTTCCATCTGGAGCCATCGCCGAAATAATCGACGATCATTTCAGCCTTATAGTTTACGGAAATGGAAAAGTTGCGAAACCCATATTCAATGAAGTTCAGCAAAACGGTCTCAAGCATCGGGCATCCGCCGACAGAGAGCATCGGCTTCGGGCAATCGTCCGTCAAAGGAGACAAACGCCTGCCGTATCCGCCTGCCATAAGAACCACCCGGTTCAGAAGGGCAGGCGGCGATATTATCTCGTCGACAACCTCCAAACCGCTGAGCACGCCGTCTGAATCGATGATTGGCATTTGCCGAACGCGCAGTTGCCGCATTCGAGTAACCAGTAATTCGCGGCTGTCGCCCACGAACGCCGTCTTCGGATTGGGGTTCATGGCTCTTGAAACTGGGTCATTGAGCGTGAGGCCTTTGAGCATGGCGCGGCGAACGTCGCCATCAGTCAGCGTTCCGCAAAGCCGGCTGCCATCCACCACTAACGCGATCTGAAGAGAATTTTCGTCAATTGTCCGAATAGCCTGGCCAATCGTGGTAGCCGGGGAAATGCAGGCTTGTCTCCATCTGTTTGGCATTGCCGCTATGAGCTCCTGTCCATTTCTTGGGCGTTTAACGCACTATCAGAAATAGTGCTCTTGTCGTCGCCTAATCGTAATGTCTTATACATACGCGTGTACACATGCGTACAAAATCCTCGCTTGAAGAAGTCGATTTGTGCCAATTTTGCCTGGTTTTCGTCGTTGAGGTCTCGGTTGCAGCGGCTAGCATTCATCACATAATAATTTGATGACGATGATCTGTCCTTGAAGTACATTGCCGAATCATAAAGGCAGAAATGAGTTGGAATATTTACTTCGTAATTATAGGCTCCGATGCAGTAAAGAAAGTCTCCACTGTTAGAGAATTTATTCCATGAACATACCTCAATCGCGGCCGCAATTTCATCACCTATTAAATAGGTGAATACAGCACTACTTGCCTGTGAAAGACGATAAAGCATACCATAATATGTTTCATCAATCATTCCGCGTGAGTTCTTTATGAATTCCTTTACTAACCTTGGTATTTGAAGAGGGTTCGAATATATCCTCCTTTCATAATTTCTCCTGCCCATATTGATGAGCGAATGGTAGCTCTTTCGCAAATGTCGCCAAATCTCCGTATCGGATAACGTAAGGTCGATGTAACCGTAATACCGTGAATTGTCAGTTACGCTCAGACAGTCAAACGCCGACTCTGGAAGTTTTTCTGAAGAAAGCACCTTAATTTCAGAAACATCCGGCATATGAAGTATCTTATGCAACTGCTCGACTACTAACCGTGAAGCCGCCGCTATGGTTTCAGCATTTTCATGAGGGGAAAACATAGGAACACTTGACGTCCCATCATGCCACCCAGCAGTTTTATCGATAATGAAACATGGGACATGAACAATCATGTTATTCCCGTTATACACAGAAAAACTTATATCCTGCTGAGGTATTATTTTTATTGAAGGGAGGTACAGTCCTAATTGTGCCGCTTTCGTATATCCAGCCTCAAAATTCTCCTCTTTCAATGAAATGGTCTGCATCAGATCCTCCTCTTCAGTTCTATATATCTATTCCCATTTCGGATCCCACGGCATACTCAATTCCCTAGCGATAGAAAAGCACGCGGCCAGGTTGTGCATCATACGCTTCCGAGAATTGTTTCCTTATAGAGGTATAACCCTCGTCGGAATGTACGTGCCTTCCAATCCTGAACTCCGCGTGCTTTGTTGAAAATCCTGTCTTGAAGAACAGGAGCGGATTAGCAGGTTCGCTGTCGGTTCCACCTCCCAGATAGAGAGCGCGGCATCCTTCCGATTGGGCGGTTTGTGCCGCCTCATGAAGAAGAAGGTTTGTGCCTCCCAGTTGTTTCCCCGCATGACTCGATGCCGAGAGGTGATATTCCGTCACCTCAGGACAGACGAGAAAGATGGCGGCAGCTACCGGCTCATCGCCCCCCATGCAAACGGCCAGACGGGCCTGTTCCCATTCCAGTAACCGGCGAAAATAGGATTGTGAAAAGAAGTAGAACTGCTCAGCGCCAATCTCCCGCATTGTCGAGTAGTAGAATTCCGCAAACCATTCCGCGCTGCCCTGGCCAGTGCGCCATTCTACTTTCAAGCCGTTCTTTGTCGCCTTACGAACAGCAGTGCGTACACGCGTCTGATAGGAGGCCATCAGATTAGCGCACGTGAGATCAACCCATACCGCCATCCGGTTGAAAACAGCCTCACCGGGATATAAGTCCCAATTATGCAGCAATGGGTGAAAGCGCACGAATTCCACCGCTACCGCATTCTCACCGCACCAGTTCGTGTATTCCTGCCAGGCTCGAAGAAGAAAAGCTGAGTCGCGAGTATTGCTGACAGGCCCTCCATATTGATATGCAGTTTGTATATCCCGGTAGTGAGTGCCGGGAATTGAGGCAAGGTGGCCACCTTGATAAACGAGTTTCTCCCCCTCCTCATGCAGCCAAAAAAAAGGTTCTAGTTCCTCGTTGCGTTCGGCATCAATCAGGAGGTAGGTGGGCGAGAGCGTAGGTAATTGACACGAGCCATCCAGACGGCCAAACGCTTCGAGTGCGCGTTCGTAGCTAATCTGCATGGCCGATGATGAGTTCGTCGGAATCGTAATCGCGTGTTGCGCAACTCCCAAGCAGCTCCCAGTAGCGCATGGGAGAGATACCGCTCCCAGGGCGCTTGCTGGTAAGGTTTTCCGGCGTAAACCGCTCGCCAGCGTGAATTGGAGTTGCCGCTACAAGACTCTTGCGCGCAATCTCCAGGTTCTTTTCTTCCGAGCTAGCCACGAGTTTGCGCGCCGAACCAAGCGCGCTTTCCACCTCGCGGATGGCGACAATCATGGACGTCAATTCTTGCGGTTCCAGTGAGGCTATATGATCCGGCCCAGAAAGGCTTCGGTCCAGTGTAAAATGCTTCTCGATGATGCAGGCGCCACGAGCCACTGCGGCAATTGGTACGCTATAGCCCATGGTATGATCCGATAACCCCACCGGCAGTCCAAACGCCCTGGCGAGGGTCTCCATTGCCAGAAGGTTCACATCCTTAAATGGCGAAGGATACTCAGTCGTACAGTGCAATAGCGTCACTTTTTGTTGAAGTTGCCTCTGTCCTTCCCCGCTCAGGAATGCCCGCCTGAAACCGGGAATCGTTGGGATTTCACCGGACGGCAGATAACCAAACGCTAGCACACCTAACGCATCTTCGATATCTCCCAGGAGGCTCATTCCTGTCGATAAAATTACCGGCAAACCAAACTGCGCCACGCGTAGCAATAAGGGTGCGTTAGTGATTTCGCCGGATGCAATCTTGATCCGCGTAACTTTAAGATCATTTACCAGCATGTCTACGCTGGGCAGATCGAAGGGGGTCGATAAATACTGGATGCTCTGCACTTCGCACCGCTGTAGAAGCTGTTTGTGCGCGGAAAGATTAAGTTCAAGCTTCTTCTCCATCTCCAGCATGGATTCGCGATCCCCTGTGTTTCTTATTTGATACTCAGCTTTGACGGCGTACCGGCTTATTACCGCTTCTGATTGAAACGTCTGGAACTTAACGGCGTCGGCGCCTGCATTGGCTGCAACGTCAACCATTGCAAGTGCTCTGTCAAGAGAACCATTATGGTTTACCCCGGCCTCAGCGATGACAAATGTATTTTGCATTGGATCCTATCGTTTTGGGGCGAATTGTCGAATACAGTCAGCTACATAGTCCAAAGAGTCTGTGGTCATCCTTTGGTCGATTGGAAGCGTAAGTAGACTGCGGCTTAACCAAATGTCGTCGGCCCATCCAGATGCCTCCTGCTCAGCACCTAGAGGCCAGTGCACGGCACAAAAGACTCTTCGTTCCTTCAGAATCATGCGCATCTGATCGCGAAATTCGTGCGCAATGATTACAGGATACCCCAGCGGGACCTCGCCATCATTAATCTCTTTGAAAAGTGGGCGCACTAATTCTGGATGAATCTCGCGAAGCAGGCTGTGCAAGTATATCCAGTTCCGCCTCCGCGCCATCGCTAATTGGGAGAAATCTGTCCGCTCCATCAGATAAGATGAAGCCCAGGAAGTCCGGCGCGGGGTGCAGCTCCCATCCAGACGGCTCTCGGACTCTTCCAATAAGTTCAAGTACAGCTCGTCAAGAGCGTCTTGGTATCGCAGAAATTTCCCAACCAGCTTTTGCGAAACGAAGGCTTCGTCAGGGTCCCGCAAGTCGCTATTCGATAGCGGAGTTCTGGAACCCAGCATGGCGCCATCTGGCTGCGACGCAATCTTCCGAAAGCTTGTAACGGCGTAATCACCGTCATTTCCCACATCACTCGTAAGACTGGCTTGTACGCAGTCCTCAATAACAAAAAAACGCGCGCCCAACCGCGCTTGCTTCAACCATTGCGTAACTTTGTCATTGCGCATGCCAAAGTAGTGGATATAAAGAAAGGTAGAATCTTCAACTTCGGATGGCATACCAACCGGTGTTGCTATATCTTTGCCTGTCGAGTAAAACCGTAATTTAAAACCAAGTTGCTGAAATGGAATGAGCACGGACTCACAGCAATAAGCTGGCAGATAAGCGATTTTGCGTCCGCCACGCCGAAGAATGTCTTGGAGCGCTACAAGAATCCCTGACCGTCCTGTGTCCAAAGACATCGTATATGGCATTGGCATGTTAGGAGCTGTCGCAATAACTTTGGACTGCAGGGATATAGGACCAATCTCGAACTCTCCGCCTAAACGAGTGACGGGCATATGCAGTACGGTATCGGTAGAATCAAAGAAACACTTACACTTAGGTTCCGTTAGATCCGCCTGCTTGAGAAATGCCACAATGCGCCCGGATGCATCGCTGTCGCCGTACAGGGATTCAGTATTTGCTGCCAAGTCTTTGAATTCCGAAGACAACGCCCGCTTAATTGCGCCAGCAATCGCCTCTGAATTTATTGGGCAGTCGAGTACGGAAGACGCCTTTAATCGTCCATCCTGCCTTCCTCCTATGTTCACCGCAGCCTTTCCAAACGCCGGAGCTTCAACAATGCCGCTCGAAGAATTGCCAATCACCACATCGCAATGCTTCATCGCGCTCAGATATCGGACCTGTCCGAGTGTAGTGAAAACCAGAACCCGATCCGGCCGCGCCGCGCCAAACTCGTCAATCATGTGAGCGAGCAAACGACCACCCGCATCGGCGTTGGGCTTGGTAAAAATGACGCGGGAGTCGGGAAAACGATCAAGAGCGTGCAAGAGTTCTGTTAACGCCATCTCGGGTTTCATGCTGCCGAGCGTTTCGGGGTGATATGTGACCAGAAAAGCAGGGTGACCAAGCGGAAAATTCAGTTCCTCCTCCAGAGCCTCGCGAGACAAAAGCGGCAGGCGATGGAGATTGTCTAACCCTGGGTCCCCGAAATTCATCACATTCGCAGGTTGCTCACCCATGCGAATAATGCGTTCCCTATAAACTTCCGCCCCAGGAAAGTGGTACGTGGCCATCATGGTGATCGCATGACGAATGCTATCGTCGATTGTGCCTCGTGTAACTTCTCCTCCTGAAATATGGGCAACCGGAATGCGTGCGATCATGGCAGAGCTTGCCGCGGCCAGAATTTCAAATCGATCTCCCAAGACAACAACAATGTCGGGCCGCAAGTTGTTGAACGCGTCAGCAAAACCAATCATTCCCAATCCCATGGATTTGGTCACGCCCACCGGAGTATCGCTCGACAGCAGCATTTCCACGCGAGCATCAATCTGAAAGCCGTCTTCCTCGATGGCCTGATAGGTCAGGCCGAATTCCGGAGATAAATGCATGCACGTCGCAATGATCTGCAACTCGAGATCGGGGTCACACTGGATTTCCTTCATAATCCAGCGCAACAGTCCGTACTCTGCCCGTGTGCCGGTAACGATGCAGATCTTCCGTCTAGTCACGAGCCAATCCTCGGAACACTGCTTGGTAGGTTCACAATTCGCTTTTCCAGACTCTCGGCGACGGATAGATCCATGCGAGGGCAGTTCTTGTACATGGGAAGATGGTGCATCAGAGTCCAGGCCGGCCGCGTCATGATCCCAATTGCGTTCGTTGACTCGAGTAGGGCGTCCCGTTGAGATGCGTCCTCCTCATCCAATACAAGGGCATTTAGCCAATAATTTGAGTGAGCTAACGGCGGTTCTTCCACAACCTTCACGCCAGGAACATTCCTGAATGCTTCCACGTACCGTAACGTCAATTTCCGTTTTCTCTCTAGAAAACTGGGAAGGTTTTCCAATTGTGCGCACCCAAGAGCCGCATTCAAGTTCGGCATACGGAAGTTGTACCCTAGCATGTCGTGATAATATTCCCATTTGTGCGGTCTGCGCGCCGTGGTGGTGATGTGCTTGGCCAATTTCGCTTCTTCATCGCTGTTGAACAACAGGGCACCGCCACCGCCTGTCGTCACTATTTTATTGCCATTGAAGCTGAGAATACCGATACGCCCGAATGTACCAGTGTGTTGCTTCTTGTAGAACGAACCGAGGGACTCAGCAGCATCCTCAATCATCTCCAGATTCCAACGTTTGCAAAGCTCAACCAGAGGATCAAGGTCAACCGGGTGGCCAAACGTGTGCATCGGAATCACGGCCTTGATTCTGGCCCCAGTGAGCCGGTTATGCGCGCCATTGCTATCAACGTCGGCGATGTCACCGAGATAGTGATCGAGCTTTGTCGGATCTATACCGAGCGTGGCAAATTCACTGTCTACGAAGTGAGGGGTAGCACCACAGTACGCAACGGCGTTCGCGGTCGCTACAAACGTCAGAGTGGGAATCAGAACTTCGTCGCCCGGTTCGACGCCGGCAAGCTTCAAGGCTATGAAAAGTGCGGCCGTACCGTTGACCACGGCTACGGTACGCTTCGCGCCTGTATATTCAGCGAGCATCTGCTCGATGCGGTCCACGTAGGAGCCGGCCGAGGATACCCACCCAGTATCAAGACAATCTTTAAGATAATTCCATTCGTTTCCGAGAAAAAGAGGCTGATGCAACGTGCGAGGTACATCCAATTGTTCCAAGACGCCACGTATTGTCGCTACAGTCTGTTCTATTGAGAACGAAACCTTAGAGAGTGTATTTGTCTGGCCTATATTCATTCAGATTCTCCTCACTCAATACGGAAAATATCAGGACCTAATCAGAGGTTCCCTAGCAGTTGCGATAGCAGTCGCTCATAATATCACCATAGACGTCGCTCTTGACCGCACGGATGATCTCGCCTATTCCATCCCGCACCGTATTCTTTACCTTGAAGCCGAGGCAATTCATGATTTTATCGAAAGACACACGGTAGTCGCGCGGATCTTCCTGGCGAGAGACGTACTCGACTTTGCTGTTCGGAATATACTCACGAATCATTTCGATCAGATCCTGCTTACGGAAGTTCTGTTGAGAATCTCCGACGTTATAAACGTTTTGAGCAATCGCCCCCGGGGAAGCAGCCAGGCTTGCAATTACTGCCATTGCCGCGTCGCGGACATGGACATAAGGCCGCCAAAATTGTTCGCCGTACACACGCAGCGTATTATTCTTTGCTAGATCTGCGGTGAACTCATTTACCGTCAGGTCGAAACGCATGCGCGGTGAAAGACCGTAAAGGGTGGCGAAGCGTAAGATCAGTGGATGCAGGCAGGTATCGCTGTCCTTGAGGATGTGCTTCTCAATCTCTACTTTGCTTTCTGCGTAGAAAGATACTGGCCGGAGCGGGGCATCTTCTGTGAGAAAGTCATCAGCTGTATTCATTCGGCCGTAGTTGCTGCATGTTGATGCAAAGATGAAGCGTCCTACCGCCGCTGCTTTGGCCTGCTCGTAAATATTTAATGCTCCTTCGATGTTTGTGCGTCTAGCTAGATCAAGGTCCCGGGCACAGGCAGGATCGCCGACGATAGCGGCCAGATGCACTACGGCATCCATTCCGGCAACCGTGGAAGCAACAGTACTTTCAGAAACGATATCGCCCCGCACGAATTCAAATCTCGGCTCGGCCATAAGAGGGATAATAGGGGCACCTCCGTACATCAGCTTATCGAGTACCCGCACCTGGTCACCTTGGTTTATTAGAAACCTTGCCAACACAGAACCAAGATACCCGGCACCGCCTGTAATTAAAACCTTCATATTTGCTCCCTTCATAAAATCACTACAGCCTTGCGTTGCCATTCTCGATACGTGAACCCTTTAAGGAACCTCTGATCAGGTCCTGATATTTTCCGTGTTGAAGGTTGAAGGCTGTTTTCCGGGAGCGATTCCGCATCCTGGCGGCGAATTCAAGGGTAGATGTGCTTTGCGCTTCCGCGTTTTACG
>Ga0326727_10014912_pt1 | contig 16802 bp, 11 predicted proteins | sample MB2enrmetagenome_FD_207643 | JGI IMG/M metagenome (GOLD analysis project Ga0326727, IMG submission 207643) | Lab enriched peat soil microbial communities from McLean, Ithaca, NY, United States - MB29MY | ecosystem: Environmental > Terrestrial > Soil > Wetlands > Peat | place: USA: New York...
CTGGTATAATTCCGCCCAGTTTCATCTATGGCTACCAGGCGCGATTTTCTTAGCGTCGCTGCGGCGACGGTTGTATACGCTCCAGCATCGGTCAAGGCCGCTACCACCCAACCCTGGTACCGGCGGACTTACCGTTGGGGACAGACCAATATCACCGAGAAAGATCCGGTGCGCTACGATATCCCCTGGTGGCGCGCGTTCTGGAAACGAACGCGCGTGCAGGGCGTGATCATCAATGCCGGCGGCATCGTCGCGTATTATCCGAGCAAATATCCCCTGCAACATCGCGCCGAATTTCTGGGAGATCGCGATCTTTACGGGGATTTGGCGAAAGCCGCTCACGATGACGGCCTGACCGTGGTGGCCCGGATGGATTCCAACCGGACCGCCGAGGATTTCTTCAAAGCGCATCCCGATTGGTTCGCGCGCGACGCCCACGGCAATCCCGTCCGCGCCGCCGATAAATTCGTCACCTGCGTGAACGGGCCGTATTATGACGAGTATCTGCCGGCGGTCCTGACCGAGATTATTGAACGAAGCCATCCGGAGGGCTTTGCCGACAACAGCTGGAGCGGATTGACGCGCGACCGCATCTGCTATTGCGAAAACTGCGCGCGAAAATTTCGCGACAAGACCGGAGCCGCGCTGCCGCGTGAGCAAGACTGGAAGTCGCCCGTATACCGGCAGTGGATCGACTGGAACTATGCGCGGCGCATCGAAATATGGGACATCAACAACCGCGCCACCAAAGCGGCGGGCGGCCCCGATTGTTTGTGGTTCGGCATGAACAGCGGATCGGTGACCTCTCAGAGCCACTCCTTCCGGGACTGCAAAAGCATCTTCGAGCGCGCCGAAATGGTTTTCCTCGATCATCAGGCACGCGCTGCCTCCGGCTTCGAGGAGAATGCCGATACCGGCAAGTTAGTGCACGGTGTGTTGGGCTGGAACAAAGTCGCAGCCGAAAGCATGGCCATGTATCAGGCTGGACACGGCACTTTCCGCGTGTCCAGCAAGCCGGCCGCTGAAGCGCGCATGTGGATGTACGAAGGCTTCGCCGGCGGCATCCAGCCGTGGTGGCATGTCATCGGGGCCTATCACGAGGATCGCCGGATGTATCACACGGCCGAACCGGTGATGAAATGGCACGAAGCCAACGAGCAATATCTGATCAACCGGCGTCCGGTGGCCACGGTGGGGGTCGCGTGGTCGCAGCGCAACACCGATTTTTTCGGTCAGGACCGTGCCGCTGAATTAGTCGATGCGCCTTATCGCGGCTTCACCGCCAGTCTGCTTCGCGCCAGAATTCCCTACGTACCCATTCATATCGATCACCTGGAGCGCGATGGCGGCGATCTCAAGGTCCTGGTCTTACCACAGCTCGCCGCCATGACGGACGCGCAATGCGCGGCGGTGCGAAATTTCGTGAGTCGCGGCGGGGCACTGATTGCAACCGGCGTCACCAGTCTGTATACGGAATTTGGCGATCCGCGCAGCGACTACGGCCTGGCCGATCTTTTCGGCGCGCACTTCACGGGAACCGCCGGCGGGGAACCAACCACCGCCGATCGGACACTCCATTCGTACCTGCGGCTGAGTCCGGAGTTGCGTGCCGGCGTATGGGGACCGGAGACTGGGGACGAACCGCGTGTCTCCGGCCAGCGCCACGCGGTTCTGCGCGGCTTCGAGGAGACCGATATTCTGCCGTTCGGAGGCACGCTGACGAACCTGAAGCTCGACCCCGGCGTCACCGTACCGCTGACTTACATTCCTCCATTCCCGGTTCTGCCGCCCGAAACTTCCTGGATGCGGCAGCCCAAGACGGACATTCCCGGCCTGGTGCTGAAAGGCCGCGTGGCCTTCCTGCCGGCCGACCTCGACCGGCTCTACTCGATCAATAACCTGCCGGATCACGCGGCATTGCTGGCCAACCTGGTGCGTTGGGCCGCCCATGGCGACATTCCCTTGCAAGTAGAAGGACACGGCACGTTCGATTGCAATTTGTACACGCAGCCCGGCCGCTTGATCGCGCATGTCGTGAATCTGACGGCCACCGGCAGAGCGCCGGTGAGCGATGACGATCTGATCCCGGCGGGGCCTTTGCACCTGAATCTGCGGCTGCCTGCCGGCGTGCGTGGCCGGAGCGCGAGAATGCTGGTAGCGGAGAAGAATGCAGTCCTCGTCGTCGAGAAAGGCTGGGCGCGCGTGACCATCCCTTCCCTCCTGGATCACGAGCTGATGGTGATCGAATAGAGCCATGCGCATCTTGCTCGCGTTGACTTTCGTGACCATCGCCGCGGCGGCCGATATCCGAACCGTCGCCGGCACGGGACAGCCCGGCTTCTCCGCCACTCAACTCAACAATCCATACGGCCTGCGCATCGGCCCGGACGGCGCGATGTATATCGGCGATATCGGCAACCATCGTATCCGCCGCGTGGACCTCGCGACGGGCGATGTCACCACTTTTGCGGGAAGCGGAGAAAAAGGCAACTCCGGCGACGGCGGTCGCGCGCTCCAGGCCAAGCTCAACGAGCCCTACGAAATTGTTTTCGATAGCGCAGGCAATCTCTTTTTCACCGACATGCCGGAGCACGTGATCCGCCGCATCGATCGGAAAATCGGCATCATCACGAGGATCGCGGGTACGGGACAGCCGGGATTCAGCGGCGATGGAGGTCCCGCGGTCGAGGCCCAACTGCGGCAGCCGCATAGTATCGCGCTCGCGCCCGGCGGCGCGTTGCTGATCTGCGATATTGGCAACCACCGCATCCGGCGCGTCGACTTACGTACCGGGATCATTACCACGTTTGCCGGTACGGGAGAAAAGAAACCCACGCCGGAGGTCGCGCCGGTTGCGGGCACGCCGCTCAACGGTCCCCGCGCGCTCGATATCGACGATCACGGAAACCTGTGGCTGGTGCTGCGCGAAGGCAACGCCGTTTATCGCATCGACCCGGCTGCGGGGAAGATTTACCATGCCGCCGGCACGGGCGAGAAAGGCTTCACGGGGGACGGCGGCGATGCCACCAAGGCGCGCTTCAATGGGCCGAAAGGCATCTCCTGGTCACCGTTTGGCATCTACATTGCCGATACCGAAAATCACGCGATTCGCCGTCTGGACGAAAGGACGGGCGTGATCATTACGGTGGCGGGAACCGGCGCGCGCGGCGATGGCCCCGACGGCAGCGACCCGCTCAAGTGCCAGCTTGCCCGTCCACACGGCATTCTGGCGCTCCGCAACGGCGATGTCTACATCGACGACAGCGAAAACCACCGGCTGCGAAGACTGAGCGCCAAATAGAACGACGGTTACGCCCCCAAGAAATTACGACGTCGTGTTTAGCGGCCTGTGGCGGAAGTCTCTTCCGCGGGCGAGAGCAGGCGAAAACGCCTACTCCACAACTAATGTGGATTAGGCCTTTGGCCTGCGTTTACTTCTTTGTCCGCCAGCCGATTCTGGTGGTCGTATAACCCGCGCACGTTGTCACACTTTTCGCAGTTTGTGAGGGACATCGACTTCATTGGCGCGCCGCTGAAGCCAATCTACCGGCCGTTCTCGGACCATGTGAGCTGCCGGTGAGCAGCGGAAAAACAACCTGGAAGAGCGTTCCCGCGCCTTCCTTGCTATCGACCGAAATTCGCGCGCGATGGACGTCGCCGATCCACTTCGCGATGGCCAAGCCCAGACCGGAACCCTCCACCTGGCTGCGGGATGGGTCGGCGCGAAAGAAACGGTTAAAGACGTGAGGCAGGTCGGCTGGCGAAATTCCAATGCCGTTATCCTGAACCGCGACTGTGACATCTTCCGCGGTCACCGTCAGGCTAACGTTAATCCTACCCGGCGCCGGCGTGTATTTCGCGGCATTCTCCACCAGAATCCAGAGCAATCGATAGAGACTGGCATGGTCGCCCCAGACTGGCGCCCGGCAACCCTCGCTCAAGGAAACCGTAAGGGTGTGCCGCTTGGCAGCGGCAAGCAAACGGCTCCTTTCGCAGGCTTCGGTGACCACCTCGGTCAGATCGACGGGCTCAAAAGCCAGATTCGCATTGCCGGCGTCGGCCCGCGCCAGCGTCAGCATGTCCTCTAACAACCGGCTGGCCTTTCCGCATTCTTCCACTATTTCTTCCAGGGCCCGCCGGCTGGTGGCGTCAACCTCTCGATTGCGCAACGCCAGCGCGGCAACGTTCCCCACGAACGAAAGAGGATTGCGAAGTTCATGGGACGCATCCGCCGTGAATCGCTTGATCTCGTTCACGGCCGATTCCAATCGCCCCAGCATCTCATTACAGGTTTCGGAAAGCCGCTGCAACTCGTCTCGCGTGTTGGGCACCGGCAGCCTCTTCGAGAGGTTGGACACACTGATGGAACGAGTGGTTGCGGTGATCTGGTCCACCGGCTTGAGCGCTCTGCGGCTGAGTATGTAGCCGCCCACCGCACACAGGCTGAGCATCGCGGGGATGGTCCATAGCAAACCCGAGGAAAAGGCGCGCAGTACCTGACGATTATTCTCGAGTGGCGCAGCCACGAAGAGAACCAGCGGCTGCGTACCCAAAGTGAAAGGACGCGCCAAAACACGATACGGCTGTCCGGAAAAGGTTACTTCGCTGAAGCGCTCCCGGTCGAGGTCCTTAGCCTGGGGCCATGGAAATCCCTGGGCATCCGTCGATGGAGACGGAAGAGCGCGCGTTCCATTGGAGCGGAACACCTCCATCAGGCCGCCTCCGGTCGCGCCCGCGAAAGCCTGATACTTGCCGGCATGCTGCTCCGGCGATTCCGCCTGCAGTTCGCGCAGTAAATCGCTCAGCCGATCCGCTCGCCGGTCCAATGTTCGGGAGCGTCCCGATTGCAGAGTATCTTGCAGAATGAACCACATCGTGCCGCCGAAAAGAGCTAATCCGACGAAGAAAACGGACGAGAACCAGACGGTCAGCCGAAGAGAGATGGACCGGTCTCGAATCAACAGACTTCACTCCGGATGGAGTAGCCCACACCGCGCACCGTATGGAGGAGTTCGGGCTCTCCGGATTGCGTGATCTTGGAGCGCAGCAAGCGGATAAACGAGTAGAGGCTGCCGCCGCTCGAGTCGGACTCCATCCCCCAGCCTTCTTCGATCAGCACCTCCCTCGGCACGACCGTGCCCGCCCGCCGCATCAGGGTTTCGAGAAGCGCATACTCGGTGCGCGTCAGCGGCACGCTTCTATCCCCTCGCTGCATCTCGTAAGTGGTTGGATTCAATCTCAGATCCTGGAACGCCAGTTCCGGGCGTGGCACGGATGGCACGCGCCGGGCCACCGCCCGCACCCGCGCCAGAAGAATCTCCAATTCAAATGGCTTGGTCAGATAGTCGTCCGCGCCGGAGTCCAGGCCATGCACGATGTCCGGCTTGGCGTCACGCGCGGAAACGATAATCACGGGCGTCCGAAGCCTCGATTCCCTCAGTTTTTTGAGGACGCTGAAGCCATCCACACGGGGAAGCATGACATCCAGAAGAATAACGTCGATCTCCTCTGTCGTCGCAAGGCTCAGCGCCCGGTCGCCATCATAGGCAATCAGAACAGAGTGCCCATCGCTCTCCAGCGCCCGGCGCATCAAATCGGCAGTGTTCGGCCGGTCTTCGGCCACCAAGATTCGCATGCACGGTTAATATTACGTTGCGAATGTTAAGTCTGAATAACAATGCCGTGAAATCGGGGCAGGAAGCTCCGATTTTGAGATTGTTTTCAAATACGCCTGCTCTAATGCTTTCTTAGCAACTCAGGAGAGACACGATGTTCACCTCAAGAAAAAATTGGAAAGCCGCGGTCAGTTTGCCGGCGGCGATTCTAGTGATCCTAATTACGGCCGTTGTGCCCACAACCTACGCCTCAGCAGCCGGTGATGCCGGCGGCAAAGGCGTAATCTCGGGACGCGTGGTGGACAGTTCGGGCTCCATTCTGCAAGGCGCGCAGGTCCGGTTGCAGCCCCAGAATGTGACGCTCTCGTCCGACGCGCAAGGTAACTTCTCGTTCACCGAACTGGCCCAGGGCAGTTATAAACTCAACGTTTTCTACGTCGGCTTCAACGACTTTGAGATGGATGTCAACGTATCGGCCGGCGAGACCACCCGTGTCGACGCCAAACTGGCGGTGCGGTCACAGGCCGAATCGATCATCGTGACAGCCGAGCGCCCGCGCGGCGAAGCGGAGTCCATCAACCGCACCCGCATGGCGGACAATATCCTCCAGGTTCTGCCGGCCGAAGTCATCACCTCTCTGCCCAACGCGAATGTGGCCGACGCCCTGGGACGCTTACCCTCCGTCACGCTGGAGCGCATCGAGGGTGAGGGCGTCTACATCCAGGTCCGCGGAACCGAACCCCGCCTCACCAACGTGACCATCGACGGCATCACCACCCCATCTCCCGAACCGACGGTGCGTCAGATCCGGCTCGATGTGATCCCGGCTGACCTGGTGGAATCGGTCGAAATCAACAAGACCCTGGCGCCCAACCTGGATGGCGACGGCATCGGCGGCTCGGTCAACATGAAGACCAAAACGGCGGGAGAATTCCCCACCCTCAATCTCTTTGGCATCGGCGGCTACGACCCTATTATGGGCGGACGCCTCAATGACCAGTTCGGCGGGACGATTGGCCACCGCTTCGGCAAAGAGCGCAAACTGGGGCTGCTCTTCGGCGGCACCTACGATTACAATGGACGAGGCATCGATAACATACAGCCGGCCATCGACCCCGCTTCCACCTTCTCCAAGCCGATCTACGACAACAACACCATCCGCGAGTACCGCTATTATCGCAACCGCTGGGGATTCGCCGGCACGGCCGATTACAAGTTCGGACCCTACACCAGCATTTATGTGAAGGGCATGTACTCCAATCTGCAGGATTACGGCGACAAGTGGTATTATTCGCCGGTAGCTACCGGTGCCGCCAAGTTCTACACTTCCAGCAAGCGTCCCGACGCTTCGATCAGCAGCTACGCCCTGGGCGGCCGGAAGGCATTCAACGGTTCGCTCCTTTCCTGGGAACTCTCGGCGGCGTATTCCTACGAACTAGATTCGGCGGGTAACCCGAAAGCCGACTTTTCCTGGATCGGATCGAAGCTGACCTGCGGTTACGATCCCACGGTCCAGACCAACCCGAACCTGCCGCACTTCGGCAGCAATTGCGACGCAGCGGGATCGCCTCTCCAGGTGGCTTCCAATTGGGGCTTCAAGGACATCACCACCTCTACCGGTAAGTCCTCTCAGCTGAACCTGACGGCATCCGGCAATTATTCGAAAAACTACCAAATCGGTTCACATTACGGCATCTTCGAGTTTGGCGGGAAGATCCGCAACGGCCACAAATTGCAGGACGCCACGGAGAGCGTTTACGACGGATGGAGCGCTGCCAGTTATCCGATGACTCAGTTCCTGAACAGCTTTACCAGCAGCAATTACTTCAACAACCAGTATTTCGGCGGCCATTACGGACCGGTATCCGACTTCGCCAAGCTGGAGAGCTTTACACTGGCCAATCTCTCGAACTATCTCGACGGCTACAAAACCGCTGCCGACACCTATCCCAACATCTACGGCCTGACCGAACGCATCTCGGCCGGCTATTTCATGAACACCATGGATTTCGGCAAATTCCATGTGGTCGCCGGGCTGCGCATCGAAGGCACTCAGATGGACACGCTGGGGTATAACGTCACGCTCTATCCCGCGGGCAGCAAGAACTGCACAAACTCCACGGGCTGTGGCGTTCCGGTGCCAGTCACCAACAATCCCTCCTACGTCAATCTGCTTCCCAGCATCTCGATCCGTTACGCATTGGACCGCGATTCCGGGCTGCGGCTGGTGTATGGCCGGGGAATCGCCCGTCCCGACCCGAACCAGTTAGTCCCGTACCTGACGGAAGACGACTCTAGCAACCCGGCAACCATATCGGAAGGCAACCCCAAACTCCGGCCGGAGCACGCCAACAACTACGACCTGCTCTATGAGCGCTATCTGAATCCGGCCGGCATCCTGCAAGCCGGGTTCTTCATCAAGCAACTGAGTAACACCCTGATCAGCACCGCTTATACCGCGGCCAGCGGCCAGTACCAGGGCGACCTGATTTCTCAATGGATCAACGCCAGCAACGCCTCTCTGTGTGGTTTCGAAGCCTCCTACCAGCAGCGGCTCTCGATGTTTCCGGGCATATTGAAGAACTTTGGACTGATGGCCAACTACAGTTGGACGGGCTCGCAGATCAAGAGCATTCCAGGACGGCCCGACAGCCCCGCGTTGCAACGCCAGGTCCCCAACAGTTGGAACATCAGCCCCACATATGACCACGGCCGGCTGTCCGCGCGCCTCGGATTATCCTACAATGGCGCCGCGATTTACCAGTACGAATACCAGAAGGCGAACGACGTCAGCGGCTTAGGTCCCAACGGTCCGACCGGCGACGTCTACGTCATGCCGCACTTACAACTCGACGCGCAGGCGAGCGTGAGATTAGGTCACGGTTTTTCCGCGATCGTCTACGGCCTGAATCTGACCGACGAAGTCTTCGGCTACTACACCGGCAGTCCGATCTTCGTCAATCAGCAGGAATACTATAAGCCGACCTACGCCGGCGGAATCCGCTATAACTTGAACCGTGAAAGGTAAACTCCTAACCACCTGGATGGCGTTCATAGCGTCCGCCGCGTGGCCCGCTGGCGCCGCTTCGCTGCAACTCAAGTACGTCGTCATTGTCAGCCGCCACGGTGTCCGGTCGCCTACCTGGGATCCGGCGCGGCTCAATCAATACTCCGCGCAGCCTTGGCCCGATTGGGGCGTCGCGCCGGGAGAACTGACTCCCCATGGCCGCGATCTGATCAAGATCCTCGGCCACTACTACCGTGAGTGGCTTACGGGTGAAGGCCTCTACAGCCAAGCTGGATGCCAGGATGCCGGCCGGATCTATATCTGGGCCGATATCGATCAGCGCACGGTCGAGACAGGCCGGGCATTTGCCGAGTCGCTTCTTCCAGGCTGTGGAGTCCCGATCCACTCGCAGCCGGATCACCTGCGCGATCCGGTATTCGAAGGCGTAGGGCGTGCTGCTCCCGAGCTGGCTGCTCAGGCAGTGCGCCGGCGGCTTGGACCGCTGCCCCAGGCTGCTTTGGCCGACCTCCAATTCATCCTTACCGGCGATAGGGGCTCGCCGGGGAAACTGATGGAATCCCCCGTTGGCGTCGAGGTAACCGCCAAATCCGTGGTCCTCACCGGGCCGCTGGCAACTGGTTCGTCGCTCAGCGAGGATCTTCTGCTGGAATACTTGAACGGTATGCAGGGCGCGGATCTTGGTTGGGGCCGCCTGACGAAGGAAAACCTGTTCCGCGTGCTCGAACTTCATAAGGATTACGCGGAGCTCATGCGGCGCACACCCGAACTCGCTCGCGCGCGCGGCTCAAATCTTCTGGCGCACGTGCTGTGCTCGATGGAGCAGGCCGTGTCGGGCAAACCAACGCCCGGTGCCCTGGGCAACCTCGGCGACGCCTTGTTAGTGCTATCCGGCCACGATACCAATCTTTCCAACCTCTCCGGCGCGTTGGGGATTTCCTGGCACTTGCCTGGATATCAGCCGGACGATACGCCGCCGGGTGGTGCGCTGATTTTTTCCCTCTGGCGCAACCCGGCGACCGGCGAGTATTGTGTCAAGACGCAGTACCTTGCCCAAACCCTTGACCAAATGCGAAACGGCGAAAAGCTGACGGTCAATGCCCCGCCGGAAAGCCAGGAAATCCCGATCCCCGGTTGTGGACCTGCTTTGCAATCCGCCTGCTCGTGGCAGGGATTCAGACGGGCGGTGGGCCAGGATATCGATGCCAAATTCACTTCGCTTGGCCGGTAAAAAATCAGAATACGTGGCGTCAGCTGTTATGCTTCAACTACCGGCATTTTCATGCGAACCACCATCCTTGCGGTCCTGAGTTGTCTTGGCTCCGGAATCGCAGCGGCCCAGCCGGCCGTCTCATCCGCCATGCAAGGCGCCAGCCATCGCGACGGTCTCAGCCTTCACGGGGCATGGCGCAGCATCGTCGATCCCTACGAATCGGGCTACTACGACTACCGCTACAAACCTCAAGCAGGCGGCGGCTTCGGCGCCAACAAGAAGCCGCAATCCAAGAGCGAGTTCGTGGAATACGACTTCGATACCGCGCCGCAACTGCAAGTCCCCGGCGACTGGAACACCCAGCGTCCCGAACTCAATCTCTACGAAGGAACCGTCTGGTACAAGCGCGATTTCGCCTACCACGCAAAGCCCGGACGCCGCCAGTTCGTCTGGTTCGGCGCGGCCAACTACCACGCCATCGTGTTCCTCAACGGAAAGCAGTTGGGCGAGCATATCGGAGGCTTTACTCCCTTCCAGTTCGAAGTCACCGGCAAGTTGAAAGAGGACGTCAATTTCCTCATCGTCAAAGTGGACGATCAGCGCCATCAGGATGCTGTCCCAACTCTTGTGACCGATTGGTGGAACTACGGCGGGCTGACCCGCGACGTGCGCATCGTCGACGTCCCCGACACCTTCGTCGAAGACTACTTCGTGCAGCTAGCCAAAGGTTCGCAAAACCACGTGGCCGGCTGGGTCCGTTTGAACGGCCCGCAAAAGCGTCAAAAGGTCACTGTGCGGATTCCGCGCGCCGGCATCGCGCAGGACGTCACCACGGATGAGAACGGCTACGCGCCGGTGGCATTCGATGCCCACCTCGACCTGTGGTCGCCGGCCCATCCCGTGCTCTACGACGTCACCATCGAGTCCGCTTCGGACAAGGTGGCCGATCGCATCGGATTCCGCTCCATCGAAGCCCGCGGCCAGAAAATCCTGCTCAACGGCCAGCCCATCTTTCTGCGTGGCGCGTCCGTTCACGCCGAAGCGCCGTTCCGCGCCGGCCGCATTTATTCCGAGGCCGACGCCCGCACGCTGCTCGGCTGGGCCAAGGACATGGGCTGCAATTTCGTCCGCCTGCCGCACTATCCGCACGACGAAGCCATGACTCGCATGGCCGACGAAATGGGCCTGCTGGTGTGGTCCGAAATCCCCGTCTATTGGACCATCTCATGGGAGAATCCGGAAACTTTCCGCAACGCCACTCAACAGCTCACCGACATGATTGCCCGCGACAAGAACCGCGCATCGATCATCTTCTGGTCCGTGGCGAACGAGACCCCGCGCGGCGATGCGCGCTTGAAATTCCTCACCGGCCTGGTGGAGCGGGCGCGCGCCCTCGATTCCACGCGCCTCATCACCGCCGCCACCGAGACGCATTATGTGGACCCTCACACCATCATGCTGGACGACCCGCTGGGTAAGTTTCTCGACGTGGTGTCCTGCAACGAGTATGTCGGCTGGTACGATGGCGGGCCTGCCAAAATCGACGGCATCCAGTGGAAGACTTCTTTTGACGACAAGCCCTTCGTGATTAGCGAATTCGGCGCGGAGGCTCAAGCCGGACGCCACGGCGACGACATGACTGCCTGGACCGAAGAGTTCCAGGCCAATATCTACCGGCGTCAGGTAGCTATGTTCAAGCGCATCCCGTTCCTGAGCGGCACCATCGCCTGGGTCCTGGTAGACTTCCGTTCACCGCGCCGCATGCTGACGGATATTCAGGATTTCTACAATCGCAAAGGCCTGTATTCCGACCATGGAGAGAAGAAGGAAGCCTTCTACATCCTGCGCGACTTCTACAAATCGTTCGAGTGAGACAAACCTGCTAATAGTAGCCAAGGGCTGCGGTAGAGTAGGGCACAGGCGCGTTGCGCTGTCGCACGTTTCCTGCGCCCCCTCATCGAACTGGACGTGCGGATTTCCCGCATCCAACTCTCCGATCATCTTCTTCCGGCGGCATGCGCTCGCAATCCTTCCAGGTGGCTCACCTTGCCTACCATTCGATACAGCCGACATCGGCCATGAAGAAAGTGATATCCCCATCGCTTCGGAGCAGTCCGTCAGGGGCGCCGGTGCTTGCGCCGAAGGAGCCCCATGACGCTCTGCAATGGATCTCGGCGCTCAAGTCGGTCCAGATTCAGAAACTGCTGACAGAAGGCTCGCTGCAGTTGTCTTTCTTCGACCAGCACGACATGGCGGAATTCCAGCATCCATCCTTCAAAGGTGAACGTTTAATTGCCTGCCTCAATCCCCTGCTCGCGGAGGAGCGAACTCGTAAGCGTAATGAACTGCTGGAGGCTACCGAAAAGCAGCTCAACAAAATCGTGAAGTCTACTCAGCGGAAGAGAAAACCGTTGCGCGGCCGCCGCGAGATCGGACTGGCAGTGGGCCGCATCTTAGGCCGTTTTAAGATGGGCAAGCATTTCAAGCTGTTCATTGAAGATGACGGTTTTCGTTTCGAGCGCAAGCCGGGCAATATTGAACGGGAAGCCGCGCTGGATGGTATTCATGTCATCCGCACCAACGTTCCAGCCGAGGCGCTCAGTAGCGAAAAAGTCGTGGGGCACTATAAGGGGCTTTCCGATGTCGAGCGCGCCTTCCGTAGTCTGAAGAGCGTGGATTTGAAGGTCCGCCCCATCTATCATTACTTAGCCGATCGGGTCCGAGCGCATGTGTTTTTGTGCATGCTGGCCTAGTACGTCGAGTGGCACATGCGACGAGAACTGGCTCCTTTGCTGTTCGACGATGACGATCCCCAGGCGGCCGAAGCGGCGCGCAAAAGCATCGTCAGCCCTGCCCAGCGATCGGACAAGGCGAAACACAAGGACGCCACCAAGGTCACCACTGACAACTTGCCCGTGCACAGCTTTCAAACTCTGCTGAAGGACCTAGCGACCCTGACGGTCAATGAGGTTCGGGTCGGCGAGCAAAACGCTCGATGTTAGCCAATGCGACACCCGTCCAATTGCGCGCTTTCCAGTTACTCCAGGTTTCCCCGTCAGCGTAGCTGTACCCAGTGGACTGCAGGCCTTGATTGAGATAACATCCACCTAGCACTCTCGGTCAACCGTGCACTGCGCCCATCAGGCTGTCATTCGGATAATAATGATCGACGTTATCCGGGGTGATGATCTGGTGATTGGTGAACACCGCGGGCGCAACGGCCTTGCGCGCCAGGATATCGAACGCCAGCCGGATCAGACCATCGCCGTATTTTTCCGGAAAATAGCCGACAGACGCGATCAGCCGCGAACGGCCGGTGCGTAACTCCGCGCGGGCCTCGGGTTCGCCGTTCTGTCCCACCACCGCGCAATCGTTGGACCGGCCGGCCTCTTCGAACGCGCGCAGGGCGCCGAGCGCGCTCGAATCGTTGGCTGCTCCGACGAGTACCCGACGCGCCTGCGATTGCCGCAGATGTTTACGCACCCGCTCGAGCGAAGTCTGAAACTGGCCGTCGCCATCGAGGGAGACGATCTTGCAGGTTTCGGGAATGCGGATGGCTTCGCCGATGCCGCTCATCAGTCCGCGGATGCGCGCCTGCGGCAATGCTCCGGCGCGCTGCAACTCGATCAACAGGATTTCGTCGATCTCGCCTTCCCACGTCCGCTTGGCCCAGCGGCCCAGAAAGCGCCCGCCGATCAAGCCGGCCTGGTAGTTATTGGCCCCGAAATAGATCGCCCCCGGGTGGGGAATGTCGATGGCGATGAAGGGAATATTGGCTTCCATGTACTTGGCCGCGATGGCCGGGGCGATCATCTCATCGGTTTGAAACTCGATTACCAGGTCGACCTGCTCTTTGATGAGGTAATCGGCGTTTCGCAGTGCGATCTTCGGCTGATACCGATTATCGACGGTGAGAAGTTCGACATGCTCGCGTTCGGCCGCGCGGGCCAGCCCTTCACGCACCTCACGATCGAAAGAGGTGCGCTGGCCTTGCGCCGCATAACCGATGCGATAAAGGCGGCGTCGGCGCACCTCGGATGCCAGACGATAGTGATTCTCGCCCACTTTATCCAGGAAACCGCACTGGTGGAGCGTGTACAGCAAGCGGAAACACATGCCCTTGTTGAACCCGGTACGTCCCACGACATCGCGCAAGCGGAGGATGTCGCCCGGCGCCTGAAACGATTCCAGCACGCGGGAGGCGTGCAGGATGGACTTGACGACGTAGCGGCTATGATTGGAAGTCTTTAACATGGACTCGCCCCCGGGACCATTAAATCGTTTTGTTATTCAAAACGCAAGGGGTGGAAAAACATTGGGCCACCAATGCACACGAATGAACACGAATAGGGTCAGGAGGACCAGGGATGCTCCTGTTCGCCTGTTTGGGCTTGCCGAATTGACGGGGATAACATTGGGCCGCGACTGCACGCGAATACACGCGAATATTTAAAACGCCCAGAGTACGCTCGTGTAGCCCGTGTGGGCATGGTAGTTCTGATAGTTGCCGTAGAGGCCGAATTGTTCGTGATAGTCGTAGAACTGGTAGCCTGCGTTCCATTTGATCTTTTTAGTGATGGGGATGGTCAGGCGCGCCAGCGGCGATTCGAAGTTCAGCGGGAAGCTCTGGACGTTATAGAGTAGGGCAGCTACCGTACCTGGGGCTAGCAGGGAGGACCGGCCGTCACCCGTATCCAGCGTGATGTTGTAGCCGAAATACAGGTCCGCGCGTTTCCTGATGGAAAACCGCAGTCCCAGGTTGGCGGCATGAATGTTGCTGATGTAGAGGGATTCTCCGGTCTGTAAGGTGACACGGGGCGCGCCGGCGAAGAAGGTCAGTCCTCCGAGCGTGTCCAGGTGCAACTTGCTATAGCCGGCGTCGAGCGCGATCCAGTCCGTGGCCGCCCAAGTGAGGTTCGCGAAGTAATTGCGGGCGTGCGAACTGTAGGAAGTCAGGGTGATGGAATCGTTGTTGTAGGTTTGCGAATAGCCGGCAGTCGCGAAAATCGACTTTCGCTTGTACTGCAGACGGCCGTCGATCTTGTGGTAGTTTTTATCGGTGACGAGCGTGAAGGGATTGTCATTGCGGCCGATTTCGGTTGCGAGGTGCAGGCGCAGTTGCGGCACAATGATCCAATTCACACCCGCAACTCCGGCATTGAGCGTGTTCCACTGCTTATAGATCGTGTTGGCGAACGGCGTCCCAGGCTCCGTGCCCGATTGAATGGATTTGATGTCGCGGTTGACAAAGCGATAGCCGGTGAAGAAATCGACTTTCTTGGTCGCGCGGTAGTGGACATCCGTGGAATTGGTTTCGAGTACGATGCCCAGGTATTGGAAATTCAGCGTGGTGGCGGAGAGACTCGCGAGGTCGAACTGCTCGAAATAGGAGTTGCCGACAATGCGGTTGTCGTCGACCGAGGTGCTGTTGGTGATGGTGAGCTTATCGGTGGGGAAGTAGCTGAGATTGAGGTCGGCGTTGGTGACCGGGCGCTTGGCGTCGCCATAGGTGATCACCAGCCGGTTCTCGGTGCCCAACAGGCCCGTGCCGACGGCGCTCTCGTTCATCACGAAATTGTGATTACCGGAGGTGTAGGCGAAGCGGCCGTTGACAGCATACTTGTGGCGTTCTTTGGAAAGATGCAACAGCATACTCGGGGTTTCACCATGAATGGGCGTAGCGCGGTAGAAACTGGCCAGCGTGGTGACGCCGGTTAGCAGGCCGGTAGTGGGAGGCGCAAGGCTGTAAGGCGTGTCTTCCTTATAAAACTCCCAGCGGCCAAGGATGGAGAGGCGGAAACCGAAGAGGTCGGCATCCGCGCCTACACGGTAGGAATTGTACTCACGCTTCACATTGCTGAAGAGCGTGAAAATATTGCCGCGCTCGTTCTCGAAGAGATTGGTGGTGGTGAGCGCCGGACCGTCCTCCATGTTGCGGCTGTAGCCCAGTTTGAGGCGGATCTTGCCCTGCGGGAAGAGAAGCAGGTCGTGATCCTGCCAGCGCTGCTGGGTGTTTGCGAGATGCAGACCCTCGGCGGTATCGAGGCCCGGATTGAAGTAGCTGTTCAAGTGCCACTGCATGTCATAGCGATACAGGCCGTTCTTCTGCACGCGCAAGACGGCGGACTCATACGGGTCGTTGCCCAGACCTTGCGTGGTGAGCACGATCTCGTCATAGAGCTTGCCATGGCCGTCCTTGGAATTAATGGTCAGGTAGCTCGAGAGCAGCCGCACGCCATTGCCGAAATTGACGTCGCTGCGGTACTTGCCTTCATCGCCGCCGATCAGGCTATAGCGGTAGCCCAGCTCCCAGGATTGAATGATGTTGTAATCGCCGGAATTAGCGCCGCGCGGTGAGCCGACTTGTTCACCGGTACTGGGCGCAACTGTTTCCTGGGCGCGAAGCAGGGCCGTGAGGAGCAGGAAGGGAATGAGTATTCTTATCATGTTCGTCTCCTCACCGTAAGAAGTTGGAATCCGCGTTCGAGCCGTGGATGCGCACGTGGCACAGGGTGCAATTCTGGAATTGCGGCAGCAGCATGTTGTGCGCGCTCGATTGCGTCGGGATACCGCTCGACTGCAAGCCGAACGATCCCGCGCCGTTGTGGCATTCGAGGCACAGGGTGTAGACCACGGGACGGCGCAGCAGCTTACTGTTCATCGACCCGTGGGGCATGTGGCAGGTTTCGCAGCCGTCCACGCGGATGACGGCGTGTTCGTAGACAAACGGACCGCGTTTGTCCTGATGGCATTTGATGCAGGCTTCCTCGCTGCCCGCCGCTTGATCGACCATGGCCGGCCGCACTCCCATGCGCCAGGTAGCGGCGAAGGTGCCGTGCGGATTGTGGCAATCGGAGCACTGGATAACGCCTTCGTTGACGCGATGTTTGACGGGCATATCGAACTGCGCCCGCACGGTCGCGTGGCACTGGTAGCAGAGATACTTTTG
>Ga0326727_10014913_pt1 | contig 16800 bp, 16 predicted proteins | sample MB2enrmetagenome_FD_207643 | JGI IMG/M metagenome (GOLD analysis project Ga0326727, IMG submission 207643) | Lab enriched peat soil microbial communities from McLean, Ithaca, NY, United States - MB29MY | ecosystem: Environmental > Terrestrial > Soil > Wetlands > Peat | place: USA: New York...
GTTGAAAGAAAGCTGAAACGGCCCATTTTGTTTCTCACTCATTGGGTGTTGACCTCCTGAGCGGCATCATCACGTTCAAACTCCTATGCATATTGATGAGGAAGCCCATCCGAAGATTCGCAAGTCAGAGTCAAAATGGAAATGTGGGTTTAAACCTGCCATCCTGGGCAAAGAGCCATGACCGATTTCGCAATTCTGTGTTTGATATACTTGAGGAGCAGTGCGGAAGTGGTGAAATTGGCAGACACACCATCTTGAGGGGGTGGCGCCGAGAGGCATGCGGGTTCAAATCCCGCCTTCCGCACCAAAGATTCTCGCACCCCGGCCGGCGCAACCCATACCCTCAGAGCCGGTGCGGTTTGGAAAGCAGCCAAGAATGCAGATTCTCTTCTACTTTGTGATTGTCCTGCACGTGATCGTGTGTTTCTTCCTGATTGGCGTCGTCCTGCTGCAGCAGGGCCGCTCGGCCGATCTTGCCGGCGCCTTCGGCGGTCAGGGTTCGCAAACCGCCTTTGGCCCTCGCGCCGCGGCCAACGTGCTTACCCGCCTCACCACCTGGTCGGCCGTCATCTTCATGTGCACGTCCATCGCCCTTGTGGTTCTTTTCGTGCGTTCCACCGGCCCGCACTCCGTGCTCGAAGGCACGCATCCTGCCCCGGTCAGCGCTCCCGCCAAGCCCGGGAAGTAAGCCGGGAAGCGCACCAGCGCCGGCAGGGAATTCATCCGCTCCCCGCGCCGCTCCATGCCTAACAAGCGCCCACACGTTGGCCTGAAGTCTCCAATCAAGACAAACAGCGGCCAATAGTAGGAACATCTGAACCTGCTTTGCCTCGGCCTCTCCGCATCAGCGGTATTCCTTCTGAAAGCTGCGGCTCCCATCGCAGAGTTGCTTGCCGAAATCAGCTTCGATAACTACCTGGCTTAGTTCCAACGCGCAGGGCCTGCCTTATAGCATCAAAAAACCGGCCTATTTGTCGGAACTCTGCCCGGCGCCAATTGACGAGCTGTTTTGGTCGGCGAAGGCTGCTTTCAATTTGACCGCAGTGCGATTGAGCGCATCTTCATACGCGGTGGGATTGTAGTTTCTTCCTCCCTTGATGAAGTCGTGGTCGGCTCCGGGATAGGTAACGAGCTCGAAGGGTGCGTTGTTGGCCTTGGCGCTGGTTTCAATGGCACGCGCTGTCTCGATCAGGCAGCAATTCTCAAAATGGTCGGCCTCTCCGGCGAACATTAGCACCGGGACGGACATGCGCCTGGTAAAACCGGGAAGCCTGGCGGCAAAACCGGTCGCGGGGTACCAGACGATGTCCACCGCGACGACGTCGGGCCATTCTGAGCCGAGAGCCAGCGAAAACCCACCGCCGAGAGAGATACCCACGAGCGCAACTTTGCCCGGCAGCGCGTGCGGCATTTTCTGAGCGGCCTGAATGGCAGCACGCAGATTGCCTCCCGGCATTTTCGCGATTTCCCGGCCGTCGCAAACGTAGACGTCGTAGCCCAGCGCGGCGATGGCCTCAGAAAGCGCCTTGTCGTGCTTGGGGCCCATGATTCCAGAGACCAAGACAACAACGTGACCCTTGCCTTGGGGTGGAGCGATTTCCTCCTGCGCGAGAACGCACGGGGCAAATAAAACTGATGCGAGCAGCGAAGCGGAGAGCGGGAGCAGACGGAGCGATGAGTTCGTCATGAAGTTCCTTTCATGGGCTGAGCGCGCTACTGGTAGTTGCCGATGAGGACGAAAGGCGCCCAGTAGTATGGATGAGCGTAGCCGAGGCTGGAAGCTTGCGTCGAGGACTGGTCGACGGATTCGAAGCCGCGGCCGGTATTGGCGCCGGTTGCAGTCGAGGCGCCATGGAGGAAGGCAAGCTGGGCCTGGCGCAGCGCCTCAGCCTTGCCCTTGGCGGGATTCTTGACCCAGCGATCGTAGAAGTCGCTCATGATGTGGCTGGTGCTGAGGTCGTTCACGTCCCAAAGGGTGGCTAGAACGGCTTCAGCGCCCTTTTGCTGTGCAACCATGCCCAGGCCGTCCATCTCGAAGCCGTTTCGGGATTTGTAATCCTTCGCCGTGCTGCAGGCCGAGAGCGTCAGCAGCCGCGTTCCGTGGAAGGTGACGGGCGAGTTTTCCATGTCAGAGAGGTTCCATTCGAAGCCGTTGGCGTCGCCCGCGTTGTTGCCGCCCATGAGGAGGAAAGGTTCATCGCCCGTGCCGGCAATCAGGACGAAGTGGCTGGCGATGTGAACCACGGGGAATCCGTTGCCGGAGACGAGTTCGGTCTTCAATGCGGCCAGCGTGAACTTTTCGTCGGGCAGGATCTTGCCCTGCATGGGGCCGTGCGAGTCGGGGATGGAAGGATCGCGTGCGACCGAGTCGAGCTCGGGAATGACGCCGGGCAGCGCAGGCATCCCGCCGTAGCTCTTCGACAGTCCCATGGCCAACGCCTTGGGCCGATCGCCACTTTGGAGGGGCGCATCCGCGATGTGGCCGTAGCTTTCGGGGGTGAAGAGGACATTGTGGAAGCGCTCGACCATGTAATGGTTGCCGTCGTAGAGCGCGCCCATGGGCACGTAGCGCAATGCGTCGTCGAGCGACCACAACAGCGTGGGGACGTTGTCCTCCGCTGCGCTTGCCGTTTCGATGGTCTTCAATTCGTCTTCGAGCGGCGCCGCGATCATGGTGTACAGCTGGTTGAGTTGCGGCCGTGGATCAGTGGAGGGCGAGCTAATGGCTTTGAGCGCCTCGAATGCTTTGCGGCGAAGATCGGCCGAGGAGGCGGGAAGTTCAAACTTCTGGCGCGAGTTGGCGGTGACCACGATCGCGTAAGCGTGATCTTCGCCGAGCAGCACGCGGACGCCGATCACGTTTTGCCCGAGTTTTGCGAGCGAGCTTTCGAGATAGCTTTGCGTCGCGTCGGCCGTGGGCTGGCCGGCGGCGGACTGCTTGTCGAGTTCCGGAATGATGGTGTGGTCGAAGCGATCCTGGATTGCCGATTTCGCCTGTTCCAGGTTTGCGGCCAGCGTTTTCAACTGCGCATCGTCGGCGGCAGTGCGCGCAGGATTGGCCTCTAACTGAGCCGCTTCGAGATTCCATTCCTCGATATCGCGGGCCTTTTTCTCGAGATCGGGCAGCATTGATTCGATCTCCCGCTGGACGGGCGAGAGCTTGGGAGTTTCCATGGCGCCGGCGCCCGGACCCGAGCCGGGGACAAGGTCATTGAGCTCCTGCTCCTTGAGAAGATCGAGAATCTGCTCCGCGTCGCCCAGGCGCCCGGCTTCAATGAGCAGTTCGGCCAGCGTGCGATAGGCGCCGGATTTGGATTGCGCAAAGCCAGCCTGAAGACTCTTGTCCAATCCGGTGATGTTTTTCCGAATCAACTGATAGGAGTTGACCGCTTCAAAGCCGAAGAAGATGGCCTCTTCAAGGCGATGCTGCTTGCGGAACCCCATCATCAATGAGGTCTCGATGCCGCCCTCGACCTCGGGATCGCCCACAGACTTCGCCAACTCTAAGGCGGCGAGAGCGCTGGCCAGCGAACTCTCGGGCTGCTGAAGCGCCGAGTACGACCAGGCGATGGTCATCAGGTCCTGCGCCTCGTTGCGCTGATCCTTCACTTCACGCCAGATTGCCAGCGCCTGGAGCTCAAGCTTCATGGCCTCGGCGGGTTCTCCCAGATCGGTGTGATCCTTGCCCATGTTATTGAGGGTCATGGCTTCGCCGCGGCGGCTGCCGGTTTCGCGAAAGATGGGCAACGCCTGATTGGCGTAGTCGAGCGCCTTGTGCGGCTGGCCTAGGTCGGCGTAGGCGCGGCCGATATCGCTGAGAGCGAGCCCTTCGCCGTTGCGATTTCCCACCTCGCGCCAGATCGGCAACGCCTGGTTGTAGTAGTCCATTGCGCTTTGCTGTTGGCCGAGGTCGCGGTAGACGCGCCCGATGTCGTTGAGCGTGAGCGCTTCACCCTGCCGGCTGCCGATTTCGCGCCAAATGCCGAGGGCTTGGTTGAGAGATTCGAGTGCCTTCTGTTTTTGGCCGACCTCGGCGTACGCCGGACCCATATCGTTCAGAACCAGCGCTTCACCCGCGCGCTCGCCACTCTGCTGAAAGACTGGAAGCGACCGCTGGAAGTACTTGAGCGCTTCACGGCCCTGGCCTTCATCGGAGTATGTTCTACCCAGGCCGTCGAGCGTTCGCGCCTCGCCAATGGCACTGGCGTTGACGATGTTGATGTTGGCCGCCGCGGTGAACTTCTCTCGCGCGGCTTCGATCCTTCTGCCGACCCGGCCCGAAGGCCCGCTCGGAGCGGCTTCAGCGGCCATGGACGTGTCTGGGTTGTCGATGTCGTGCCAGATCTCCATGGCATCGTTCAGATTCTTGAGCGCTTCTTCATGCTGGCCAAGGTTCTCGTAGACCCGGCCGATATAGGTGAGGGCGTCCGCTTCGCCGGTGCGCTGGCCGACTGTTTGCCACAAAGGCAGAGCCTGGTTCAGATACGACAGGGCCTTATCCTCCTGCCCCAGATCGGTGTAGACCTGCCCCATGATATTGAAGGTCATTGCTTGGCCCAGCGCACTGTTCGCCTTCTGCTCGATGGGAAGCGCCTCATTGAGGGAGTCGAGCGCTTTTTGCAACTGCCCGGACTGGCGATAGACCGAGGCGAGAAGATTGAGATAGAGGAGCAACTCACGCGTCTTGTGACCGGACCTTGCCTTCGCGGCCTCCTGCTCGTACTGCGCGATGGAATCCTTCAGACTTGGGGCTTGTGCGCCGGCAACTGCCAGCAGGCACACGCCTGCGGCAAGAATGACGACGACTCTGCGCTTGTTCTTCATTCCCGATCCCCGGCGCGCGCCGTCAGGGCTGCGCGGGAGGTTTGGTTGGCGTCGGCGTGGCAGACGTATCGCCTTTGTCTTCGCCCGTATTCGCGGGCTTGGTAGGATGCAGCTTGTGCATCTCCTTGGCGCCGGTCCCAGGATCGATCATCGTCACCTTGATGCCCGAGGCGAACATTCCAGAGGACCATTTCATGTAATAGATTTTCCCCGCCAGGGCTTGGAGTCGAATTCTCTCGGCTTGGCCCCTTGTCTGGTTGACCGCCGCGGCGCTGGACATGATGACGCTGGGTCCGTAGTACATTTTTGCCATCCCGGTAACGACGACCGTGCCCGGCTCAACCTCGGTCCAGGCGTATTCGCCGTTGAGCAACGTGGCCAGATAGACCCCATTGACATAAAGATGGTCATGAGCGGCGGAGCCGACGGCTCCCCCTGGCCGGTAAATGCAGATGATCGCCTTGCCCTGGGAAGGCGCTGCTGGCATGGGCGGCATCTCCTTGGCAGGCGAAGCGGTTGGCTGCTGATTCTGGCCGGCTGGCGCGACTGGTTGCTGATCCTGCGCAGCCGCAACAAAGGAACCGCAGAAAAACAATAGCGCGCAGCAGGCCAGCAGGAAGGCTGCAGGTATGCGGAAAGCGCTCTTGCCGCGGCGAGTACCAGTGACAACGCGGTAAGCAATGTTATGCATTTGAGCACCCCTTTTCGATTGGTAGAAATCTAAGGAACTGAATCGGGGACCCGGTTTGAGACAACTGAAGGATAGTCTTCACGAGGAGCGCGTCAGTGCGCCCAATCACCCTGGCAGGTGACAAACTCGGGGGGCAGTAGGGAGTAGCCAATAGGGAATAGGGTGTGGGGGTCTACTCGCTATTGGCTACTCCCTATTCCCTGTCTTTACACCGGCGGCATCGCGTCCACCACCGGCAAGCCGGGCGGCGGCGTAAAGTGGAACGTCTCGGCCGGAATCGTTGCATCGGGCTGCTCGCCAGTGAAGGTGAACCGCGTGGTCGCGCCATCCACCTCCACCACCTCGATGGCCGTGATCGCGCCTGCGGCCGTCACCGTCAGCTCCAGCCGCGCCACGCGGTTCTCCTGGCCTTTGGGCAGGCCGGAGAGCGTGTATTGGCCGTGCGAAGATCCAATGAGCTTCAACCCGGCCAATTCTTTCTCGAGTTGCGTGTGTCCCAGCAGAAAGCGCAATGGGGAGCGCAGATCGTCCAGCTCTTTCGCCGGAATCCGCTGCACCTGCGCATCGCCCTGGGTGTAGAGCCACGCATATTTGCCGTCAAGCAGAAAGATCTTTCCCGCCGGCGTGCTGTACTGCCACAGCATGCGTCCCGGCTTGCGCAAAAAAAGCGTGCCGCTCTCGGTTCGCGTCATACCCATGCCGGAATAGTCCTCGCGGAACCCGGCCTTTAGCGAGTGCAATTGGTCGTAATGGCGGTCAACGCGTGTGGCCAGTTCGTGAGCGCTCACCTGCGTAGGAGCTTGTCCAAAAAGCAAGAGCGCGTGAGCACCGCCGCCAAGCGCTAAAACTACCGAGGCGAGCGCAATGCGCCGGGAACGGGCGCCAACCCAGCCGCCGAACTTCATTGCAGCGATTGTGTGCAGCTGGTGCCGCCGGCGGGATCGTACTTGGGCGCGCCGCCAAACTGATCGGTGCAGAAGCCCCGATTGCCCGTCTTGCCCGGAGCCGCCGGCACTGCTGTCAGCACGTAACCGGTGATCCGGTCGGTTCCGTTCACGGTGACCTTCTCGCAATTTGAAATCTTGAAGTAATAGCCCGACTTGAAGCCAGAAGACGCCAGATCGTTGTCCAGCAGCTGCGCCCCGGTCGGCGTGGGCATTCCCGATCCCGGCACGCCGCCCAGAGCCTTCAGGTCGCACGCGTAACCGTTGGCCGGGTAGGTGGAATCGTACTCAATCTCGGCCTGCGTAATCACACGCAGCGAGTTGATCGCCGACACCTCGTTGGCGCGAATCTTCATTGACCCGATGCTCTTCATCGCCATTAGCATCAGGATCAGAATGACGGCAATCACGATCAGCAGTTCCATCAACGTAAAGCCGTTGGGCGCAACCGTACGCCGCGCGCGATGACAGTCAGCAGGCAAAGTCTTGCGATTCATTGTGGTTCCAGTCCCTCTCGAACAGGCCTGCGGTTCCAGGCCCTTCCGAGAAAATGCTACAACGTACAGACGCGAAAGGGAAATCAAGCGCTCGAAAGGCAGGAAATAGGGAGTAGGGGGTAGCCAACAGGGAGTAGGCTTTTCCGGGCAATACTTTGCAATCAAGCCGTGCGAATATTATTCCATTGCTGCTCGGACGGCGCCCGAAAGCACGCGGTCGCAGGTGGGTGTGGTTTTTCTACTCCCTATTGGCTACTCCCTACTCCCTGCCTTTAACACGCCAGTCTCGTCCGGTTCAGCTTCACGCCGTCCAGCCGGCCCAGCAGCGTCACCGCTATGCTTTCCGGGTTGAAGAGCCGCTGCGCCATCGTTTGTACGTGTTCCGCTTCCACCTCGTGCACGCGCGCAATAATCTCCTCGGCCGAGAAGAACTGGTGGAAGTACATCTCCTGCCGTGCCAGGTTGGCCATGCGCGAGTTCGAACTCTCCATTCCCAGCAGAATGTTGCCCCTCACCTGGTCCTTGGCGCGCGTCAACTCCTCGGCGCTGACCGGTGTCTGTTTCAAGTTGCGAAATTCTGCCAGGATCAGATCCACTACCTCCAGCGCCTTGTTTGCCGACGTGCCCGCATACACGCACAGATTCCCCGTGTCGCGGTAGGGGCTCAGGTCGGAATAAATCGAGTAGGCCAGCCCGCGCTCCTCGCGGATGGTCTGGAAGAGCCGTGAGCTCATGCCGCCGCCCAGCACTGTGTTCAGGATCAGTGTCGCGTAGCGGTTTTCATCGGTAATCGGCGGCGCGGGCACGCCCAGGCAGATCTGCACCTGTTCCAGCGCCTTCTTGTTGCGCAGAACGATGCGAGCGCTCGGCTCGGGCGCTGAAAGCTCATACAGCGTGTTGCCGCCGGCCAGCCCCGAGAACCGTTCCGCCACGGCCGCGGTAAACCGGTCGTGGTCCAGGTTTCCGGCCGCCGAGAACACCATGTTCCCGCCGTGAAAACGGTCGCCATGATAGGCGAAGAGCTGCTGCTGGCCCAGCCGCGCCACGGTTTCCGTGGTGCCCAGGATCGGCTTGCCCAGCGGGTGCCCCTTCCAGAAACTTTGCGTGAACAACTCGTGCACCAGCACGTCGGGATTGTCTTCGTCGATCTTGATCTCTTCCAGAATCACCCCGCGCTCCCGCTCGATGTCGGGCAGGGCAAAGATCGGATTCAGCACCATGTCGCTCAGCACATCCAGCGCAATGGGCACATGATCCGACAGCGACTTCACGTTGAAGCAGATGGTTTCCTTGCTGGTAAAGGCGTCCAGGTTGCCGCCGATCGAATCCATCTCGCGCGCAATCCGCTGTGCCGACCGCGAGCGCGTGCCTTTGAAGAGCATATGCTCCACAAAGTGCGAGATGCCGTTGATCTCCGGGGTTTCGCACCGCGAGCCCGACTTGATCCAGATGCCCATCGCCACGGAGTGCAGGTGTTCCATGCGCTCGGTCAGGACGATCAGGCCGTTCGGCAATACGGTGCGGCGAAGGTTTCTTTCAGTATTCATCGGCAATAGGTCGAAACTCGATTGTAGGCCAAATCCAGACAGCCGGCAGCCATGCTTTGGGACGGAGAAGACCTGGGATTCGAGGCCGGGCCCCTCAGGAAAAGCTAAGATACTGAAAGCTGAGCCCTGCCATGCCTAAAAAACCAGGCCAACTCTTTCCTTTAGACGCAAAAAATCCGCCCAGCGGTCTCAGGGAGCCTCTATTTGGGTTAGATGCGGAATCTCTCTCCCGGCTTCTGGTCAAGGCCGGCGAGCCCGCTTTCCGCGGCAAGCAGTTAGCTGACGCCATGTATCGTCAATGGCTTAGCGAAATTTCTGAAATCAGCACTTTGCCTCTGTCCTTGCGCTCCAAATTAGCCGCTGAAGGCTGGCAGATCGGCCGCCCGGCCATTGCCCAGACCTTCCAGTCCGTCGACGGCACCGAGCGCTATCTGCTTGAGTTTGAAGGCTCTAGTCCAAAGGGTGAAACCGTGGAAACGGTGTGGATGCCCGAAGGCGACGGCGGCGACGCCGGCGACGAAGCTGAAACCGAACAGAGTCTCCGTGCCCCATCCTTTCGTCGTTTTTCAGGCGAAAGTGTGGGAGAGAACAAACTGCAATCTGCCATCAACCACGGAAACGAGGCCCGGGAGCGCGCAACCATTTGCGTCTCCAGCCAGATCGGTTGCGCGGTCAACTGCCAGTTCTGCCTCACCGCAAAGCTAGGCCTGCAACGCAACCTCACCGCGGGCGAGATCGCAGGCCAGGTGGTCGCGATCCTCGAACGTCAGGCCGTCCACGTTGGCCGCGACCGCGTGAATCTGGTCTTCATGGGCATGGGCGAGCCATTCCTCAACTACTCGAACTTCATGGCTGCGGTGCGCCTGCTAGTTCGCGAAGTGGGCTTGAGCCCACGGCGCATGACCGTCTCCACCTCCGGCATCGTTCCCGGCATCGAGCGCTTCGCGCTGGAGCCGCTCGACGTGCGCCCGAAGCTCGCCATCAGCCTCAACGCGCCCAACGATGCCGTCCGCGCCGAAATCATGCCCATCAACCGCAAGTGGCCCATTGCGTCCGTCATCGAAGCGGTGCGCCGCGTTCCATTGCGTCCCCGCGAGCGCATCACCTTCGAATACGTTCTGCTGGGCGGCCTCACCGATCACCCCGAACACGCCCGCGAGGTTGCGCGCCTCGTGCGCCGCACCGGCCTTCCCGCAAAAGTCAACCTGATCGCCTGGAATCCCGGCCCCGGCATCGTCTACACGACGCCCAGCCCCGAAGCCGTCGCCGCCTTTCATGAACTCCTGATAGGTGAGGGAATTCCCGCCTACATTCGCCAGCCCCGAGGCCGCGACATCTTCGCCGCGTGCGGGCAGTTGAAGCGTACGGTAGAGGCATAAGCGGGCCGCGCAGCGCCCAGGGATCTCTCTACTTGGTCGCAGGCATCGGCAACGGCTTTACGCTGCCGCAGTCTGGGCCTTTATAGGTAGAGGTCGACTGCATTGTCATGTCAATGGGCTGGTTGTTCGACCCCATCTGCATGGTTCCCGTCATGTGGACCGTCGTCTTGGTCGTATTAGCGTCGACAAATGTCGTCTGCACGGTGCCCGTCGCATTCATTTGGCCGGTACAAGTCACCTTCGCAGTCATGCCGTCGGGCTTGACCACGACGTCCGAAACCTGGCAATTGCCACGCGGCGGATTGGAATACGGACCTCCGTATTTGTCGATCATGGCCTGGGTTACGCACATTTGCGTGGTGTGCGGAGCGTAGGGCGAGGCCATTTGCGGCATCTGCATTCCCGGCGGTAGCTGCACACCCGGAGGCAGCTGCGGCATCTGGGGCGTCTGCGGCGCGCCAGCGCCGCCCATATTCATCTGGGACGTAATCTCCCACAGGCCCGGCCTCTGCCTGGTCTGGCCCCACGCCAACACGGCGAGCGCAAGGCCGCAACAGCCCACAATTGTCCAACCTCGGGTCTTGTTCATACAACCTCCTCGTCGCGCAAGTGGGGAAAGCGCGCTCTTCGACTCTATCCCGAGCTGACTACGACTGAAAAGAATCTTTTATTGAGGATTTTTTGATAACCCGGCGCGGGTCTGCGCCAATTCCAGCACCACGTCCGCCAGGCGGCTGGCCGTGTGACGCACCACGTTCTCTTCGCTGGCAAAATCCCCGGCAATGCAGCGCACGCCCAGCGCTTCAATGCGCTTGACGTCGGGCTCGATCGGCGTGGCGCCCTGGGCGGCGTAGCGTGCCAGGGTATCGGGCGTCAGCTTTCCCGTGTTCACGACGGCGTAATCGAAGACCGGTCTGCGCGTGTGGTCGTAGATACGCTGGATGTGCTCTGCGGCGCTCAACCCCAGGCTCTCATTGGCCTGTGTCATCAGGTTGCAGATGTAGACGCGCACGCCTTGCGCCGCGCCCAGCGTCTCGGGAACGCCATCCACAAGCAGATTCGTGATCAGCGAGGTGTAGAGCGAGCCCGGGCCCACCGTAATCAGGTCCGCGCGCTCAATTGCCTCCAGCGTCTCCGGCAGGGGAGTGGGATTGGGCGGATCAAGCGTCAGCTCCACGATGCGCCGCTTGCTTGCGGTGATCTGAGTTTCGCCGCGCACGATCGAGCCATCATCCATGTTGGCCACCAGCGTGGTGTTGGCCGTCGTCGCCGGATAAATGCGTCCCCGCGTGGCCAGAATCTTTGACGCCAGTTGCACCGCCTGGGCAAAATCGCCCGTGATCTCCGTGAGCGCGGCCACAAACAGGTTTCCGAAGCTGTGCCCCTTCAATCCGTTGCCGGCGCGAAAGCGGTGCGCGAAAAGTTTCGTCAGCAGATCCTCTTCTTCGCTGAGAGCAACCATGCAGTTGCGCAGGTCGCCGGGTGGCAGCATGTTAAAGTCCTGCCGCAGCCGTCCCGAGGAGCCGCCGTCGTCGGTCACGGTCACTACGGCGGCAAGGTCTGCAATGGCGCTCGCTGAAGTTGCACTCTCCCCGGGTGCGGGAACGTGCCGGCGCAGACCGCGCAAAAGCGTGGAGAGGCCCGTGCCGCCGCCGATGGCAACGACACGCAATGCGTGCTGTGCAGCTGCCGTCGCGTGGGCGTGCTCCGGTGCCTGCGCCAGTTCATCGTTTGCAGGAGTCGCTTCGTTCAAAACAGGCCTTACGGAACCTCAGGGTAAAGCAACTCGGTAAAACGCGGATCGTCTGCCATGTTCTGGAAGTCGTTGTCGACGCGCGCTTGCACCCGGCTCTTGGGGTTCAGTTCAATGGCCCGTGCCAGATTGGACAGGCAGTCCTGGGCGCGGCCGGTTATGGCTTCCAGCACCGCCAGCCCATAAAAGGCGTAGTCGGCGCCGGGGTGGTCGTTGAGAATCTGGTTCAACTGCTCCCGCGCTTCCTCGTAGTAGCCGGTGTTCAGCAGCGAGATCGCGTAGTCGTAGTGTTCCTCCGGAGTAGGGAACGACCGTCCGCGCCCCAACAGCTGGCGCTGGCAGGTGCTGATGTACACCCGGCAGCGATCCTTGATCTCGGGCGGCGCGTCTGGCAGCAACTTCTCCAGAGCGCTCAGCGCCTTCTCATACTTTCCCTGCTGCAGCAGCAGTACGGCGGCCTCATAGTGCTGAAAGACAGGCCCCGCCCCGCCACGGGTGTGGCCGTCGGGTTTAGCGGTCACGGCCGCATTCTTTTTGCGGCTAGGTGCCGCGGCTCGAGCATCTTGCGTCATGGTTTTTGCTGGAAGCGTGCATTCCTTTCCCCCGTATCCCGGCTCCATGCCGGCGGGGAACCTTGGCTGAAACATAACATGACTTACGGCAAGACCAGGATTACTGTGCACTGTTTCGGGTCTGCTAAGGTCGCCGCCCCCTGATGGTCGCGCCGACTCTGCCGTATTGCCCCCGGGATGTACCGTCCCTGGTTTTGCTGTTGGCCATGTTTATACGCAGAACCCGGCCTTCCGTCAATGGGGGTGATCGCAGCGGGGATTAACAGCCCTTTCTGCCCGCCGAATCGCCATAGATCGCCGGATTCAGTGCTGGATCGTTATACATTTTCATCTGCCGGTAGAGTTTAAAGCAACGCGCCCCTCTCACGGTGTCCTGCCACAGTGCATCCAGGCACGCCGCCAGGTCGGCGCGCTGTTCTTTCAAAACTTCAAGCCGCGCCAGATTGCGCTCCGCATGGCCCTCCGGCGCATCCTTGCGCTCCGTCTCTTCACGCGTGTGATACATTTTCAGCGCCAGAATCGAGAGCCGGTCGATGATCAGCCCCGGCGACTCCGAGTTCAAGGGAGTCTCGGCCTTCGGCAAGCCGCGCGCCTCGAGCCACTCCAGCAGTTTGCGGTCGAGCTCTTCGGCAAGATCGTTGCGCAGTTGATTGGTCCGGTCGATGCGGCGCTTCACCGCGGCCAGTTCGGCGTCCGTTACCCGCGGCGCCCGCGCCTCATCCTCGATGTGCCACAGATCGAAGTTCGCGCGATGCTGCCGGGCCACCAGGTCGAGCCACTCCCCGGCCGAACTCGCTTGCCCGTTTGCCGTTTCGTGCCACAGGCGGGTCAGCCGATCCTGCAGCGCTACAATCTCTTCCGCCGAAACCATCTTCCGCCGTTCCTCAAGCGCGGCCGCGCTCGTCACCGCAGGCTCTATCCTAGCCTGATCTTCTTCCGCGCTCCAAGCCGTGCGCCTGGCATTTCGGAGCCCGTTTCTGCTCCGCCACGCATGCTCATGAGCCGCACAGAAAAGCGCCGGCCTCGGCCCCTCGCCCGTTGCCATCGAATCGTATGAGTATGCGACAGGGAATTGGCAGCCTGTGTGGTGAGCTCGGTGGGAATCGAACCCACGACCCACGCCTTAAAAGGGCGCTAATAATCAATAAGATGAACAACTTACAAGGATTTGTAGGCTCCATAAATACGCCAAAATACGTGTAAGACGGGTTAATCACGGGTGGGGATAACGGGTGGAGAATTTCTGAGGTACGCTAGGGATTTCGGGGCCGAAGAAGGGACTAGGCCCTGATGCGACCCAGAAAACCACTGTAGGACAGCATAAAATCATTTTTTAGAATTATTTGCCTGTACTTCTGCAAAACCCTATCGTACTCTACCGAACTCCGTTTGACCCCATTTCGCCCGCTTTTACCGTGCTGTACCGCGCTGTAAATTTCGGTGCCGGAAGGATTGATGGAGACCACTTCGTGGGCCAGGCCGGCGGCTCCGGCGGCCAGAGAATCTATAAATTTGCGACGTGTGACTATAAGAGTCCCCAAACCGCTTGGAGGCAGCCTTAGGAGCTGGCGCCCGAAAGGGCTTGCGGGTTCAAGTCCCGCCTTCCGCACCATAAACAAACTAAAGGGTTTAACAAGGGACTTACCGGCTAGCGGTTGGCCCTTTGATTTTGAAAACGTAACTGTAAACGTAACCGTAACCGAAGAATCCCCATTTTCTAGCTTCGCTGGCTGGCCAGGGACGGAATTGAGCCGCCGACGCCGGACTTTTCAGGGCGTAAATAACCATTACTTGCAACTACTTACAAAACTTCGTGGGTTGCCTAAATACGGCTGAATACGTGTAAAACGGGCCAATCACGGGTGAGCGAACACGGGTGGAGATTTTCCCATCCCCTCACACTGATATGTCGCCGATCCCAGAAACATTACGCGAGTTGCCGCATTTCTCCAGACCAACGAGGGCCGCGCACCAAAATGGGCATGGTCTACCAGTACCTTACCGGGCCGAGATTCCGTGCCCATGTCGAGTCGATCGTCGAGAAGTTTACGGAAATGGAGCAAGACCTCGCCAAGGAACGGAAAACCATGATTCGCCTCTGGGCAAAGCGCGAGGAGCAGATACGCGGGGTGATTGAGTCGACGGTTGGCATGTATGGCGATTTGCAGGGCATCGCCGGTAAGGGGCTCCCGAAATCGCAGGGCTCGAGATTGCGATGCTTCCGGCAGGAGAAGACGATACAAGCGCTTGATGGATGACTGTTTGCCGCTTGCCCGGGATCGCAATTCGGATGTATTCGCAGTGAAGTCGATCTCGCCTACAGCGAATTGCCGTTGTCAGGAGCGCCTTTCGTCGTTTTGATGGGCTCCGGGAATCTTGAACCACGGTAAATGTTAGTCTTCGGCCGAAATCTCCAATGCCTTTTGGCTTAGTTTTGCTGGGCGGGTCAAGCTGAACTAGCAACCAATTTCGACTGGTACAGTTTTTTGGGGAACGGCACGAGTTATTCTATTTTCATGCGCGAGGTTCGCTGGGAGTACATGTTCCCTGACGATTTGGAAGCGGCGTTCCAGGAAACGCCCGTTGTTTACCTCCCTTATGGCATCTGCGAACCTCACGGTCCTCACAGTGCGCTGGGCCTGGACGGGATTAAGGCCCACGGGATCTGTTGCGCGGCAGCGCGTGCACACGGAGGCATAGTTGCGCCGCCGGACTACTGGCATATCCACGAATTAGGCGGCTATGCCGTGTGGGCCAGGGAAAGAATCGGGGAGCAAAGGCCCTGGCTCACCGCCGTCCCTCCCTGGATTCACTTTAAGAACATTTGCTTTCATCTGCGGGCTGTCGACGCGCTGGGCTTCCACGCCGCCATCCTTCTCACCGGCCATTACGGGCCCAACTGGCGGGACCTCAAAACGGTTGTCAGCCTGATGCAGCCGTACTTCAAGATGCGCATCCTGGGGGTGCCCGATTTCGAGGCAAACACGCCGGGTTTCGACCAGAACGGGGACAGCGGCGATCATGCCGGTAAGGTCGAAACGTCGTTACTCTGGGCGCTTGAACCGAGCGCCGTAGATTGGTCCCGATTGCCGCCCGAGGGTGCGCCGGGGCCGCACTTCGGAATGGGAAAGACCGTCCGAAGAGCCAACCGGCGGACGGGAGAACGAATGGTGGCGGACGAGGTCGCGTGGCTCGGCGAAGCGGCAGGCAAATTGTTAGCCGAATACGGGAAATCCGAAACGCAAAGCCGAAAACCTGTGTCTTTTTTGGAAATCGAGCAAATTTGGACCGAACAGATCGAGCCGCGTCTGGGTGATTTCGAATCGATGAAGGAATTTTTCGAAGGCCAGAGCGAACCTCCGCCCATGGATTCACGGTGGAGGCTGAACTGGCCAGGCTTCCCGATTTCAGGCTTTAAAGCTAAATGACACCGCAAACCGATCCCGCAACTGCTTCCGGCGCTCCGGTCCGGGTTTTCTTCTCTTGCTCGCAAAAAGACGAGAAGCCGCGCGATGGCGAGGCCATTCAAGTCGATCCTCATGCCGCGGGAAAACGAACTTGGTTTGGCATATTCATATGCCTCGTTGAGAATGTCGTGATTCGCGATGGCTCTCTTCTTGATTGGCGTGTACGCCATGGTCTCCAGAATATCTCCCAACAAATCCATGGCGCCGGCTCCGACGGTAAGTTTATCGCACAGGAGTGCGCCGCGAAAATGGTGCAGGCGAGATGCAGCACGATCGGTCGTTACTGACCATCACAGAATTCTCAAACCGCGGCCTTGACTGCGGCCCTCGCCAGTCAAATAATCCCACTATCCGGGCGAAGAGGGAAAAGAAAAAACTTCGCTTGGATCATCACACCAGGAACCGCGCAATCCGCAAGATCTACCTGTCGCTTATGTTGTGCCAGGGCCGATCACATACCAGTTTGTCTCGTTCCCTCTGGCACAAGATTTGCCGGGCACTCCACGGAGCGAGAATTTCACACGCACTCCAATCAAAAAAACCAGAAGTGCCACCATCTTGATCACTCCTCAATCCGGGGCGCACGGACCAATAGCAAGATGCTGGCGGTTGCGAAGAGGGGCATTAATCCTGCCACCAAAAATGCTGGGCCATAAGAAAAGCGATCGACCAAAATGCCGACGGCGATGGTGAAGACTGCGCCGACCAAACCGGCAGCTAACCCGCTCAGTCCTGTAACGGTGGCCACAACATCGTGAGGAAACAGGTCAGAGGGGAGAGTCAGTCCCATTGTGGACCAAGAGGCGTAACCCCATAGTGCAAAACAGATCAGCGCCATGGCGGCATAGACGCTGTGCACGCCAGCAGCGGGAATGCCGGCAAGAATCGGCAGGGAACTGAAGACGCATACCCACGTGCGGGCGCGAACCACGGAGACGCCCCGGCGAATGCAATAACCAGAAACCAGGCCGCCCGTAAAATTGCCAAGATCGGCGGCGACAGAGGATGTCCCGGCTGTAGTTGAAAGTTGAGCGGCGGTTCGACCCGGTTCTGCAAGAATCGGGTTGCCAAACCTTCGAAAAGGAGAACCGCCGTGAAGAAAAGCTACCACACCATCGGCAACCAA
>Ga0326727_10014914_pt1 | contig 16799 bp, 16 predicted proteins | sample MB2enrmetagenome_FD_207643 | JGI IMG/M metagenome (GOLD analysis project Ga0326727, IMG submission 207643) | Lab enriched peat soil microbial communities from McLean, Ithaca, NY, United States - MB29MY | ecosystem: Environmental > Terrestrial > Soil > Wetlands > Peat | place: USA: New York...
CTGGGAACGGGGCACAAATCCACGACCTATAAGCAGATCCGAAGCGGGCGGAGATCTCCAATCCGCTCAGCTAAGGCTGACCACAACATATCGTGGTTTGCTGAAACAACCGGATAGGCATGAGCCGACTACTTGGCGGCGACACAACAGGTCTACCGCACGCACGACTTCCCTTCTTCGATTGAGCTGCCGGTAAAGGTGCAGTAGGCGGTGTGCAGCAGGGACTGACGGAATATGCGTTGCGCTCGGGGCGCGACCCGGGTGGCATTTTCGCCGCGAATATCCGCCAAAACCCGCTCTAAGAGTGTCAATCACGCTAAACCGTCCGTCAAACTCTGAGTTTCTCCGCAAAATCCACGTCGAATTGCCGTAAATGTCCGACTTTTTCATGGTCATTTTGCCCATGTTTCTTTTGTTTTCATATACATTCCGGCTTCCAACGATCTAAATTAACATTTTTTTTTGGTTAGCCTGTCCCCGATCATGACATTTTGTTGGAATAGAATCCCCAGGAGGGAGAGGAGGCCGGACTGTGGCAGGCTCGGCATGGGCAGCGCCTTTTCGTCCCCGGACGCAGGCTTGCTCATTTACTATACCCATGTGCCTAGGCTTTGTCAAGTAAATTGTGAGGCTACACTCCGGCGCCGTCCGTGGCTCGAAACCGGACCGGTGTCTGCCCAAGGGCGCTCGGCGTCCGCACCACCGGCGGTTTCAACACGCCAACGGTTGCGGAGGGGCGTCGCTCGGAGTCGCAACCTTCCCCGCGAGCACAAACATGATCGCCGGGAAAAGGGAGATTCGTGATATCGCCTTGCGAACCACATGTATGGTTTGGCGACTATACGGCCAAGTGACCACCGGCAGTGGAAGAGGCCACAGTCTACTGTATTAGTTAACGGTGGTTTCTTCTGTTATTGCGGAAATATGGCGGGGCGGCAATTGCCACTGCGTCGGAGTCTGGGGCGAGAACGACCCAGAGGAACCAAATGGCGGACTACGGCTAATAGTTTGAGCGTCCTCTAGTTAGTCCTATGCGGGGCGAGTCTACCTAGAGTTTTCCGAGCCCTTGACATACATGAGGTAGTCATTCTGGTCCCACAACCCATGAGGAACCCTGGCGTAGCCGAAAATGCGGGCCATTTCCCCAATGATGTCTTTTACGACAGGCATCGCGATGTTACGCTTGTCACCGTCGTACGGGTAAGTCTCGCGAATGACCACTTCCCTTTCGATTGGCTGATGAGGCGTCAGGCGCGGCCAACACTACCGTGTACTCTCGGAACCCCGAACATAGTGTAGGTAGCCGCTATCATCCCAAAGTCCTGGGGGATGGGCGTCGGAAAAAATTCGACAGACTTCTTCCATGATGTCTTTAACGACGGGCATCGCCACATTGCGCCTGTCTCCGTCGTAAGCGTAAACCTCAGAGAGTGCGATCTCCCTTTCGATTGGACTGTGAGATCCCGAGTACGGAGACCTAGCTACGTAAGGGGAGTCCCCCTGAAAAGCCATGGAGAAGTCGTTGATGCTCTCGAATTCCACAATGAGACCAACGCGATCTACATCCCAACCTTCGAGAACTGCTCGGCCCAGTTGCAGGTGCCTCTGAAGCTCATACGATAACCAATAGGGATGTAGGATCTTGCCATGAGCGCTGGAACCCCGATCCATGAAATGGTCGACCTGTGAATCCAATGCGACCAGACCGTCAGTATAAAGAGTCGTTCGATATGTACTTTTGATATCTTGGCGGATAGCTCGCGGAAAGTAACCAACTGAAACGCCATTTTGAAAATTGTCGGCTTCTCCGGACCGGCGCAACTCTGACGAGAAAAAGGTACGGTGCTGTTCGAGGAACTTACTCAGATTTTCCCAAGGAATTTCAGTTGGCCTCGTAGGCAGTAGGTACACTCCCATAAATCCGAAGTTCTCTGGGTCTTCCAGCTTTGCTTTGACCCATCTTTGGTGGACCTTGATCCTATTCTTCCATGTGGTCATTCTGCTTGTCCGTATGCCTCCACTGGCCTCCGAGCTGCGCAAGAATTTATCCAGTTGGTTCGCGAATAGGGTCCTGTAAAATTCCGTTATCTCATCCGGCGCCAACTCTACAGTATGGTTACCATTCCTGACAAAGTACCAAACCGCGTGTGTTCGCGGGTCATAATAGCAATAGGGTTTGCTGTTGCCCGTAGGAACCTTGAGGATTACAATCTCACGGCCCGCGATCTTAAAAACACGCATCGGTGGTATGTAGACGGAAGGGTGAATGCAATCATTCACCCACTGACTCAATTTCTCGGGGTTTGGACACTCAGTAAGGCCTGAAACAAAATCAGGAAACGGCACGCTTGGTTCGTTGATATTATCAGATACACCATAAACGACCAGACCGCCTTCGGCATTCAAGAAACCCACAATAAGCTTCAATATCTCCCGCGCGTCAGACTTGTTGTCGTTTATCGGGAAGACACTTTTGAATTCGAGAATGGAACTCTCGGATCCGAACGACCTGCCGCGCAAGAAAGCCGTGACGTCTTCATCGCTGAGATCAGCGAAGCTCTTCGAGGGATGAATTATCTTGTCGACGTTCATGGATCAAGGTTCTCCCCTCAAGCCTTTAGGCGGAAACCACTGACTGAGCACTCGACGCAACTTTCCGAAAGCGGGATCGGTGCAGCCATTAAAGTTTACCTTCGCGGCGAGCCCGCCGAAGTGGGACGAGGAAGGCTTAATTTTGGCCAACCTCCAGGCATCCAGCACCGCATCCTTTGGACGATGAGGTTTGTTTTGACCCTGCCGCAAATGTCCTTTCTCGGCCAACCACTTTTCTAGGTCCGCTCGACCCTTTTTCCAGCCGAGCGCTTCCTCTACTTCCGGTGAGTCGCCCCAGAACCATACTTCTAACTCTGGATCGATGACGACGGCAGCGCACCGCCCCTCCCAGCCGTTTTGTGATAGCCTCTTCTCGACCAGCCTTTCAAGAGCATCTCTTGGAGCGAGTCGCCCGCACCCCTCCCGGTCAAATGCCACAAGAGCGTAGCCGGCCAAACGGAGGTACGGTCGCAAGAATTCGTGACACTGGCCCAACACCGCAGGGTCGTGACCAGGATGAGGTACTACCTGTGCGCGAATTGGGCGAATCTCAAGATCCTGGGGTCGCGCGAATAGCCCTTCGACCGCGAATCGCATATCCTTGTCTGCTACAAGAACTATCAGATCCAGCAACACGCCCTCCGGGGCCCGCTTCAACCCAGCACGCCGGCCGCAAATAAATCGCTAAGGCTCACTTCCCCTCTCCATTCTTGAAGCAGGGGGTGCTCGTTGCCAGGCACGATTTGCGTTCCTTCCGGCGTCCTCGTAAAACAGAGCAGGTCCTCCTTCTTCGCCAAGCCGAGCAAGATTGGCGAATGGCTTGCCATAAGGACCTGGCCATCGTAGACGGATGAGAGAGATTGATAAATCGTGTCGACGGCGGTTGGGTGAACTGCGTTTTCCGGCTCCTCAATCAGGTAGACTTTGCCCGCCTCCGGCATGTATGCCAGGATGGTTAATGCCAAAAGGCAGAGAGTGCCGTCCGAAACAACCCGCGAAGGCACTTCGATTCCGTTCTGATACCGGAGAATAAGATGCCGAGACCTTTCTTGCTGGCGGAGCTCTGTGCGAACCGTATCGAGGTCGGGCAAAGCTGTACGGACATGCTTTATCCAAGCTTCGAATGAGTCGCGTGACTTTTCCCGCAGCTCGAAAACGGATCGCGCGAGATTTGCACCTGTCACCCTGCTTGCCTTCTCTGCCTCGACCGTGCTGGGTCGATGGAGATCCTCAGCCCTCAGCCTGACATCCTGAATTCCCTCGCGAAGCAGGTCCACAAGCCATTTGAGCGTCGGAAACGCATGCGGAGCACTCGGTAGAGTTTGAAGTACTGAGGCAAACAGGGACAGCGTACCCGCATTGCGTTGTCCGTCGTCTTCCCGCAGGACCTCATAGCTCATCCGCTCACGGTTCGCGATAGTTCGTGCATGCTTGTGAACAGGATCAAGCAACGACACCCTTTCGCCTTCAATGGCGGGAACGTCCGATGCTGCGTCCAAGCGAACGGACAGATCGTACCGCACGTGCGTGTAAAAGCCAGACTGGTTGGCGACGCGACGATCCTCCGGCATCTGCGCCTCAACTCCCAAATCAAAACTGCTATCCTCTCGGCCGTAAACGAGATCGTGGAAGTTGTCCGTTCGCTCGTTCACGGCGTACTGGATGGTAAAGGACACGAAGTCTCGTATGAATCCTAGCACGTCCATGAATGCCGACTTACCACTGCCGTTTGGCCCTACCATTATCTGGAAGGGACGCAAGGGCGCGGAGACGAAATGCAGGCACCGATAGTTTTTTGCTTCGATAAGCGTGATCATCGCTGGCCTCACGGGTCCGAGAGAACCAGTTAGATTGTACCTCAGACAGACGCGCGGAAGGAATTTCCCTTTTGTTGCCCGGCACTGCGGAGTCCCGGCGCTTTCCCAACGTGCGCGGGTTTACCTGGCGCCGTACGACATGGCACACCAGGCTTTCGTCACGCCCGTCGACATGCCTGGGGCCGCTTTGGATGGTTAGGACAGCGGAGCGATATGTGCTGTACACTGCCCCCTCGCAGCCTGCGGACACACCGGCATAAAGCAATCCCTAAACCGCCGACACAAGATCGGTGCTGTCTCCCCACTGTAAAGCGCCATTGGACCGCCCGCAGGGTTCTGTCGACCCTTCTTCGGAAATAATCCACAATGACACGTAACGGCCTACTCGTAGAAGTGCCCTATGGCCGCAGAGGATCGTAGTCGAAGAATCTGTCATCGGCGACTAAGTAATGCCGTAGGGTAGGGCGAAGTCATTTAACTCCCGCATCGTCGCCTATAGGGAAACTGGTGTGAGTGAACCCGCCTCAATCCGCCGGTGTCGGTCCGATGTTGACTTTCAACCGGACGCAGGCACGCATTGAGCCACGGAGTGGCGGCATCATTTAGCCCACGGCGAGCCAGCCGTGGGAAGGCGTGCAGGACAAGAAAACTTTTGAGCCCTGTAGGGGCGACATCCGGCACTGATTTGACCTGATACCGCCCCGCCCTTCCAAAGCGGTAGTGAGAAATGAACGCAAGTGACTACTTCCCGGTGCCTACTGCCTACTGCTTACCGCCTACTGCCTATTGCTCTCATCCCCGCTGCTCACTTCGCCGATCGTCGGCGGCGGAATACTTCCAGGCGTGGAAGTCTTGTGCAGTTCCGCGTTAAGCAGGGCGCCAAGCAGCACATCGAGCGAGTCGAGAAGGCGCTTGTCGGCCGTTTGAATCAAATAATTCGCCATGCGCAGCAATTGCAACTGGTGGGGGTCGTAACTTTCCGCGGTGGGATGAACCCGCTTTCCCTGGCTGGAATGGAGCAGGTTCATGATGCAATTCCCCGATGAGGTGATAACGCATTGCAGCGTGCCCAATTGGGTGGAGCGCTCCTGGAAGATTTCGCTCATCGGCACGTCGAGGGCCAAGGCGATTTTGCTCAGGGTATGGGGGCGAGGTTCCAGGTGGCGATTCTCGATGCGCGAAATATACGAGGCCGCCAAGCCGGTGAGGCCGCTTAACTGCTGCTGGGTAAATCCCTTCTGGTTCCGAAGCTGAATGATGCGCGTGCCGATGCTCATGCGGGAGTCTCCTTATGACCAAACTTCTTGAATCTTAACACAAATGTAACAAAAAGGCTCTCGGTGGCCCGATGGACTTGACACTTTTGTATAGGAGAGTATCGTTGATATGGGACCAAGAAGAATCGGATCGGTTTTCAGTCGATGTTTGGAGTAGTTCCGGAATCCTGTCGGTCCCGCCGCCCACGCGAGGCGGCAGGCAGCGCGAGGAAAAGGAAAAGGCCACAAGCAGTGGCCGGCTCGAAGCTCCAGGGTGGATGCAAAGCGGGCTAAAGGTCGAAGGAAGCGCCCCGTGCTCGGCCAGTCAGGAAAGCGCCCGACCTAAGAAAGCCCGATTCTTGGCGGCAGGATTCCGAGTATTTCAAGTTTTGGTAGGAGGGAAAGCAAGGAGTACGGAAGTCGTACGCACTGCCAACGAGCCCACCGACCCGTCCGGGATTTGTTAAGCAACCCCACAATCCTGCCTGATAAGCCCTGAGCCGGACGGGTCTTTCCTTTCACAGCACACCAGCCCACAATCCAAATCTTCTCTGGCTATCGTTGCAATCCAGTTTGGTGTGAATTGAACGTAGGCGCGGCACACGAAGCTCTTGCGCCTGCCGAACATGACACGCTTTACGCGCGACAGGCCGCGTCATATTCGCAAGGGTTAGCCGCGCCATTTCAATATTGCACAGCGAGCCGCAAAAGCGCTATGTTTCCAAGCGCTTCGCGGAGCATCACGGGCAGAACGAATGGAGAAAAACTGATGAGGGTCTTAGTGACGGGCGGTGCGGGCTACATCGGGAGTCACACCGCTAAGGCATTGGCGAAGGCCGGCCACGAACCTCTGGTGCTGGACAATCTCAGCTCCGGGCATCGCTGGGCGGTGAAGTGGGGGCGTCTTCTTGAATGGGATCTCGCGGATACGGAAATGCTTCCCCAGTTCCTGGAAAAAGAGCACGTGGAAGCCGTCCTGCATTTTGCCGCGAGTTTGCTGGTGGGCGAATCTGTCGAGGAACCCAGAAAATACTTTTGGAACAACGTGGTCAACACGCTACGCCTGTTGGATGCCATGCTGGAGGCAGGAGTGAAACGAATCGTTTTCTCTTCTTCTGCGGCAGTCTACGGCAATCCCCAGAGGGTTCCGATTCCGGAGGATCATCCCCAACAACCGGTCAATCCTTACGGCGAAACCAAGCTGGCGATGGAACGCGCCCTCAAATGGTACGGAAACGCCTACGACTTGAAATGGGTCGCATTGCGATATTTCAACGCGGCGGGAGCAGATCCGGACGGCGAGTTAGGCGAAAGCCACGACCCGGAAGCGCACCTGATTCCCTTGGCCATCCAGGCCGCGCTCGGGCAGCGGCCACATGTCGAGATCTACGGCACGGATTATTCTACCCCCGACGGCACCGCCATCCGCGACTACATTCACGTCACAGATTTGGCCGCCGCCCATGTGCGGGCGCTGGAATACCTTGCCGACGGTGGAGAAAGCCGTGCGCTAAACCTGGGTACAGGCCAAGGGTACTCCGTGCGCGAGGTTATCAATGCCGTGGGGAAAATATCTCCTCATCCAGTACCCTTCCGCGAGGGGCCGCGACGGGCGGGCGATCCGCCGGTGCTGGTTGCGGATGCGAGCCATGCAGGCGAGACTCTTGGTTGGAAACCTCAGCATTCCGGACTGGAAGCTATCATTCAGAGTGCTTGGAATTGGCATTCGCGCCGCAATCTAGAAAAGTAGACCCGCCGCTGCGCTTACCGTTCCTCCCACGCGAGAGGAGCGCTTCCATCCTCACCCAGGAGGATGCTGAGAAACGCCCCGACCATGTCATCCTGGGCCCTTCGCTGTCATTCTGAGCGCAGCGAAGAATCGCGCTCTGTCGCTCAGGGTAAACGACGCGAAGGATCCTCATTGGTTTGTTTTTCAAGGAGATGCTGCGGATGCTTCGCTGCGCTCAGCATGATGGGTACCCTTTTTCAGCATCCTACCGGAAATTAGTAGTGCGACGCCCCATGGCATCCATTTGCGCCAACCCTGTATATAAGATTTACCAGTTTGGGAAGGAAGACCGAGCCTACTTAAGCGCCACTAAACGCCTGTAACTCATCGTATTATCAGAGCGATGCAGGAAAAACGGAAAGACTTGGCCCGGCAATTGCTTTGATAACCGACGGAACCGCCCCTGGGAGCGGCGCGACTATCAGCGAAGTGTGCACGGTTTGCGGGCTGATCGCTCTTTAATACTATTCTGTCGAAGACGATTGGGCGGAAATGAGCATCTAAGCGCAATGAGAAGAGGGATAAGTTCAACAAACATGATATGGGGTAACGCCATGAAAAAAAACCATGAATACAGACGATCAGAGTTATTTTGCGCGACGAACCAGCGGTTCGACAAGTCCATTCTCGGCCGCGAACCGGGGGCATCTCGTGCGGGAGAAGGGTCGTCAGACCAAGGACTGGGGCAGCGATCAACAGGAACAATGATGGGGGGGGTATTGATTATCGGGCTCTTCACGATGGCGTTTTTCGCCGCGCCAACCACATCACGAGCCGCATCAATTGCGGTGGGCATATCCGTTGGGATCGCTCCTCCGCCGATACCCGTTTATGCGCAGCCGGTATGTCCGGGCCCTGGCTACATGTGGACTCCTGGATATTGGGCTTACGATCCCGCAAACGGCTACTACTGGGTTCCCGGCACTTGGGTGGCCGTGCCCGCTCCGGGGCTGTTGTGGACGCCAGGTTACTGGGGCTGGGGTGGAGCCGCATTTGTCTGGCATGCAGGCTACTGGGGCCCCCACGTGGGCTTCTACGGCGGCATCAATTATGGTTTCGGTTACATGGGCGTGGGCTTTGTCGGGGGGGAATGGAGGGGCGGGACCTTCTTTTATAACCGGTCGGTGAACAATTTCGGCGGGAGGCCCTTTGCCAACGTTTACTACCGCCCGGTGGCGACCAATTTCGCGGCAAATCGGGTCAGCTACAATGGCGGTGCTGGCGGGCTCAGAGCTCGCCCAACCCCCCGTGAACTTGCCGCGGGGCGCGACCGGCATATCGAAGCCACTTCCTTACAGCGACAGCACGAAATGGCGGCGCACAATGAACGCGCACAATATGCCAGCGTAAACCATGGCAGCCCTCATGTGGCTGCGACGGGAAGACCGGGTGAGTTCAGAGGCGCCGGCGTGGTGGCGTCGACCCGTGCAGGCAGTGCGGCCAACTCTGGGGGATACCACGGCACAACTCCTGGCCATGCGAGCAGTTATTCCGGATCTCGCATCCCCAATCCGGGCGGTGGCGGCACCCATCAGGTCATGACCGCCCATCCGAACTCAACGTCCCCTCATAGCTCCGGCACGCGGCAGCCGTCGCACCAGACTACGTCCCATCAAGGGCAACCCCAACAGCACAGTTCGCGCCCACCCGAAGGAGGAGGACGCGAACAGCACGGAAACGAATCGCACCACTAAGAAACTGCCATTGTAGCGATTGCGAACCGGGGCGGAAGGCCTCCGCCCCGGCAAGGACGCAAGATGTTAGGTCCCGCTTTCAGGCGGGGGACCTCCCAACGCATTTGATGGTCGACCTGAGCCCCGGCGGCAACCAAGATGCCAAGGCGGCGCGCGCTCTGCCAGCTCCTCGCCCCGGGCCATCCTGGCCTCTTCTCAACCCCTGGGACCGTCAGAGGTACCCCAATTCATGCCCAAGGGCGCGGAGATTGATTCCATCAATGAAGAGTTCGGCTTGCGTTGCGTCGTAGCCCTGCTCGAGGGTGCGGCGTAAATGGAGGGAGGCAAGTTCGGCAAGTTGCTGGTCACTCAGGTACTTTTGTTCTTTCTCCCGCAGTGCGGTAAGGGCGGGACAGGAAATGGAGACCGTAACATGCTGCCCGTCAACAAGAAAGACGCAATCAATGGTATCGCTATGCCGGGTGGCGATGGCAGCGAAAAGGTGCACAAACCGAACCTTGACGGGTTCTGCGAGTGCACGCGAGCTGACTTCAAAAGGGCTAACAATATAGCTCATATTGTGATATGTCCAGGCAGACCGGAGTTGAGACCCTGCCTGCTGCTAACTTTCACATTATAAACCTGCTTCCGCACGCAGACAAATGAACCCCGCACCAAACCCCCGACAACCTTCTTCCGAACGCGAGACCGGCAATGATTTTATGCAACCTTTGGAGCCTTGCCGACGTCTAAATTGGTAACTCTATTCTATTGACTACCTGGGGAAGTGGGTAGTCCTGATTTTTCAGAATTATCCACTTCCTCCTTCCCATTCTCAATGAGATTCTTGATTCCAGCGGTGATGAGCGCCGCGTTAAGGGCGCACGTATTCGCCTAAAATCGGTTTACACCAAGCGTGGAGAAGCTATATACTGCCCTTCCTCGCGCTTGGCCACATTCCTACAAGGATTAAGTTGAGTCTCGCATATTTGCGAGAGCGGCCGGTTTTCAGGAACCACTGCGGAGAGATCACAAATGGACCTGATCAGGGAAATTGACGAATTAAGTTGTGATTTCTGCACACCTCTCGAACCCCAGAAGGTGATGGAGACGCTCGTAACGCGCTTCGTAAACCGATACGCGATGGCTGCTGCCGGCATCTGGCGTCTGAACGCCGGCCAGTCGGACCTTTCGCTTGCGGCCTCCGCCGGCGGCCCAGCGTTCCCAGCCTCCTTGCACGAAATATCCGCAAGCCATTCGTTGCTGGGAAGGGCAGCACAAGCGAAGTTGCCGCAGGTCTATCCGGGATCGGCGGCGGAGGGAGACGAATTGGCGCAATGGGCGGAACAAAACCAGTTCCGTTTTTTGAGCGCCTATCCGTTAGCGGATGAGTCCAAGACTTCCGGTGTGCTGCTGCTGGCCGCCACGCAAACGCCCGACGAGTCGCGGCTAGCGCTCTTCCATTTGCACGCGCGGCTGGCTTCCAACGCCTTGCGCGACGCGGAATGTTTCGTGTGCTTGCGGGGCAATTTGGACCGGCTTCGGTCCATGGTCGAGGCCAGCAAGGTGTTCAACTCCACGCTGGACCTCTCGGAACTCTTAGGCAAGATTCTGGATGTGGCCAAAACTCTCACCAAAGCCGAGCGCGGTACTCTCTTCCTGGTCAACGAAAAGACTGACGAGATCTGGTCGTTGATCGCCCACGGAATGGAGAAGCAGGAAATTCGCCTTCCGCGCGGGCGAGGAATCGCCGGGCATGTCGCCCTGACCGGTGAAATCGTCAACATTCCCGATGCCTACGCCGACGGCCGCTTCGATCCGGAGGTCGACAAGCGCACGGGATTCCGCACGCGCAATATGCTGACTCTGCCCATTCGCAACAAGGCCGGCAAAATCGTCGCGGCCCTGCAACTGCTAAATAAGGCAAACGGTAGCTTCACCGACGAGGACACGGACGCCCTCCTGACGTTGTCGGGACAGATGGCAATGAGTCTCGAAAACGCCCAGCTTCACCATGATCTTTTGGAAAAAGAGCGCCTGGAACGCGAAATGGCGTTGGCCCGCGGCATTCAACGTAGCCTGCTGCCGGAGACGTCCCCCGTCATCCCGGGCTTCGACCTGGCGGTGCTGAACGAGCCCTGCTTTGAAGTGGGGGGCGACTACTACGATTTCCTGAGCCTGGGACCCAACACCCTGCTGGTGGTCATCGCCGACGTCGAGGGTAAAGGCATCAGCTCCGCCATGGTGATGTCAAACCTCCAAGCCACCTTGCGCGCCCTCGTCCTGCATTTGCACTCCCTCAACGACATCGCCGAATCCGTCAACAAGATGATCCTGCACGATACGCGCGGCGAAAAATACATGACCATGTTCATGGGGCTCATTGACACGCGCCGGAAGGCGATTCACTACATTAACTGTGGGCACGTTCCTCCCTTCATCGTGCGGCCCGGCAGTGAACCCATTCAGCTTACCGAGGGTGGTATGGTGATCGGCCTCTTCGAAAACGTTCAGTACGATCGCGGCCACGTGAAATTCCAACCCGGCGATATCCTGCTCCTGTGTACCGATGGCATTACCGAATCCATGGATGTGCAGAACCAAGAGTTTGGCCTGGAACGGCTTGTCGCGAGCGTCAGCCAGGCGCCCGATCGCAAGGCCAAAGAGATCGTCCTCAAGGTGTGTGACGACGTGACCGTATACTCCAAGGGAGGGACGCACATGGACGATAAGGTGATACTGGCCATCAAAATCGTTAACGAAACGTGAAATGCCAGAGGATTCAGGATTTAGGATTCAGATTCAGCGCCCAGCTCTCAGCATTCAGCTTCCTGCCTTCTGCCTGCGGCTCACTGCCTACTGCTTTCCGTGAGCGTCAGCTTAACGGGCTTTCCCTCTCCGAATTTTCTCGTGAACCAGTCTTCCATATCCGTGCGCAGGCCGTTCGTCCCCACCTGGAAACTCACTTCCAGCGTGCCGTCCGCCACCGGCAGCGTCTCATCATAAGCCTGGCGGCCGGTAAAGCTTCGCATGCAGAAACTATCCAGCCATGCAAGGGGGCAAGCGCGCGGACCCTCCGGACTGGCGATTTCGATGCGAATCTTCCTGGCGAACACGAATACTCCTATTGGCAAAGCTTATGTGAATAGGCTTGCGGCTAGAGATGGCAATACTCCCTTCGCCCGCGCCAGCCGCCGCTTGGCGCTGTTCACCTCTGACCCATCCCGCAACCCCTCACCTCATCGGAAAGCCCATGGTGGTCATCAACGCCAGCGCTGGTTGCGTGGTGTCAAGCCGCGTGTGCTGGACCACCACGTCCACATTACTCTCCACCATCAAAGCCATGGGTTTGGCGACCGGGATCATTTCACCGCTGCGGTTTCTTATTTGTTCCAAACGCACATGCACTGTCCGCTGGGCAGGGCATTCCGCTTCCAGTCCCGTGAGCGGCTCGCGGTCTTCGAAATAGACGGTGATTTTCACTTTCGCTGGGCGGCGGTTGAGATTGAGAACGCACACGGACTCATGACTCTTCATACCGCCAGTGCTTTGATCTGGCAAATAACTGTCGGCAATGAACCACACCTTTGCACCGATTGATTTCTTCGCCATTTGCGCCTCCTCCGGGCAAGTCGGTTGCTGTCATCCTGAGCGGAGCGAAGGATCTCGCTCTGAGCATATCATGGCAGTAGGCGATTCTTCGCTGCGCTCAGAATGACAGCGAGGGGGCAGGATGAAAGCACTGGGGCGTTTTTCCGCGGCCGGCTCAGCCCCGCGCTTCCAAACCTTCGGGCCAAAAACTCTTGATCAAATCCTGCCAATCCATTTTCTCAGCCGGTCCGATCACCCGTCCGCCGGGGCGCGGCGCCACCAAATTCTTGCCGGCCATGAAGACCAAACGGTAAAGCTCCGCGAAGGGAAACTCCGGCGCGGCGCCACCTTGGCCGCCCACCACCTCCGCCCCCAGACGAACGTTTTCGATCATGCGGCTGGGGTGCCGTAAGTGGTAAGGATTTCGCCGGACCTCCCCGCCATGCTCGGCGGTGGCCATGACCAGGATCGCTTCATCACCGGGGGAGACTCCTACCATCAAATTCGGGCAAGAGTTCTGATGCCAGAATTCGGTCTCGAATAACGGTAAGGGACCGCGGCCCGTCCGCTCCAGGTAGTCGCCCAGGGCGTCCACCACGAGGTAGTGTGTCCCAATATGCGTCGTGTTGAAATCTTCAGCGTGGGGAGCAAAGACCGCGTCGGGTCTTTCCTGTTCCAGCGCTGCGCTGAGGACACGCACTTTGACGGCCCATTCCTCCAGATGATTCTTGCGGTTGTCGAGATTGACGTGGTCAAAACCCATGGGAGGATTGGCGACGGCGAGATTGAAGCCCAGCGCCGCGCATGCCGCTTTCAGTTCGCGCAGACGGCGCACGCGCTTGCCAGTATTGCTTCCCAGAGTGATGGCGCAGTTGGTGACCCTCGCGCCACATTCCCGGCGCAGCCGCAGCGGCAGAGCGCCGACGAGCGCCTCATCATCGGGATGCGGCGAACAGACCACCACCTTTATTGGCAGACCTTCCCCCGCCTTCACAATAGGCGCCTCGAGCGGCCTTGCAGAGGGTCCGAGGCGAATCGCCTTCCCCGATCTCATCGCCTTGATGTTCGCTTGCACAAAACGCAGCCAGCGTTGATGCCGAGTTTTCCAGGCCGTGGATGAATCCTTGGGCACGTGGCAACCTCCAGGGGGGGTTACAAACGGAAACCTGTTATCCTACGACACTAGCGGGGATTTCCCAAGGCCCAAAGAAAGCAACTGGGGCGTCCTCCCGCCGGGTCGAAATGATTTAATCTCCAATCCGCCGCCTCTCGTGTGTACAATGGCAGGTTTCATAGGAACTATCCTCAAATCGACGAGGTCATGAATATAAGGAGTCGCCATGAAAAACGTGTTGCCACGCCGGAGCTTTTTGCAAGCCGCGGGAGTTGCCGCCGCAGGTTCTCTGGTTACCGGCCCACGCGCCAGCGCCCGCCGGGCAGAGGGGACAGCCACGGCGCGCCCCCGGCTCCTGACCGGCTGCTGTGCGTACTCTTACAGAAAACACTTGCAGTCCGGCGAGATGACGATGGAGGACTTCTTTCTCAAGGCCGTGGAACTTGAGATCGACGGCGTCGACGTCACCACTTACTGGCTAAAATCCACGGACCCCGCCTATCTCTTCAGCCTGCGTCACCTTGCGTTCAAGCACGCCCTACCTCTTTCGGGCGCCGCCATCCGGACGGAAATGTGCCAACCCGATCCCGACCGGCGCGCGGCGGAAATCGCCAACATCAAAAAATGGGTGGATGCCACAGAGTTGTTGGGCGCGTCGCACGTCCGCGTGTTCGGAGGCAATCTCCCGCCGGGAGCCACGGACGCGCAGGGGGTCGAGTGGACTGCGGAAACCATGAAACCGGCTTGCGATTACGCCGCCCAAAAAGGCGTGACTCTAGGCATTGAAAGTCATGGCGGAATCACCTCCAAGGCTGTCAATATTCTCGCCATCCTCCGCCGTGTCGATTCGCCCTACGCCGGATGCAACCTGGACATCAGCAACTTTGAGGAAGACCCTTATTCGCAGGTGGAATCGTTGATTCCCTATGCCACGCACACTCACATTCGCGATTTTTATGGGGGGGAACGGCACCTGCCGCTTGACCTCGATCGCATGTGGCAAATGTTTGCCAAGGGCGGCTATCAGGGGTTTCTGTCGGTCGAGTACGAAGGGGAAGAGGATGCCATAACGGGCGTTCCGAAGCTCGTGGAAAAGGTCAAGATGCTTTGCAAGAAGTACTCCACGGTTTGACGAACAGGTATCAGGTATAAGGTGCCAGGTGTGAGGGACCGCTTTGAAAAAGTGTAAAGTCTAAAGTGTAGGAGCTAAGAGATAAACGATAGGTATCGCAGGAGCCACTTCATCCTTTATACTTTACCCTTTAAACTTTACCATTTTCCAGCACCCAGCACCCAACACCTGGCACCTAATACCTGGCACCGCACACCCCGCCTTTGTAAACCTCCCCCTCTCCAAGCCGTCTATATGAGGGAACACCGGCAGGTAGATCATGGAGAGCGCTCTAACGACCACAATGGATATGGCGGCCAACCGGGGGCGCACGGAAGGCATTGCCGCCGAGGAATTCGACCACCTCGTGCGCTCGCATCAACGGCGAGTTTTCCGGGTGCTGTTTTCGCTGGTCAGAGACCGAGACGTCGCCGATAACCTGACGCAGGATTGTTTCCTGCACGCGTACCAGAAGCGCGCGACCTTTCGCGGCGAAGCCAGTGTCGAAACTTGGCTCGTCCGCATCGCCGTCAACCTGGCGCGCGACCACGCCCGCAATCGTCGCCTGGCGTTTTGGCGGAATATCTTGCGGCGGACCTCCCCGCTGGCGGAGAAAACGGCGGAGATCGATATTCCCGACCCCGATCCCTCGGCCGAGCGGGTCCTCCTGGCACGCGAGCAACTGGCGACCGTGGAATCCATCCTGGAAAAAATCTCGCCGCAACAACGATTGGCTTTCTACCTGCGATTCTTTGAGGAAATGCCCTTGGAGGAAATCGCCGAGGCCATGCAAGTGGAGGTGGGGACCGTGAAGGCGCACCTGTTTCGCGCGGTAAGCGCGGTCAGGAATAAACTGAAGGAGCAGAAGCGGAAATGAACGGGCATTTGAGCGATGAACAATGGGCAGCGGTCGTTCTCAACGAGAACCACGAAGCGGCGGTAATCCATCTGGCGGAGTGCGCGGCCTGCCGCGAGGAAGTGAGGTCCTTCGCGGCGGCAGCGGGCGCAGCTCAAGCCCAAGCGCGCAAAGCGGTGGAGCAGCCCGAACCCTTTTGGCGGCGCCAGCGCGAAAGCATCAGCGCTCGCATGGCAGCCCGCGATTTGACTCACCCGTGGAAGTGTTGGGTCTGGGTCACGGCGACGATGGTGCTTATTTTTCTGGCTTCCACCCTGCTATCTCGCCACAGCGCTCCGCCCATCCAAACGGCGGCACAACCCGACCCCGATGATGCACTTCTGCTTAGCGTGCAGCAATCCATTCAGACCGATCTACCGCGGGCACTGAGGCCGGCAGCGTTGCTAACCCAGGAGATTGACCGCGCGGAGGCGGTCCGAAGAAACCCCTAAGCGATAACGAACAAGGAGAAAACCATGAAATCCCTCCGACTCATTCTCGTCGCCGCTTTGTTCCTCGCACCGCTCGTGGCGCAGGCGCAAAGCGTTCCCAATTCTGCGCCGCCGGATTCCGGCGTTGCGCCACCCGAACCGCTAATCGCCCAGCAGACTCAATCCGAAGTTACGCCCGCGCCCGGAAAGACCACGGTCAACACCGAAGTGCGGGTCATTCGGGAGCCGAGAACTCCGGGAGCTATTGGGGGGTATGAACCCAAGTGGGAGCCCGAGTTCGGCGCCGGGTTGGGCGCGTGGTGGAAAAACTCTGAGGTCGTCTCCAAGTTGCAGCTTTCTGATGAGCAGGTGAAAAAAATCAGTCAGACCTTTCTGGACCATCGGTTGAAACTTATTGATCTTCAGGCAGACCTGGATAAACAGGAACTGCGCTTGCAGCCACTCCTCGATATTGACCAGCCGGACGAGAGCAAGGTTGGCGCGCAGATCGACCTGATTACGGCGGCTCG